>Ga0207647_10003177_pt1 | contig 12332 bp, 6 predicted proteins | sample KBSCornC2_FD_184295 | JGI IMG/M metagenome (GOLD analysis project Ga0207647, IMG submission 184295) | Corn rhizosphere microbial communities from Kellogg Biological Station, Michigan, USA - C2 (SPAdes) (version 2) | ecosystem: Host-associated > Plants > Roots > Rhizosphere ...
AACCTCCACGCCCTTGCGAGCGCCAGCACCTGAAGCTGGTGCGTCTACCAATTCCGCCATCTGGGCACGGGGTAGGCGGCGGCCTTTAGGGGGCGGGCTCGCAGCTTGTCAACCACGCTTCGAACGCTTGCATGCAGACTGTCGGAAAGGCATGGGCGGAGCCCAGTCGCGCGTATGAGGATTTGGACGGATGGACGAGCTGGTGGTGCTGTTTGGTGGCGGGGGATTCCTCGGCACCTATGTCGCACAGGAGCTGCTGAGAGCGGGTGCGCGGGTGCGCATCGCGGAACGGAACACGCGCGATTCTTTTCACCTGAAGCCGCTCGCTGCACTCGGTCAAGCGCAGTCGGTGCCGGCCGATATCACCAAGGCGGAGACGGTGGAGCGTGCCGTCCACGGCGCGAGCATTGTGATCAACCTGGTCGGCATTCTCAAAGGCAAGTTTGAGCCGGTCCACGTCGAAGGCGCGGCCAACGTTGCCAGAGCCGCTGCTGCTGCGGGCGTACGCCGCCTGGTGCACATCTCCGCGATCGGTGCCGATCCGGCTGCTGAATCTGCTTATGCCCGCACCAAGGGACAGGGCGAAGAGGCGGTGCGCGCGGCTTTTCCCGATGCGACGATCATTCGCCCCTCCATCATGTTCGGGCCGGAGGACGCGTTCCTAAACCGGTTCGCGGGGCTCATCGCGCGCGCGCCGCTGGTCCCGGTGATCCGTTCCGACGTCCGCTTCCAGCCGGCCTGGGTTGTCGACGTCGCGCGCGCAGTGGCCAAAGCGGCGCTCACGCCCGCGGCGGCAGGCAAGATCTATGAACTGGGTGGGCCGCAGACCCTCTCGATGCTGGAGCTGCATCAGTGGGTCGCTGAAGCGGTCGCGCACAAGCCGCACTTTGCGAAGGTGCCGGACGGCGCTGCCGCTGCCATGGCGCGGTTGGGCTTCGTTCCGGGCGCGCCTATCACATGGGATCAGTGGTTGATGCTTCAGCGCGACAATGTCGTATCGGCTGGTGCGAAGGGCTTCGCGGACCTTGGCGTATCGCCGGCGCCGCTTGCCGCAGTCGCGCTTAACTGGCTCGTGCGCTACCGTCGGCACGGCCGCTTCAGCCTTACCGCAGCCTGAGCGGCAAGGCATGGAGTTCGTAACGCCGGTCCTCCTCGGCATCGTCGAGGGCCTCACCGAGTTTCTGCCCGTCTCCTCGACTGGCCATCTGATCCTCGCCACCCGGCTGCTCGGCTATGATGCGACCCGCTGGGAAGTATTCAACATTGTCATTCAGCTCGGAGCGATCCTGGCCGTGGTGGTGCTCTATTGGCGCACGTTCTGGGCTGTGCTGCAGGGACTCGCGCGGCGCGATGCCACTTCGATCCGCTTCGTCCGCAACGTGCTGATCGCATTCCTGCCGGCGGCAGTGATCGGCCTCGCGCTGCATAAAAAGATCGAGGCGCTGCTCGGTAATGCGGAGGTCGTCGCGGTGGCGCTGATTGTTGGCGGCATCGCTATACTGGCAGTCGAGCGGCTGGCGAAGCGGCAGGACGTGGCGGGGGTCGCTGACATCCCAGTCGGAACGACGATCGGCATCGGCCTGATACAGTGCTTGGCGATGATTCCCGGCATCAGCCGGTCGGGGGCGACGATCATGGGCGCGCTCGCGCTCAAGGTTGAGCGACGCACCGCCGCGGAGTTCAGCTTCTTCCTCGCAATACCGACCATGCTCGGCGCGACGGTAGTTCAGCTTGCCAAGCATCGCCATGAACTGGCCGGTCCGGGCGCAGTCGGGATGGGGACGATCGGGATCGGCTTCGCCGTCTCATTCCTGGTTGCCTTGATCGTGATCCGCGGCTTCGTCTCGATCGTGACGCGCCACGGCTTCGCACCCTTCGCATGGTACCGAATCATCGCCGGCGCAGCGGCTTTGATATGGCTGCTCCGGGGGTAAGGGTCCGCACCGGAACTAATTATTGAACGAAAATTGCGCGATGGGACGGAAAGAGCCAAAAAGTCGCTGAAATTAGGTAAGCTCACCTGTCCTAATTAGCATTTTGAGCGTGACTCGCGCGCGCCGCTCCCTCATTGCGGGGGCGGAGATTACGCACATGGTTGGAATGCTGAGCTTCCCGTCCGTCGGACAGGATTACCCCGAAAAGCGCGCGCCGGGCGAACGGGCAGGCGACTTCGCCGAAATCTCGCGCGCCTATCAGGTGACCAAGGCCGAGGAGCAATCGTCTCGCTGCTCGCAATGCGGCGTGCCTTATTGTTCGACGCATTGCCCGCTTCACAATCATATTCCGGATTGGCTGCGCCTGACCGCAGAGGGGCGGCTGCGCGAGGCCTATGAGCTGTCCAACGCGACCTCGACGATGCCCGAGATTTGCGGGCGTATCTGTCCGCAGGACCGGCTGTGCGAAGGCAATTGCGTCATCGAATTTTCGGGACATGGCGCGGTCACGATCGGCTCCGTCGAAAAGTTCATCACCGATACCGCTTGGGAGAATGGCTGGGTCGAACCGCTGACGCCGGGCCCGGAACGGGGCCAATCGGTCGGCGTCATTGGCGCGGGGCCAGCGGGTCTGACCGTCGCCGATCTGATGCGTGCCAAAGGCTATGAAGTTCATGTCTACGACCGACATGACCGGGCCGGCGGGTTGCTCACCTACGGCATCCCCGGCTTCAAGCTGGAGAAATATGTCGTCACGCGCCGCGTCGATCGGCTGCGTGAAGGCGGGGTGGTGTTCCACGAGAATTTCGAGGTTGGCCGCGACGCGACGCTCGACGAGCTCCGCCAGCGCCACGACGCGATCGTGATCGCGACGGGCGTCTACAAGCCGCGTCAGATCAAGGCGCCGGGTGTGGGCACGGCGGGCGTGGTCGAGGCGCTCGATTATCTCACCGCGTCCAACCGCAAGGGCTTCGGCGATGAGGTGCCGACGTTCGACGATGGTACCTACAATGCGCTCGGCAAGCACGTGGTCGTGGTCGGCGGTGGCGACACCGCGATGGATTGCGTGCGCACCGCGGTGCGGCAGGGCGCGGCCTCGGTCCGCTGCCTCTATCGCCGCGATCGCGCCAACATGCCCGGCTCACAGCGCGAGGTGAAGAATGCGGAGGAAGAGGGCGTTGAGTTCGTCTGGCTCTCTGCGCCCGAGGCCTTCCACGGCACGGATAAAGTCAGCGGCGTGCAGGTGACGAAGATGCGCCTCGGAGAACCCGATGCCTCCGGCCGTCGCGCGCCCGAGCCCGATCCGGGCAGCGAGTTCCGTCTGGAAGCCGATCTGGTGATCAAGGCGCTTGGCTTTGATCCCGAGGAACTGCCGCGGCTGTTCGAAGCGCCCGAACTGGCGGTCACGCGCTGGGGCACGGTGCGTGTCGATCACAAGACGATGATGACCAGCCTGGAAGGCGTGTTCGCAGCAGGCGACATCGTACGCGGCGCGAGCCTGGTCGTGTGGGCGGTCCGCGATGGTCGGGATGTCAGCGACCGCATGCACGAATGGCTCAGGCAGAAGGCGAAGGCCGAGGCGGTGACGGCATGAAGAAGCTGACTTTCCTGGCACTCACCCTGTCGGCGGCTTTGCCGGCTCACGCCCAGCCACCCGCAACTCCCGCCGCCGCGGTGCAGACCCCACCGGCCGATCATGCCAGGCTCGCTCTGGCACGAGCCATCGTGCTCAAGCTCGCCCCCAACGGGGCGTATCGCACGGTCATGGAAGGCGCGCTCGACCAGGTGTCGAGCGGCATGATGAACAAGATGATGAACATGCCGCTGCGTGAGCTTGTGGCCGGCTGGGGTCTGAAACAGGAAGAGCTAGCGAAGCTCAACAATGCCAGCATCCACGACATCATGATGGTTATGGATCCGGCTTTCGATCAACGCATGAAGATCACGATGAACGCATCGATGTCGACCATGACTGACGTCATTTCGCGCTTCGAGCCGCAGATGCGTGAGGGCATGGCGCAAGCCTATGCTCGCAATTACACGATCGAGCAGCTCACCGAGATCGAGCGCTTCTTCAACACGCCGACAGGCACGCTCTATGCAGCGCGGTCCATGACGCTGATGAACGATCCGGCGGTGAAATCGAGCATTGAAGGACTGATGCCGGCGATCATGCAGGCCATTCCGGAGATGGCAAAGAAGATCGAAACGGCGACGGCGAGCCTGCCCAAACCCAAGAAATTTGAAGACCTGTCCGACGCCGATCGTGCGCGGTTGGCGAAGCTGCTGGGTGTCGACCCAGCCGAGCTCAAGAAGGCTAAGACCCAATGACCGAGTATCTCGCTTCCGAACGCGAACGCCTTGCTCGCGAGGGTATGTACCGCCCCGAATTTGAAGGCGATGCCTGCGGCGTGGGCCTTGTCGCGGCGACCGACGGCAAGGCGTCCCGCCGCGTCGTCACCGCCGCGATCGATGCGCTGAAGGCGGTCTGGCATCGCGGTGCCGTCGATGCCGACGGCAAGACCGGCGATGGTGCGGGCATTCATATCGACCTGCCCGCGCGCTTCTTCGACGATGCGATCGAGGCCGCCGGCCACACGCCGCGACCAAACCGCCTCGCGGTCGGCATGGTCTTCCTGCCGCGCACCGACCTCGGTGCGCAGGAGACGTGCCGCACCATCATCGAAAGCGAGATCATCGACTTCGGCTACACCATCTATGGCTGGCGCCAGGTGCCCGTCGACGTGTCCGTGATCGGCGACAAGGCGATGCTGACGCGCCCCGAGATCGAGCAGATCATGATCGCCGGGCCTATGCCGGATCAGGAGAGCGCCGACGAGTTCGAGAAGAAGCTCTACCTCGTCCGCCGGCGGATCGAGAAGAAGCTGGTCGAGGCGCAGGTGCAGGGTTGCTACATCTGCTCGCTCTCCTGCCGCTCGATCATCTACAAGGGCCTGTTCCTCGCCGAGGAGCTGTCGGTCTTCTTCCCCGACCTGCGTGATGAGCGCTTCGTCAGCCGGGTGGCGATCTTCCATCAGCGTTATTCTACCAACACCTTCCCCCAATGGTGGTTGGCGCAGCCCTTCCGCTGCCTTGCGCATAACGGCGAGATCAACACGATCCGCGGTAACAAGAATTGGATGAAGAGCCACGAGATCAAGATGGCCTCGTTGGCATTCGGCCAGCATTCCGAAGACGTGAAGCCCGTCATCCCGGCAGGCGCATCGGATACCGCGGCGCTGGATGCAGTGTTCGAGGTGATCTGCCGCTCGGGCCGCGACGCACCCACCGCCAAGCTGATGCTCGTGCCGGAGGCGTCGCAGGACACCGATCTGCCGCAGCCGGTGCAGGATATGTACAGCTATTTCGCGAGCGTGATGGAGCCGTGGGATGGCCCCGCAGCGCTGGCGATGACGGACGGCCGCTGGGTCGTGGCCGGTGTCGACCGCAACGCGCTGCGTCCGCTCCGGACGCTCCGCACCGCCGACAATCTGCTGATCGTCGGCTCCGAGGCGGGCATGGTCGTCGTGCCTGAGAGCTCCGCGGTGGCGAAGGGCCGGATGGGCCCGGGCCAGATGATCGCCGTCGACCTCGAAGAAGGCCGCTTCTACGACGATGCCGAGCTCAAGGCCCGCATCGCCGCTGAGGCGCCCTATGGCGAATGGGTGGCGGGCTTCCGCACCATCGCCGATCTTCCGGCGCCGCAAGGCGAGACGCTGCCGCAATGGAACCGTGCCGAGCTGATCCGTCGCCAGATTGCGGCGGGACAGACGATGGAAGATATGGAGATGATCCTCGCCCCGATGATCGAGACGGGCAAGGAAGCGGTTGGATCGATGGGCGACGACACGCCGCTCGCGGTCATCTCCGACAAACCGCGACTGATCAGCCACTTCTTCCGGCAGAATTTCAGTCAGGTCACCAACCCGCCGATCGATTCGTTGCGCGAGACCCGCGTGATGAGCCTGAAGACGCGGTTCGGGAATCTCGCCAACATCCTCGACAGCGAAGCGCAACAGTCGGGCGTGCTGGTGCTGGATTCGCCCGTGCTGACGAGCAAGGATTGGGCGACGCTCAAGGCCTATTTCGGCAGCGCGCATGCGACGATCGATTGCACCTACCCGGTCGATGAGAGTCCCGACGCGCTGCGTCAGGCGATTGCGCGCGTCCGGCGCGAAGCCGAGCAAGCGGTGCGCGAAGGCAAGAGCGAGCTGTTCCTGACCGACGAGAATGTCGGCGAGGACCGCATCTCGATCGCGATGGTACTGGCAGCAGCAGCGGTGCACACGCACCTGGTTCGCCAGGGCCTGCGCTCTTATGCATCGATCAACGTGCGTTCGGCTGAATGCCTCGACACGCATTATTTCGCCGTACTGATCGGCGTCGGCGCGACCACGGTGAACGCCTATCTCGCCGAGGCCGCGGTGGCCGACCGCCATGCGCGCGGCCTGTTCGGGGATCTTGCGATCGGCGAGTGCTTCAAGCGCTGGCGCAAGGCGATTGACGACGGTCTGCTCAAGATCATGAGCAAGATGGGGATCGCGGTGATCTCCTCTTATCGCGGCGGCTACAATTTCGAAGCAGTCGGTCTCAGCCGCGCGCTGGTGAACGATCTCTTCCCGGGCATGCCGGCAAAGATTTCCGGCGAAGGCTATGCCTCGCTCCAGCTTTCCGCAAAGATGCGCCACGAGAAGGCGTTCGGCGGCGGGAGTGCGGTGTTGCCGGTCGGCGGCTTCTACAAGCAGCGCGCGGGTGGGGAGACGCATGCTTATTCGGCGCAGCTGATGCACCTGCTGCAGACCGCGGTCTCGACCGACAGCTACAGCCAATATCTGCAATTCTCGCGCGGGGTGCGCGATCTGCCGCCGGTTTATCTGCGCGACCTACTCGAGTTCAACTGGGCGAAGGAGCCGTGCCCGATCGATCAGGTCGAGGCGATCACGGAAATCCGCAAGCGCTTCGTGACGCCGGGCATGAGCCTCGGCGCGCTCTCTCCGGAGGCGCACGAGACGCTGGCAATCGCGATGAACCGGATCGGCGCCAAGGCGGTGTCGGGCGAGGGCGGTGAGGACAAGATCCGCTACACGCCCTACGAAAATGGCGACAACGCCAATTCGGTGATCAAGCAGGTCGCGTCGGGGCGCTTCGGCGTCACCGCCGAATATCTGGCTTCGGCCGAAGAGCTGGAGATCAAGGTCGCGCAGGGAGCCAAGCCTGGCGAGGGCGGGCAGCTGCCCGGCTTCAAGGTGACCGAGATGATCGCGCGGCTGCGCCATTCGACGCCGGGCGTGACTTTGATCTCGCCGCCGCCGCACCATGACATCTATTCGATCGAGGATCTGGCGCAGCTCATCTACGACCTGAAGCAGATCAACCCGCGCGCCCGTGTGTGCGTGAAGCTGGTCAGCTCGGCCGGGATCGGCACGGTCGCGGCGGGCGTCGCCAAGGCCCACGCTGACGCGATCCTGGTGGCGGGCCATGTCGGCGGCACCGGCGCAAGCCCACAGACCAGCGTCAAATATGCCGGCACGCCCTGGGAAATGGGCCTGTCGGAGGTCAACCAGGTGCTGACGCTCAACGGGCTTCGGCACCGCGTGAAGCTTCGTACGGACGGCGGCCTCAAGACCGGGCGCGACATCGTGATCGCCGCGATCCTGGGCGCCGAAGAGTTCGGCATCGGCACGCTCAGCCTGGTGGCGATGGGCTGCATCATGGTGCGTCAGTGCCATTCGAACACGTGCCCGGTGGGCGTGTGCACGCAGGATGAGAAATTGCGCGCCAAGTTCGTCGGCACGCCCGAGAAGGTCATCAACCTGATGACCTTCATCGCGGAGGAGGTACGCGAGATCCTCGCCCGGCTCGGCTACAAGAGCCTGGACGAGGTGATCGGTCGCACCGAGCTGCTGCGCCAAGTCAGCCGCGGCGCCGAGCATCTCGACGATCTGGATCTCAACCCGATCCTCGCGAAGGTGGACGCGCCCGATCACCATCGCCGCTTCCAGCTCAACAGCTTCCGCAACGAAGTGCCGGACAGCCTGGACGCGCAGATGATCAAGGACGCGGCGCCCGTCTTCGCGCGGCGCGAGAAGATGCAGCTGACCTATACGGTGCGGAACACGCACCGTGCGGTCGGGACGCGGCTCTCGGCCGAGATCACGAGCAAGTTCGGGATGACCGCACTTGCCGACGGTCACGTTCACATCCGTCTGCGGGGATCGGCCGGCCAGTCGCTCGGCGCGTTCCTGGTCAAGGGGGTGACGCTGGAGGTGTTCGGCGAGGCCAACGACTATGTCGGCAAGGGCCTGTCCGGCGGCACGATCATTGTGCGGCAGATGGTTTCGAGTCCGCTCGACAGCAAGACCAATACCATCATCGGCAACACGGTGCTCTATGGCGCGACCGCGGGCACCCTGCTCGCGGCGGGGCAGGCGGGCGAGCGCTTCGCGGTCCGCAACTCGGGCGCGACGGTGGTGGTCGAAGGCTGTGGCGCCAACGGGTGCGAATATATGACCGGGGGCTGCGCGGTGATCCTCGGCCGCACTGGCGAGAACTTTGGCGCGGGAATGACCGGCGGCATGGCGTTCGTGCTTGATGAAGACGGCAGCTTCGCCGCGCACGCCAACCCGGACAGCATCATCTGGCGCCGGCTTGGCTCGACTTATTGGGAAGCCAGGCTGAAAGCCCTGATCGCACAACATGCGACCAAGACCGACAGCCGCTGGTCCAACTCGATCCTCGACGATTGGGATCGCTGGCGCGACCATTTCTGGCAGGTGGTGCCCAAGGAGATGCTCGAACGTCTCTCGCATCCGCTAGAGGACGCGGAAGCCGAGGTCGTCGCGGCTGAGTAAGCCGGGTAGGGAGGAGGTTCCTGCGAGCCACCTCCCTGCTGCCGAGAGACTGGAGCGAGCGGCCGTGCGGCGTCGCGCCTGCATGTCCGCTGGCGCTGCGCTAACGCTATCTCACTAAAATCCGGAGCAATGATGATACGATCGAGGCTGCTGGCCTTCGCCTTGGCCGGACTGGCTTTTCTGGCTGCGCGACCCGTCCTGGCCGAGCGGCCAACTCTTCCGGTGAAGGTGTCCGGAGGCGAGATCGTCGGGACGGACGATGGCACGCTCAAGACCTATCTGGGTGTGCCCTTTGCGGCGCCGCCGGTGGGCGCGCTGCGCTGGCGCAGGCCGCAGCGGATCGTCGCGTGGCGCGGAGTCAGGAAGACAAATGCTTTCTCGCCGGCTTGTGCGCAAACTGCGGACTGGGTTTCCAATCCCAAGAGCGAAGACTGCCTCTACCTGAATATCTGGGCGCCGGCGAAAGCCCGGAATCTGCCCGTCATCGTGTGGATCCATGGCGGCGGCATGTATGGCGGCACCGCAGCGGTACCCCTGCACAACGGCGCCAACCTGGCGAAGCGCGGGGCCATCGTGGTCACGTTGAATTACCGGCTGGGCATATTCGGTTTCTTCGCGTTGCCGGAGCTGAGCGCGGAGACGCCGGAACATGTGTCAGGAAACCAGGGGATCCTCGACCAGATCGCGGCGCTACGCTGGGTCAGGGCCAATATCGCCGCCTTTGGCGGGGATCCCGATCGCGTGACGATCATGGGCAATTCGGCGGGCAGCGAGTCGGTCGCGATCTTGGTCGCATCTCCGCTCGCGAAGGGCCTGTTCCAGCGCGCCATCGGCGAGAGCGGTAATGATGCGATGCCGATCCGACCCGATGACGATCGCCGCTTCGATAACGAGGCGGCGGCCGAAGCCAAGGGTGCGGCTTTCGCGAAGGCGATCGGCGCGGAGCATCTGACGGACCTGCGCAAGCTGAGTGTTGCGGAGCTGCACAAGCAGGCGTGGCTGCCGCGCGTTCATGTCGACGGCCATTTGCTGCGGGCGGATCTGACCACGATCTATCGCAACCATCAGCACAATGACGTGCCGCTTCTGGTTGGATGGACCGCCGAGGAGGGGAAGGACCTGGTCGGGGAATATGTCGACACCCGCGAGTCCACCGCCGCGAAACATGAAGACCAGATCACGAAGATGACCGGCCTTCCGCCGTCGGCCGCCTTGCTGGCTGCCTATCCCGGCACGACTGACGCCGAAGCCGTCGCCTCCCTCGCGCAGCTCACCAATGACTGGTGGGGCTGGCGGATGGAGCATTGGGCCGCGCTGCAGGCACAGTATGGGCGTTCCAAATCCTACCTCTATTATTTCGCCCATCGCCCAGCAGCTCCGTCGACGCCCTGCAACTGGGGCTGCGGTGCCGGCCATGGCGTCGACATCCAGTATATGTTCGACAATCTGGCCATCGATCCGCGGGCGTGGACGCCGGAGGACCGGCAATTGGCGACGCGGCTGGCCGATACCGTGATCCGCTTCGCCCGCACCGGAAATCCCGCAGGAGCGGGCTCAATGAAGTGGCCGGCATTTGATGGATCGAAGGGTACGATTTTGACCATCGGGAACGAGGCCGAACTGAAGGCGCATCCGCTGCCCGATTTCTCGCCCTTTGACCGGCCTGTGCGCCAGTAGAAGCACACCGCGACCCCGCACGCCCGAAGGCGTGCAGGGACGTGGCTTGAGACAAGCTTTGGACCGGCGCGGTTCCGTCATCTCAACGATGCCGGGAGACGTGCGGTGTGGCCCTGAATCGCGGCAGAACCGCAATCCCGAGGCATCGCCCGCACGTGCTTCCACTGCGCGATGCCCCAGAGCCGTGGCCACGGATTCACCGGGTGGCCACAAAGGACCCCTGCGGGAGCAAGCTCCCTCAGCGCCGCCCGCATAGCCACGGTCCACGGCGCCGGTGCGAGCACGGAATTGACCGGGGGTTGCCCCTGAAACGTCGCCCGCATTAGCCCGACGCGACGCCGGCCAACGCGCCGAGCCGAAGCCCCACGCGTTGAAATCGGAAATGTAGCGAAGCCTCTTTGTGCATCCGAGGAGCCTCGCGCCGGTCTTTCCCGTGGACACCACGGGTTAGGCTTGGATCCATTGACCTGCAGTGTCATGGAACGGCGAAGCGTGTACTTGATTTGTTCTCATTTGTCAAGAGGGTGCTGGCCCCTTGGAAAACGCGGCAATGCGTCCCCAACGGGCCAGCAACGCCCTCGCAGCTTTCGGGGGGGCTCTGACGAAAAGTGCCGGAAGATCGATTATGGCATCCTCATCATTCGTAACGCAGCGCTTCTATCGGGCGCCTTCGCGCAACGTTCAGCGCCTGCAGGCCCGCGCTGCTCAGTGTGATCGCCAGGGCCGCCAGTGCCGCGGCGGGAAAGAGCCACCAATGGAGCGGCACGCGATAGGCGAAGCCGTTCAGCCAGTCGCGCATTAGCCACCAGGCACAGGGCCAAGCGATCAGATTTGCCCACAGCACGGGGCGGCTCATCCGGGCGAGAAGCAGGATCAGCACCTGGTCGGTGCGCGCGCCCAACGCCTTGCGGATGCCGATCTCCTTGGTGCGCCGGTCCGCCGTCGCGATCGCCATTCCGGCAATGCCCGTGGCGGAGAGCAACGCCGCGACGCCGGAGAAGAGCGCGAAGATCCGGGTGCTGCGCTGCAGATCGCGGTACAGTTCTTCGATATGATCGGAGAGGAATTGGCGCTTGATCGGCTGCTGCTGGCCGGTTTTGCGCCATAGGCGATCGATCGCCGCCAGGGTCTCGGGGATGTCATGGCCCGTCAGCTTGATCAGCACCAGGCCAGGCGTGCCCGGGAAAGTCGGCTGATCGAAATAGATGGTGGGCTTGATTGCGGTCTCGACCGATAGAAGGCTGAAGTCGGGCACCACCGCAAGGATGGGCGCGCCGCGGGCGGAGGGATCGGATGACATCGGCACGAGCTTGCCGATCGCGGCTTGCGGGCTGCCAAGGCCGAAGCGACGCACCAGCGTCTCGTTCACGACGAAGCCCCTGAACACCTTCTCGCCGTCCGGCGGAAGCGTCGATAGCGACCCCGCAATCGGCGCGATACCGAGCAGCGAGAAGCCCGAGGGCAGCATCGACATGAGGTCGGTCGGAATGTGTTGAACGCCGCTCGGCAGAAAACTGAAGCTGGAATTATCCAACAGCGCTTTTCCGGCGCAGGAGGTGCCGCGCACGCCGGGAAGCTTCTCGACTTCGGTGCGAAAGCTCGCCGGACAAGGCGCATCGACGACGAGCAATTGATCCACATTGAGCCGCAAAGCCTCAGTCATCGCAAAGCGGCGTTGCTGGTAGACCACCGCGAGCGCGACCATCAGGCCGATCAGGATCGCGAACTGCAGTGCCACGAGCCCGTCCGCCACGATCGATCGCCCCTTCATTGCGACACCGCGGTCGCGCAACAGCGCGGCCGGCGACAGACCGGACAGAACCAGGGCGGGATAGGCTCCTGCCACAAGGCCAAGCGCCACCCCGGCGGC
>Ga0207647_10003180_pt1 | contig 12328 bp, 12 predicted proteins | sample KBSCornC2_FD_184295 | JGI IMG/M metagenome (GOLD analysis project Ga0207647, IMG submission 184295) | Corn rhizosphere microbial communities from Kellogg Biological Station, Michigan, USA - C2 (SPAdes) (version 2) | ecosystem: Host-associated > Plants > Roots > Rhizosphere ...
GTCGCCGCCGGTGGCGTCCGGCTGCTGACGCTGCTCGGCGCCGATCGTCTTCCGCTCGGCGCACACATCGCGCTCGACTGGCGGGCCGCGGCGGTTGCCGCGGGTCTGCAGCGGCCGGCGTTGCGGCGGGTGGTGTTCGGGAAGAAGCCGGATCCGGCCGAGGTCGACCTGTTCATGGCGGATCTGGCGGTGGTGCCCGGTGCGTCGTACGGCGGGTTCTTCGAGACCATGCTCGAGCACGACCGCGGGGACGCGCTGAAGGTACTCGAAGAGCTGCCCGTGGAGATCATGCACGGCACCCGCGACCGGTTGCTCCCGCCGCGGCACGCGAACCGGATCGCCGCGCAACTCCCGAGCGCCCGCCTGTGGATCTACCCGGGCGCCGGCCACATGCTCATGCAGGAGCGTCCCCGAGACGTCACGCACCGCCTCGCGTCCCTGGCGCGCAAGGTGATCGCCTGAGAGTCGCGTCACGGCCCGCCGCGGCGTCCTCGCCTACTCTCGACCTCGTGCAGAACCTTCTCTCCGATGTTGTGGTCGTCGATCTGACCCGCGCGCTGGCCGGTCCGCACGCGGCGATGATGCTGGGGGATCTCGGCGCGCGGGTGATCAAGGTCGAGACGCCGGACGGCGGGGACGACAGCCGCGGCTGGGGGCCGCCGTTCGTGGACGGCGAGTCGACGTACTACCTGTCGGCGAACCGGAACAAGGAGTCGGTGACCGCCGACCTGAAGTCGGACGCGGGCAAGGAGTTCCTGACCAAGCTGGTCCGGAAGGCCGACATTCTGCTGGAGAACTTCCGGCCCGGCGTCCTGGACCGGCTCGGCTTCTCCACCGAGCGGCTGCACGAGCTGAACCCCGGTCTGGTGATCCTCTCGATCACCGGGTTCGGCCACGACGGCCCCGAAGGCGGCCGGGCGGGGTACGACCAGATCGCCCAGGGCGAGGGCGGCCTGATGAGCATCACCGGCGAGACCGAGCCGACCAAGGTCGGTGCGCCGATCGCCGACCTGCTGGCCGGGATGTACGGCGCGTACGGCGCCCTGGCCGCGCTTCACGAGCGCTCGATCACCGGTAAGGGCCGGGTGGTGCGGACCAGCCTGCTCGCATCGGTCGTCGGCGTGCACGCGTTCCACGGCACGAAGTGGACGGTCGCGCACGAGCTGCCCGTGCGGGTCGGTAACCACCACGCGCAGATCGCGCCGTACGGGCTGTACCGCACCCAGGACGACATCGTGCAGGTCGCGGTCGGCAGCGAGGGATTGTGGCGGCTGTTCGCCCCGATCGTCGGCCTCGATCCGGCGGACGAGCGGTTCGCGGCCAACTCGGCGAGGGTGGCGCACCGCGACGAGCTGACGGCGGCGATCGAGGACGCGTTCGCCGGCGCACCGGCTGATGTGTGGCTGCAACGCCTTGCGGACAAGGGGATTCCGGCCGGCAAGGTCCGCGACTTCCAGCAGGTGTACGAGTGGGAGCAGACCCGCTCCCAGGGCCTGGTCATCGACGTCGAGCACCCGACGCTCGGCACCATCCAGCTGCCCGGCCCGCCGCTGCGTTTCGACGACAACGCCTACGCCGGCGCGCGCGAGACCAACCTCCCGCCACCCCGGTTGGGCGAACACAACGACTCGGTGCGCGCCTGGCTGGAAGAGTAGGCGGACCTGAGCCACTCACCAACCCCGCCCCACCTGCCGAGCCAACGCTCAGCTGGGCGCCGGACTCGGCTGGTCCTGGAGGTTGGTGAGTGCTGGGCGTCCGCCCGTCGACGCCCGGACCACCAGCTCCGGGCGGATCAACGTCTTTCGCGGACGCTCGACACCGGACTTCAGACGTTGCAGCAGCAGGTCGACCGCGGTGGTGCCGACCTCGGCGGCGGGCAGGCGGACCGTGGTGAGCGGCGGCTGCAGGTACGCCGCGTACGGGTGGTCGCCGTATCCGGTGATCGCGACGTCGTCCGGTACGGCGAGGCCGCGCTCGGCGAGGACGCGGAGCAGACCGAGCGCGAAGTAGTCGTTACCGGTGACGATGCCGTCCGGCAGGTCCAGCGACTGCGCGAACCGGTACGCCTCCTCCGGCTGCCAGGGCAGGGCGAGCGAGTCGTACCGGCGGGTGGGAACCGTACGGACCAGGTCGTCCGCGACCGGGAGCCCGGCGTCGGTCATCGCCCGGCGGAACCCGGAGATCCGGTCCGCCGTCGTGGTGATCGGCAGGTCCTCCTCGAGCAGCAGCAGGCTGCGCGCGCCACCGGCGATCAGGTGGCTGGTCGCTTCGTACGACCCGCGTTCGTAGTCGACGCCGACCATGTCGCAATCGAGCTCGGGCACGTCACGGTTGACGAACACCAGCGGGATCCCGCTGTCCCGGACACGGCGCCAGTGGTCCCACTCGGCCTGCACCGGTACGACCACGGCGCCGTCGACCGCGGAGCGCAGCAACGCCTCGGTGGCGCGCTGCTCGTTCTCCACGCTCTCGTCGGTGACGAGCAGCAGCAATGAGTATCCCTGGGCGCGGACCCGGAGCTCGATGCTGCTGATCAGCTGCGCGTAGAACGGGTTCGAGGGGTTGGTGATGACGAGGCCCAGGGTCATCGCCGAGCCGAGCACGAGCGACCGCGCGAGCGTGTTCGGGACGTACCCGATCCGCGCCGCTTCGGCCTGGACGGCGGCGCGCGTGCTGGCGCTGACGCTGTCCTTGTCGCCGAGCGCGCGCGACACCGTGTTCACCGACAGGCCGAGCGCCGTCGCGATGTCCCGCAACGTCGGCCGCGGCCGTGGGCCCTCCGTCATCCGTCCCCCTCTTACGCCTTCACGGCCAGGTGGATCCGTACCTGGACCGAGCCCTCGACCTTAGCGCGCAACCGCAGCCAGTGGCCGAACCCGGCGGCCGGCCAGCTGACCAGCTTGCCCGGCTCGACGACGTGCTCCGCGCCGTCGAGGTCGCACCAGGTGATCCCGTCCGGGGACACCTGCGTGACGTACGTCGCCGTACCGTCGCCGCCGACGTGCTGCACGAACCAGCGCGCCTCACTCGCCCAGGCGACCTCGTAGGGCTCGGTGGCGAACCGGGTGTCGAAGGTGGTGTCGCGTTCCAGCACCGCCGTCATGGACTGTCGCATGGGCCTACCAATCAACCGAGATGAGGACGGAGTCGAGGAAGAGGAAGTTGCGCACCGAGCTGTGGGTGCGGACCGAGAAGTAGAAGTTCAGCAGGTTCTCGAGCGTCTCGTAGCGTTCCTCGTACGGCGGAACGGGGACGTCGCGCATGTCCATCACCCGGTCGTTGACCTGCAGCTCCACGTTGCGCCGCTTGTCGGTGTCGACCAGCCAGCGCAGGTAGTGCCAGTTCACCTTGGTCGGGACCTCGTTGTAGCAGAGCTCCTGCGGCTCGCCGAACGGTTGCCAGTCCTCCGGGTTCGGTGCGGTGAAGTCGGCGGCGTACTCCAGCTTCACCTTGCCCTCGAAGTGTTCGCGCGGCGTCGGCTCGGGGACGGTCGGCGCCATCCACCGCCGGGTGAAGTGGTTGTCCATATCGGTGTTCTGGTAGCGCGCAACCGTGTGGTACCGCAGGCCGCCGTCGCCGCACAGGTCGGTGGCGACCGTGAACGCGCCGAACTGCGCCTCGGATGGGTGCGTGTTGCCGTCCCACTGGACGTCGCCGAAGGTGTCCAGCTCGGAGCCGCCACCGAGGGTGGCCTCGGACTTGAAGGCGAAGTACGTCTCGAGCTGGACGAGGCCGCGGCCGCTCATCGTGAGCCGGCGGATGGCGACCGCCGTGTGGCCCTTGTACGGGCGGGTCGCGAGCTTCAGGGCATACGTGCCGCTGAGGGCACCGTGCGTACCGATGTCGAAGAAGTTGCAGGCCGACAGCTGTGGCGGCCGGAAGTCGCGCATGTGGTCGTCGACGGTGCTGAGGTCGCCGCGGCCGTTGTAGTTGCCGAGCAGCTCGGTCCAGCCGTGCGTGCCGCTGTCGAACTCGTCGAAGGCCAGGATCCGCGGCAGCGGCGAGAACTTGGACAGCTTCGGATCGGCGGACAGTAGCGCGGCGCGTACGTCGGATGTCGTCACGCAGTGCCTCCCAGGAAGTTGGATGGTAGAGGTCCCGCAAAGCGGTGGCGCCTGCTGCGCGCCGCACCTCTTTGCGCGACCTCTAGGTGAAGTTAACGTTCACGGGAAATTGCCGTCAACGGGCCGTTCCACCTACAGCAACGGTGGTCTATTGACACCTAAATCACACGCTTCTACGGTGCATTAACGCTACCGTTAACGTTCACGGCAGCGTCCTTTCTCTTTGGGAGGCACCATGCAGTCGCTGAGCCGTGCCCTCACCGTCCTGGCCGAGCTCAATCGGGAGGACCGCCCGTACGGCGTCACGGAGCTGGCCGTCACCGTCGGCCTGCACAAGAGCACCGTCCACCGGATCCTCGCGACGTTCTGCGCGCACGGCCTGGCCGCGCGCGTCGACGACCACCGCTACACCGCCCGGGACGGCCTCGCCGCCCTCCGCCCGGCCACGCGACGTCCGGCGTCACCGGAGCACTCGCTGGCCGAGCTGGGAGCCCGCCTCGGTCGCCTGGTCGTGCTGGCCAAGCCGCTGCCGAAGAGCGCCGGCCTGGTGCTCCAGGTCGCCGACGTCGCAGGCGGCAGCGCTCGTGGGAGCGGCGACTACGCGTTACCGCCGCGGGGTGGTACGCCGCTGGGCGGAACGCGGCCCGGCGGCTCCGCCCCGGCCGTGAGCGTCGCCGGCCACTCACCGGTTCGGCCCGGTCATGCCGTCTCGCTGCGGCGCAGTGCGCTCGGTCGCGCGTACCTTTCCGCGCTGCCGGTCGACCAGGTGACCGGCACGCCTGATCTGCTCGACGCCTTGCAGCGAATCCGGGTGTCCGGTTTCGCCCACAATTCACGGCCGGTCGCATCGCTGCCGCGGATGGTCGCCGTCCCGGTCCGCGGCGCCGACGGCTCCTGCGCCGGCGCGCTGGGCGCCGAGCTGATCCAGCCGGGGTCCGTCGACGAGGTGCGGCGCGTGGTCTCCGTGCTGCGGAGCGGCGTCTGATGGCGGCGTACGTCGTCCGGCGGTTGTTCTTCTCGCTCTTCGTCCTGTGGGGCGCCGTCACGATCATCTTCGTCGTCCTGCGGCTCGTCCCCGGCGACCCGGCGTACATCATGCTCGGGCCGGACGCCGACCAGGCGCAGGTGGCCGCATTGCGCGCACAGCTCGGGCTCGACCAGTCCCTGATCCAGCAGTACGCGACGTACCTGGCGAACGTCGTACACCTGGACTTCGGCGAGTCGTTCCGGCTGAACGCGGACTCGATGAGCCTTGTCCTGCAACGGGTCCCGGCCACCATCCAGCTCGCGACGACCGCGTTGCTGCTGTCCTTGCTGATCGGCCTTCCGCTCGGCGTGATTGCCGCGCTCCGCGCGCACAGCTGGGTGGACCGGTCGATCTCGGTGTTCTCGCTGATGGGGCAGTCGACGCCGTCGTTCTGGCTGGGGATCGTGCTGATCCTGGTGTTCGCCCGTGGGCTGAAGATGTTGCCGAGTGCGGGATCCGGGACGTGGGCGCACCTGGTGCTGCCGACGATCACGCTGGCGTTGCCGTTCCTGGCGATCCTGGTCCGGCTGACACGCAGCGGGCTGCTCGAGGTGGTGCACGAGGGCTACGTGCAGACCGCGCGGGCGAAGGGGCTCGGCGAGGGGATCGTGGTTCTCGTGCACGCGTTGCGGAACGCGCTGATCCCGATCGTGACCGTCGTCGGGCTGCAGTTCGGCGCGCTGCTCGGCGGCACGGTGATCGTCGAGACGGTGTTCGCGTGGCCGGGTGTCGGCCGGTTGCTGATCGACTCGATCGGGCGCCGCGACTACGGCGTCGTGCAGGCCTCGATCTTGCTGGTGGCAACGATCTTCGTGGTGATCAATCTGCTCGTCGACCTCCTGTACGGCTTCTTGGACCCGCGGGTCCGTCTGGCGGGTGACTGACCTTGACTGTCGAGCTTTCCGTGCCGGCCCCGGTGGCCGTGCGCCGTCGTACCAGGGCCGGATCGGCCCGGATCCGGTTCGGGTTCGCGGTGATCGCGGTGTACGTCGTGGCCGCGGCGATCGGGCCGTGGCTGTTCCGGTACGACCCGGTCGGCACCCGTACCGCGGACCGGCTGAAGCCGCCGTTCACGCGGCTGTCCGACGGGTCGTTCGCGATCTTCGGCACCGACCAGGTCGGGCAGGACCTGTTCGCGCAGATGTTGCAGGGGGCAAGGATCTCGATCGCGGTCGGGCTGGCCACGCTGGTGCTGGCCGGGACGATCGGCGTCACGATCGGTCTCGCCGCCGGGTACTTCGGCGGCTGGCTGGACGGCGTGCTGATGCGGCTCGCGGACATCCAGCTGGCGTTTCCGTCGATCCTGCTGGCGATCTTCATCGCCGCGCTGCTCGGCCCGTCGGTGGTGAACGTGGTGATCGTGCTCGCGGTGGCGAACTGGGTGACGTTCGCGCGGGTCGCCCGCGGTCAAGCGCTGGCGACCCGGCGGCGGGAGTTCGTCGACGCGTCCCGGACGCTCGGCGCCGGCACCTGGCGGCTGGTCACGCGGTGCGTCCTGCCGGCCTGCGTCGCGCCGGTGCTGGTCGTCGCGACGGTCGAGATCGGGCACGTGATCCTGGCCGAGGCGTCGCTGAGCTTCCTCGGTCTCGGGACCCCGGCCTCGACGCCCAGCTGGGGCGTGACGATCGCGAACGGCCGCAACTACCTGGCCGACGCGTGGTGGATCTCGACGATCCCGGGGATCGCGCTGGCCTTCCTGGTGATCTCGCTCGGCGTGCTCGGCGACGCGCTCCGGGACCGGTACGACCCGCGGCTGAGGAGTCTGTGATGACGTTGCTGAGTGTCCGCGACCTGCGGGTCGAGTTCGCCACGTCCGGCGGGGTCGTGACCGCGGTCGACGGTGCGTCGTTCGACGTCGATGCCGGCGAGACCGTTGCGCTGCTGGGGGAGTCGGGCAGCGGGAAGAGCGTGACCGCCCAGGCCCTGCTGGGGATCGTGCCGAAACCGGCCGGGCGGGTGTGCGGCGGGTCGATCTCGTACGACGGCCGCGACCTGCTGGCGCCCGGGGCGGCGAAGGGGCTGCGCGGGCGGGAGATCGCGATGGTCTTCCAGGACCCGTTGAGCTCGCTGAACCCGGTCTTCCGGGTGGGCGCGCAGATCGGCGAGATGTTCCGGCGGCATCGCGGGGCGTCCCGGCGCGAGGCGCGGGCGGCGGCGCTGGACCTGATGCAGCGGGTCGGGATCCCGGCGGCGTCGAAGCGGCTGGACGACTACCCGCACCAGTTCTCCGGCGGGATGCGGCAGCGGGTGATGATCGCGATGGCGCTCGCGCTGTCGCCGCGGCTGCTGATCGCGGACGAGCCGACGACCGCGCTCGACGTCACCGTGCAGGCGCAGATCATGCAGCTCCTCACCCGGTTGCAGTCCGAGGAAGGCATGTCCCTCGTCCTCATCACCCATGACCTCGGCGTGGTCGCCGACGTCGCCGACCGGGTGGTCCTGATGTACGCCGGCCGCGTGGTCGAGACGGGCCCGCTCCGCGAGGTCTACGAGCACAGCGCCCACCCGTACACGTCGGGCCTGATGGCGTCGGTCCCCGCCCTCGACGGGCCTCGCGACCGCCTGATCCCCATCCAGGGTTCCCCACCAGACCTCCTGTCCCTCCCCTCCGGCTGCTCCTTCCGCCCCCGCTGCCAGTACGCCGACGCCGTGTGCGCCGACGTCGAGCCCGACCTCCGCCAACTCTCCGGCCGTCCCACCCATCGCGCCGCCTGCCACCACCCGGAAGGAGCTCTCACCCATGCCCACTGAGTCTCCGTTGCTGTCCGTACGGGACCTGCAGACCTCCTTCCCGATGCGGTCCTCGGTGTTGCGGCGGACCGTGGGGCAGATCCAGGCCGTCGCCGGGGTGTCCTTCGACATCCCGGCCGGCGGGACGCTGGGGCTGGTGGGGGAGTCGGGGTCAGGGAAGTCGACCGTGGCGCGGACGATCATCGGGCTGGAGAAGGCGCGGTCGGGAAGCGTCGTCTTCGACGGCGAGGAACTCACCTCGTTGCCCAAGGCATCCATGCGCCGGGTCCGCCGCCAGCTGCAGATGATCTTCCAGGACCCGTACGCGTCGCTCAACCCGCGCGCGACCGTCGAGCAGATCATCGCCGAGGCCTGGCAGATCCACCCCGACGTCGTCCCCCCGAACCGGCACCGCGCCGAGGTCCGCGACCTGCTCGAACGCGTCGGCCTCAACCCCGACCACGCCGAGCGGTACCCGCACCAGTTCTCCGGCGGCCAGCGGCAGCGGATCGGCATCGCCCGCGCGCTCGCCCTCCGGCCGAAGCTGGTGATCTGCGACGAGGCGGTCTCCGCGCTCGACGTCTCCGTCCAGGCCCAGGTCCTGAACCTGCTCGAGGACCTGCGCCGCGACCTCGGCCTCGCGTACCTGTTCATCGCCCACGACCTGTCCGTCGTCCGGCACATCTCGGACCGGGTCGCGGTGATGTACCTCGGGCGGATCGTCGAGACCGCGTCCCAGGACGAGCTGTTCACGCGCCCGCTGCACCCGTACACACAGGCGCTGCTGTCCGCCGTACCGGACCCGAAGCCGTGGGACAAACCCGCCCGCGAGCAGATCATCATCGGCGGCGACGTCCCGTCACCAGCGGACCCGCCGTCCGGGTGCGGCTTCCGGACCCGCTGCTGGAAGGCCGAGGACCGCTGCGCGCACGACGTACCTGAGCTCACCACGCGACTCGAGTCGCACCCTGCCGCCTGCCACTTCGCCACCGAACTCGCCGGAGCCGCCTCGTGACCGAACTAGTCCTCCTCCGGCACGGCGAATCGGTCTGGAACGCCGAGCACCGGTACCAGGGCCAGCAAGGCACCGGATTGAGCGCGCTCGGCCGGCAGCAGGCGAAGCAGGCCGCGGAGTACCTGCGGTCGTTCGAGTTCGACGCGATCGTCGCGAGCGATCTCCAGCGGGTGCAAGAGACGTTGCAGCCGTACCTGGACACCCGCGACCACCTGCCGGTGCGGGTCGACAAGAGATGGCGGGAGATCGACGTCGGCACCTGGGGCGGACGGACCTTCACCGACGTGTACGCCGACGAGCCGGACGTCGTGGACGCCTTCGCCCGGGGCGAAGACGTGGCCCGCGGCGGCGGGGAGACCTTCGCGCAGTTGCGGGCACGCGTGTGGGAGGCGGCAACGGAGCTCGCCGATCACGCAACCACGGCCGACGGTGCGGGAGGCGCGGTTGATGCGGACGCGGGGGCGCGGGTCGGCGGGCGTGTGCGACGGGTGCTGGTGGTGACACACGGCGGGCCGATCCGGGTCGCGGCCGCGTCGGCGCTGCAGCTGCAGCCAGGGGCCGAGATGTTGCTGGACCCGCCCGTGAACTGCTCTCTCACCATCCTGCGCCTCGACGGACTCGCGGCGTACAACCTGCCGACCGGGACGGACCGATGACCTTCACGTTCGTGGCGATGACCTACAACCTGTGGGCCGACTTCCACCTCGAACAGCGCCGCGACGCGATCGCCGGCCTGTTCACGACCCGTCCGCCGGACCTGCTCGCCGTACAGGAGCTCCGGCCCGTCACCCGCAAGCTGCTCGACGACGTCCTGCCCGATCACGACCGCGTCGACGGGACCGCGGGCTGGGAGACGCAGAGCAACCTGTGGTGGCGGCGTGACCTGTTCACGTACGTCGAGCACGGCGCCGAGGACGTCGGTATCCTGTCGCCCGACGCGCACCTGTTCTGGGTCCGGCTCCGCACGCCGGACGAAGCCGAGCTGGTCTTCAGTACGGCGCACCTCACCTGGCCCGGCCACCCGGACGAGCGGACCGACCACGTCAACCGCCGGATCGCCCAGGCCCGCGCGATCGGAGAGGCCCTGGACCGGCTGGCCGGCCAGAACGCCTGCCTGTTCACCGTCGACATCAACGACATCGGCCCACCGCAATGGGAGCTCGGCAACGCCGGGTTCCTGGACAGCTTCACCGCCCTCGGCCGGCACTCACCGGTGACCCATCCGGTGGTGCCGACGGTCGCGACCGGTCCGATCGGGACCCGGTTGTCACCGCTCGCCTCACCCCCCAAGGCGATCGACTGGATCTTCGCCCGCGGCCCGCTCGCCGCCCGGTCCAGTGAGGTCGTCGACTTCTTCCACGACGGCCGCGCCCCCTCCGACCACCATCCGGTCGTCGCCACCTACACGCTTTGAGGAGAACCCCTGTGCTGAGGAAGCGATTCGCGGCGGCGCTCGGCGCCGTCGCCCTGGCCGCGGTGGCCGCCTGCTCGCCGGCCAGTGAGCCGAGCAGCGGCGAACAGGTCCTGCGGTACGCGCCGGCGATGTTCCCGGTGTCGCTGGACACCCACAAGTACGCCGGTGAGGAGGCCGTGCAGACCGCAATCCAGCAGATCATGGAGCCGCTGGTCCGCGTCGACGACGGCAAGATCGTGCCGGTGCTGGCCACGTCGTGGGAGAACCCGGACCCGACGACGTGGGTGTTCAAGCTCCGCTCCGGCGTGAAGTTCTCCGACGGTACGCCGTTCACCGCCAAGGACGTGGTGGCGTCGTACGAACGGCACAAGAAGCTCGACGGCCCGCTGGTACCGCTGTACTCGACAGTGACCTCGTTCGCGGCCACCGACGACCAGACCGTGACGGTGCAGACCAGCAAACCGCTCGGCACGTTGCTGAGCTCGCTGACGCTGCTGTTCATCGGACCGGCCGACAAGATCAACGCCGACGGGTTCTTCAACAAGCCGATCGGGACCGGGCCGTTCACGGTCACCGCGTTCCAGCCCGACGAGAAGCTCGAGCTCGCCGCGAACCCGACGTACTGGGACGGCGCCCCGAAGCTGAACAAGCTGGAGTTCGTGAACATCCCGGAGGTCGCCGGGCGGATCACCGGGCTGGAGAACGGCGAGGTCGACGTGCTGACGCAGATCCCGCCGGACCAGGTTGGTTCGGTCAAGGGCAGCGAACAGATCACGTACTCGACCACGCCGAGCTGGACGTACTACTTCGACTGGTTCAACTCCAACCGCAAGCCGTTCACCGACAAGCGGGTCCGGCAGGCGATGTGGCACGCGCTCAACCTCGAAGGCACCGTGAAGGACCTGTTCGGCGATCTCGCGTCGGTCGCGCAGGCGCCGCTGGCCCAGGGCGTGATCGGCGCGCCGAAGCTGTCGCCGTACACCTACGACCCGGCGAAGGCGAAGCAGTTGCTGACCGAGGCCGGGTACCCGAACGGCTTCACCACCTCGATGCAGTGGCCGCTCGAGGGTGGGCCGAACATCCGCGCGCTGGCGCAGGCGATGATCTCGGACTGGGCGAAGATCGGCGTCACGGTCAAGCCGCTGGAGAAGGAACGCGCGCAGTGGCTGGAGGACTTCGGCAAGCTCAACTGGGACATGAACCTGCAGACCAACGTGACCGGCACTGGTGACGCCGACTACACCCTGGCCCGCCTGTACGTGTGCACCGCGAAGCGCAACGGCTACTGCAACCCGGCCCTCGACAAGCTGCTTCTCGACGCCCGCTCGTCGGTCGACCAGGCAGCCCGCCCGAAGCTCTACCAGCAGGCCGGCCAGACGATCTGGGACGACGCCGTCGGCATCTTCCCGGCCGAGCTCGCGTCCAACGCCGCCGTCCGCTCCCGCGTCCAGGGCTTCGTGATGCCGCCGAGCGGCCGCCCGCTGTTCGCAAAGGTGAGCGTCGCCGGTAGCTGATCCCGGACCGCCATCACTCACCAACTGCCTCCGCCCGCGCGAGCTCACGCTCCCGCGGGCGGAGTCGCGCGTCGGCCGGACGAGTTGGTGGGTGGTGGAGGTCCGCCCCGACCTTCCACCCAGATCGAACAGCTGCCCGATCACCGGCGCATCACGGAAGCTTGGTCACGGTTCCGGCCGTTGGCGTGGTGAGGGGTTGACGGGTCAGCAGGGTGCGGTCTAGCGTCCGGGAAATCGATTACTCGCCCGAATCGCGGAGGTGTTGTGTGCCGGACCTCGTGCGGATGACGGCGATCGGGAAGCGGTACGGCGGTGTGCGGGCCTGTCACGAGGTGGACTTCGTGCTCGGCGCCGGGGAGGTGCACGCGCTGCTCGGCGAGAACGGCGCCGGCAAGAGCACGCTGATGAAGATCCTGTCCGGCGACGTGACCGAGTACGACGGCAGCATCGCGATCAACGGCGTCCCGGTGCGGTTTGGCGGACCGACCGACGCGCAGGCCGCGGGGATCGCGATGATCCACCAGGAGCTCGACCTGGTCCCGGGCCTGTCGGTCGCGGACAACA
>Ga0207647_10003181_pt1 | contig 12327 bp, 13 predicted proteins | sample KBSCornC2_FD_184295 | JGI IMG/M metagenome (GOLD analysis project Ga0207647, IMG submission 184295) | Corn rhizosphere microbial communities from Kellogg Biological Station, Michigan, USA - C2 (SPAdes) (version 2) | ecosystem: Host-associated > Plants > Roots > Rhizosphere ...
CCTTATCGGTCGCAGCGCACCCACGCTAATCCCCCCTTTTTCATCAGCACGAGGGATCTCTGATGGAGTCTGGTGGACTCGCTGGTCAAGCCCGGGACGAGGAAGGGAAGCGCCTGATGGGTGAATTGTTGAGGCACGCGTTGGGAAGTTATCCACAGGATCTGGGAGTCCGGAGCCAGACTGGGGCTCAACCTGTTGTGTGTGTTGCCGGAAAGACTCGCATCGGATGCGATTTTGCGTCCATCTATGCCTTGAGGCATGCTCAAGCTGCGGCTAATCAGCCTGGGAAAGCCTTAGTACGGGGACGGACATATGGCCGAAGGCGGCGCCAAGATCGATCTTCCTGCGCATGAGCGCACCTACAGCCACTTCATCGGATTGATGAAATGGGGTGGGATCGCGGCGGTGCTCGTCGGCTTTCTCGTCATATATCTGATCACGCGCTGATCTGATGGCGGTGCGCATCGCGGTCGTGAAGGAGAGCACGGCCGGCGAAAGGCGCGTTTCCGCCACGCCCGAGACGGTCAAGAAGTTCGCCGGGCTGGGTGCGGAAGTCGCAGTGGAGACTGGCGCTGGCTCCGGCGCCTCGATTTCGGATCAGGCCTATATCGACGCCGGCGCGAAGATCGGCGATCGAGCTGCAACGCTCGCAAACGCCGACATCATTCTTGGCGTACAGGGTCCTGCCCCGGACAGCCTGACCGGCGCGAAGCAAGGCGCCTGGATCGTGGCCGGGCTGAACCCGTTCGGCGAACGGGTGCGCGTCGATGCCTATGCGGCTGCGGGTTTCGAAGCGCTGGCGATGGAGTTCATGCCGCGCATCACGCGCGCCCAATCGATGGACATATTGTCCTCGCAGTCGAACCTTTCCGGCTACAAAGCGGTGCTCGACGCCGCGTCCGAATATGGCCGCGCTTTCCCGATGATGATGACGGCGGCGGGGACCATCTCCGCCGCGCGCGTGTTCGTGATGGGTGTGGGTGTTGCCGGTCTGCAGGCGATCGCGACCGCCCGCCGGCTAGGCGCGCAGGTGTCCGCGACCGATGTGCGTTCGGCCACGAAGGAGCAGATCCTCTCGCTCGGCGCTAAACCGATCTTCGTCGAGAATGTCGCCGGGATCGAGGGCGAGGGATCGGGCGGCTACGCGACCGAGATGAGCGAGGAATATCAGAAAGCCCAGGCCGATCTAGTATCCTCGCATATCGCCAAGCAGGACATCGTCATCACCACCGCACTGATCCCAGGCCGCCCGGCGCCCCGGCTGATCAGCGATGCGCAGATTGCGAGCATGCGTCCGGGCAGCGTCATCGTCGATCTCGCGGTTGAGCAAGGCGGCAACGTCGAAGGTGCAGTCGCGGGCGAGGTTGCCGAGCGGCACGGCGTGAAGATCGTCGGTCACCGCAACGTGCCGTCGCGGCTTGCCGCCGATGCATCGGCTTTGTTCGCGCGTAATCTGTTCAACTTTCTTTCCGCCTTTTGGGACAAGGAAGGCGGACTACCGCAACTCGATGAAGAGATTGGCGGAGCTGTCCGCCTGACCCAGGGCGGCAAGGTCGTGAACCCAAGGCTTCTTTTATGAAGGCCACCCTCAATCCACCCTGTGCGCAGCATGGGGAGGATTTGCCCGGAGCTGTTTGATGGACTTCATTTCGATCCTGTCGATCTTCGTGCTGGCCTGCTTCGTGGGCTATTTCGTGGTTTGGTCGGTGACGCCGGCGCTGCACACGCCGCTGATGGCGGTGACTAATGCCATTTCATCGGTGATCATTGTGGGCGCGCTGATCGCGAGCGCGGCGGCGGGGTCGGCGACCTCGAAATGGCTGGGGCTGGTCGCGGTTGCGTTGGCGAGCGTTAATATCTTCGGCGGCTTCGCCGTCACCGAGCGCATGCTCGCCATGTACAAGAAGAAGGAAAAGCCGGCGGCGGGCAAATAAGCCCGAACGGCGGTAACAGGGGAACGGGAAAACATGGAGCAGGTGGTAGCGAACCCGTGGGCGATGCTGGCCTATCTGGTCGCGGGCATATGCTTCATCCTCGCTCTGCGCGGCCTGTCGAGCCCCGCGAGTAGCCGGCGCGGCAATCGTTTCGGCACGTTCGGCATGGCGCTGGCGGTCGGCACCACACTCGTCACGCACGAGATTGCTTCACTGCCCGAGATCGGCGCGGCGATTCTGGTGGGCGGTGTGGTGGGCTTCATCACTGCGCGCAAGATCGCAATGACCGCGATGCCGCAGCTCGTCGCCGCCTTCCACTCGTTGGTCGGCCTCGCCGCCGTGCTGGTTGCGGTGGCGGCCTATCTCAACCCCGCTGCCTTTGGCATCGCGGAGCCGGGCGGGGCGATCCATCAGGTGAGTCGGATTGAGATGGGCCTGGGCATCGCGATTGGTGCGATCACTTTCTCCGGCTCGGTGATCGCCTTCCTCAAATTGAACGGCAACATGTCGGGCAAGCCGATCATGCTGCCTGGACGTCATGTTATCAACCTGGGCACGCTCGCACTGATCATTGGCCTGATCGCCTATTTTCTTACCGATGAAGCGCCCTGGGTGTTCTTCACCATTACCGCGCTCAGCTTTGCGATCGGCTTCTTGCTGATCATCCCGATCGGCGGGGCGGACATGCCGGTCGTGGTCAGCATGCTGAACAGCTACTCTGGCTGGGCCGCGGCGGCGATGGGCTTCACGCTGCACAACACGGCGATGATCATCACCGGCGCGCTGGTCGGATCGTCGGGTGCGATCCTGTCGTACATCATGTGCCGTGCGATGAATCGCAGCTTCATCAGCGTGATAGCCGGTGGGTTCGGCGGCGACAGCGGCGGACCCGCTGGCGCGACGGCGATCGATCGTCCTTGGAAGCGTGGCTCAGCTGAGGACGCGGCATTCCTGATGAGCCAGGCCAATCAGGTGATCATCGTTCCCGGCTACGGCATGGCCGTCGCGCAGGCACAGCACACGCTCCGAGAGATGGCCGATCTGCTCAAAGCCGAGGGAGTCACGGTCAAATATGCTATCCATCCGGTCGCGGGGCGTATGCCCGGCCACATGAACGTGCTGCTGGCGGAAGCGAACGTTCCTTATGACGAGGTGTTCGAGCTCGAGGACATCAACAGCGAATTCGCCCAAACCGACGTCGCCTTCGTGATCGGGGCGAATGATGTAACCAATCCGGCGGCCAAAACGGACCGAAATTCGCCCATCTATGGCATGCCGGTGCTCGATGTGGAGAAGGCAAAGACCGTGCTGTTCATCAAGCGCAGCATGGGTGGCGTCGGCTATGCCGGTATCGATAACGAGGTCTTCTACCGCGACAATACGATGATGCTGCTGGGTGATGCGAAGAAGATGGTTGAGGAGATTGTGAAGTCACTCGGCCATTGAGGTGAGAAAAGGCTGGGGGCGGCCGAACAGGAGGGGCAGATGGTGACGGTCGGATCGATCCTCGGCGCAACGTTCCGCTTCATCGGCGACAATGTTCGAGCCATTTTGGTGTGGAGCGGCATCATCTTTCTGATGAGCCTTGTCACCAAGCTGATCATGAGACCCTTTTATGCGGCTCAGGTCGCTGCGTTGCAGCGCGCCGCCGCTCCTCCCAGCGTCGGCATGCTCTTCATCACCTTATTGCTGTTGCTGCTGTTGTCCGTCGTGCTCTGGGCAGCAGTGTTCCGGGCCGCCCTGTTTCCCCAAGAAAGCCGCTTCGCTTATTTACGCGTCGGGATGGATGAGCTGCGGTTACTAGGCTGTGGGCTGGTCCTGCTCATTGCATTTTACCTCATCATGACCATCGGCGGCCTAGTGCTCGGTTTGATCGGCGGCCTGCTCGGTGCCGCGATAGGAGGGCTTGCCACAGTCAGCGCGGCCGTCATTCTTTCGGTCCTGGGCATGGTCATCCTCAGCCTGTGGCTGGGCACGCGCTTCTCTGTGGCGGGCCCGCTCACATTGCTGGAACGTAAGGTAATTATCGGCCCGGCCTGGCGAATGACCCGTGGCAGTTTTTGGCCATTGCTGGGTACGTATATCGCGATCGTGTTCCCGCTTGTGATTGTCTACATCGCGATCGTGTTTGCGCGTGGGGTTAGCTTCGGCGCGATGCTCAATCCGGTTGGTGTCGACACGCAACTGCAGGTCGCGAGCGCGCAGGCTGAGATGTACACGCTGTCGCTCAAGAATGTGGTCATTTCGCTAGCTATTTCGGTGGCGGGCGGCTTCGCGCTAGCGCTCCATGCCGGTGCAATGGCGATTGCTGCCGCGCAACTGCTCAATCGCCGCGGGCAGCAGCAATTGAGCGAGCTATTCGAATAGCGAGGGAGACGCGGACGGTTAACCGCTAGTCTGGTTCCCCAATGATTGCTCCGAAATGGAGAGACTTCCGGAGGGAAAACGCCCTGACCGCCGGGGTTCATCCAAAGCGAAACAAAAAAAGAGGCGCGCGGACTCGAGTCGCGCTAGGTTCGCTCCATGGGGAAAGCGGTCGCCGAACTATCGTCTCCGTCCGCGTTCAGCCGCGGGCCCGCCTCTTTTTGTAATATGGTCGTGGCGGCTTGAGCGACACAGAGGAAGATCCGTCTCCGCAGCTGCGCCAGCTGAGTGAAGAGGTCGGGCGGATAGCCCGCGCACTTGCGCAGCTTTCGAAGAGAGAGCCCCATACCGGCCCGGAGCGCCGCGAGGGTGTCAGCGACCGACGCGAAGGCGAACGGCGCGAGGTGCCGGATCGCCGCCAGAGCGGCGACAGGCAGATGCCGAGCATCTCCGCCATTCGATCGATGATCCGCGCCCGGCGGTTGCGAGATCAATATTTCAGCGGAGAATTGTTCGCGGATCCGGCGTGGGACATGCTGCTGGACCTACTGCTCGCGCGGATCGAGGGACGGACGGTCGCGGTATCGAGCCTGTGCATTGCCGCTGCGGTGCCGCCTACTACCGCGTTGCGGTGGATCAAGCGATTGACGGACGAGGGTATTTTCGTGCGCACCGCCGATCCCCGCGATGGTCGACGCGTGTTCATCGATCTGTCGGATGAAGCGGCCGAGGCGATGGGGGCCTATATCAGCGCGGTCGAGCGGATTGGATTCGCGCTGACCTAAATCAAGATAGAGTGCGGGTCGACGCGGCGGAATCGTTTCCCATCGACAAAGCCGCAATCTTCTGCGGATCGGCGCAGAAACTTCCATTATGACCAGAAATGATCCTGCCGGGCCGTGAGGGCGATTGCTGCGCCCAGCCTGGATGTTATTATTAACCATCCGAACGAAGCCGGGGGGACGTTCGTGGGGAAACCGTTCGTTGCCGCCTTATTGGCGGCCGGCTTGGCTGCCACCGCATCGGCGGGGGATGTGCTGGGGGCGCAAGCGTTCGTCGCCGAACTGTATAATAAGGCAATCCATAACCGCCGCTTCAGCTTCGTATCGCCACGCCTACTGACCCCTGATCTTTATGATCTGGTGCAGCGCCGTGGCAGCCCGACGATGACTACCCTTGACTTTGATCCGGTCTGCCAATGCCAGGACAATGACGGGTTAAGCGCACAAATTCTGTCGGTTACCGGATCTGGCGATCGGGCGGTGGCGCAGGTGCTGCTACGGATCGACGGACCGAAGCCGCTTCCGGCAAAGCGGGTGACATTGATGCTGACGCGTGCGTCCCTTGCTGGCTGGAAGATAGCGGATGTGCAGACGCGCGAGATGCCCAGCCTGAGGGCCTGGTTGGCCCGGCACAACGGCTCGCGCTTGCGCAGTTGATGCGCCCATTGCGCGTCCGGACGGAGGCCGCCAAACCGGTACTGTGATGCGACCACCCACGCCCTCTCTCGTCCTTGATGTCGATGCGCTCGAGCGCAACATCGCGCGTATGGCCTCGTTCGCCGAGGGGCATGGTCTCGCGCTTCGGCCGCATGCAAAAACGCACAAGAGCCGCGCTATTGCCGCGCTTCAGGCGCAGGCGGGCGCTGCAGGGATTTGCTGCGCGACCTTGCATGAGGCCGAGCAACTGGCGGGCGCGGCGCCATCAATCCTGCTGACCTCGCCCGTCATCACTGCGGACAAATTCGCCCGAATTGCTGGGCTCAGGCTCGCGGGAGTCGACCTTGCAGTTGTGGTCGATCACCCGGCGGCAGTGATGGCGCTGGCCGCGGCTATGCCGGCCGGTGTGCCGCTGCGCGTGCTCGTTGATGTGGATCCAGGCGCGGGTCGGACCGGGGTCGCCTCTCCTGCGGATGCTCTGGCACTGGCACGCGCTATCTCCCATCGAGAGCAGCTGATTTATGGCGGCATCCAATATTATTGCGGCAGCGAACAGCATGTCCCCTCCTTGGCGGAACGTCGGATGCTGATAAGTGAGCGCAACCGCAAGCTGGGTTGGACCGTCGCCGCGCTCAGCGAAGCAGGATTGGCGCCGCCTGTCGTGAGCGGAGGCGGCACCGGCACGCACGCGATCGATGCGGAGGCCGGGCTGCTGACCGAGCTGCAATGTGGATCCTACATCTTCATGGACCAGGATTATCGGGCCTGCGAGCTGGGCGGCGCTGCGCCCTTCGAGCAGGCGCTGACGCTGCACGCGAGCGTGGTGAGCGCCAATCATGCCGGATTCGTCACATTAGACGCGGGAACCAAGGCGATCGCGACCGACGCGGGTGAGCCCATGGTGCTCGCGGGTGCGCATCCGGACAGCCGCTACCGCTTCAAAGGTGACGAGTTCGGCCGTCTCGATTTGCCAGAAGGCGCTGCGGTTCCGGCGATCGGCAGCGCTGTCGTGTTGGTGCCATCACATTGCGATCCCACCGTCAACCTGCACGGCGTCTACCATCTGATACGCCAAGGACAGAGCGCTGGAACCTGGTCGGTTGATGCGCGAGGTTATGGCGGCGTGCGATGAGCCTGGAATCGGTTCGCGCGTGGCTCGGCGCCTATGCTCCCGATCTCGCGATCATCGAAGCGGGGGCGAGCACGGCCACGGTGATGGAGGCCGCCGCCGCGCTCAGCGTTGCGCCTGGTCAGATCGCCAAGACGCTGGCGCTCCGTGTCGGCGATCGCGTGATTCTGCTCGTCACGCGCGGTGACGCTCGGCTGGATAAACAGAAGACCAAGGCAGCTTTTGCCGCACGTCCGCGTATGCTGGCCCCGGAGGAAACGCTGGCACTGACCGGCCATCCTGTGGGCGGTGTATGTCCCTTCGGGCTGTCATCACCGATTCCCGTCTATTGCGATGTAAGCCTGCAGGTATTCGAACTGGTCTACCCGGCCGCAGGGTCGCTCAATAGTTCGGTACGCGTGTCACCGGCACGTCTTGCAGAGCTGGTGAGCGCGGAATGGATCGACATATGCCGCCTGCCGGAATCTGACCCGGCAGGCTGACTAGCCTAAACGAAGTCCGTCGTGTCGAATGCGCTGATAGCCGCTGCCTTGAGGTCGACTGCGGAATTCACGGTCGCGCCACCGTCGGAAGCATAGAACAGATAGGTATCGCTGCCGACGCTGAGCGCCACCACCTCCCCATTTCCGCCATGCCCGTCCGCCAGCTGTTGTGCAGTAGTCATCGCTGCGGAGAGGCTCGACTGCGCTGATCCGGTCAACACCGCTGTTACGGTGAAGCCAAGGGCAATCTTGTCGACGCCATCGGTGAAGTCGGTGACGACGTCGGTCCCGTTGGAAACATTCTGCGCGTCGTTACCCGCAAATTTGAACGTATCCGAGCCATCGCCTCCGGTCAGCACATCAAGCCCCGCGCCGCCGATGAGCACGTCGTTGCCAAGATCGCCCATCAAGGTGTCGCTGCCGACGCCGCCCGACAAGGAATCCTGGTCCTTGCCGCCGCGAATGAAATCGTTGTCGGCGCCACCGTCGATCGTATCGTTGCCGATATTGCCGTTGATGGAGTCGTTACCGCTCCCTCCGGTGATCAGATCGTCGTCCTTGCCGCCGTTGATCCGGTCGCTGCCATCGCCGCCGTTCAGCGTGTCATTACCCGCATTCCCTTGGACGTAGTCCGAGCCCGCGCCGGCATTGATCAAGTCAGCGCCATCGATGCCGCCGTTCGGCGAAGCTCCATAAAGATGTTCGTTGCCTTCCCCGCCCACGATCGTGTCGGCGCCGCCCAAGCCCAGAATGATGTCGTGGCCGGTCGTGCCGTCGAGATAGTCGGCCTTGTCGCCGCCCGTAATCGAGTCGTCGCCGCCGAAGAGCGCAGCGAGTGCCGCGGCATCATTATGATCATGTGCCCACTGTACCCAGGACGCCGCGTCGATGCTGAACGACGAGAAGCTGACGATCGTATTGCCAAACGAGGTCTCGGACAGACCGGTCAGGGTTCCCGAGAGCAGGCCGCCACCAGAAGTGAAAGCGAGATTGGCTCCGGTGAAGTGGAAAACACTGCCTCCGCCGACGTCGACATCAAAGGCTGAACTACTGCGGTTACTGGTGCCTGCGGACAGGGAAACGTTGACGTCAAATTGCCTCGTATCGACGGCAACCATCGAAGCTGCGGTAAAGGTTGTCACAATTCACTCCCGAGGGGACAGGTCTGGCTGCCGTGTTCGCAAGCGCGGCTATGTGGGGCGGCAGGCTGCTCTGCCGCCCCATCTGCATCAGCCGAAGGAAACTTCCACCGACCGGCGGCGGCGCTGGCTCCGCAGCGCGCTGCCGACCAGCCCGAAGCCGGCGAACATCAGTGCCCAGCTGCCGGGCTCCGGAACGGCTCCCTGAGGATTGCCGGAGGAGAGGTCGGCGCCGAAGTTGCCGGATACAGACCCGGTGTGGAGGCGGGCACCAAACAGCACGCTGCCGACGGGGGGATTGATCGCATCAACGGCCAGCGCAATGTCGCGTGCTGTCGTCCCGCCGAAATTCAGGAAGTCCGAGGTGAAGTTCACGACATTTGGGGGAGTCGAATTGCCGTAGGTGGCGGTCGAGCCACCGAGCAGGCCGGTGAAGGCTCCGCCCGTGAAGTTCACGGTCAGCAGATTGGTGCCTGTGTGGCCGCCCCACGTAACCGGGCTTGCCGCGGTGAATGTCAAGGTTCCGGTGAGAACCGGCAGAACAGCCAAGCCGCTAACCGTGGTACCTGCCCCCGTGGTTGCGTTGAGCGACATCAACGCGTCGAATGAGGTGCCGCTTATGCTGCCGTCTGGGTTGAGGAAGGAGAAATGAACCAGTTGGCTCAAATCGGTAATAACGCCGACGCCATTTAGGGCGCCGCTATATTGGATGTTCGGCGAATTGCTGGCAGGCGTGAAGTCCGCAAAGATCGTCACCGCCGAAGCAGGGGCTGCGGCGAGGAGCAAAGCAGCTCCGGCGCCGAGCACGGCCAATTTACTCATAAACGCTTCTCCACTCGTTTTTTGGACGTCGAGGTCCCTGAAGCCTGTCGGTCCGGGCGCGCAGAATAGCGATCCGGGGCACAAGCGGCGCGTTAACGGTGCATTAACTACCGGGTTCCGTTTCGAAGACGTAAGGTTGCAGAAAGTTGACCTGTAACGGGAACGACGTTGCAATCTGAACATGCAACGTAACCGGGATGGGTGCCGCACGGTTCTTTGTATCAAAGTCGTTGTCTAGGCGGAATGATTACTTGGCTATCATGCCGTTTCGTGTCCGTCACGAACGCAAAAACGTCGCTTTGTTCCTGCCGTTCACCGCACTTCAGCCACGATTAGGCGCTGGCTAACGGGGCTTTAACCATCCCGAACCTAACCCGGCTCACCAAGATCGCCTCCCAGGGGAGCTAGTCGGCACGGTGCCGGGCGACTTGCTGGACGCGGGAATATTCATGACGCTGCTCACCAAAGTCGCTGCACGTTGCGGCATCGCCATCGCCGTGATTGCCGCGACCGCCCCGGCTTCCGCCGCGTTGCTGCCCCAGTCCTGGAACGGCTATCACTGGGCGCGCACTGGCGCGCTTGCCATCATGCTCGGCAATAACGTCAATGCGGCGTGGGCGCCCTATGTCGCCGCGGCGGCCAATACATGGTCGACCGATCAGCATATCGATTTTGTGCAGAGCGCGGGGATGACGAGCCCCAGCACCTGTGCCGGCGTCTACGGCACGGTTCAGGTCTGCAGTGCCAATTATGGAGCCACCGGATGGCTCGGCTATGCGTCGGTGTGGACCGCCGGCAGCTACATCCTCTACGCGACCGTCAAGCTGAACGATTATTATTTCAGCAAGGCGAAATACAACACTCCGGCTTTCCGCGCCCAGGTTGCGTGTCAGGAAATCGGACATACGCTCGGCCTGGCGCATGCCGACACGAATTATTCCAACGCCAATCTCGGCACTTGTATGGATTACACCAACGATCCGTCAGGAACGAAGGGCACCAACGGCACGCTCGTGAACACGAGCGTCAGCACGACCGACTTCACCAACCTCGATCGCATCTATGCCAATCTGGATACGACGCAGCTGGCCTATACCAAGCCGCAATATGTGACGTCCGACTCCTATGGCATCGAGGGAGAGGCGGATGAGGATCACGGCCCCCGCGCTGTGCCGGAGCCGGGGTCCTGGGCTCTGATGCTCTTCGGCTTCGGCGCACTCGGCTGCGCAATGCGCCGCCGCGCCCAGGTGAGGACGGCGGTAGCCTACGCCCGCTGATCCGTCCGGCCTCGAGCAGATTGAGAAAGGCGTTCCGGCTTCGGGGCGCCTTTTCTGTTAGGTCACTATCGGGTCGACCTGCCAAGCTCGACGGACGAGCGTCAGGGGCAAAATCACCTCGACACGCAACCCGGGATTGTTGTCGTGCAGGCTGAGCCGCCCCTGATGGCCGACGGCGATTGCCTGCGAGAGTCGGAGCCCGACTCCTTCGCGTGCGAGCGGCGCACGCGGGAGTCCGCGCCGGTGGGTCAGCCGCTGCCGCTCTTCCTCGGTAAGGCTGGGGCCGTCGTCCGCAACCGTCAGATGGACGTGCTGGTCCAAGCACGTCAGCGCAATCGAAACATGCGCGCCAGGCGGAGTGTGCCGCAGCGCATTGTCTATGAGGTTTATCAGCAATTGCGCCAGCAGATCGCGATCGCCCATCATGTGGATACCCGGCGCGACGATATGATCGAGGGTGCGTTCCAGATCCTCCGCGACCGCGACATGGGCATCGGCCAGTTCGGCAACCAGTTCCGATAAGTCGAAGTCGGTCGCAGTATCGGCGATCATCGCTCGATCGATCTCACCGATGCGCAGGATCGCCCCGAACAGGCGGATGATGTCTTCGCACCGCTCTATGGCCTCCATGTCGATGCGACCGCGATGCGCAGGTGAGCCGGCTTGAAGATGATCTCGCAACCGCACGAGAGGCGCACGCAGGTCATGTGCAATGTACGCGGAGACGCGCCTTACATCGCTCAGCATCCAGTTCAGCCGATCCAGCATGGCATTTACCGTGCCCGCAATCGCATCGAATTCATCCCGCGCAGGACTGATCGGCACGCGCTGCTCCAGATCGCCCTCAAAGATATGGCGCGCGGTTTCATTCAGGCTTTCGATCCGTCCGCGTACCTTGCGCTCAAGTGAGAGCGCCCCGCCCGCCGCGACGAGGAACAGCAGTGCGAGGGCCGCAAAGAGGAACCCGGTCGTTACCGCATCGAACTGGGCAATGAAGTCGCGGTCCGCTACGATCGTCAGCGTCGATCCGTCGGGCAGCCGTCGGGTTAAGCTGCGCGCCGGGTCGATGCGGCCCTCATCCAGATCGTCGAATCCGATCAAGCCCCAGCCCGGCGCCAGGCGCGGAACGCCTTCCACGCTATAGAGCGACCGACCTCTGGCGTCCGTCAGCACATAACCAAAGGTGCGCACACCATGGGAGGTGTAGGAATTGATCGCCGCGGTCAGGCCCGCCTGGCCGTGCAACGCGAAGATTTTGGCGAGCCGGTCCATGCGTTCGGCCATGCTGGCGTCGAGCTGCTTCGCCAGCTCCTGACGAGCATAAAGATAGGCCCCGCTGCCCAGCGCCAGGCTGGCGATGCCAAATATGCAGACATACAGAATTACGGTGCGCAGCACCGTTCGGCGCGCGGGCTCAAACATCGTCGCGGAGACGATATCCGATCCCCCGAACGGTTTCGATCGCTTCGCCTTTGCCCGCCAGATCGAGTTTGTCGCGCAGTCGGCTGATGTGCGTTTCGATAATTTTAGTCCGGGGATCGAAGCTCAGGTTCCATACCTTCTCGAGGAGCATCGAGCGGGTCACGGCTTTTGCCGGGCTCAACGCCAGCGTTTCGAGCAGCCGATATTCGCGCGGCTGGAGCATCAGCGGCGTTCCGTTGCGTGTCGCCGTGCGGTGGCGACGGTCAACGCGGATTGACCCGCAGATCAGAATGTCTGCCTCACGCTGCGCGTGGCGATC
>Ga0207647_10003185_pt1 | contig 12307 bp, 6 predicted proteins | sample KBSCornC2_FD_184295 | JGI IMG/M metagenome (GOLD analysis project Ga0207647, IMG submission 184295) | Corn rhizosphere microbial communities from Kellogg Biological Station, Michigan, USA - C2 (SPAdes) (version 2) | ecosystem: Host-associated > Plants > Roots > Rhizosphere ...
CAAGTCATGAACCTTGGCCGTCTCTCCATCAACCAGCCCATCCTGGCGATGGTGCTGTCGATCGTGCTCCTGATCGTCGGCGCGCTGGCCTACACCACGCTGCCGGTCTCCGAATATCCGCAAGTGGTGCCGCCGACCGTGGTGGTCACCACGCAATATCCCGGCGCCTCCGCGCAGACCGTGTCCGACACGGTCGCCGCTCCAATCGAGCAGCAGATCAACGGCGTCGAGGACATGCTGTATCTCTACAGCCAGGCGACCTCGAACGGGCAGCTGACGATCACCGTCACCTTCAAGCTCGGCACCGACCTCGACAAGGCGCAGGTGCTGGTGCAGAACCGCGTCGCGATCGCGCAGCCGCAACTGCCGGACGAGGTGCAGCGCAACGGCGTCGTCACCCGCAAGAACTCGCCCGACATCCTGATGGTCGTGTTCATGCTGTCGCCCGACGACAGCTTCGACCAGCTCTACATCTCCAACTACGCGCTGCTCCAGGTCCGTGATCAGCTGCTGCGCATCGACGGCGTCGGCGACATCCAGATCTTCGGCGCGCGCGACTATTCGATGCGGTTGTGGCTCGATCCGGACCGCATCGCCAATCTCGGCCTGACCTCGACCGAGGTGCTGGCGGCGATCCGCGCCCAGAACGTGCAGATCGCGGGCGGGCAGATTGCCGAGCCGCCGATCGCCGACCGCGCCTTCCAGCCGAACCTGACGTTCACGGGGCGCCTGAAGGACCAGAAGCAGTTCGAGGACATCCTGATCAAGGCGGGCTCCGATGGCCGCACGGTGCGGCTGCGCGACGTCGCCCGCATCGAGCTCGGTGCGCTCGCCTACAGCACCAACAGCTTCCTGCTGCGCAAATCAGCGGTCGCCATGCTGGTGACGCAGCGGCCGGGATCGAACGCGCTCGCGACGGCCAAGCACATCTCCGACACCATGACGAGGCTCAAGGAGAGTTTTCCGAAAGGCCTCGATTACAATATCGGCTACAACCCGACCGAATTCATCGCGCAGTCCGTCCACGAACTGATCAAGACCATCTACGAGGCGATGCTGCTCGTGGTCGTCGTAGTGCTGGTGTTCCTGCAGGGATGGCGACCCGCGATCATTCCGATCATCGCGATCCCGGTGTCGCTGGTCGGCACCTTCGCGGTGATGGCGGCGCTGGGCTTCTCCATCAACAATCTCACGCTGTTCGGCCTCGTGCTCGCGGTCGGCATCGTGGTCGACGACGCCATCGTTGTGGTGGAAAATGTGGAGCGCCATCTCGAGCACGGCCTGAGCCGGCGCGATGCCGCGCTCAAGACCATGGAAGAGGTCGGCGGCGCGCTGGTCTCGATCGCGCTGGTGCTGTGCGCGGTGTTCGTTCCGACTGCATTCATCGGTGGCATTTCCGGGCAGTTCTTCCAGCAATTTGCTGTCACCATTGCGGTCGCGACCGCGATCTCCTGCTTCTGCTCGCTGACGCTGTCGCCAGCGCTGGCCTCGCAGATTCTCACCCCGCATGAAGAGAAGCGGCCGCCGGCGAGCTGGAATGTCATCGCGCGCGGCTGGAATGCCTTCACCGGCGTCTTCAACCGCACGTTCGACCGGCTGGCGCACGGCTATGCCGGCCTTGCCAATTTCGTGATCCGGCACTCGGTGGTGATGATCCTGATCTACGTCGTGCTGATCGGCAGTGCCGGCTGGCTGATCGTGACCACGCCGCAGGGCTTCATCCCGGCGCAGGATCGCGGCTACGTCATCATCTCCGTGCAATTGCCCGGCGCGGCCTCGCTGGCGCGCACCACGGAGGTCGTGCGCGAGATCGAACGCATCTCGCTGGACACGCCGGGCATCGTCCGCGTCGCGGCCTTTGCCGGCTTCTCGGGTGCGACGCGCACGCAGGCCGGCAATGCGGCGGCATTGTTTCCGGTGTTCGACGAGCCCGAGGTGCGCCTGAAGAAGGGGCTCTCGGCGAACGCCATCACGGTCGAGCTGCGCAAGCGCCTGGCCGCGATCCAGGGCGCCTTCATCATCGTGATTCCGCCGCCGGCCGTACCCGGCATCGGCACCGGCGGCGGCTTCACCATCCGCATCCAGGACCGCCAGGGTCGCGGGCCCGAGCTGCTCGCCGCGGCCACCGACGAGCTCGTCGCCGCGGCGCGCAAATCGCCCTTGCTGCTCGCTCCGACGGTGTTCTCGCCGTTCTCAGCCAACACGCCGCAGCTGTTCGTCGACATCGACCGCACCAAGGCGCAAAAGCTCGGCGTGCCCATCGCCAACATCAACGACACGATCCAGACCTATTTCGGATCGACCTATGTCAACGACTTCAACCTCTTCGGCCGCACCTATCACGTCACCGCGCAGGCGGACTTTCCGTTCCGGAAAGAACCGAGCGACCTCTCGCGGCTGCGCACCCGCAACGCCTCCGGCGACATGGTGATGCTCGGCAGCGTGGTCGACTTCAAGGATGTTTCCGGCCCTGACCGCGTCGCTCGCTACAATCTCTATGCAGCATCCGAGCTCCAGGGCGAGCCAGCGCCGGGCGTGAGCTCGACCACGGCGCTCAACACCGTCAAGAAGCTCGCGGACGATACCTTGCCGAGCGGCTTCACCTTCGAATGGACCGACCTCTCCTACCAGCAAATCACCGGCGGCAATGCCGGCCTGCTGGTGTTCCCGATCTGCGTGCTGTTCGTCTATCTCGTGCTCGCCGCGCAATATGGCAGCTGGACCCTGCCGTTCGCGGTCATCCTGATCGTGCCGATGTGCCTGCTCGCGGCCACCATCGGCGTGCGCATCATGGGCCAGGACGTCAACATCCTCACCCAGATCGGCTTCGTCGTGCTGGTAGGCCTGGCGGCGAAGAACGCGATCCTGATCGTCGAGTTCGCCCGCGACATCGAGCTCGAAGGCAAGCCGCGGCTCGAGGCCGTGATCGAGGCTTGTCGATTGCGCCTGCGGCCGATCCTGATGACGTCCTTCGCCTTCATCCTCGGCGTGCTGCCGCTGGTGATCTCGAGCGGCTCGGGCTCGGAGATGCGCCAGGCCGTCGGCGTCGCCGTGTTCTTCGGCATGATCGGCGTCACCCTGTTCGGGCTTCTGTTCACGCCGATCTTCTATGTGGTGGTGCGGAACCTGGCCGAGGGGAAGAACGCCAAGAAGCCGGAGGTCGCGGGCTCCTAGGTGTCGGGGATGGCCGCTGGCGCATCCTCATTCACGGTGTCGTCCCGGCCTTCGCCGGGACGACACCATTTTTGTAGCCCCACCTTCATACTAACGACCAACACGCAATGGATGGGCATTCCCGGGGTTCTTCACTAGTATCCGCGCGATTTCAAAACAGAACACTGCTGGAGCCAACACATGAAATCAGCCCTTCTCGCCGCCGTCGCAGCCTCGGCCCTGTTGCTGGCAGCGCCGGCCTCCGCGCAAGGCGTCAAGATCGGCATCCTCAACGACCAGTCCGGCGTCTATGCCGATTACGGCGGCAAATGGTCGGTCGAAGCCGCCAAGATGGCGATCGAGGACTTTGGCGGCGAGGTGCTCGGCCAGAAGATCGAGCTCGTCACCGCCGACCACCAGAACAAGCCGGATCTGGCGAGCTCGATCGCGCGGCGCTGGTACGACGTCGAGAACGTCGACATGATCACGGAGTTGACGACCTCTTCCGTCGCGCTCGCGATCCACGAGCTCTCCAAGGAAAAGAAGAAGATCGACATCGTGGTGGGCGCCGCGACCTCGCGTCTCACCGGCGATGCCTGCCAGCCCTACGGCTTCCACTGGGCCTATGACACCCGCGCGCTCGGCGTCGGCACCGGCGGCGCGCTGACCAAGGCCGGCGGCGACACCTGGTTCTTCCTCACCGCGGACTACGCCTTCGGCTACGCGCTGGAGAAAGACACCAGCGAGATCGTCACGGCCAATGGCGGCAAGGTGGTCGGCTCCGTCCGCGTGCCGCTCAATTCCTCGGACTTCTCCTCCTTCCTGCTGCAGGCGCAGAGCTCCAAGGCGAAGATCGTCGGCCTCGCCAATGCCGGTCTCGACACCACCAACTCGATCAAGCAGGCATCCGAGTTCGGCATCGTCGCCAGCGGCCAGAAGCTCGCCGGCCTGTTGATGACGCTCGCCGAGGTGAACGGCCTCGGCCTGCAGGCCGCGCAAGGCCTGGTGCTGACCGAGGGCTATTACTGGGATCTCAACGACAAGACCCGCAATCTCGGCGAGCGCTTCCTCAAGCGCACCGGGCGGATGCCGAGCATGATCCACGCCGGCACCTATTCGGCGACGCTAAGCTATCTCAAGGCCGTCAAGGCCGCCGGCACCAAGGATCCGGAAGCCGTCGCCAGGAAGCTGAAGGAGCTGCCGGTCGACGACGACTTCGCGCAAGGCGGCAAGGTGCTCGAGAACGGCCGCATGGTCCACGACATGTATCTGTTCGAGGTCAAGAAGCCCGCGGAGTCGAAGAAGCCCTGGGACTATTACAAGCTGCTCGCCACCGTCCCCGGCGACAAGGCGTTCTTCACCGCCAAGGACAGCGGCTGCCCGCTGACGAAGTGATGCTGAAGGGGTAGGGCGAACGCCGCACCTCCGGTGTCGTCCCGGACAAGCGCAGCCCCTGGCAACGCGTAGCGTTGTCGAGGGCGGAGCGCAGATCCGGGATCCATAGCCACAGGCCGACGTGGTTACGGGGACTCGGAGTTACCAGCTCGCGCCACAACTCCTCCCTGTGGTTATGGATCCCGGATCGGCGCGCGCCTTAAGGGCGCGCTTGTCCGGGACGACAGCGGAATTTGTGGCCGCAGCCCGCCCCTCACACCACCCGCAACACCACCGCCCCGATCGCCCCCACCCACAGCGCAATGGCTGCGATGCCCTGGATCAGGAAGCCCGGGCCGCGCTTTGCGGCGGCCTTCGAATAGCCGATGAAATAGACGATGCGGCCGGCGATCCAGAGCGCGCCGATCCCGGCTGCGACGGCGTCGCTGATGTAGATCGCGAACAGCCAGAGCGAGGGCAGGACAATCGGCATCCATTCCAGCGTGTTCATCTGGATACGGAAGGCGCGCTCGAAATCCGGATGGCCCGACATCGCCGGCACCTTGACGCCGGTCTTGGTGCGCGAGCGTGACACGTTGATGCAGGTGAAGAGGTAAAATGCAATCGCCAGCAGCGTGACGAGGGCGGTGAGGTGATACATCGCTCGCTTCCTTGAAGAGGTCGCGCTTCAATACCCGGTCAGCTCGAGATAGCCAACACCGTCATGCGTGCCGGCAAAGCTGATCGGCCCTTCCCAATAGGAGAAGCCGGTCCCCATCCAGGCCCCCGGATTGAGCGGCTTGCAGGAAATCGAGAACGAGCGCGAGGGGATCGCGATCTGCCATTCCACCGGCAGCTTGCGTCCCGCGACCTCGGCGGTTGCCTTCGGCGTCATCTGGATGTCGCTGCCCGCGATCATCTGCGTGCTGCCGGTGGCGGTGATCCAGTTGCCGAACGGATAGTCCTTGCGGTCCTTCTGCCGCAGCCGGTACAGCATCAGCTTGTCGCCGGATGCAAGATGCAGCGACAGCCAGTCCCAGCCGGTCTGGTCGGCGTCGAGCGGCTGGCTGCTCCACTCGCGGTCCATCCAGGCCTGCCCCGACACATCGACCGGCTTGTCGTCGATGGCGAGCGTGCCGCGCGCGCGGTAGAACGGCTGGCTGTAATAGTAGGAGGCCTGGCCGCGCTCGGATTTGCGGCTGAAGCCGCCATCGCCTTGCAATGCGACCGCACGATCGGCTTCCAACGTGAGCGCATAGCTGAAGTCGGGGCCGGAGGCCTTCACCGTCAGCGGCGCCAGTGTGCGATCGTCGGTGCGATCAAGACCCTTCATCTCCCAATCGTCGATCCACGCAGCGAACGGCTGTGCCGTGACGCCGGCCTGCCCGATCCCGCCGCGCGAAAACAGCTCGCTGAAGCGATGGGTGTCGGCACGCGTCACCGCGGCATGCGCCATCCAGATTTGCTGATTGGCCCAGCCTTCCCCTTGCGGTCCCGGCTGCGCCGCCTGGCGGAACAGCGTCCATTGCAGGCCGCAAGGTGCGCCTCGGCTGTCGACGAGGTTCGCCGTGAGATACCACCACTCGATGCGAAACTCCGGATGCGGCCCGTGATCGGCGGGAAACGTGAACGTCTTCCCCGGCGTGACCTTCGCAAAGCCGTCGGCGGTCTCGCCGAGCCCGGCATAGCCTTGCGCGCCGGCGTGGCGCGCAAGAGCGAGCGAGGCAATGCCGCCGGCAAACGCGCGCCGCGAGATCTTGTCAGCGCTCATTGGCAAACACCTTGACGAGGTCTGCCGGCTGCATCCGCGCCAGCCGCGCGACCGGCAGCGCTGCGGCAAGCAGAGAGGCGACCAGCGCGACCGCGACCAGCTCGACGAGTTGCAGCGGAAACACATGGAACGGCAGCCGCCAGCCGAACGCCTTCACATTGACGATCGCGATCAGGCACCACGCCACGAGCAGTCCGAGCGGCACGGCCAGCAGCGAGGTGAACAGCGCCACCGACAGCGTCTTGGTCAACTCGATTGCGGCGAGGCGTGGCCGCGTGATGCCGACCGCCCACAGCGGCGCAAGCTGCGGCAGGCGGGAGTTGGCCAGCGTCAAAAGGCTGGTCAGCAGCGCGATGCCGGCCACACCGAGCGTGAAGGCATTCAGCGCCGATGTCACCGCAAAGGTGCGGTTGAAGATCCGGATCGACTCCGCCTTCACCGTCGCCTGGTCGGCAACGCTGCGGTCGTCGAGCGCAAACTGCTTCTGCAAGGCCGCGATCAGGCCCGAAATCTTGTCTCGTGGGACAATGAGCCCGATCCGCGTCTGCGGCGTCTGCGGAAATTGCCGGATCAGCGCCGCGACGTTCACGGCGAGCTGTCCCTTGGGATTGCCGTAATCGGCATAGATGCCGACGATGTCGAGCTCCCAGGTCCCGCCCGGCGCCGGCACCTCGACGACGTCGCCGACCCGAACGTTCAGCCGCCGGCTCAACTGCTCGCTGATGAAGGCGGCATTGCCCGGCACGAGCCGGGTCCAGGCGCGCGGCGCAGTCTCCAGCAGCGGCCAGCGCTCGCGATAGAGTGCGTGATCGGGCAGGCCGAACAGCTCCACCGGCTGGCCCTGAACTTGCGTCTCGGCGCGGCCGCCCGAGAGAATGGCTTGAACCTCGCTGCGCTCCTTCAGCCAGTTCCGGATCGCGACAGCTTGCGCATTGTCGGAGGCGCTGATGTAGACGTCGGCCGCGAGCCGTCCGTTGAGCCAGCCGACAAAAGTGCGGCTGAACGTTTCCACCATGGTGGAGACGCCGACATTGACGGCGAGCGCGAGCAGCAGCGCCATCAGCGCCAGCGACAGCCCGGAGAGCTGCTGCCGGCTGTCGGCCCAGAACCACAGCGCGAGTGGTCCTCGCGCGCCGCGCTGGCCCACGCGCAGGATGATGTCGAGGAAAGCCGGCAGGATCAGTGCCGCGCCCAGCATCAGCGCCGCCAGCACGCCAAAACCTGCGATCAGCGACTCGCCATAGCGAAGCAGCAGCAGCGCGACCGCGAACACCATGCATGCCGCAATGCTTTGCAGGATCAGCCAGCGGCGCTGCCTCTGCTGCCAGGCGTATGGCTGCGCCGTGGCCAGCACCGGCATCCGGATCGCCTTGATCAGGCTGGTCGCCGCCGCAACAAGCGCGCCGGCAACGCTGATGCCGATGCCCGCGAGCCACCATTCGGGCCGCAGCGTGAGTTGCCCCGGGATCTGCGCGCCATAGAGCCCGCGCAGCGACGCCGCGACGTCGGGCAACAGCGCAGCCGCGATGAAATAGCCGCAGACGAGCCCGATCAGTCCGGCGACCAGCGCCAGCGCCACCAGCTCGATCACCAGCACCGTGTTGACCAGCCGCGCCGAGGCGCCGCAGGCCCGCAACGTGCGCAGCATCGGCAGCCGCTGCTCGAAGGCGAGCCCGACGGCCGAGTTGACGATGAAGAGGCCGACGAAGAACGACAACAGGCCGAAGGCGGTGAGGTTGAGATGAAAACTGTCGGTGAGGCGCTCCAGCTCCGTCTCCGCATTCGGCTCGATCCGTTGCAGCCGGTCACCGACGACGCTCGCCAGCGGCGCGGGCTTGCCCTTCGGCTTGCCGATCAGGAGGCGAGACACCTGGTCCGGCTTGTTCAGCAGCTTCTGCGCCACGCCGATATCGACCACCAGCACGCCGGGCACGAGCTGTGGCTGCACGTGCAGTGGCGGCAGCTTTGCGCCGCTGCTGATCGGCGGCGCCGCGCCTTCCTGCTCCTGCAAATCGCTCAGCGTCTCCTTCGCCACCAGCGTCCGGCCGGGCGGCGCGACGAAGCTGCTCAAATCCGAAGCACCAAGGCGCGGCGCGTTGCCGACGTCCACCGGCAGCGTGACCGGCTCGATGCCGAGCAGCCGCACCGAGCGCCCGTTGATCTGGACGCGGCCTTCCAGCACCGGCGAGACCGGCCAGCCCGCGCGGCGGAGCTTGACGAACAGGTCTTGCGAAAAGGTCGCCGCATTTGGCGCGACCAGCATCGCCGTGCGCGCGCCGCCGAACGTCGCCGCGGCGCGGTCATAGGCATTGCGGGCCTGCTGGTTGATCGCCTGCACGCCGCTCCACAGCGCGGTTGCGGCGATCAGCCCGATCAGAAGCGTCGCGAACTGCATCCTGTGCCGCCGCCAATGGCTCAGGAGCACCGCGAGGACCCACAGCGCGCGCTTCATGTGATCCGCCCCGCATGCAGGGTGAGGTGGCGGTCGAGCGTAGCGGCCAGATGCAGGCTGTGCGTCACCATCAGGAAGCCGCAGCCGGTGCGCGTGACGAGGTCGCGCGTCAGCGCCAGCACGTCCTCGGCGGTCGCTTCGTCCAGATTGCCGGTCGGCTCGTCCGCGAGCAGCAGCGAGGGTTTTGTCGCCAGCGCCCGGCCGATCGCGACGCGCTGCTGCTGGCCGCCGGACAATTGCTCGGGATAGCGCGTCAAGAGGGTGCCGAGCCCGAGCCGTTCGACCAGCTCCCTGGACCAGGCCGCGTCATGCCGGCCGGCGATCCGCGCCTGGAAAGCCAGATTGTCCGCGACCGACAGGCTCGGGATCAGGTTGTACTGCTGGAATACGAGGCCGATCCGGTCGCGCCGCAGGCTCGCGCGTCCCGCGTCCGACAGCTTGGTGACCTCGGTGTCCTCGAGCCGGATCGAGCCGCCGTCGGCGGCGTCGAGCCCTGCGATCAGGTGCAGCAGCGTGCTCTTGCCGCTACCGGATTCGCCGGTCAGCGCGACGCGTTCGCCGGCCTTGAGGTCAAGGTCGACGCCGCGCAGCACGTGGACCGGTTCGGCGGCCGCGGAGAACGTCTTGGAGAGATTTCGGATGCTCAGCACGATGAATGGCGCCGGACGGAATTAACGGAAATGCTGCGTAGCACACCTGCACCGGAAATGCCGGGGTTGCGTTGCCGTCGAAGCCGTTGTTAGCTCCAACAACGGCCAAATCAAAAAACTGCCAAAAAGACACGGGGAGAACGATGAGCGCTCAGGGAACGCCCATGGTGGCGGGCAAGACGACGACATCCGGGGAAACACCGAAGGGCGCCTGGACGGTCACCTTTCTGCTGTTTCTCTTCATGCTGGTGAACTTCGCCGACAAGATCGTGGTCGGCCTCGCCGGCGTGCCGATCATGACGGACCTCAAGCTCACTCCGGAGCAGTTCGGCCTGCTCGGCTCCTCGTTCTTCTTCCTGTTCTCGATCTCGGCCATCGTGGTCGGCTTCATCGTCAACAAGGTGCCGACGCGCTGGGTGCTGCTGTCGCTCGCGGTGGTCTGGGCGCTGGCACAGTTTCCGATGGTCGGCACCGTCTCCTTCACCACGCTGCTGATCTGCCGCATCGTGCTGGGCGCCGGCGAAGGCCCGGCCTTCTCGGTCGCCGCGCACGCCATCTACAAATGGTTCCCCGACGAGAAGCGCACGCTGCCGACTGCGATCCTGTCGCAGGGCTCGGCCTTCGGCGTCATCCTGGCGGTGCCGGCGCTGAACTGGGTCATCGTCAATCACTCCTGGCACTACGCATTCGGCGCGCTCGGCGTCGTCGGCCTGATCTGGGTCTGTGCCTGGCTCGCGCTCGGAAAGGAAGGTCCGCTGGAGGACACGCAGGCCCTTGCCGTCACCGAGACGAAGATTCCCTATCTTCAGCTTCTCACCTCGCGCACCTTCCTCGGCTGCGTCGCGGCGACCTTCGGGGCTTATTGGGCGCTGTCGCTCGGGCTGACCTGGTTCACGCCGTTCATCATCAAGGGCCTCGGCTTCTCGCAGAGCCAGGCCGGCTGGATTTCGACCCTGCCCTGGGTGTTCGGCGCCACCATCGTGATCCTGACGGGCTGGATCTCGCAACTGATGATGGCCCGCGGCTCGACCACGCGCGTCGCCCGCGGCGTGCTCGGCTCCGTGCCGCTGGTCATCGGCGGCCTGATCCTGGCCACGATGCCGCACGTCCAGGGCGCCGCCCTTCAGCTCACCTTGCTCGTGATCGGAACGGGCTTGTGCGGCGCGATCTACGTCGTCTGCCCGCCCATGCTCGGCGAATTCACGCCGTCGTCGCAGCGCGGCGCGATCCTGGCGATCTACGGCGCGCTCTACACGCTCTCGGGCATCATCGCGCCCGCCGTGATGGGCACCGTGATCCAGCGCGCCGGCAGCATGCTCGACGGCTACATGACCGGCTTCACCATCAACGCCGTGATCATGGTCGGCTCCGGCCTGCTCGGCCTGCTCCTGCTCTGGCCGAACAGTGAAAAGGCTCGGCTGACGCGCGGTGCCGCCCCGAAGGCAGCGGCGCTGAAGGGTGTGGTGTCGCCGACGTAAGGGGCTCCAAAAGCCCGCCACAAACACAATCGTCGTCCCGGCCTAGTGCGCAATTGCGCACGGGGGCCGGGACCCATACCCCCAGGGAGAAGTTTGGCGAAGACTCGGAGTGGGTAGCTCCGCGTATAGCTAACAGTTGTGGTTATGGGTCCCGGCCTTCGCCGGGACGACAGCGAGAGTGAAGCGCGGCTTTCGCGCCTCAGGCGCAGTCCTCGCTAGTTCACCACCCCCTGCGCGCCCCGAATCAGCTTCCCCGGCCGACGCCCTGTCGCCTCGCCGTGCCGCCGCGTCACCACGCCCGACACGATGGTCGCCTCATAGCCGTCGACGTCCTGCAACAGCCGCCGTCCGCCGACCGGCAGATCGTAATGCACCTTCGGCGGATGCAGATGCAGGCGGTCATAGTCGATCACGTTGACGTCGGCCTTGTAGCCGGGCGCGATCAATCCGCGATCGGTGAGGCCGACCGAGAGCGCGGTCTTGCGTGACTGCGCCGCGACCACGAACGGGATGGTGAGCTTCTCGCCGCGCTTGCGGTCGCGCGTCCAGTGCGTCAGCAGATAGGTCGGGAAGCTCGCATCGCAGATGATGCCGCAATGCGCGCCGCCGTCGGACAGGCCCGGCACCGATTGCGGATCGATCAGCATCTCGCGCGTCGCATCGAGATTGCCGTCGGCATAGTTGAGGAACGGCACGTAGAGCATGCCGCGGCCTTCGTCCGACAGCATCGCGTCGTAGGCGAGCTCCTCGGGCCGCCGTCCCAGCTTGCGCGCCTGCGGGCCGAGCGCGTTCTCCGGCGGCTGCTCGTAATCGGGGGGATCGCCGAGCAGGAACATCTTGTCGTAGTTGGGCCGGAAGAACAGCGGATCGTCGGTCGCGGTCGCCGTCTCGCTCAGGATCGCATGGCGGACCTCGCTCTGATGCAGCCGCGCCAGTCGCTCTCTCAGCGGCAGATGCGCGATTCGCGCGTAGCTCGGATGGGTCTGGAACGGATTGCGCGACAGCTCGAGGCCGAGCAGCAGGCCGACCGGGCGCGCCGCGATCTGCGCGGTGATGGAGAGGCCGCGCCTGGCCGCGGCATTGATCTCGTCCAGCGTCTGGCGCCAGCGCTGCGGCGCCTTGTCATTCTGCGTGATCGAGAACGAGATCGGGCACTTCGTGGCATCAGCCACCCGCAGCATCATCGGCAGGTCTTCGTGGATGGTGGAGAGATCGAGCACGAATTGCAGCACGCTGCGGCCCTCGGCATGCATCGCGCCGGCAATCGCGGTGAGCTCGTCCTCGCCGGCCTTCAAGGTCGGCGTGAAGTCACCGGTCGAGGTGCGGTGATTGAGCGTGCGCGAGGTCGAGAAGCCGAGCGCGCCGGAACGCACAGCCTCGCCCGCGAGCTTTGCCATCGCCGCATTGTCTTCCGCCGTGGACGGATCGC
>Ga0207647_10003186_pt1 | contig 12303 bp, 8 predicted proteins | sample KBSCornC2_FD_184295 | JGI IMG/M metagenome (GOLD analysis project Ga0207647, IMG submission 184295) | Corn rhizosphere microbial communities from Kellogg Biological Station, Michigan, USA - C2 (SPAdes) (version 2) | ecosystem: Host-associated > Plants > Roots > Rhizosphere ...
CCGCCAGCCGCACCGAGTTTCCTTTCACAGGCTGCCACCACTGCTGCGGGCGTGGCCGGCGGCATGTTCCTGTTCGAGGGCATCGAAAGCCTGATGGGCGGCCATCACGGCGGAGGCTTCCTGGGTGGCGGCCAACCCACGGTGATCGAGAACATCACCGAGAACAACAACTACTACGACGACAACAACGATCGGTCGTCAGACCGCGACGGTCGCGATTTTGCGTCGACGGATGATTTCAACGACAACGGCGGCGGCTTCGACGACAGCGATTGGTCCTGAAGCCTCGCACCGAGCCCACCGATGACGTATTGGCGCACCCGGTCGCGGGCCGGGTGCGCCCTTACCTTGGGTGCTCGGCCAGAGCGCGAAGCGGCGCATGTGGCGATTGGCGCAGATCGTTGCGCAGCGCTTCGATGAAATAGGCAGACGCTATCTCCATGGCGGATCGCAACAGCGTGCATGCCTTTTCGATATGTCCGCGTTCGATCAGCACCGAGGCCGAACTGCATTTGCCGCGGCAATCGCCCTTTTCCGCCGAGGTGCGATAGAGCGCATGCTCTCGTTGTGTTTGATCATGGCGCCCGTTTGAGGCGCCAGTTCATCGGCGTCGAGGACTCCAAGGTGGTGCAGGAGCACGGGTTCTGATCGGTTCGTCGGGAGGGGGATGTTGTGCAATCCGATCAAGAATATTTAGTGAGAACAGTTCTCAACAACCGGCTTGCCGATGCCGCGGCGAAACCTTGTCCCATCCCGTTTTCGCATGACGCCCGAGCGAACTGATCCAACGTGATCGTCGCGTCGAAGCCACCGCATGCAGGCCCCGTTCATCCCAACACGCCGTTTGACCGGCATCCTCCATTGGGTAAGCAACCTCTGGCCTAGCTGAAAAGGAAGACGACCCTGCTAGCCTTGCGTTGCCCCGCACTTCACTTGCGTGGGCTCCTTCGACAGGCAATGAAGCCTGTGAAGCGCAGGGGCTCGGAGTTTTCGTCATCCAAATCGGGCAATCCATCGGATAGCCTGCCGGCCGGCTCTGTGCCTCTTCACACCAGACAGCAGGAACCCCGCATGCAGAATCTGGAAGACACCAAGCTCGCCATCATCGGCCTCGGTTACGTCGGCCTTCCCCTGGCCGTCGAGTTTGGCAAGCGCTATGACACCGTCGGTTTCGACATCAATCGAGCCCGCATCGAGGAACTGCGCGGGGGGCGCGACAGTACCCTGGAAGTCAACAGCGAGGAGCTCGCCGAGGCCGGACGCCTGCGCTTCAGCAGCGAACTGGCGGATATCGCCGACCGGAATGTCTATATCGTCACGGTGCCTACGCCGATCGATTCGGCCAAGCGCCCCGACCTCACGCCGCTGATCCGCGCGAGCGAGGCGCTGTCGAAGGTGCTCAAGCGCGGCGATACCGTGGTGTACGAATCCACGGTGTATCCGGGCTGCACGGAGGAAGTGTGCGTGCCCATCCTCGAGAAGGGTTCGGGCCTGGTGTTCAACCGCGATTTCTTCGCCGGTTACAGCCCCGAGCGCATCAATCCCGGCGACAAGCAGCATCGCGTCACCAGCATCCTCAAGGTCACGTCCGGCTCCACGCCCGAGGCCGCCGATTTCGTCGACCGCCTCTACGGCTCGATCATCACGGCCGGCACGCACAAGGCCAGTTCGCTGAAGGTGGCCGAGGCCGCCAAGGTCATCGAGAACACGCAGCGCGACCTCAACATCGCGCTGGTGAACGATCTCTCCATCCTGTTCAACAAGCTCGGCATCGATACGCTGGAAGTGCTGCAGGCCGCCGGCACCAAGTGGAACTTCCTGCCCTTTCGCCCGGGCCTGGTCGGTGGCCACTGCATCGGCGTGGATCCCTACTACCTGACCCACAAGGCACAGGAAGTCGGGCATCACCCCGACGTCATCCTGGCGGGCCGGCGCACCAATGACGGCATGGGCGTCTACGTCGCCAACGAAGTGATCCGCCTGATGGTGCGCAAGGGCATCAACCCGGTGCGCGCGCGTGTGCTGGTGCTGGGCCTCGCCTTCAAGGAAAACTGCCCCGACCTGCGCAACACCCGCGTAGTGGACATCGTGCACGCGCTGCACGCGTACAACGCACAGGTGGACGTGCACGACCCGTGGATCAATGCCGACGAGGCCAAGCACGAGTACGCGCTCTCGCCGGTCGCGTCCCCTGTTCCCGGCGACTATGATGCCGTGATCGTGGCCGTGGGCCACCGGCAGTTCATCGAGCTTGGCGTGGAAGGCATCCGTGGCTACGGCAAGCCAGACTCGGTGGTGTACGACGTAAAATACGTGCTGCCGCGTGACGCGGTCGACGGCCGACTTTGAACTCCAGGGACACGCCATGAAAGTGTTGGTCACCGGCACCGCCGGATTCATCGGTTCCCATGTCGCCGAACGCCTGCTGGCGCGCGGCGACGAAGTGGTCGGACTCGACAACCTCAACGATTACTACGACGTCAATCTGAAGAAGGCGCGCCTGGCGCGCTTCGCGGATCGCCCCGGCTACACGCATATCCACGCGGATCTTGCCGACCGCGCGGCGATGGAGCGCGCGTTCGCCGAGCACCGCCCGCAGCGCGTGGTGAATCTCGCCGCGCAGGCAGGCGTGCGCTATGCCGCGGAGAATCCACACGTCTACACCAGCAGCAACGTGACTGGCTTCCTGCACATACTCGAAGGGTGCCGCCATCACGGTGTCGAGCATCTCGTGTTCGCTTCCACCAGTTCGGTGTATGGCGCGAACACGGCCATGCCGTTTTCCGAACACAAGTCGGCGGAGCATCCGCTCACGCTGTATGCCGCGACGAAGAAAGCCAACGAGCAGATGGCGCACAGCTATGCGCACCTGTACGGCATCCCCTGCACCGGCCTGCGCTTCTTCACGGTATACGGCCCGTGGGGCCGCCCGGACATGGCGCTGTTCCTGTTCACCAAGGCGATCCTCGCCGGCGAACCGATCCGCGTGTTCAACCACGGCAAGCACAAACGCAGCTTCACCTACGTGGACGACATCGTCGAAGGCGTGATCCGCACGCTGGACAAAGTACCTACGATCGATGCCGCATGGGACAGCAATGCGCCCGATCCGGCAGTCAGCGGCGTCGCGCCGTTCCGGCTTTTCAACATCGGCAACGAGCGGCCGGTGGAGCTGCTGCAGTACATCGAGGTGCTGGAGCAATGCCTTGGACGCAAGGCCACGATGGAACTGCTTCCCCTGCAGGCCGGCGATGTGCCCGACACCGAAGCCGATGTAACCGACCTGATACAGGCCGTTGGCTATAGGCCGCAGGTGTCGGTAGAAACGGGGGTGGCCAACTTTGTACGCTGGTACAGAGAGTACTACCGCGTGTGATTGGCAGAGGCCAAGCGTCGGTCCGGACTGACTGACCGAAACGCCACCAACCCGATCCACGTTGCAACAGGACGTTGACCTACGTGGATTGCTAGGGGAATGGCGTGATCATTGACTACCTGCGCGGGGGCCACCCCGTCGATGTGGACGCGGACTTGTGCATTGTCGGCGGCGGTGCTGCCGGCATCGCCATTGCGCGTTCCTTCCTCGGTACACGCTTCAGCGTCTGCCTCGTCGAAAGCGGCGGCCTGGCGGGCGAGGACCGCAACCAGGCGTTGTACGAAGGCAGCTCCGCCGGCGATCTCGAGTTCGATCCGGGCACTTCGCGCATGCGCGTGTTCGGCGGCAGTTGCAACCTGTGGGGCGGCGGATGCATTCCGCTCGGCCGGCAGGACCTGGAACGACGCGAATGGGTGCCGCACAGCGGTTGGCCCATCGACTATGCCGAGCTGGAACCGTTCTACCGGCGGGCGCGCGACTATTGCCAGATCGGCGCGCTCGACCTGGCCGACGGTTCCTTTGCCGAACCGCCATTCCATTCCTCGCTTCCGTTCGACCAGAACAAGCTGGTCAACCAGTTTTTTGCGCGCAGCCCGATCCTGTTCGGCGATGCCTATCGGACCGAGCTTGAACGCGCGGGCAATATCACGGTGCTCCTGCATGGCAACCTGCTCGAGCTGAAGGCCAGCGCAGACGGCCGCCGGGTGCGCGAGGCGCATATCGGCGCGCTCAGTGGTGCGCGGTGCGTGGTACGTGCGCACCACTACGTGCTCGCCTGCGGCGGCATCGAAAATGCGCGCCTGCTGTTGCTGTCCAATTCCGTCATGCCCGAGGGCCTGGGCAACCAGCACGATGTGGTCGGTCGCTATTTCATGGACCATCCCAGCGGCAAGCTCGGCACGTTGACCGCGAAGAAACCCCATCGCATCACGCGCCCCTATGAACGGCGGCGCGTCAAGGATGCGCCGCCGGCCTTTCCCGAGATCGCCCTGTCGCCGCAGTTCCAGCGCAGCCATCGCGTACTCAACGGCCGCGTGCATCCCTTTGGCGTGGAAGGCCCGCTGCCGCGGGGCATTCGCGCATTACGCGAACTGAAGACCGCCTTGCGCAACACCGTGCCGGACGAGAACGCCCTGCTCGAAGCGCGCTTGTCCGAGGCTCTTCGCAATGCACCGATGGGCCACGTCATCACCGCGCCGGACAACCTTGGCCTCACCGCGCTGAAGCTTGGACTCGGCATCGGCGATCTCGCGCGCGCCTGCGTGCACAAGCTCGCCGACCGTCCCACCGTGACCAACAGTCATGTGGACCTGGTCGGCTACTTCGAGCAGGCTCCCAATCCCGACAGCCGCATCACGCTGGGCCGCGAGGTGGATGCGTTCGGCCAGCGCAAGGTGAAGGTCGACTGGCGGCTGACCGCGCTCGACCACGAAACCTACCGTTCGTCGGCTCGCGTATTCGGCGAAGAAATCGCGCGTGCAGGCAAGGGCCATTTCGAGCTGGAATCATGGCTGGAGGAGCATGGCGGCGCCAGGCCGCAAGTGCATGGCACGGCACACCACATGGGCACCACGCGCATGTCCGGTCACCCGAGCACGGGCGTGGTGGACGCAAACTGCAAGGTGCATGGCATGGACAACCTGCACATCGCCGGAAGCTCGGTCTTTCCCACCGGCGGCTGGGCGTTTCCCACCTTCACCATCGTGGCATTGAGCATGCGCCTGGCCGACGAACTTCGCGACCTGCTCGCCACCTGCGCCAGCACCGGCTTGTTGTAGACGCGGGCCATCATGTCAGCGAAAGCGGACACACATGCCACGAGCGAGCTCCGCTCGCTGCGCAGGCTCTTCGAACCCGGCCCGGGGCCGATCGGCGAACACGAGGCGCTGGTCGTCTTGTTCGACAGCGCACACTGCGCGGCTTGCCGCGATGAGGCCATGGGTGTGCTGTCGGCGCCCGAACGCGAACGTTCGCGCCGTTTTCGCCAGCCGCAACACCGCGACGAATACGTGCTGGCGCACGCGATATGGCGCCTCGTTCTTGCCGAAGCGCTCGGCGTCGCGCCCGAAGACGTTCCATTGGCAAGCACTCCGCATGGACAACCCTGTTTGCCGGGCACCGGGTATGCGACCAGCCTGAGCCACAGCGGCGGACAGGTCGCCATCGCCATCGCGCGTACGCAATGCATCGGTATCGATGTCGAACGATCGCCACCGCGCCTGGGCGTGCAGGATCTGCTCAAAGTCGTATGCACCGGCAATGAGGCTGCAGCACTGCAGTCGCTTCCCCTGCACTTGCGCGACGACGCGATGCTTGCGCTGTGGACACGCAAGGAAGCCTTGCTGAAGGCGTTCGGTGTGGGCCTGCTCGTGTCACCATCGAGCATTGACGCGGATGCCGGTGCAACGATATCGGCTCCCGCGATCGCCGCAGGATCGCCTGCGTGCATCGTACACCAGCTCGCGCTTCCTGCAGGTTGGGTAGGCGCGCTGGCCGCGCCACAAGCCATCAGCCGCCTTCGCATGCACTGGCTTGCGACGCACGCCATGACCGATGCATGCGATGCATCTGAAGTTCGGCCCGTGATGTAACACCCCTGAGACAGCCGAACGGCTGCCATGGCGATCTGCCCAAAGTTGCATCGACGTCGTCGAAGGATTCACGTTAGCCTCTCGCTGCGCTAAATGGACTCGGCTTTGGGGGCAAGGGGGATTCGAATGCTTCGTTTCCTACGTCGGCAATCGGTACGCTGGCTGATGTTACTCGGCCTGTGCGAGCTGCTGTTGCTCGCCATGTCGCTGGCGACCGCCACGTACATTCGTTACGGACATAACGCGGATGAACTCGCCGAGTTCACCGTGCACCTGCCCGAACGCTCGCTGGTGTTCGCTGTTGCCATCGTGTTCGGCATGGTGGCGTTGGGCCAATACCAGTCACACATGCGCATGACCCGTTTTGGCCTGATCGCGCGTCAGGCCGTGGCCTTCGTGCTCGGCGGCGTGTTGCTGGTGATCGGCTATTACGTGCTGCCGCAGGCCTACGTAGGCCGCGGCGTGCTGGCCATCGCGTTGATCCTGGGCTTCATCCTCGTGCTCGGCATACGCATCGTGTTCCTGCAGCTGGTCGAGGTGGAGGCGCTCAAGCGGCGCGTGTTGATTCTTGGCGCCGGCACGCGCGCTTCGCAGATCCACAACCAGATGCGCCGGCGCACCGATCGCCGTGGCTTCTGCCTGGTGGGCTACGTGCCGCATGCGCGCGAAACGGTGGCCGTGCCGGAGGAACAGCTCGTCCGCACGTCGCTCTCGCTGTGCGAGATCGTCGCGCGGCACCAGATCGACGAGGTGGTGGTGGGCGTGGACGACCGCCGCGGCCACCTGCCCATGGACGATCTGCTCGAGTGCCGCCAGATGGGCATCACCATCACCGATCTCACGTCGTTCTTCGAACGCGAGTCGGGCCGGCTGCAGCTGAGCTTCCTCGACCCCTCGTGGCTGGTGTTTTCCGGCGGCTTCAACGGCACGCCGCTGCGCCAGCTGAGCAAGCGTTGCTTCGATCTGGTGGCAGCTTCCGTGCTGCTGTTGCTGTGCTGGCCGTTGATGCTGATCGAGGCGCTGGCGATCCGGATCGAATCCGGTGGCGGTCAGCCGATCCTGTATCGCCAGGAACGCGTCGGCGCCCATGGAAGCACGTTCAAGCTGCTGAAGTTCCGCAGCATGCGCACCGATGCCGAACGTGACGGCATTGCACGCTGGGCCAGCAAGAACGACGACCGCGTGACACGCGTCGGCCGCATCAGCCGCAAACTGCGCATCGACGAGCTGCCACAGCTCTGGAACGTGCTGAAGGGCGACATGAGCATCGTCGGACCACGGCCCGAACGCCCGCAGTTCGTCGCCGATCTCGACACGAAGATTCGCTATTACAGCCTGCGCCATTGCCTCAAGCCTGGCCTGGCCGGCTGGGCGCAGCTCAGCTATCCCTACGGCGCCACCGTCGAAGAGGCAGCCGAGAAGCTGAAGTACGACCTGTTCTACGTGAAAAACCACAACCTGCTGCTGGATCTGTTGATCCTGATCCAGACCGTGGAGGTGGTGTTGTTCGGACGAGGCGCTCGCTGAGCGCAACCGGCCGCAGTGGCCGCCGGGTGGTGGGACGTGCCATGTGGTCCGCGAGGCCAGCGGACCGGGCACGGCAGCCGCCTGGCGACCACTGCGGCCGGTGAAGCACTCAGCGGCTGCCTTGCACCGGCTCTCCCGTGTGCAAGGCGCGCAGCGGAGAACTGTGCCAGTCCACTACCCGGTCTTGATCGAAGCGGATCCAGGACGGCCCGTACTCCCAGAGGTCGCCATGCATCGATACCGGGTCACCCTCGAGCACCCTCACCTCATCGGCCGACATGCCCAGCCGAAGCGCAGGCGTACCGACGGTGTTGCTGCCTTCGCCGAGGCTGGCCTGCATCGGCACCGACGCATCGTCGGACGAATCGCCCGCGGTTTGCTGGCTGTGGATCGAGTACACACTCCAGGCGAGCACGCCCACGGCAGCCGACGCCAGGAGCATCGCGAGCCGGCTACGCGAACGATGCTTCGGCGCGATGGCGTGCTTGAAATGATGGGGTGCGGATGCGTCTCGTCGTTTTGCCGAAGCACGGAACGGGTCCGCGAGGGCGTCACCACGAAAGTTGGCATGGCCTGCCTCCGGCGTTCGCGCAGGCGCAGGCGAGCCCGGAAGTCGTCCATGCCGGCGATGAAATTCCATCGCCGCGCCATATTGCGCGGTAAGCCGTTGCAGTCGTGCCGATGCACGGGCATCGACCGGTCGATCCGCCCGGCGATCGGGATGCAGCATCGCGACCCGGCGTCGATAGGCCTGCTTGAGCTCCGCGAGCTCGCAGCCCGGGTTCAATCCCAGTTGGCGGTAGAGGTCGAGAAAATCGGTCTCGTGCGTCACCGTCATCCCCTGCACCGTGGCGTTGCAACGTGGCTGGAAGCCTGCGTGCCGCTCGCGCCGCGAAAAGGAAGCAGCGCGCCGACACTGTTCGGTTTGGCCGTCCATACGGCGCTCACCTCGAGCTTGACACGACGTGAAGCCGATCACAATATCGAACCAACGTGACAGGGAAAGACGTGTATGCGAAGCATCACCGCCCAGCTTGCTGTCCGTATCACCTGCGCATTCGCGCCCTGGCTGCTTCTATGCCTGCTGACCGTCACGCCGATCGTGATGGCCAGCACTCTCGACGACATCGTGCCCCCCGCCATGCCCAAAGCACCCAAGCTCGGCGCCCACACTATGCTTACGCAGCCGGAGGGCGAAGGCAGCACGCCGGCGGTGACGTCGTCGTTGAACACGCAGGAAAACGGCAGTTCGCTGCTGGTGCTGGTCGCCGGCCACGCCGACAACGCGGGCGCACCGACGGACAGCTACGGCAACCTGTGGAAGCCGGTGGGCGAGCCGGTGGTCTACAACGGCTACGACGAACGCTTCAACGCGCGGGCCTTCCTGGCCATCGCGGCGCACGGCGGCAAGGGACATACCGTGCAGGTCGTGAAGGAGGGTTCCCCGGCCGGCGAGATCACCATTCCCTTCATCGAGATCGCGCACGCCGGCAAGCTGCAGGACGTCGCGCAGAACTACCCCACGCCAGGCGTCGCCGCGCGCACGACCAATCGGCTCATGCGTGCATGGCAGGGTTTCAAGGGCGAACCCGACACCACCAGCACCGCGCTGACCAGCGGGACGGTCACCACCACCGGCCCCGCCACCCTCGTCGCCGTATGGCTGGGCGATGCCTACGTCTATTCGATGACGGCCATTCCCGGCGATGACTTCAAGGTGATCGACCATTACCTCAACCTGCCACCCAGCAGCGGCGTGCAGGCGGCCGTAGCGGTGCGCGAGGTAGATGCCGCGGGCACCTACTCCATCACCTGGCACGGAACGCCGGCGCAAGGCGCCATTCTCTGGCTGTTCGCCTTCCAGGCGGCGCCCTGAGGGCGAACCGCGCACCGCACCTGTAACAGGTGTGTATCACTTCTCGACAATGACGCAGGTGCCGCTGCACCGGTGCGCGACGACGCGCATCGCAGGCACCCGAAGCGGCTACCCCTAACAGCCTATTCCGTCGGAACGGTCGTGTATCGCACGTCGCAGCTCCCTGCTGCTTAGGGCGTATTCACACAAAAAACGCGACATCCGAGACTACAGGTGTTCCGGTGCATGACCTGCGTTACGCGGCATCCGCACCGATCTCAAAGGACGCGGCTTCGGGGGAAGGTGTCTTTGACACGCGGCAGGACCAGCCAAGGTCCGCACCGCCCCGCATCGAAGGCCAGCCAGGGATCGGCAGAGGACATCGCGGCAGTGCAAACCACGATTGTTCAGGGGGAGAAATCATGAACGCCGATATCGCTCGGCTCATCGATCTGGATTGGGACAACTTCGATCCCTGGCGCATCCAGCATGCAAGCCATCGCCTCGCCGAGCATCCTCTCCTGCAACTGCCGCAACTGGTGGAACTGGGCAAGCGCCTGGAAGCGCGCGGCCGTGTACGCACGCACAGCGACGACGCCACGGCCGGCACGCCGTTCAACAACGCGCCACGCCTGCATCCCAACGCGAAGTCGGCGGCGTGCACGTTGCAGGACATCGAGCAGGCCAAGGCCTGGATGTCGCTGCTCAACGTGCAGACCGACGATATCTACCGCACGCTGGTGGACGAGGTGCTCGACGGCATCCGGCCAGCCATCGACCGCGTCGATCCCGGCATGAGCTATCGCGGAGGATGGATCTTCATCACCTCGCCCAACGCGGTCACGCCATTCCATTTCGACAAGGAACACAACTTCATCATGCAGGTCAGCGGTCGCAAGACGCTCTACGTGTGGGACCACCGCGACACCGTGGCCGCCAGCGAGGAAGCGCGCGACCTTTTCCACGCCTGCCATGAACGCGATCGCCTGCATTGGGACGACAGCCTGCGCGAACGCGCCACCGTCTTCCATCTCGAACCTGGCCAGGGCGCCTACATGCCCTCGACCAGCCCGCACATGGTGGAGAACGGCGACAACGCCTCCGTCACCATCAGCTTCACCTATTACACGGACTCCACTCGGCGCGACAGCCTGCTGCATGCCGTCCACGAGCGGCTGCGTCGCTGGGGCGTCAGGCCGCCTGCGGTGGGCAGGAGCCCGATGCTCGACGCGCTTTTGCATGCCGGCTTTCGGTCCGGCATCGATTCGCGCGAATGGCTGCGCCGCACGCTGGGCAAGCAGCCAAGTACGGACCGCGCGGCCTACGCCGTCGCCTGAGCAGTAACTGCCCTCGCGGGTGCAGGGGATTCCCATGATGCAGTCGAACAACTCTCAAGCGAACTCGGCCACCGAAGCACCTTCATTGCTGGACGTGCTGGTGCGGCATGCGTCGCCGGCCACTGCACCGGGACGAGAGCGCCTGGAAATGGCGCTGGACCAGAACGTACGGGTTGCCATCGAACGTCGCGCCCGCCAGCTGGGGCTTTCCCTGCAAACGGTATTCACGGCCGCTCTCGCCCTGCTCGAATCGCGCCTGACGGGAACCGGCAGCGTCGTGCTGACTGCAAGCGGGAATGACGTCGTCAAGCATGATGTGCCGCTGCAGGGTTCCATCGACGAGTGGCTCGCCATGCGTCCTGTTGTCGTGCCGGCCAGCGAAGCCACGCCCAGCGAGATCGGCGCCTGGCGGGAAGCGCTGCAGGCAGCATTGGCCGCGACACCGTCGCTGTGCTGGTCCCTGTGCGCCGATGGAAGGCACCTCGCCCTCGACGCCGACGCCAGCGTCTTCGATGAAGCGATGCTGGTGACGCTCGGCAAGGGCATGGTGCACGTGTGCCATGGCCTCGCACGCGCCGATCGGCTGGAAGACGTGCTCGCCTTCGACGCGGCATCGCAGAAACCGATGCTTGCCATGTGGAACGACACCGCCGTCGCGCGTCGTCCACAGGACACCGTGCATGACCTGTTTCGCACCGTCGCCGCCGCACGCCCCGACGCGATCGCACTGGAAGGCACGCATGGACACATGAGCTATCGCGAGCTGGACGAATGCAGCAGTCGCATCGCCGCGGGCCTCGTCCAGGCCGGCGTGTCGCCCGGCACCATGGTCGGCATGCTGCTCGACCGCTCGCTCGACGCGATCGTGGTCATGCTTGGCATCCTCAAGACAGGCGCGGCCTACCTGCCGCTCGATCGCAGCTATCCGGCCGAGCGCCTCGCCTTTACGCTCAACGATGCCGCCGTGTCGGTTGTCGTGGCGCCGCAGGGAACGCCACCGCTGACGGACGTACCGGCGTCGTGGTTCTCGTACGAACAACTGGTGGCTACGCCCGCCGCGCCCTCGCTTCCGTCGGTCGACGGCGAAGCGCTGGCCTATGTCATGTATACCTCGGGATCGACGGGCACGCCCAAGGGCGTGGAAATCCGCCATCGCTCGATCATCCGCCTGGTGCGCGACGTCGACTACGTGAACTTTGGCGACACCCCGCGCGTACTGCACGCGGCGCCGCTCGGCTTCGACGCGGCCACGTTCGAAATCTGGGGCGCCCTGCTCAATGGCGGCACCTGCATCGTCCATGAGGAACGCGTGCCCAGCGGCACGGGCCTGGCAGCCACCATCACCGGTCACGATGCGCGTATCGCCTGGCTCACCGCAGCGTTGTTCAACGCGATCGTCGACGAGGACGGCACACAGCTGCGTGGACTGGACCAGCTGCTCACCGGTGGCGAAGCGCTCTCGGTGGCCCATGTGCGCAAGGCGCAATCCTTGCTGCCCGGCACGCGGTTGATCAATGGCTACGGCCCCACCGAGTGCACCACCTTCGCCACCACGTTCAGCATTCCGGAAAACCTGGATGCGTCCGCACGTTCGATCCCGATCGGCCGGCCAATCGC
>Ga0207647_10003194_pt1 | contig 12291 bp, 10 predicted proteins | sample KBSCornC2_FD_184295 | JGI IMG/M metagenome (GOLD analysis project Ga0207647, IMG submission 184295) | Corn rhizosphere microbial communities from Kellogg Biological Station, Michigan, USA - C2 (SPAdes) (version 2) | ecosystem: Host-associated > Plants > Roots > Rhizosphere ...
CCTCTCGACTTCAGCAGCTTGGAAGCCGATCTTGCCACCTTTTCTGCTCATAAGATCGGCGGCCCCAAGGGGATCGGAGCCTTGGTCCTGCAAGAGGGAACCGCGGGGCTTGAACCGCTGCTCCGGGGGGGTGGTCAGGAACTCGGCCGCCGCGCCGGAACGGAGAACGTAGCCGGCATTGCCGGTTTTGGCGCGGCCGCGAAGGCTGTCATGGAAACGCTGCCGGAGAGCGCGGCCGAAATGATAAGCCTCAGAAATGCCTTGGAAAATGGGCTCGTAGAAGTGGCGGAGACCACCATCTTTTCGGCCGACATTAGCCGGTTGCCCAACACCATTTTGTTCACGGCGCCAGGGTTGAAAGCGGAAACGGCTGTCATCGCTTTTGACCTGGAAGGCATCGCTGTCTCCTCGGGGTCAGCCTGTTCCTCTGGCAAGGTTCAGCCCTCCCATGTGCTCTCGGCGATGGGATTTGGGCCGAAAGCGGCTCAGGGAGCGGTGCGCCTCAGTCTGGGCTGGTCTACGACCGAGGCCGATATCAATCGGTGCCTGGAGGCTTGGCGGAAGCTGTCGGCTACCTTACTTAAGAAGTGACGAAACACTGCTTGAATGGTTCTAAGCCGGTGATTTCCTCCACGAAACATCGTAGTAGACTTACCTGATTGATCCACCGCGGTCCTTGAAACCGCGAGCGGAGGAATGGAATGGCGGCTGTCCAAGAGACCGTCGACCGCGTCAAGCGGATCGACGTCGACCAATACCGGTATGGGTTTGAGACCCTGATCGAGTCCGACAAGGCGCCAAAGGGCCTGTCGGAAGATACCGTCCGGTTCATTTCGGCGAAAAAGAACGAGCCCGGCTGGATGCTGGAGTGGCGGCTGGAAGCCTATCGGCGCTGGCTGACCATGACCGAGCCGACCTGGGCGCGGGTGCATTACCCCAAGATCGACTATCAGGACCTCTATTATTATTCGGCGCCAAAGCCGAAAAAGAGCGTGGCTTCCCTGGACGAGATCGATCCGGAAATCCTCAAGACCTATGAGAAGCTCGGCATCCCCTTGCGCGAGGTCGAGGTTCTCGAAGGCGTAGTGCGGCCCGAGGGGGAACGCAAGATTGCGGTGGATGCCGTGTTCGACTCCGTATCGGTGGCGACCACGTTCCAGAAAGAACTGAAACAGGCCGGCGTGATCTTCATGCCAATTTCGGAAGCCATCCGGGAGCACCCGGAACTGGTACAGAAGTATCTCGGCACGGTGGTGCCGACCTCCGACAATTATTTTGCGACCTTGAATTCAGCGGTGTTCTCCGATGGCTCGTTTGTCTACGTGCCACCGGGCGTCCGTTGCCCGATGGAATTGTCGACCTATTTCCGGATCAACGAGCGCAACACCGGCCAGTTCGAGCGCACCCTGATCATCGCCGACAAGGGCGCCTATGTCAGCTATCTCGAAGGCTGCACGGCCCCGCAGCGCGATGAAAACCAGTTGCACGCCGCCGTGGTTGAACTCGTCGCACTCGACGATGCCGAAATCAAATATTCGACGGTGCAGAACTGGTACCCCGGAAACTCGGAAGGTGTCGGCGGAATCTACAATTTCGTCACCAAGCGGGGCGACTGCCGCGGAGCCAATTCGAAGATTTCCTGGACTCAGGTCGAGACGGGATCCGCCATCACCTGGAAATATCCGAGTTGCATCCTGCGCGGCGACAATTCGCGCGGCGAGTTCTATTCGATCGCGATTTCCAACGGTTATCAGCAGGTCGATTCCGGCACCAAGATGATCCACCTCGGCCGGAATACGACCAGCCGGATTATCTCCAAGGGGATTGCAGCGGGCAAATCGCAGAACACTTATCGCGGGCTTGTCACGGCGCACCGCAAAGCTAAGGGCGCGCGCAATTTCACCGCCTGCGACTCGCTTTTGATTGGTGATCAGTGCGGCGCCCATACCGTACCCTATATCGAGGCCAAGAATTCCTCGGCCACCTTCGAGCATGAGGCGACCACCTCGAAAATTTCCGAAGACGTGCTGTTCTATTGTGTGCAGCGCGGACTGAGCCAGGAAGAGGCGGTGGGTCTTGTCGTCAACGGCTTCGTCCGCGACGTCCTGCAGCAATTGCCGATGGAGTTTGCGGTCGAGGCCCAGAAATTGATCTCGATCTCGCTCGAGGGGTCAGTGGGATAGGCGCGCACAGAATTAGTGGCCGCGCCATTGGCCCATTAGGAAAATCTTCCAGGATCAATCCTGCCGATCCGAACCATTAAACGGAAAGACGAAATGCCTTTGCTGGAAATCAAAAACCTTCAGGTTCGCGTCGAAGATCGCGAGATCCTTCACGGCCTGACGCTGACAGTTAACCCCGGCGAAGTGCACGCGATCATGGGCCCCAACGGCTCGGGCAAATCAACGCTCTCCCATGTCATCGCTGGCAAGCCGGGTTACGAAGTGACGGGCGGCGAAATTCTCTTCAGGGGTGAGAACCTCCTCGAAATGGAGCCGGACGAGCGGGCGGCCAAAGGCGTGTTCCTGGCCTTTCAATATCCGGTGGAAATTCCCGGTGTCGCCACCATGACCTTCCTGCGCACCGCGCTGAATGCCCAGCGCAAGGCGCGGGGCGAGAAGGAATTATCTACCCCGGATTTTCTGAAGAAAGTGCGTACCATCGCCAGCACGCTCAGCATTCCGCAGGACATGCTCAAGCGCGGCGTCAATGTCGGTTTCTCTGGCGGCGAGAAGAAACGCAACGAGGTTCTGCAGATGGCGCTGCTCGAACCGAGTCTGTGCATCCTCGATGAAATGGACTCTGGGCTCGATATTGATGCGCTGCGCGTGGCCGCCGATGGAGTCAATGCGCTGCGCTCGCCTGATCGCGCCATGGTGGTGATCACGCACTATCAGCGCTTGCTGAACTACATCGTCCCCGATTTCGTTCACGTGATGACCAGGGGACGCGTGGTCAAGAGTGGCGGCAAGGAACTGGCGCTTGAACTCGAAGCCCGAGGCTATGCGCAGTTCGAAGATGCCGCTTAAGGCTAAAACGGATTTAGAGATGAATCTCGTGTTGACCAAGGATGAGACGGCAGACGTGCTGGGCGAAGAATTCGCTCAGGCGCGGAAGCGTCTTCCGGGCGCGGGTAAGGTTGCGCAATTCCGGCAGCAGGCTTTCGATGCCTTCGCTGCCGCCGGGCTACCGCATCGTCGCATCGAGGATTGGAAATATACCGATCTCCGAGCCTTGATGCGGAAGGTCTGGCCGCTGGCGCCGGCGCCCGACGACGAAGCGCTGTCGCGTGCGGCATCCATGGTGGAGGCCCACGCTATTTCCGGCGCACGGCAGCTAGTCCTGGTGGACGGCGTCTTTGTGCAGACGTTGTCCGATCTCGGAGGGCTCGAAAACGGCGTACGAATCCGCTCATTGCGCGAGGTGCTTGAAGGCAAGAACGCTTTACTCGAGCGGCTGCTGTTTGCGCCGAAAGATCAGGCCGTGGTGGCGCTGAATGCCGCCATGATGACGGATGGCGTGGTCATCGAGCTAGCCGAAGGCGCATCGCTGGACCGACCGATTCATCTGTTGCACGTTGCGACCTCACGCCGACCTGTTTCGATATTTTCCCGTTCGCTAGTTGAGATCGGGCAAAAGGCCCGCGCGACGCTGGTGGAGAGCTATGTGTCCGAGGAGGCTAATAGTTATCAGGTCAACGATACGCTTTTGTTGTCAGTGGCTGATGACGCCCGGCTGGACCATATCCGCCTCGTTGAGGAGAGTAGCGATGCGTCGAATATTTCATCCAGCTTCGTGACCCTCGGTGCGCGCGCTCACCTCAATGCATTTGGGCTGACTGCCGGCGGCGCCGTCAGCCGCTATCAGACGGCGATCACCTGCGCCGGTGAGGGCTCCCGTATCGAAAGCAGCGGCGTCAATTTGCTAAAGGGAAGGCAGCACGCCGACACCACACTGCTCCTCGATCATGCGGTGCCGCATTGTTCGAGCCGGGAGGTGTTCCGCGCGGTCGTAGACGATCGGGCTCATTCCGTGTTCCAGGGCCGCATCATCGTTCGTCCGAAGGCGCAGAAGACCGATGCCCGGATGATGACAAGGGCGCTGTTGCTATCTGACGAAGCCGAGGCCGACAACAAGCCGGAGCTGGAGATTTTTGCCGACGACGTGACGTGCGGCCATGGTGCGACTGCAGGCGCACTCGATGAGCAACTTCTGTTCTATCTGCGCGCACGAGGCCTTTCCGAACGGGAGGCGCAGGCGCTCCTGGTTCAGGCATTTGTTGGTGAGGCGATTGAAGAAATTGCCGATGAGGCGCTGCGGGACATCGCTCTGGCATCGGCGGCCCGCTGGCTTTCGAGGCGAGGCTAGCATGACACATCCGGCTGTTTCGAATGGTTCATACGATGTCGCCCGGATCCGACAGGACTTTCCGGCGCTTTCGCTCGAGGTTTACGGCAAGCCGCTTGTCTATCTGGATAACGCCGCCTCGGCTCAGAAGCCGCAAGCGGTGCTCGACCGCATGACGGAAGCTTATAAGCGCGAATACGCCAATGTGCATCGCGGGCTGCACTATCTCGCCAACGCGGCCACCGAAGCCTACGAGGGCGGACGCGCGCGGGTTGCCCAGTTTCTCAATGCCGGGCGGAACGAGGAGATCATTTTTACCCGGAACGCGACCGAGGCCATCAACCTCGTCGCGTCTTCCTGGGGTGAGCCGAACATCAAGGCCGGTGACGAGATCGTGCTTTCCATCATGGAGCACCATTCGAACATTGTGCCCTGGCACTTCCTCAGGGAACGCCATGGCGCCGTCATCAAATGGGTCGATGTCGATGAAGACGGAAATTTCCAGTTAGAACGGTTCGAGAAGGCGCTGTCGCCGCGGACCAGGCTCGTGGCGATCACGCAGATGTCGAATGCGCTCGGCACGCTGGTGCCGGTCAAGGAAGTCGTCAAACTCGCCCACGATCGCGGCATTCCCGTACTGGTGGACGGCAGCCAGGCAGCCGTGCATCTGGCGATCGACGTCCGCGACATCGATTGCGATTTCTACGTTTTCACCGGTCACAAGCTGTACGGGCCGACCGGGATCGGCGTGCTCTATGCCAAGCACGAGCACCTGGTGGCCATGCGACCCTACAATGGCGGCGGCGAAATGATCCGCGAAGTGGCGCGGGACTGGGTGACCTATGGCGATCCGCCCCACAAATTCGAAGCCGGAACACCAGCAATCGTCGAAGCGGTTGGGCTGGGTGCTGCGATCGATTACGTCAACTCGATCGGCAAGGAACGAATCGCCGCTCACGAGCACGATCTTCTGACCTACGCCGAGGAGCGGCTGCGCGCGATCAATTCGCTGCGTTTGATCGGAACGGCGAGGGCCAAGGGACCGCTGATCTCCTTCGTCATGAAGGGCGCTCATCCTCACGATGTCGCGACCGTCATCGACCGCCAGGGTATTGCGGTGCGCGCCGGAACGCATTGCGTGATGCCGCTTTTAGAAAGGTTTAATGTCACAGCGACGTGCCGCGCTTCGTTTGCGATGTATAATACCCGCGAAGAAGTCGATCAGCTGGCGCAGGCCTTGATCAGGGCAGGGGAATTATTCGCATGACCGAAACCGCTGCAACACAGAATCCGGACACCGGGACCGTTTCGTCCGGCCCGTCAAAGACCGATTTCACGCCCTCGGAAAGGAATGCTTCCGAAAGCAAGCCTTCTGACGCCAGGCCTTCTAACGACAAGAGTTCGGAAGGCAAGGTGATGCAGGTGGAAACAGTTTCCGCGTTGTCGCCGGAGGAAACCGAGCGGCTCAGCGGAGACCTGGTGGCGGCGCTGAAGACGGTGTTCGACCCGGAGATTCCGGCCGACATTTACGAGCTCGGTTTGATCTACAAAGTGGAAATCAAGGACGATCGCGCGGTCGACGTAATGATGACACTCACCACGCCGAACTGTCCGGCTGCTGGCGAACTGCCGCAGATGGTGGAAAATGCGGTCGCCAGCGTGCCTGGAGTCGGCGCGGTAAATGTCAACGTGGTCTGGGATCCCGTCTGGACACCGGACCGCATGAGCGATGAGGCAAGGCTGGTTCTCAATATGTGGTGAGGGGGCTTGGCCTGCCGGTATTCCGTTTTGAATGGTGTATCACCTTGTATAGGCATTGAATTGAGGTTGGGATCGCCCATATGACCGACATGAACCCCGTTTCACCCTCGCCAGCTTCGAAGCCGAAGGCCCGGCCGCGCCCCCAGGTCATGAAACTGACCGACGCGGCGGCCCAGCGGGTCATTGAGTTGACCAATCGCGCTGACTCCGAGATCGTGGGTTTGCGCGTCGGCATTAAGAACGGCGGCTGCGCTGGCCAATCCTATACGGTCGAATATGCCCATGAAATCCGTCCGACCGACGAGGTGGTGGAGGACAAGGGAGTCAAGATCCTGGTCGATCCGAAGGCGGTCCTGTTCTTGCTCGGTACCGAGATGGATTACAAGGCCGATACCATGCAGGCGCAGTTCGTCTTCAATAACCCCAATCAGGTTAGCGCTTGCGGGTGTGGCGAGTCGGTGCAGTTGACGCCTGCCAAGATCGATAGCTGATCCAGCTTTTAAAGACCGGTCTGGCGCGATGGACCGCGACTTTCTGATCGATCTGTTTGCGCCGTTTGGGCCGGTGACGATCCGCCGGATGTTTTCCGGCTTCGGGATTTCCGCAGACGGTGTCAATTTCGCCATGGCTCTGCGAGGCAGCCTTTATCTCCGCGCCGATGAACGGAACATCCCGCGCTTTGAGGCCGAGGGCGCAAAGCCCTTTCAGTATCAGACCCGGTTGAAACAGGTCACGGTTGGCTCGTACTGGCAATTGCCGGAGCGGCTTTATGATGACCCCGATGAATTGGCTGGATGGGCGCGGGATGCCTTGGCCGCCGCCAAACGCGCGGCAGAGCGGGGCAGGCGTCGCCCCCGTGGAACGCGTAAACCTTCCAAAGCGAGGCGCGGCTAGCCGATTGGGTCGGCTCGGTTGCCAGGGGCCCTGCGAGCAACCCCCTTGAATGCTTCACGCGCGAAGACCGCTCGCTCTTTCGCGTAGCATGAATTTTTGGATCTTGCCGCTCGCCGTCATTGGCATCTCTTCGATAATCTCGAGTCGCTCCGGCATGAAAGATTTGGAAACGCCCTGTTCCTGAAGGAAGACCTGCATGTCCGGTAGCGTCAGTGATGCGCCCGGGCGTAAGCGGACATAAGCGCAAGGGCGCTCGCCCAGCCTTGGATCTGGCATTGCGACGATGGCTATTTGCGCGACGGCCGGGTGTTTGAACAAGATCGACTCGATTTCGACGACCGGAAGATTTTCACCACCCCGGATGATGACGTCTTTGGACCTGCCGGTGATCCGGATGTATCCATCCGGATACATGCGCGCGAGGTCGCCGGTTTCGAGCCAGCCGTCCGCGGTGAATGCGTTGAGCTGTGGTCGCTTGAGATAGCCGACGAATACACTGACCCCCTTGGTCTGCAGATGGCCTTCTGTCCCATAGGGGACCTCGAAACCATTTTCATCGACGACACGTACCGCCATGTGGGGAAGGGCGAGGCCATCGGTCGTATAGGCCTTCTCCTCGGGGTCATCGAGGCGCACGGCTGTCACGCCGCAGACCTCCGTCATACCCCACACAGAAACAACGATGACGCCGAGGTTGGCCTTGGCCCGGAGCACCAGCGCGGAGGGGAGGGGTGCGCCGCCTGATATAAAAAGACGAAAGGCATCGATCGGCATATCAACGATGCCGGGGAAATCGATAAGATCGGCAAGCAAGGGCGGCGCTCCCATGCAGATTGTCGCCTTCTCCTCGATCAGAAGCTTCACAGCCAGATCAGGCCTCCAGACGTCGAGTAAAACGGTCGTCGCCCCTAGCATCAACGGCAACAACATGCCCCAGAGGAAGCCGAGCTGATGCGCAAGTGGCGATGGACATAACATCACGTCTTGGCTCGTTGCGGCAAAACGCTCACGCGTTGCCAGCACGTTGGCCAGAAGCGTATTGGCCGTGTGCATGGCGCCCTTGGGCTCTCCAGTGGTGCCGGACGTATACAGGAGTTGCACAAGATCGTTCGGATGTGGCCGCAGTGGCTCCACGCACCGCTTGAAATCAGCTGCATCGAATTCGGACAACGGTCCCGTCAAATCGACGCCATCCGCCCCGTCGAGCACGATGACATGGTCGAGGGCAGGCAACTCGGCCTTAAGCTTCTCCGCTAACGAAGCGTGGTCGAACTTCCGAAAGCTTCGTGGCACCACAAAAATCTTTGATTCAGCAAGCTCCAGCATAAAGCGCAGTTCGCGTTCGCGCAGAACCGGAATAAGTGGATTCTGCACGGCCCCGAGCCGAACGCAGGCGAGCGACAATGCGATGAATTCCCAGCGATTGTTGAGCTGGAACGAAACGACATCGCCACTTCGCACCCCGAGCCGAAAGAGACGCAAGGCGATGCGATCGGCCGCCTCACCTAGCCCCCCAAAGCTGACGCGTTTGGTGATTCCGGTATCTGCGAGCAAGGAGACTATCGCCGTTTTGTTCGGTACGAGCCGACGATTTTCGTCGAAATAGTCGAGGATGATTTTGTTGGGCCAACCATTGCTTGTATCGGAGGCGATACGTTCCGGTGAAAGCCGGACTGATCGGTTGCGATAACTTTGCTCGTGCACCTTTTCCCTCCTGCCGGCTTCTTGCTTTCGCCTCTGCCTTAGCGATTTCCACTCAAAATCACGCGGCTAAGCAATTTCGGATCATTTACGGCAACCGGGACGGGAGAACGGTTCGCTCAGGTTACGCGAGGCTTCCCTCGACACTGACTCGGGCCATATTTACGGTCAACATGGTTGCTTCAGGAATGCTGCTACCGGTTATCGGGAGCGGCAGTGCGACCGGTGGTCAACCGTCCACCTCACGTGAGAAAGGAAGTAGGCATTGAGTCGGGGAAGCGGGCGTTCATCATCAGGAATGGGCGCGATCAACCGACGCCCGGGTCAAGCCACTTCGCTACGGACCTCGGCCAAGTACTCCGGGTCGGTTTCACAGATCACCCGGTTTCGACCGTTTCGCTTGGCTGCATAGAGGCATGCGTCGGCGCGCTCGATCAGCGAATTGGTGTCGTCGCCGGGCTTCAGCATCGAGACGCCGACTGAAATCGTGACCCGGCCGAGTATTTCCCCGGTCGACTTCTTCTTCAGCTCTTTGGCCATGATGGCCCGGCGGATGTGGTCGGCAACCGTCAGCGCCTGGCGCAACGGGGTGTTTGGCAGCAGCACGGCGAATTCTTCGCCGCCATATCGGGCGGTGATGTCCTGGCCCTTGATGGATTGCCTCAACGCCATGCCGACCAGCCGCAGTACCTGATCACCGGTCAAATGACCAAAACTGTCGTTGAACGATTTGAAGTGGTCGATGTCGAACATCATCAGCGTCAGCGGCTGACCAGATTGTACGGCATTCTTGACAGCAACTTCGATCGACCGGTCGAAGAATTTGCGATTGCCAAGCCCGGTCAATGGATCAGTGAAGCTCTCCGCCCGGATGGCTTCCAGACTTTGCTGGAGATTGGAGATCTCCGACTTTGATAGCGCGAGGCGACTTTCCAGGGCCTTGTTGGTCTCGCGCATTTCGCGCGTCGATCGGGCCAGCGTCTCCACGACCTTTTGCAGCTGACTTGGCATCACCGGCCCGGCGAGCTTCTGAGCTGCCCCGGAAAGCGTCGCGTCATAGCTCGCAGAAGTCCCCAGCGCTTCGTCCAACAAGGTCATGACGTCATCGATTTCGCCGATGACACGCGCGCCCACCTTATCGATCCGATCGGTGGTCTTGAGCTGCGATAGATAGGTTTCGTAGATCTGTTCGAGATCGGATTCGGTGAGCTTGCCGTTTCGGGCGAGCGTCTCGTTGATTACCTTGTTGAGCGACGGATTGAACCCGGTCGCATAGACGTACCAGATCTCGTAATTGCGGGGGATGGCGGTCTGACGCAACGTCCTGATCTGGCCCAGCGCGATCTCGGCGAAGGCCATCGTGCGTTCATGCTCATCGGCCACCTTGATCACAGGTCGCGTTCCCACTGACGGGCGCCGTTGCCCGCCTTTTTTTGCAATTGCTAAAATTAACGCGAGCAAATTAATAAATGGAAGTGAACGGCTCGTAAACAGGGGCGATGGGCGCTCGTGATGGCGAGAGCTTTCGGTCGAAGCAAAAGACGAAGAAACCGCACGGAGACCGCGGTTACTTCGCATCACAAAGCCGCATCATCGGTACCCCGATGGGAGTCCGAACTCCCATCCTCATAACGATGGTGCGGCGCAATATTCGGGGCCGCAAAGAGGCCTGGCGGATCAAACGCGGGCGCGGATGGGGCGCAGCAAAAAGGCGGGAAGGTGAGAGTGATCAGCGGGTTCGGAGGCCAGGTCGCCGGCCCGTGGCGCTTCCGGACGGCCGATCGAAGGGGTCAACTGGCTGTTTGATGCAAAATTTGCCACCGGCGCGGACGAACCAACTTGTCCGCGCTCGCCATGATGCGCGGAGCGAGGCTTGCCGGACGAACGCTTGGCCTCGCGTTCGCGGCGCGGCTTGCGATCCTTTTGACCCCGGCGGGAGGGCCGATCGCCCGCTTGATCGTCCACTCGGGCCTCGCCTCGCGGTGCGCGAATCTCTGAGGTCTCGGCGGCTTCGGCGCGTGCACCTGCTTGCGCATGTGGAATCGGCTGGCCGATCAGTTTTTCGATCGCTGCGATCGATTTGGTGTCGAGCGGCGTAACGATCGAGATCGCGGTGCCGGCCCGGCCGGCGCGGCCGGTGCGGCCGATGCGATGGACATAGTCGTCGGCATGGTGGGGAACGTCGAAATTGAAGACGTGGCTGACGGCTGGAATATCGAGACCGCGCGCCGCGACATCGGAGGCCACCAGCAGCGGAATTTCGCCCTTGCGAAACTGGTCCAGCGCCGCGGTGCGCGCCGACTGATCCATGTCGCCATGCAGCGCGCCGACGCTGAAGCCGTGCTTCTGCAGTGACTTGTACAACAGCGCCACCTCGCGCTTGCGGTTGCAGAAGATGATCGCGTTGTTGAGATCCTTCGCGTCGTGCAGCAGGCGTCGAAGCACCTCCCGCTTCTCGTGCGGCTCGCGGCCGACGCCGATCTGAAACTGGGCCACGCCCTCGGCTGTCGTCGCCGGTTTGGAGACTTCGATCTTTTCGGGGTTGTGCAGAAAGGTTTCAGTGATGCGGCGGATTTCCGGCGGCATCGTCGCCGTAAAGAACAGCGTCTGCCGCGTGAAAGGGATCATCTTGCAGATGCGTTCGATGTCGGGAATGAATCCCATATCGAGCATCCGGTCTGCTTCGTCGATGACCAGCAGTTCAACGCCGGTGAGCAACAGACCACCGCGTTCGGTATGGTCGAGCAGGCGGCCGGGAGTGGCGATCAGAACATCGACGCCGCGGGTCAATTTGGTGTCCTGGTCGCCGAAGGAAACGCCGCCGATCAGCAGCGCGACGTTGAGCTTCTGACCGGCGCCATACTTGTCAAAATTCTCCTTCACCTGGGCGGCGAGCTCGCGCGTCGGCTCAAGGATCAGGGTGCGTGGCATGCGGGCGCGGGCGCGGCCCTTTTCCAGCATCGTAAGCATCGGCAGGACAAAGGCGGCGGTCTTGCCGGTCCCGGTCTGGGCTATGCCGAGAACATCACGGCGCGCCAGAACGTGAGGGATTGCCTGTTCCTGGATAGGTGTGGGTGTGGTGTAGCCGGTGGCGGCAACGGCGGCGAGAACCTTGTCGGACAGGCCGAGATGGGAAAAGGACATTGAGCTTCCGGAGAGCCTTTTGCTCGAAAATCGCCGTCTGATTTCACGAAAACTGCCGCGATCTATCCCGGAACGGCACGCAAATTTGCGACGGGATGCTCGGTGGCGCGGGCAGGCGGCGTACTCTTTCGGGATATCGAACCATCGATATCGAGCCCGTGCTCGCGACGGAACATAGGGCCGAATTGCCAGAAGTCAATGGAGAAGGGCCCTGAAGTGCTGAAAAAGCTTAATGTTTCCACGTCAGGAGCAAGAAAAAAGCCCCGGCGGCGAGCCGGGGCTTCGTGAATGGGTCAGCCGAGCGTCGATCAGTACTTGGCGACGACCGGGCCGCCGAATTTGTAGGAGATACCGATCCGGGCGGCATGCTCCTTTACTTCATCGACGGACGAACCGGGCGGTGCGAGGTAGGTGTTGAGGACATTGGTGTGTTTTCCCCAGTCC
>Ga0207647_10003196_pt1 | contig 12288 bp, 14 predicted proteins | sample KBSCornC2_FD_184295 | JGI IMG/M metagenome (GOLD analysis project Ga0207647, IMG submission 184295) | Corn rhizosphere microbial communities from Kellogg Biological Station, Michigan, USA - C2 (SPAdes) (version 2) | ecosystem: Host-associated > Plants > Roots > Rhizosphere ...
CTGCTTGAACGCATTCTCCAGAACCTCCGCGGTGGTCGCCGAATTCGGACCACCCGCGGCCACCATGTTGCCCGGCAACACGGTCGCCTGGACCACGGTGTTGAGCTGGTCCTGGACTCGGCCCAGGGTCTCCTCGGCCGAGGAAGCGCTGGCCGGGACAGCCGTCGTGCCCGCCTTGGCCGCCGAGGCACCCGCCGCGGCCACCTGGACCGGAACATCGGGCACGAAGTAGGCGTACGGTGTGTTGGTGACGTCGCCGATGTTTTCCTCGACGATCTGGCTGAGGTAAGCCGACCATGCCTTCATGTCGTTGGGGTCGGTGGGCTTGGTGAGCTTGGCCTGGGCAGACGGCTCATTGGATTGGTTGCTGTTGCAGGCGCTGAGACCCAGCGTACCCAGCAGCGCGATGGCGGCGATGAAAAGGAATTTGCGCATGACGATTACCTCGATGACTTGCGTGAAACTGCGGGACTGCCGACCCCCCTCCCCGGTTTGCGCCAACGCTGACGCAAGGCCTTCTGGACAGCCGGATGGACGAAATCTGAGACATCGCCGCCGAGGCTGGCGATTTCGCGCACCAGCGAAGAGGAAATGAAACCCCACTCTTCGGCTGGCGTCAGGAACAAGGTTTCGGCCTGCGGAATCAGGTGCCGATTCATGCTTGCCAACTGGAATTCATACTCGAAGTCCGACACCGCGCGCAGCCCGCGCAGGATCACGCCGGCACCGCACTCGGCCACGAATCTGGCCAGCAAGATATCGAATCCGCGTACTTCCACGTTCGGGATTCCATGCAGCGCGGCACGCGCAAGCTCGACGCGTTCATCCAATTCGAAACGCGGCGCCTTCCCGCTCGACTTTGCGACCGCCACGATCAGCCGGTCGAACAAGGGTGCCGCGCGCGCGACCAGGTCACCGTGGCCGTTGGTGACCGGGTCGAACGTGCCCGGGTACACCGCGATGCGTGGATCCGAACGAGATGGCTTGCGCTTCCCCATGGCGCCCATTGTGCCATCTTGCGGTACCTGCGGGACACCGCAGGATTGCGGCACGGATCACGCCGCGGCGACGCGATACAACGTTCCGCGCACCGCGCCGGCTTCGCGTTGGCGATGCAACAGCCAGCGATCCGGCACTTCCCACGCATCGATCTTTCCAGCCTCGGCATAAACCCACGCGTCCGGCGCAAGCCAATCACCCGCGTCCAGCAAGGCAAACGATTGCCCCCAGAGGGCGCCGTCGAACGGCGGATCGATGAACACGATGTCGAAATTCCCGGCCGCCGGCTCGGAGAGTATCCGCAACGCGTCTCCGCAGCGAACGGTGGCGCTGTCCCGATGCAGGCGCGCGAGATCCGCTTCGATCGCGCGTGCCTGCGCGGCGTCACGTTCGATGAACGTCGCGGCGCGCGCGCCGCGCGAGAGCGCTTCGATTCCGAGCGCGCCGCTGCCGGCGAAAGCATCCAGCACGTTTGCGCCCGCGATCACCGGCGCCAGCCAGTCGAACACGGTCTGCCGCAGGCGTTGCGGCGTCGGCCGCAAACCGGGCAGCGCGGGCACCGCGAGCCGCGAGCCCCGCAAGCTGCCGCCGATGATGTGGATGCGTCCCGGCGGCGTTGTGCCACGGCGTTTATTCATGCGCCCGGTTCGAAGCTGCTTTTGTTGAAAACAAGGCCATGGATGGCCGAGGTGGACTCACAGATCGCATCAACTCGGGAGCCTTGCATTGCCGTTGAACGAAGCCGCGATCAGGGATGATCGCAAAAGTAAACACATGGATGGCCGAGTTGGACTCGCAGATCGCATCAACGCGGGAGTCTTGCGTTCAATTGAACGAAACCGCGATCAGGAAGATCGCATTAATAAAGCGGGTGTTAGCATCTCGCACACTGTACCCCACGACGACCCTCATGCCGAACCTCTGGAACAAGCTCGCGGGCCGCAAACCGCGCAATGATCCGGCCTTCGCGTCGCCAGGCGAATCCGTGATTCCAGCTGACTTCCTGCAATCCGGACCGGAAGCCGGCGAGGCACCCCGCCGCCACGTCGGGCCGCCGACGCTGCCCGAAACGCCATTGCCGAACATGGCGTCGGGAGCGAACGATTTGATGGTGAGCACTGCGCACCCGCGGCGCGGCTGGCGCGAACGTCTTTCCGGCAGCGGCTTCGCGCGCGGATTGACGTCGCTGTTCTCGCGCAACCCCGTCCTCTCGGACGAGTTGCTGGATGAACTCGAGCTCACCCTGCTGTCGGCGGACGTCGGCGTCGCCGCCACCACCGAGTTGATCGACGACCTGCGCCGCCGCATGCACAAGCGCGAGTTCGCGGATGCCGCTGCGATGCGCGAAGCCTTGCGTGCGCGGCTCGTCGCGATGCTCGAGCCGGTTGCACGACACCTCGACGTGGGTGGCCGCAAGCCCTTCATGCTGCTGGTGGTCGGCGTCAACGGCGTCGGCAAGACCACCACCATCGGCAAGCTTGCGCGTCGTTTCCATAACGAACAGCGCGACGTGCTGCTGGCCGCCGGCGATACCTTTCGCGCCGCCGCGGTGGCGCAATTGCAGGAATGGGCCGGCCGGCTCGACATTCCCGTGTGCGCGCAGGGCCAGGGCGCGGATTCCGCCAGCGTGATTTTCGACGCACTGCAGATGGGCATCGCGCACGGCAACGACGTGTTGATCGCCGACACCGCCGGACGCCTGCATACGCGTTCCGGATTGATGGACGAGCTGGCCAAGGTCAAGCGGGTCGTGGGCAAGCTGGATGCCGATGCGCCACACGAAGTGTTGATGGTGATCGACGGCACCACCGGCCAGAATGCGATCAACCAGGTGCGCCAGTTCATCGACGCCGTCGGCGTGACGGGTCTGGTCGTCACCAAACTCGACGGCACCGCCAAGGGCGGCGTGGTATTCGCGCTGGCGCGCGAATTCGCGCTGCCGATCCGTTACGTGGGACTGGGTGAACGCGCCGAGGACCTGCGCGTCTTCGATCCACGCGCGTTCGTCGACGGATTGCTTCCGGGCGCGGCCTGAGGCCCGGGTGTCTTTCTCCGCAACATGGCAGCGGCACCGCTTGCGCTGGGTCGCGCTGTCCATCGGCGTGGTGGTGCTTGCGCTGCTGGTCGCGTTCGCGATTCACGTGCAGGCCTTGTTGCAACCGCAGCGTTTCACCGACCTGCTGGAACGCGAGCTGGCGAGCGTCGGCATCAAGTTGGACATGCAGGCCGCCGCGGAACCGACGCTGTTCCCGCGGCCGGCCGTGAAGATGCAGAGCTTCAGCCTGACCAACGCCGGTTCATCCACGCCCTTCCTGCAGGCGAGCGGCGCGACGATCGTGGTGCCGTGGCGTGCGCTGCTGCACGGCGACGTCGCGATCGAACGCGTCGAAGTGGAGGGACCGCGCATCGATCTCGGCGAACTGAAAGCGCTGCTGCTGCGCTTGCCCAGCCACAAGGGACCACCGCGGTTGCCGACCATCGTGGCCGGCGTACACATGACGCAAGGCACGTTGACCAATGGAGGCGCACCCTTGCTGTTCGAACTCAGCCTCGACACCGGAGAACTGCTGCCGGGCCGTCCTTTCCGGATGTATGCCTCGGCGCGCAGCGGCGATGGCCGGGAAGTCACCGCCAGCCTCGACACCGTGCCTTCCTCGCCGCACGATGGAACGGTCGACCTTGACCCCATCCGGATCGATCTGGGCAAGCAGGGTGGATTCTCGCTGCAGCTCGAAGGCCAGGGGCAGTGGCAAGGTGGCGAGGCCGTCGCCCTGCACCTGCGCGGCAACCTGCGTTACCCGTCTCTTGCACCGCCTGCCGCATCGACCAGCGCGCCAGCCGCCAGCGGGTCGGCACCCGCGAGTGCACCCGCAGCGCCGTCCAGCACGGTGAGTGTCGACAAGATTGCACTGGACGTATTGCCGCCCTCCGGGAAAACGCCGCTCGGCATCGCGATGAACATCCAGGGCGACAATTCGCGCGCCAGCTTCCACCTGCAGCCGACCGAATTCGGGAAATGGTGGCAACGGCTGCTCGCGGCATCCCCCGGGCATCCGCCGGGACCGCTGCCGTTCACGGGCAAGGCCGAAGTCCAGAAGCTCGACGTGGGTTGGCTGAAGGCCACCGGCTTGACCTTGAACGCGGGACCCGATTTGAACCCGGCATCGGCCGCCAGTACTGCGCCCGCCGCCGCCGCCTCGTCCGCCGCCGCCTCGCATTGATCGATGGACGGCTTCGCGCGCCGGTTGCTGCACTGGTACGACCGGCACGGCCGCCACGACCTGCCATGGCAGCATCCTCGTACGCCCTATCGCGTCTGGGTTTCCGAGGTGATGTTGCAGCAGACGCAGGTGGCCACCGTCATTCCCTATTTCGAACGCTTCGTGCAGACGCTGCCGGACGTCGCTGCGCTGGCCGCCGCGCCGGAAGACCAGGTGATGGCCCTGTGGTCGGGACTCGGCTACTACCGTCGCGCGCGTCATCTGCACGCGGCGGCGCAGGTTTGCGTGACCCGTCACGGTGGTGAATTGCCGCGCGATTTCGACGCGCTCGCGGCGCTGCCGGGTCTGGGGCGTTCCACCGCCGCGGCAATCCTGGCGCAGGCGCACGGGCAGCGCCACGCGATCCTCGACGGCAACGTCAAGCGCGTGCTGGCGCGTTTCCATGGCGTGCGCGGCTGGCCGGGTGAGCGCGCCGTCGCAAACGCGCTGTGGTCACACGCTGAAACGCACACCCCTTCGACACGCGTGGCGGATTACACCCAGGCGATCATGGATCTGGGCGCAACCGTGTGCACGCGCACGAATCCGCGCTGCGCGGAATGCCCGCAATCGACCGAGTGCGGCGCGCACGAGGACAACCTCACCGACAAAATTCCGGCGCCGCGGCCCGCGCGCGCGCTGCCCGAGAAACACATCGTATTCGTGATACTGCGGGACGAAAACGATCGCGTGTTGCTGCAACGCCGCCCGCCGCAAGGCGTGTGGCCCCGCCTGTGGAGCCTGCCCGAAGCGAGTGACACGGACACGGCCGCCATGCTGGCCGCGCACTTCGCGGAACTCGATCACGCAATCGCCGCAACGCTCCCCGGCGTCAGGCACACCTTCACGCATTTCCGCCTGCAGGCATCCCCGCTCGAATGGCGCGGCGTGCACGCAAGCGGGCGACTGGCCGACGATCCGGATTCACGCTGGTGTTCGCCCGGCGAAATCGCCACACTGGGCATTCCCGCTCCGATAAGAAAGATGTTGTCTCCATGAGGGTTTTCTTTTGCGATCATCCCTGATCGCTGCGTTACCCAGGCCTTCGCAAATCGGGCCCTTCAACGACAGCAAACACCAGAGCGGCCGTCCCTGGCCGGATTTCAACAACAGCTCGCTTCGACATATGTCCCGCACTGTCTTTTGCCAAAAATCGCAACAGGAAACGGAAGGCCTGGACCGGCCACCGTGGCCGGGCGAACTCGGGCAACGCATTTACGAACACATTGGTCGCGAAGCGTGGCAGCAGTGGCTTGCGTACCAGACGATGCTGATCAACGAGAACCGGCTGTCGCCACGCGATCCGGCGACGCGCGCGATGCTTGCCGCCGAGATGCGGCGCTTCCTGTTCGGCGAAACAGACAACTAGCCACTGGATGCCGGCGCCGCCGCCTTTTCCTTCGCACGATCCTGCTTCATCTTCAATTCGTTCACCGGTTCGATCTTGAGGATCTTGCAGCGTTGGTGATCGAAGGTGACGAAGTCGAAGTTCTTGTAGAGCATCTGGTTTTTCGCCGTCAGCCCGATGCCGTTCGCGAAGGCGAGGTTGTTGCACGGCATCTCGACGGTCAGCAGGTACAGCTTGTTGACGCCGAACCAGATCGCCACCTTGTCCGGCGCAAGGTACTGGAAGCCGTTGATCTGGAAATAGCGGACATTGTCCACCGGCGCCCCGGCATATTTCTGGTAACGCGCCAGGTCGGCGCGCTCGGAGGAGGTCTGCTGCGCGATTGCGGGCAACGCCGCGGCGCCCGCCAACAGCAACGCCAAACCCACGATTCCCGGGAACTTTTTCATGTTGATCCGCCTCATGCCGCGGTTTGGGTTTCTCACTATACTTGTCGCGCGGTCGGACGGCTGATCACGCGCGGACCGCCGGTCACGTGCGCCGCCCATACGTGCAGGAGTTGGCCCTGGTCGTGTCGAACCATCCGCAGGATACCGCCAAGCCCGGCGCCTCGATCAATCGGCCGAGGCGATTGCCCGCGCCACTGGAGTGGCTCGCGCGCCCGCTTGCGCGCCTTTCCACCAGCCTGTTCAACCTTCGCGCCGGACTCGTTTCGGACAGCCTCGTCAGCGCGCTGCTGATCGCGGCAGGCGTCTGGTACGGACACATGCAGCCGGTGCTGGCGGCACTCACCGCGCTGTGCGGGTTGTTCGTCTTCACCTTCATCGAATATGCCGCGCACCGCTGGCTGTTCCATGGCAACACGGGACCGTTCAAGTCCGGCCACGATCATCATCACGAGGATCCGCGGGGCTACGACGCGCTGCCGTTCTTCATGCCGCCGCTGTTCATGTGCGCGCTGGGCGCGGTGTTCGCGCTGGCCATCCCCGCCGGCTACGCCTTGCTGCTGGCCGGCACCATCGCCGCGGGTTACGCCGCCTACGGGCTGAGCCACGTCGTGATCCACGTGCATCGATTCAAGAGTCCGTTGATGCGCCGCTGGGCCGGCTTCCACAACATCCACCACTACCACCCCGACGCCAACTTCGGCGTGACCACCGGTCTGTGGGACGTGATCCTCGGCACGCGCTACCACCGCCAGCCACACCAGATTCCCGGCAACGCCTGACGTCCTCCCGCATCGTGACAACACCACGGGCAGTCGCTCGCCGGCGCGCAATGTCGTGCCTGCTCCGTCGCAATCGTTTATAATTCTCATTTGCATTGCCGGTGGAACAGCCATGGATCGCCGCGATTTCCTGAAGACCGCCAGCCTGTCCGCGCTTGCCGCCGGGATGCTGCCTGCCGCCGGCGCCATGGCTGCCGATATGGATCACGCCATGTCCTCGGCGCCATCGGCGCCTTTGACCGGCAAGGCCGAGTACACGCTGCGCATCGCCACCGGGGTGCTCGAACTGGCGCCCGAACGGTTCGTCTCAACCACGATGTACAACGGCGATTTCCCCGGCCCGTTGCTGCGCTTCAAACAAGGCCGGCAAACCTCGGTCGACGTGTTCAACGACACCGACCACCACGAGCAGGTGCACTGGCACGGCCAATACCTGCCGGACAACGTGGACGGCGCCGACGAGGAACACACGCCGCCGGTACCCGCGCGTGGCCACCGCCGCATCGTGTTCACCCCCAGGCCGGCGGGCTTGCGCTTCTATCACACGCACATCCGCGCCGGTGCCGACCTTTCGCTTGGCCTCTACAACGGACTCGCGGGCCCGGTATACATCGAACCGAAAAACGAACCCGGCGCCTACGATCGCGAAGTGTTCCTGACGCTCAAGGAATTCATGCCCTACCTGACCCGCGTGGACATGGACATGGCGTTCATGGAGCCCTCGGGCATGGAAATGGACCTGGTCACCATCGCCGCGAACTCGGATCCCAACGCCGGCAAGGTGCCGCCCGGCTACGAACTTGCCTACGACGCCTTCGCGATCAACGGCAAGTCGCTCGGCCACGGCGAACCAATCCGCGTGAAGCGCGGCGAGCGCGTGATGCTGCACGTGGTCAACGCCAGCGCCACGGAAAATCGCAGCCTCGCGCTGCCCGGCCACACCTTCAAGGTGGTCGCGCTGGACGGCAATCCCGTGCCGCACCCGGCCGAAGTGCCGGTGCTGTGGATCGGCACCGCCGAGCGCGTGTCCGCGATCGTCGAGATGAACCACCCCGGCGTGTGGGTACTCGGCGACACCACCGACGCCGACCGCGAAGCGGGCATGGGCATCGTGGTCGAATACGCGGGAATGAGCGGCAAACCGCAATGGCAGACGCCACCGGAATTCAGGTGGGACTACCGGTTGTTCGCGGACCCGAAACGCAAACCACCGCAGCCGGACGAGGTGATCGACATGCTCATCACCGCGCGCCAGAGCGGCGACGAAGGCTTCGACGTGTACGCGATCAACGGCGTCCCTTTCGACATGCAAACCATGCCGGTCATGCGCAAGTTGAAACTGGGGCGCCGCTACCGCCTGCGCTTCCGCAATGCCAGCGGCGACATCCACCCACTGCACCTGCACCGCCACGGCTTCGAGCTGACCAAACTCCACGGCCAGCCCACCGCGGGCGTGATGAAGGACGTGGTGCTGGTGCCCCCGTTCCAGACGACCGAAGTGGATTTCACCGCCGACATGCCGGGGCTGACCCTGTTCCATTGCCACATGCAGCAGCACATGGATTACGGTTTCATGGCGCTTTTCGAGACCGTCTGACGCGCCGGCCCGCTACACGCGCCGCTTACATTCCCTCGCGTACGCTTGCGCTTCCACACACGGCTGGAGGCGACAATGAACAAGCTGCTGGTTCTCGGCATCACCACGGCGCTGGGCGGACTCACATGCACTGCCTTCGCGCAAACCCATTCCGCGAAAGACGAAATCAGCACCGCGCACGCGCACGCCCTGATGGCGCAAAGCGCCACGTCGGTCGCGATGGCGCACACCCACCTGCACCACGTCATCAACTGCCTCGTCGGCCCCGGCGGCAGCGGATTCGACGCCGCCGCGGGCACACCCTGCAAAGGCCAAGGCAACGGCGCGATCCCGGACGCGGCGACCGACCATGCGCTGCACGCAAAGCTCGAGAACGCACTCAGCGACGCGCAAGCCGGCCTGAAGTCGGAATCGCTCGCGGCAGTGCAACAGGATGCCGGCAAGGCCGCCGCCGGATTGCAGGGTGGTGCTTCCGCGAAGGCCAGCAGTTCGTCCTGGTGATCCGCTGCGGGAATCGCGGTCGCGGCCCGTACCGCGGCCGCGCATCCCGGCTGACGTGGATCATTCACGCCGGCACGCCGGTGGCGGACACTGTGCTGTCCGCAACAGGAACCCCGTCATGGCGACCCGCTACACCCGTGTTTCCACCAACATCCTCGATGCCGTCGGCGACACGCCGTTGCTGGAAATCGACGGTGTGTTCGCCAAGTGCGAATTCCTGAACCCATCAGGTTCGATCAAGGCGCGCATCGCGAAATACATCATCGAACGCGCCGAGGAAACCGGCGCGATCAAACCCGGTGACACCATCGTCGAGGCCACCAGCGGCAACACCGGCAACGCGTTCTCGATGGTGGCCGCGGTGAAGGGCTATCGCATGATCGTGGTGATGCCCGAAGGTCTTTCCAGCGAACGCGTCGCGATTTCGCGTGCCTACGGCGCCGAGGTGCTGTTCTGCGGCACCTTCCATGTCAACGACGCACTGGAACGCGCGCGCGAACTGGGCCGCCAGCCGGGCTTCTTCTTTCCCGGCCAGTTCGAGAACGAATGGAACGTGGACGAGAATCGCGAAATTCTCGGCCCCGAAATCCTGTCGCAATTGCCGGAAGGCCGTGTACCGGATGCTTTCGTGCACGGCGTCGGCACTGGCGGCACCCTGATCGGCGTCGGCCAGGCGTTCCGCAAGGCCAACCCCAACGTGCGCCTGTTCGCGATGGAGCCCTCAGAATCGCGCACCATCCTGTGCGGCGAGGTGGCGTTGCACCAGATCGAAGGCATCTCGGATGGCTTCGTGCCCGGCATCTTCGCGCACCATCGCGACCTGGTGCGCGACACCACGGCCGTCGCCAGCGCCGACGCAGTCGCGGAAATGCGCAAGCTCGCGCGCACCCGCGGCCTGTTCTGCGGCCCGAGTTCGGGCGCGCACCTGATCGCCGCGCAGCGCATCCGCAAGCAATTCCCCGAATTGAAAACCGTCGTCACGATCCTCGACGACGAAGGCGAGAAATACCTGCACGACTTCTTCATGCATCCCGCGTCGGGCGCCGACCAGCCCGTGCCATTCCACTGATGTTGCTGCTCGATGCGCTCAGTCCCGCGCCCCGCACCGTGCGGATGTATCTCGCAGAGAAGGAAATCACGCTGCCTGTGCGGCAAATGGACGTGTTCGCCGGCGAGAACCGGCAGGCGCCGTACCTTGCCCACAATCCGGCCGGGCAGACGCCGGCGCTGCTGCTGGAGGATGGCACCTGCATCGCCGAGTCCGTGGCGATCATCGAATACATCGAGGAACGGCATCCCGATCCACCATTGATCGGCGCAACGCCGGAACAGCGCGCGATCACGCGCCAGTGGCGGCGGCGCGTCGAACTCGCCATTACCGAGAACATCCACAACGCCTACCACTACGCCGAAGGGCTCGCGCGTTTCCGAGGCCGCATTCCCGTGGCGCCGGAAGCCGCCGACGGCCTGAAACGCGTCGCCCACGATCGCATCGCCTGGCTGGACGGCATGCTCGACGGCAGCGCATTCCTCGCCGGCGACAGGTTTACCATTGCCGACATCTGGTTGTACGTCTGGCTGGATTTCGCCGATTCCGTCGGCCAACCGTTCGACCGCAACCTTCGCAACGTCACGCCATGGTTCGCACGCATCGCGGCGCGCGCCTCGGCCGCGGCCAGCCTGCACCCGAACTGCAAACCGGGCGGCGTCAAGGGCTGACCGCGCGCACAGTTTCGACTCGTCAGGAGAATGCAATGACCCAACGCCTCAACTACGTCAACGTCTCACCCGATGGCTTCAAGGCCATGCGCCAGCTGCAGGCGCACGTCGACGACTGCGGACTGGAACACCCGCTGCTGGAGCTGGTGAAGATGCGCGCGTCGCAACTCAACGGCTGCGCGTATTGCCTCGACATGCATTCGAAGGACGCGCGCGCGGCGGGCGAAACCGAGCAGCGTTTGTACCTCCTGAACGCCTGGCGCGAATCACCGTTCTACAGCGAGCGCGAACGCGCCGCGCTGGCCTGGACTGAAGCGCTGACCCGCATCTCCAAAACCAAGGACGTTTCCGACGCGCTTTACGACGAAGTCCGCAAGCAGTTCAGCGACAAGGAACTGGTGGACCTCTCGCTCGCGATCATCGCGATCAACGGCTGGAACCGCCTCGCGATTCCGTTCCGGTCGGAGCCGGGGCATTATCAGCCAGCCGGGCACGCCAAGGGCATGTGAAACACACGTTCACGCGCGACGACGTACAGGGAATGGTGGCCAAGGGCGGAATCGAACCACCGACACGAGGATTTTCAGTCCTCTGCTCTACCAACTGAGCTACTTGGCCACGCCTGCGGGATCGCTTGCCAGGCCCGCGTTGCGCGGATTAGCGATCACGAACCGCGTATTAGACTGGCCACCGCGCAAACCGTCAAGCATCCGGGCTCAGCCGATGCCCCACAGGGCGCGATCCAGGTCGGCATCGAGCCCGAATGCGTGCATCGGCACGCGGCCGTCACGCACGTCCACGCCCTCGGCGCGCAGACGTTTCGACTGCTCGCGGAAACCACGGCTGCCGCGCGGCAACGCAATGGTGCCGTTGGAATGCAGTACGCGAAACCATGGCAGCTCCATCCCGTCGGGCGTATCGCGCAGGGCGGCACCCACCAGCCGTGCGCGGCCCGGCAATCCGGCACGCGCCGCGATCTGGCCGTAGCTGGCCACGCGCCCCGCGGGAATCGCGGCGATCACGGCATAGATTCGCTCGTAGCGTTTGTCCATCGACCGGTTCCGGGCACGAGCACGCAAGCATAGCCGCGCCAATCGCGCCGGCGGGGTATGCTGCGCGCCGCCACCCACGGAGCACGCCCATGCATTTCGATCGCGCCTGCCATCCCGATGCGCCGCATGAAAAGTTGCGCACGCCGAACTGGTTCGTCTCCAGCCTGATGCTGGACCGTGCGCTGGACGCGATCCTGCGCCGCGTGAAAAAACTCGACCGCAGCCACGACGTTCCCTATCTCGCCGGCTACAGCATGGATGGCAAGACCATCTACATCGACCGCCACCTGCCCTTCAGTTTCAGGTACCGCGGGCGCACGATCGACGTCGATCGGTTCCTGATCATGCACGAGGAAGTCGAGAAGACGCTGATCGACCAACTCGATCTGCACTACCTGCACGCGCACCAGATCGCGACGCGCGCGGAGGAAGCCGCGGTGCGCGCGGAGCGCATTTCATGGCGCGCGTACGACCGCTTCATGCAGAAGTACGTCAAGACCGTCGGCGACGAACGCCTGAAGAAGGTACCGAAGGATCTCGATCTCAAGCCCTATCGCGATTACCACGACTGGGACCTGATGAAG
>Ga0207647_10003198_pt1 | contig 12279 bp, 9 predicted proteins | sample KBSCornC2_FD_184295 | JGI IMG/M metagenome (GOLD analysis project Ga0207647, IMG submission 184295) | Corn rhizosphere microbial communities from Kellogg Biological Station, Michigan, USA - C2 (SPAdes) (version 2) | ecosystem: Host-associated > Plants > Roots > Rhizosphere ...
CTTGCTGCCGACGAACGACACCGTGCGCATCCGCCGCGTTGCCGGCTGGGTGCCGAGCCGGGCTGCCGACAATCTGTTCTGGCTTGGTCGCTATCTCGAACGCGCAGAGGCCACGCTACGGCTGGTGCGGGTGCTCGGCGCGGCGCTGCGTGATCCGGGCAAGGGATCGCAGACATTTCAGCAATCGATCGAACGCATCCAGCGGCTCTTGGTGACGTGGGGCTCGGTTTCGCAGCTGGCGCGTACCCAGCCAGCCCGGATTCTCGGCGAGGCCCTGCAAGATGAAACACGCTTCGGTTCGGCTCTGTCGCTATTGCGATCGGCGCAGCGGACGGCAACCTCGCTGCGCGAGCGGTTATCACCCGATGCCTGGCAGGTAATCACCGAGATGACGGAGCGCCTTGCCTTCGAGGTGGACGATGACGATGGCGTGGTCAGCGCGGCCGAACTGACCTTGCAGGAATTGGCGAGCTTTGCTGGCCTCGCCCAGGAAAATATGAATCGGGCGGCGGGCTGGCGTTTTCTTGATATGGGCCGTCGCGCCGAGCGCGCCATCAACACCATGCGCTTTGCGCGGCAATTCGCCTATGACGAGGCGACCGGAGAGGATCTCGATATCCTTCTGACCCTGGCAGATTGTCAGATCACTTACCGCTCGCGCTATCTGATCGGCCCGCTATTGGCGCCGGTTCGGGATCTCGTGGTGCTCGATCCCTATAATCCGAGGTCGGTGGCGTTTCAGGTCACCGCGCTGAATGACCATATCGCGGGTCTGCCCGCGTTAAAGGAAAACGGCTTGATCGAACGACCACAGCGGCTGGCGGTCGCCCTTCAGGCCACACTGACCACCTCGGAAGCCGACGCGCTCGATGCCAAGTCGCTGTTTGCCCTGGAACAGGATCTGCTGACGCTGGCCGATGCCATCGGATTGCATTACTTTCCTCATGGCCCTAACGCGAGCCGGCCGGAAAAGCTGACGGGGCTTGCGTGATCTACGACATCCGTCATGTAACGAGTTACAGCTACGAAAATCCGGTGGGTTTTGCACGCTGCACCTTGCGTCTGGAGCCGAGAACCCTTGCGGGCCAGCAGCTTGTCTCGCACACGGTCGATATCCGGCCGCGGCCTGCATCGCGGGCGCTGCGGCAGGATTTTTTCGGCACCAAGACCGAAAGCATCCTGATCGAACATCCCCATCGCCATCTTCGCATCGATTCCCGATCGAGAGTGTCCGTCACCCGTATCGCCCCAAAACGCGACAGCTTCAGTCCGGGTTGGGAAGAAGTCCGCGATCTGGCTTTCCAATCGATTGGCCTCGGCGCGATGTCGCCGATCCACTTTGTTTTTGACAGTCCCCTGGTGCCGATGCTGCCCGAGGTGACGGAATTTGCCCGGCAAAGCTTTAACCCTGGTCAGGGCATCTTCGCCGGGGCTCTTGATCTGATGCGCCGCGTTTGGACGGAATTCAGATACGATGCCAAGGCGACCGTCATCGCGACGCCACTCCATGAGGTGTTCGATCGCCGCCACGGCGTTTGCCAGGATTTTGCCCATGTGATGATCGCAGGCTTGCGCGGGCTCGGGCTGCCATCGGCCTATGTCAGCGGTTATCTGCGCACGATCCCTCCCGAAGGCCAGCCACGCCTGCAGGGGAGCGACGCTTCCCACGCCTGGGTCTCAGTTTGGTGTGGTGCTGAGCTTGGTTGGGTCGATTTCGATCCCACCAACAATCTCCTTGGGGCCCAGGATCACATCACGGTCGCGATGGGCCGCGACTTTTCCGACGTGTCGCCGGTCGATGGCGTCATCGTCGGCGCGCGACGGCAGAAGCTCACCGTAGCCGTTGATGTGGTGGTGGTTGAGTGAATTCCTGAACGTGGTCGGAAAATTTCTGCCGATGATCGGCGCTGCACAAACGCCTGCGAGCTGCTACGCTCGGTCGCAGTCTTCCTGCTGCGACGTCGGCTGGAGTCTTTATGGTCTATCGTCACGTGGTCGGCGCGACCCGCTATACCTTTGATGATTTGCGCGACCTTCTCGCCAAGGCCACGCCGGCAAGGGCCGGCGACCGCCTGGCGGGGATCGCCGCCGAAAGCGCCGAGCAGATGATCGCCGCCCGGATGGCGCTTGCGGACCTTCCCTTACGGCAATTCCTTCATGAAACGGTGATCCCCTACGAGCAAGACGAGGTCACCCGCCTGATTGTCGACCGACACGACCCGCAGGCTTTCGCGGAGCTTTCCCCGCTGACGGTCGGCAGCTTTCGCGACTGGCTGTTATCCGATCAGGCCCATTACGAGAGCCTTGCCAGGGTAGCCTCCGGCATCACGCCGGAAATGGCCGCAGCCGTGTCGAAGCTGATGCGGAATCAGGATCTCATCCGGGTCGCCCGGAAGTGCCGGGTGACGTCCCGTTTCCGCAATACGATCGGTCTTCCGGGTCGGATGAGCGTTCGATTGCAACCCAATCATCCCCTCGATGATCCTCGCGGCATCGCCGCCTCTATACTGGACGGCCTGATGCTTGGAGCCGGGGACGCCTGCATTGGCGTCAATCCGGCCGGCGATGATCCGGATCTCATCGCGCGCCTGCTACGGCTGCTCGATGACCTCATCGCCAGGCTGCAGATTCCAACGCAAGCTTGCGTGCTGACGCATGTGACGACCACGATCAAGTTGGTGGAAGCGGGCGTTCCAGTCGACCTGGTTTTCCAATCCATTGCCGGGACGGAAGCCGCCAACCGAAGTTTCGGCGTCGATCTGGCACTCCTCGGCGAGGCCCATCGGGCTGGACTGTCACTGCAGCGCGGCACGATCGGGCAGAATGTCATGTATTTCGAAACCGGCCAGGGCTCGGCGCTTTCTGCCGGCGCCCATCAGGGGGTCGACCAACAGACCTGTGAAGCTCGCGCCTATGGGGTGGCCCGGGCGTTCAATCCCCTGTTGGTCAACAGCGTGGTCGGGTTCATCGGTCCCGAATATCTCCATGACGGCAAGGAAATCATCCGCGCCGGCCTGGAGGATCATTTTTGCGGCAAGCTGCTGGGTCTGCCGCTTGGCATCGATATCTGTTATACAAATCACGCCGAAGCCGACCAGGATGACATGGATAGTCTTTTGACCCTGCTCGCCGCCGCGGGGGTGTCGTTCATCATGGGGGTACCCGGGGCGGACGATGTGATGTTGAATTATCAGTCCACCTCCTTTCATGATGCTCTTTATGTCCGCGATCTCTTCGGGCTCAAGCGCGCACCGGAATTTGACGACTGGCTACATCGCATGGGGCTTGTCGATGCCTCGTTTCGTCCCCTTGAGGACGCAACAAGGATGCTTTCGGATCTGACTTCCACCTGGCTTCCCACCTGATCAATTAAGATGGAGGACAGCCTTTGAGACAAATTCATTCGCGGATCGAGCAACCTTGCAGCCCGCCCGGAGTTGGCGCTTTGCCACAATCTTGAGGAATTTCTATCCCAGCGTCGTCCTCCGTGATTAAATGATATGATCGAGGCTTGCCGGGAAAGTCGGGAAGAGGGAATGGATGAGAGCTGAGAGGGTTGAGACGACGCGGCGCATCCTGTGCATTTTTCCGCGTTACACGTCGTCTTTCGGCACTTTCGAATATGCCTATCCGCTCACCGACGGCGTGAAGGCCTTCATGCCGCCGCAGGGGCTGTTGCTGATCGCCGCCTATTTGCCGGAGAACTGGCCGGTTCGCTTCATCGACGAGAATATCCGCCCGGCCGCCGCCGAGGATTTCGAATGGGCCGAGGCGGTATTTGTCAGCGGAATGCACATCCAGCGCCAGCAGATGAATGACATCTGCCGCCGCGCGCATTCGTTCGATCTGGCGGTCGCCATCGGTGGTCCTTCGGTGAGCGCCTGCCCGGAATATTATCCGTCGTTTGACTACCTCCATATTGGCGAATTGGGTGACGCCACCAATCAGCTGATATCCATCCTGGCGCGCGATCCGTCGCGGCCCGAGCAACAGGTCGTTCTGAAGACGGGCGACCGGCTCGACATGAGCGAGTTTCCAATTCCGGCCTACGAACTCGCAGAGGTCAGACGCTATTTTCTGGGCAGTATCCAGTATTCGAGTGGCTGTCCCTACCAGTGCGAATTCTGCGACATTCCCGGTCTGTACGGCCGCAATCCACGTTTGAAAACGCCTCAGCAGATCGTTGCCGAATTGGACCGGCTCCTGGAATGCGGGGTGACGGGTTCGGTGTATTTCGTCGACGATAATTTTATCGGCAACCGCAAGGCTGCGCTCGATCTCCTGCCGCACTTGATCGAATGGCAGAAGAAGACGGGCTATGTGATGCGGCTCGCCTGCGAGGCGACCCTCAACATCGCCAAGCGGCCCGAAATCCTGGAAAAGATGCGGGAGGCATTCTTCGTCACGATCTTCTGCGGCATCGAAACACCTGATCCGGACGCGCTGAAGGCGATGCACAAGGATCACAATATGATGGTGCCGATCCTGGAAGGAGTACGGACCATCAATGAATACGGGATGGAGGTCGTCTCCGGCATCATCATGGGGCTGGACACTGACAAGCCGGAAACCGGGGAGGCGCTGCTGGCGTTTGTGGAGGAGTCGCGCATTCCGCTCCTCACCATCAACCTGCTACAGGCGCTTCCCCAGACACCCTTGTGGGATAGGTTGCAGCGGGAAAATCGCCTGATCGAAGACGACAGCCGCGACTCCAACGTTGATTTCCTGCTGCCTTATGACCAGGTCGTCAGTTCCTGGCGCAAATGCATGGAGCAGGCCTATACGCCGGAAAAGCTCTATGCGCGTTATCAGCATCAGGTCGACTTCACCTACGCCCGTCGTCTCAAGGTGCCGGTGTCGCCGCAGCAAAAGAGCTGGCCTAACGTCAAGCGTGGCCTGATCATGCTCCGGAATATCTTCTGGAAGGTCGGCGTGCTCGGTGACTACCGCAGGGTATTCTGGAAGTTTGCGTTGTCGCGGCTGCGCAAGGGCGACATCGAAGGACTGATTGCCTCGACGATGATCGCCCATCACCTGATCATGTTCGCCCGGGCCGCTTCCGGCGGGGAACAGAATGCGTCGAACTACTCGATAAGGCTGCGTGAAGCGCAGGTCGCTGCCGAGTAAAGCCATGAGGCGTCCCATGAACGGGGGCGAGATATCCAGCCGGCTTCGTAGCCTGACGCCGGCGCGCATCCTGCTGGGCCGGGCTGGTTCCGGCCTGGCAACCGCTCCCATGCTTGAATTCGCGATGGATCATGCGCGTGCGCGCGATGCCGTGCATGCGGCATTGGATGTCGATCGCATCCGGTCCGGTCTGATGGCGATCGGCTTGCCGTCAACCGTGGTCTCAAGTCTGGCCGGCGACCGGAAAACCTACCTTGCCCGCCCCGATCTTGGTCGCCGCCTTGATCCGGCATCACGCGATCAGGTGCTGGGCCAGGGTGCAAGGGGCGGGCTTGCGGTCGTGCTTGCCGACGGATTGTCGCCTGTGGCGGTCAACACCCATGGTGTCGAACTGGTCAGCCGCTTGACCCGCGAGCTGGCCGAGCCGGGAATTGCGCTCGATCGCGTGCTGATTGCGCAGGGCGCACGGGTCGCGCTTGGCGACGAGATCGGCGAGCTCATCGGAGCCAGGATGCTCGTAATGCTGATCGGAGAGCGGCCCGGCCTGTCGGCGCCTCACAGCCTCGGCGCGTATCTGACCTTCGCGCCAAAGCCCGGCCGCACCGACGCGGAACGAAATTGCGTTTCCAATATCCATTACCGTGGCATGGGCTACGACGAAGCCGCATTCAGGATCGCATGGCTGATTCGGGAAGGGCTGGAGCGTCAGCTCACCGGCGTGATGTTGAAGGACGACAGCCGAGCCCAAATTCCGCCGTCTCGCGACCTTCCGGCTCCCTGACTTGGTCACAATTGTGCCTGCGTCATTCTGCGGCGGGCCTGCGCTTGCGAGGGGCGGGGCAGACCTGCTACACCAGCCTAGGCAAATTTGACGCGTGATTTCAACGGTTAGTGCCGATTCCACGACATTGTTCGAATCCATCGCCCTATGTGAGAACTGGACCAGGCATGCTCGACAAGAACAACGACCGCGAAGTGCATGTCGAGAAGATCGAGCAGCATCCGATGGGCAGTATCGCCTTCGGATTGGAGCGGATCGGCCTGTTGGCGGTGAAGGCGCCGATCCTTTCCTGCCTCGTGCTTGCGGCGCTGATCGTCGGCGCCGTATTCGGCATTTATCGCATCAAGATCGACGATTCGCTTAGCCAGCTATTTCGTTCCGAATCCAAGGAATATCGGCAATACGAGGCCGAAACCAAGCGCTTCCCGGCGACCGAGTTTGACGTTCTGGTCGTCGTCGAAGGCAAGACCCTGCTGGCGCGGGAAAACCTGGAAAAGCTCCGGGACCTGGTGACCGACCTACAACTCGTCGATGGCACAAGAGGCCTGATCTCGCTGTTTTCGGCGCGCCAGGCGCCAGCGCGGGGTCGATTGCCGGCGGCGTTGTTTCCCTCCGAGCTACCCGAGGGCGCCGCCTACGACCAGTTCGTGGAGACGGTGAAGAACAACGAGATCATTCGCGGCAAGCTGTTGTCGGAGGACGGCACGCTGGCCCTGATCGTGCTTTCACTTGAACCCGACGTGGTTGCCAGCAGCAAACTCAGCACGACCGTGGGTGAGATCCGTAAATTGATGGCGGATGATCTAGGCGGCAGCGGCTTGAACGCCGAGTTATCCGGCGTGCCGGTGATGCAGCTTGAAATCCGCAACGCGGTCGAGCGCGACGGGCTGACCTATAACATTCTCGGTATCCTCGCCGGCTGTGTGATCGCGATTATTTTCTTCCGTAAGATTTCCTTCATGGTGATTGCGGCGTTTCCGCCGATGATCGCGATCCTGCTGGCGCTCGGCGCGCTCGGCTGGGCTCATTTCAACTTGAACATGTTTCTGAACGTGATGACCCCCCTGATCATGGTCATCAGCTTTTCCGATTCGATGCAGCTGACCTTCGCGGCCCGCGATCGGCTGATTGCGGGACAGGATAAATACACCGCCTTCCGCAATGCCGTACTCGTGGTGGGCCCAGCCTGCGTTCTGACCCATGCCACCGCGGGCATTTCATTCATCGCCCTGCAGTTCTCGGATTCCGACCTGATCCGGAAATTTGGCGAGGCGGGGCTGGCAGCTACCATCATCGCGCTGATCGCCGTGCTGTCGCTGGTGCCGGTATTCGGCGTATTGCTGGTTCGCAACGAAAAGATTTTCGCCGTCAAGTTTCGCAGCGCCGATGCGGGCGTGCAGGCGCTGCGGAATTTCTGCTACTGGATCGCGGTTCGCATGGTGAGCCGGCCGGGGTTGTTTAGCCTGATCGCCGTGTTGTTTGTCGGCGGCCTTGCAGTGATCTACGCCAACCTCGAGCCGCGCTATCGGCTGGCCGACCAGGTGCCCGACAAGCGACAGGCAGTGGCGGCCAGCGGCCGGCTCGATGCCAAGCTTACCGGCGCCAATCCCATCGATATTCTGATCGAATTCCCCAAGGGAGCGTCCCTCTACGCGCCGGAGACGCTGCAGACCATCGCTGATGTGCACGCGTCGGTCGAAAGGCAGGCCGGCGTTGGCAATGTCTGGTCGCTGGAAACGCTGCGCCGCTGGCTGGCCGAGAAGGCCGGCAGCACCGATGTGGCGACGTTGAAGGAATATGTCGACGTTATTCCCGAACATCTGGTTCGGCGCTTCATATCCGCTGAGCAGGATGCTGTGGTGGTCTCGGGGCGGGTGCCTGACCTGGATTCGAGCGAGATTCTTCCTGTCGTCGAAAAGCTCGATCACTCGCTGGATGCGGTTCGAAAGGCGCATCCCGGCTATGAGATCGCCGTCACCGGACTTTCGGCAATCGCTGCCCGCAATAGCGCCAACATGATCGAGAAGCTCAATCGCGGCTTGACGATTGAATTCGCGCTGGTGGCGATTTTCATCGGGTTGGCGTTCCGCTCCGTGGTGGTGATGCTGTCCTGCATCTTGCCCGGCATCTTTCCGGTGGTGCTATCGGGTACCATTCTCTGGGCGCTCGGCGAAGGTCTGCAGTTTGCCAGCGTGGTGGCCTTGACCGTGTCGTTTGGTCTTGGATTGAGCGCCACCATCCATTTCCTCAATCGGCTGCGATTGGAAACGGAGCCCGGTGTCAGCGCCGAGAAGGCTGTGGAGCGCGCCACCGTTCTGGTCGGCCCGGCGCTGATCTTGACGACCGTGGTACTTGCCTGCGGGCTGGTCGTGACGGTGTTCTCGGATCTGCCGTCGCTGCGGTTGTTTGGCTGGCTCAGCGCCTTTGCGATGGTGGCGGCGTTGATCGCCGACCTCTTTATCCTGCGGCCGACGGCGATGTTCCTGATGCAGCTGGAACGGCGCATTCGCCGCGCACTGTCCGGCAAAAAGGCCGCCAGTCTGGACGGAGAGCGGGTCTGAAATCCATGCCGGGATTTCGCCGCGTAAAAAAGCCCCGCTGGAGCGGGGCTTTTGATTCCGGTCTAAACCATCTGGGGCTCAGCTTTTCACCATGGTGATGTTGACCCCGCGGATTTCGCCTTTGGAACTAATCTGGACCGTCTGACGGCTGCCGTTGGTTCGCAGCGTTAGGCTAGCGGCAAAGCCCGCCGCTTCGACGAACACGTCAATCTGACCGCCGCCTGCCGTTCCCTGCAGGCTGCCATTGACATTGCGGCTGGTCTCGCTCCAGTAGCCCGAAATACGGTTACCCTGGCTGGTTACATCGCTACTCAGATCAAACTTGTAGCTGTCGCTGGCGCAGCGAAGAGTCTGCTTCAGACCGAGGCCGCTGCCGTCAACCTTATAGTCGGCCTTGCAGCGAATGCGCTCCGTCGTGCCGTCGGAAAGCGCCACCGTTCCGTTGCCGGACCATGCGCCATTAAAACCGGCGAAGGGACCGGATTGGGCCTGACTGGCGGACGCCGACAATACCCATATTGCGACAAGTCCGGCTGCCTTGATGGCAGGGGAGCGCAAGGCAAATTCAAAAAAGCTCATCGAGTTTTCCTGTGAAAATGACGCTGTCAGCAAGATACGTTCGGTCGGATCAAAGTTTTAGTGCCGCCACGCCATGAGAGGTTCAAGAGGAGTTGCTCTCGGCCGTCCCCAAAACTTGTGGCTATTGATAACGAAAGGTTGGAGTAACCCCGCGGAATACACAAGCTCGCTCGCGCGACAAATCTCGATCGGCCCCATACCAATATCGGCCGGTATCTAGGAGCGACTGCGGCAGGCCAGCAACAGGGCGCCGCAAAAATCGCCGATCCGGGAACCTTTCCTGAAATAGCGATTGAATATCAGGTGGTTACATAAGATATTGGCGCCGCTTCAAAATGCCTTGTTGGCGCGGACACGGCCACTGCAAATTGGCCGCATTTGCCAGCGCTTTTGCTCATCCGTTGCTGCGGTTCGCGGCGTTCTCCGAAAATTCGGTCCTATTACCAGGTTTGGTTCGGGACATGAATTTCTGCTCTTCGAAGGAATAAGATGCACAAGTTTCTCTCAGCCTTGATCCTGGCCTCCAGCCTGCTTGTCACCAGCGCTATGGCCCAGCAGCAGCGGAGTGGCACACCCGATGAGCAAAAGGCCTGCTCGCGCGATGTTCAGCGTTTTTGCCGGCCTTTGATGGACCAGGGCGATCTGACGATTCTGGCCTGCCTGCAGCAAAACCGGCCAAAACTGACCTCGGCCTGCAATCAGGTACTGAAAAACCACGGCCAATAGTTAAAGGGCAAGGGGACGGCAGGTCCGGCCGGCGTCATTTCGCGGGTAACGGCCGTCCCTGTCGGGCTTCCGATAGAATTGGTTTTGGCGGCGCTTTCCCCTATATGGGAGCGCGACCCGTCCCGCTTGGCTGGACGAACCCCCAAAACATCGGCAGTTCGTAGATTAAGTTGATGGCCACCGCGAGCGCACTGAGATCGGGCAAGACCCACCGCGACGAGAACTTCCCAGTCGCCTCGCGGATCATCCATCCGCGGCACCGCGGATTGATCCTGGCGTTCTATAATTTCGTCCGGACGGCTGATGACATTGCCGACCACGCTACCTTGAAACCGCAGGAAAAGCTCGACTACCTGGATCTGCTCGAAGCCGAGCTTCTGGGAAATGGCGATAGTCAGCCCGAAGCCGCACGGTTGCGCCAGGCGCTCTCCGAGCGCGGCATGGCGCCGCGCCATGCGCTCGACCTTCTGGTGGCGTTCCGTATGGACGTGACCAAGCTCCGGTACGAGAGCTGGGAAGAGGTCATCCATTATTGCCGGTATTCGGCGATGCCGGTCGGCCGCTTCATGCTCGACGTTCACGGCGAGGATGTCTCTACCTGGCGTGCATCGGATGCGCTTTGTGCCGGCTTGCAGATCAACAATCACCTGCAGGATTGCGGCAAGGATTATCGCAGCCTCAACCGGGTCTATCTTCCCCGCGATGCATTATCGGATGCCGGCGCCTCCGTCGAAATGTTGGGAGCCGAACGGTCGCCGGAACCGCTGCGACGCTGCTTGCAGGCGCTCGCAGCGAAGACGGTGGTTCTCTTGGATCAAGGGCGTTCACTCTGCGCCGATGTCAGGGATGTCAGGCTCGGGCTCGAGATTTCAGTGATTCAGCGGTTTGCCGACAGGATTGTTCACCTGCTTCAGGTGCATGATCCCCTAAGCGAAAAGGTCCATCTCGGAGGCACCGAGCTTTTGTTCCACAGTTTGGGCGGTGTCGCCAGCGAGTTGACGCGCCGCGCGATGGGCCGACGCCCGATGAACTCGGCGGCTGGCGCATGACGCTCGATATGGCCGCTTCCAATCCGAGCTACGGGGCGACCGCCTCAGGCAGTTCATTCTATGCGGCGATGCGCATTTTGCCGCGCGTGCAACGCGAGGCGATGTTTCAGATCTACAGCTTCTGCCGGCAGGTCGATGACATAGCCGATTCCGATGGTCCGCGGCCGGAGCGGCTGGCGGCATTGCAGCAGTGGCGCGATGATATCGACGCGCTCTATGCAGGGCGGCCGCCAGAACGGTTACGAGACTACCCGGCCTCGATCCGGAACTTCGATCTACAGCGGGACGATTTCATCGCCATCATCGATGGGATGGAAATGGATGTGCCTCAGGACATCAGGGGACCGGATCTTGCAACCCTCGACCTTTATTGTGACCGCGTTGCCAGCGCCGTCGGCCGGCTGTCGGTCCGGGTTTTTGGGATGCCGCAAGAGGACGGCATTCAACTAGCCCATCATCTCGGCCGCGCCCTGCAGCTAACCAATATCCTTCGCGATATCGATGAGGATGCCGCGATCGGCCGGCTCTATCTGCCGCTTGAAGGTCTGCTCCACGCCGGCATCACCAATGTCGATCCTGCGAGGGTTGTCGTCGACCCGGCATTACCCCGGGTCTGCCTTCCGCTGGCCGACCGCGCGCGAATGCATTTCCGCCAGGCCGATGAAATCATGGCGCGCAACCCGAGGCGCGCGGTGCGCGCGCCAAAGATCATGTCGAAATATTATCACGCGATCCTCGATCTGCTTCTCGCGCGAGGCTTTACACCGCCGCGCCAGCCTGTGCGCCTTGGTAAATGGGCTCGCCTCGCTATTGTCCTCCGTTACGCTTTCATCTGATGTCAAAAACAGTTCACATTATCGGCGCTGGAATCTCCGGGCTGTCGGCGGCAGTCCGCCTGGCGAATGCGGGTTTCAAAATTCATCTTCATGAGGCGACGCAGCAGGCGGGGGGCCGCTGTCGCTCGTATTTCGATGGGGCCACCAACCTCACCATCGATAACGGCAACCACCTGTTGCTCTCCGGCAATCGTCACGCCAGAGCCTATGCGAGGTCGATCGGCACCGAAGGCGGACTGGTCGGACCAGCGCGCGCGCAATTTCCGTTTGTCGATCTGTCCACCGGTCGCAGATGGCAGCTTGACCTTGGCGACGGCCGTCTGCCGTTGTGGCTGTTTGACGCCGCGCGCCGGGTGCCGGATACCCGTCTGCTCGATTATCTGGCGTTGATGCCGCTTGCCTGGGCGTCGCCGCAAAAAGCCGTCGGTGCCGCCATCCCCTGCCGTGGCATCCTCTATGACCGCCTGGTCCAGCCCCTGCTGCTCGCCGCACTGAATGTCGATCCCCCCGAGGGTTCGGCCGGGCTCGCCGGGGCCATTGTCCGCGAGACGCTGCTGGCGGGCCTCCGTCACAAGGGCGCCTTGGTACTCGAGGCGACGCCCGCGGAGTTGGGCGGGGGA
>Ga0207647_10003199_pt1 | contig 12278 bp, 13 predicted proteins | sample KBSCornC2_FD_184295 | JGI IMG/M metagenome (GOLD analysis project Ga0207647, IMG submission 184295) | Corn rhizosphere microbial communities from Kellogg Biological Station, Michigan, USA - C2 (SPAdes) (version 2) | ecosystem: Host-associated > Plants > Roots > Rhizosphere ...
CCCGCTCGACGAGCGCCGGCGCGCCGCGCTGCGTGCCGTTGCGGCGACGCCGTCCACCGCTCAGCCGGTGGCGGCGCAATTCTCGCTTTATGTGATGGGCACCGGCGACCACATGGACGAGATCTATGGCTGCATCGACTTCCTGAAACAGTCGGGTGTCTTCGAGCGCTCCAAGCATTTTTGCACCAAACTGCGCGGCGACGCCGGCGCGGTGTTCGCCACGCTGGGCGAAGCCTTCTGCCGCTTCGGGCCGGGCGCCGGTCACGTGACGCTCGATATCACCATTTCGGCGAACAGCCCGACCGCGGTTTGAGCGCGTAGCGCTGCCGAGGAAGATGTCATGGCTGTCGAGTTAGATCCATTGCGTAGGGGAGATGCCCCTGCACCCGATCCTGTCCGGATAAAGGAACAGGAACCGCCGGCAATTGGCGAAAGTGGCGATGACAGCCGATCTCTCCCCTTGTGGGGGAGATGCCTGGCAAGGCAGAGGGGGGCGCTGTCCCGCCGGCCTATCAGTCGGCTGCGCCCGGCGCTTCCTGCACAAATTTCGAAGGACGGCGTTCCTTCGCGCCCCCCTCTGTCCTGCCGGACATCTCCTCCACAAAGGGGGAGATTGGCTGTCGCGCCCGCCTTCACCAAGCTCGCCCCCGCCGCGCTGGCTTTCGCTCTCCTCCTCATCGCCTGGGAGCTCTACGCCCGCCTCGGCGGCATCGCGTCCACCGTGCTCCCCGCACCCTCGCGCGTGCTGGCGCAGGCCTTTGAGAACCGCGCGGCACTGGCCGACAACACGCTTCCCACCATCCGCGCCACGCTGGCGGGCTTTGCCTGCTCGCTCGTTGCCGCTTTCATCCTCTCGGCGCTGGTCGACTTCTTTGCCCCCCTGCGCCGCGCGCTGTTCCCTCTGCTGATCGCCAGCCAGACCTTGCCACTGGTTGCGATCGCGCCGCTGGTGGTGCTTTGGTTCGGCTTCGGGCTGCTGCCGAAGATCCTGCTCGTGGCACTGGTCACCTTCTTTCCGATGATGGTGGCGCTGGTCGAAGGCTATGCCGCCACAGCCAGGGAAATCAGCCAGATGCTCGCCGCCATGGGAGCAGGGCCCTGGCGCATTTTTTTTCTCGCTCGGTTGCCGTCGGCGCTGCCTTATTTCTTCGCCGGGCTGCGCATCTCCATCACCTATGCCGTGGTGGGCGCGATCTTCGCCGAATATGCGGGCGCCGCGAAAGGGCTGGGCATCTACATGCTCAGCGCCAAGAACAATTTCCGCCCCGATCTGGTGCTCGCCGCTGTCGCGGTCAGCTCGGTGCTCACGCTCACGCTGTTCGGCCTCGCCGTGCTCGTCCAGCGTCTCGCCATGCCCTGGGAAAATACAAAGGGCGAAAGGCACGACGGCGACAAGCCTTCCCGGGATGCCCGGCAATGACCCGGCTCGAGCTCCGCGATGTCCGCAAGAATTTTGGCGAGCTCGAGGTGCTGGCCGGCATCTCGCTTGATGTCGGCGCGGGCGAGTTCGTCTCGATCCTCGGGCCGTCCGGAGCCGGCAAGTCGACGCTGTTCCATCTCCTCACCGGTGCGCTGAAGGGCGAGGGCGAGATGCGCTTCGACGGCGCGCCGCTCGATGGCGCCCGCTTCGCCTTCATGCCGCAGCGCGACGCGCTGATGCCGTGGCGGCGCGTCATCGACAATGCGACGCTGGGCCTAGAGGTGCAGGGCATGAAGCGCCGCGCGGCGCGCGAGCGCGTGGCGCCTCTGTTCGCCGAGTTCGGCCTTGACGGCTTCGAGCGCGCCTGGCCGGCCGAGCTGTCCGGCGGCATGCGCCAGCGCGCGGCACTCCTGCGCACCGTGGTGCAGCAGCGCGACATGCTTTTGCTCGACGAGCCGTTCGGCGCGCTTGACGCGCTCACCCGCGCGGCCATGCAGCGCTGGCTGGAGACGATGTGGCGAAACCATCGCTGGACGGCGCTGCTCATCACCCATGACGTGCGCGAGGCGGTGCTTCTGTCCGACCGCATCTATGTGCTGTCGGCGCGGCCCGCGCGCGTGGTGCGCGAGGTGGCGGTGCCGCTGCCGCGCCCGCGCACCGAGAGCGCGGCACTTGCCCGCAAGGCGGCGGCGATCGAGGCCGGCATCCTCGACATCTTGCTCGGCACCGCCGATCCGATTTCGCGACCATCCGATGGAGAAAACCGATGACCGACTTCACTCGCCGCCAGGCGCTGTTCCTGGCCGCCAGCCTGCCATTTGCCGGCGCCGTCACGCGTGCCCGCGCCGCCGCGCAGAAAATCACCGTGGCGCTCGACTGGACGGTCAACACCAACCACATCGGCCTGTTCGTTGCCCGCGACAAAGGCTACTACCGCGATGCGGGTTTGGACGTCGAAATCCTGCCCTATGGCGATACCGGCTCGGGCACGCTGGTCGCCAACCGTGTCGCCGATTTCGGCATTTCAGGTTCGCTCGGCCTGTTCACGCAAAAGAGCGCCGGCGCCGACCTGAAGGCCGTCTATGCCGTCGTCCAGTCGGAGACCGGCCGCGTCGTCTTCAACGGCGACCGCGCCGCGATCAAAGGCCCAAAAGATCTCGACGGCCTGACCTATGGCGGCTTCGGCAGCGCCTGGGAAAACACGCTGCTACGGACCATCATCCGCCACGACGGCGGCAAGGGCGAGTTTTCGACGGTGACGCTGGGCACCTCGGCCTACGAGGCCTTGGCCAACGGCGCGGTCGATTTCACGCTTGAAGTCTCGACCTGGGAAGGTGTCGAGGCCGAGCTGAAGGGCCTCAAGCAGCGCAACTTCCGCTATGCCGACTATGGCGTGCCGGACGAGCACACCACGCTGATCGTCTCCAGCGACGCCTTCCTTGCCGCCAATCCCAAAGTCGCAGCAGCCTTCGTCCAGGCGACGCGGCGCGGCTATGCCTTTGCAGCGGATCATGCACGGGAGGCAGGCGACCTGCTGGTCGCGGCGAACAAGGACACGCTGACCAACCCGGCGCTGGTGCACGCCTCGCTGAAGGCGCTGAACGATGGGCATTTCCTGAAGGGTGCTAACGGCACCGTCGGCACTATGGACCAGGCCAAGATGGAGGCGATGGGCGGGTATTTGTTTGCCTCCGGCGTATTGCTGGACGGCAATGGCAAGGCGTGGAAGGAAAAGCCGGATCTCGGGGCGTATTTTTCGAATGAGTTTCTAGGGTAGGGCAGGCCAGAGGGGCGAGAAGGCCCGCAATGTCTCAGGAGGCCGGTAAGCTCACCTCAACTATCCGCCTTCTTGCGGTTGAACAGCCTTCTCAGCCACACCAGCGGCAACAGCAGGATGAAGGCGCCTTTCTTCAGCACCAGCAGCGCCAGCGCGATAAGACCGGCGCCGGCGGCCTTGCCGTATTTGACGCCGAGCATCGTCGCCAGTACGCCGAGCGCACCATAGCCGGCGACCTTGTCGCCGCTGGAGAATTCGAAATAGGAGCTGCCGGCCTTCGGCTTGTAGGCATCGGCCGATGCCTCGACGATCTTCTGTACGGCATCGCTCGTGACGTTGCCGTTCACCGGCACGATCTTGATCGGGACATAGCCCTGGCGGTCGAAGATCGAGACCGAAATGTTGATCGTCCGGTCGCCGGCCCAGTTCAGGATGTTGGCGTAGTAAAGGATGTTCTTGCCCTTATCGATTTGCGGATAGACCAGCCAGCCGTCGAAGCGGATGTCCTGCCCAAGCCGTCCCGACTGCGCTTTGACCGACTCCTTGAAGCTCTCCTCGAGGGAACTGATTTCTTCGTTGCGATCGGCGCTGTCCCAGTCCGCGAGGCTGACATAGCCGTCCGACACCGGCTTTTCGACGGTGAGGTTATCGATCTCCGGCGTGAAGCCGAAGATCAATTGGTCGATCGTGCCGCACTGGTCGCGGTCCCAGCCGAATTCCTTCACCACCAGGTCGCAGCGGTCCTCCGGCTTCAAATAGATGGCGCCGCCGCCAGCCGGAGTGATTGTGCCTCTGGCGGCGCTCAGAGGCTGGGTAAAATTTTGCGGATGATAGTCCGTATCCTCGGCATGCACGATGGCCGGCTGCGCCAGGAAGCAGGCATGCGCCACCATAATGAAAATCAGGTTTTCCCTGACCGACTTGTTCATGACCCCCTCCCACCAATGGGACCCAACCTCACGCAGCCGTGATCTAAGGGGATTTTGAAGCCAAGTACAAGTCCAAAAGTTCTTTTTTTGTTCTTCTGCAGGGTCGTGACGTTATTGCGACGCCTTACCCTCACATATCGATCATCGACCTTTTCACCCGCCCGATGATCGTAATCGCCCCTTCCAGCTCCGGCGGGGGGATATCGAGATAGGAGGCCGGTTGGAACGGCGGATTGTCGTTCGGGCGCCAGCGCTTGTAGGTGGCGCGTCCCGTCTCGTCTGAAATCACGTAGCAGCCATTGGTCACCAGCCGCTTGTCGCGCAGATTGACGAAGATGATCGAATCCGGCGGCGAGATCTTGTTCATCGACGGCCCGTCGACGCGCAGCGCGATCCATTCGCCTTCCTCGAGGTCTGCGGTGGGGATTGTCGGATAGTCGGAGAGGTTGACGACGCTGTCCTGGCTGCCGAGCTCGCCGGCGCTGATCCAGGACACGATCGGCACGTCGACGGTAACAGGCGAGGGGGCGAAATTGACCGGCGCCGCCTCGGCGCCATCCGCGTTGAACAAGAGCCAGCCGGGGTCGACGCCGAACAGCCGGCCGTATTTCTCCGCCGCCTTGCGCGACAGCGGCCGGTTGCCGTTCTCGTGGCTGATCAGCGTGTTCTTGTTGATGTCGCGCAGCGCCCGCGCCGCATCGCTGGGCGAGGCATAGCCGGCCTGGGCGCGCGCCTGCTGCAATCTGTGCCTGGAATCCATCATCGTACAAAATGCCTGAAAATAGTCGTCCAAATTGTACGATTTCGCTTGCGCATCATTCGTACATAACGTACGCTTAGCGCATGAATGAGCATCCCGCAAGCATTTCCGCACTGCCCGTGATTCCGGCGGCGGCCTCCACCATCCCGGGACTTATCGATTCCTGGCGAAGCATCGACGCTTTCGCCGCCGAGCACGAGGAGGCGGCATGAACGCGTTGCCCCCGTCTTTCCAATTCGAACCGTCTCTCCCGTTCGAATCGCCTGTCGAATTCCAATCGTCCGGACTGTCCTCCTCCCCGGTCCGGACGCATTCCGGGGCGCTTGTCCCGGATCCGGTCGAACCGCCCGCACCCCGGTTCACCGGAACGGCCGGAGCCGTTCCTCCCCCGGCTCCGGCCCCCAATTCGGGCATAAGCTGCATCCGCACCGAGGACGGCACCGTCATCCTGTTCGACAGGGTGACGGGCCGGGCGGTGTCCGGGCTCACCCGCGCCGCCGCCGAGGTTGCGCTTCTTCGGCTGACCGGCGCGGCCTGACTTTCAACGCTTTCGCTGACCTGACCACCAACGGCCTCGCGGCCGAACCCTGGCGCTCGGCCTGAAGCCGGGCGCTTCGCCCCAAGCGCTTCGCAATCAATGGAACGAGAAGATGGCAGCCGCCTACACCGAGAAGGAAATCGACGAGATCGCCGCCTTGCTGAAGGAGGGGCTGTCGGCCTCGCGCATCGCCGGCCGCTTCAGCGCGCTGCGCGGCAGCCCGGTCTCGCGCAACGCCATCATCGGCATCGTTCACCGCAATGCGGGCTTGAGCGCCATCGGCTTCGCCAACCCCAAGGGCGGCCGCGCCGGCGGCAGGCCGAGGAAACACGCACGGCCCGATCGCCCTGGCAGGCGGGGCAGGGTGGCGGTCGGAGGGGCGATGCTCTCAGAACCGGCAGCGCTTTCCAGGCATGTCGAACTATTGGAAGGAGCCAGCGCGGAAGCTGCCAATCTCCCCCCTTGCGGAGGAGATGCCCGGAAGGGAAAAGGGGGGCGCTGTCCCGCCGACGCATCAGTCCAGGGGCTTGTCCCGCAAACGGACATCGTCACATCTCGCGCCGCCCCAAGATCGAAAAAGCCCAAAGTCCGCAAACCGGCGTGCACCTTGCCCCCAGCCTGGCTCGCTTCCGGCGAGCGCCAGCAATCCGAAGCGCATCTCTACAAGCTCCCGGCGCCGCCGCCTCCGGTGAACCCTGGCCGTCAGCCGCATGTCGCGGCCATGCGCTTCCTCGACTGCCTGTTCGGCCGCTGCCGCGCGCCGATCGATCTGGCGCTGCGTGAGGATGCCGAAGACGATCCCGTCGGCGCGCGGCCGGGACCAGATATGCTCTGCTGCGGCCTGCCGACGTCGGCCACGCGCTCCTACTGCGCGCATCACCATGCAAGGTTTCATGGCCATCGCGGCAGGTGATGGCGAAGCGGGGCGAATTGCATTTCCCTCGCCCCGAAGAGCGGGGTGGCGCGGCAAAGCTGCGACGGAGCGCCACCGACAATGAGCGGTAGGCCCGCCAGCCTTTCCAATATCACTCAAAAAGGATTGCCCATGCCCCGCAAAGCCGCCAAAAAACCCCAGCCACCAAAGCTTGCCAAGGGCGAGGCCGAGCAGGTGCGCATCCGCCGCGAGGTCGGCCACGACTTTGCGCTGAAGCAGGACGCTTTCGGCCGCCAGCGCCTCACCCAGGGCACGGCGGAGGCGCGCCGGGTCTACGAGGTGTCGAACAGTGGCTACACGTCGACCGGCGGCATCGTGCGCCTGCGCAATGTCGATCCGCTGGTCGGCATCACCTCGCTTAGCCGCCAGCAGCGCGAGGCGGGAGGGCGCTTCCGTGACGATTTCGAGCGCAGCCAGCGCGAAGGCCTGCAGCCGCAATCCTGGAGCGAGCGGGTCGACGGCGGTCGGGTGGACGGCGGTGTTCCCGACCGCGTGCTGTCAGCCGGCCGCGCGCATGCCCACGCCGCGGCGGCGCTCGGCCATTGGGAGGTGGCCGACGTGGCGCGAAAAATCTGCCTCGAAGGACAGTCGGTGAAGGCGGTATCCGAACGCACCGGCGACGGACGGGATGTGGTGGTGAAGCTGCTGAAGGTCGGGCTGGATTTGCTGGCGGTGCATTACGGGATGATGGGAAGGCGGGCGGGGTGATAAGGGCGAGATTTCGCCCGGATTTCGAATTCGCAACCAGCCAAACCTCCCCCGCCGTGGCAGATCAGTCATAGCGGTTTGGATGAAATTCAGTAAATTGGGAAAATAAAGGAGGCGCCCTGATGGATGAGGATGGAGGTGAAAATTCTGGGCGTCATAAAGAGAAATGTAGAAGTACACATGACGCTTCTGCGTGAAAGGAAATTCGCTGAGTTGCGGAGATTCCTGGATGAAACCTACGGTGCTAAGCCCGATCAACGACACGCATATGAGTGCGAAGTTCTCTGGGAAGAAGGTAAGCAAAGCCAAGCCCTGGAGGAGGCATTCAATCGACTGAAAAGCGGCGACTACAACGTCAACCACATCATCCTCTGCGCCACATATGCATGGAAGCTGCGCCGAAAGGATGTGGCGGATTACCTTGGGCTGTCGTTCAAGTCCAAGGAGCTCGAGACCTCGTCCGTCGTGCTCGCCCAGTTCGTTTACCGGGACCTCAACGGGCTGGAAGTCAGCGACGAGATGAGACACACCGCCTGGATGCTAGGCGCTGATTGATGATGATGGGAGTGAAGGCTTCGAACAGCCAATGAGATACCCCGATGGAACCCTTGCAAGGCTTGGCGACAAAATCCTCGTCTGGGAGGGCAACGAAGGCGTGGTGGTTTGCTCCATGGATACCAACGAATATTCGGAGGAGTACCCCAAAGAGAACTTCGGCTACCTGGAAAGAGGGATCATGGTCCTCTCCGAGAAAGCGGGGCTGATCCATTATGAAAAGCCCGAAGCCGAAATGCGGCTGATCGAGCGGAAGAAATAACGCCCGCCGAAGCACGTGTAGGCACAGCCGCTTTGCATCCCAAGATCACTGGCGTTCGGCCCCGCCCCTCATCCGCCCTTCGGGCACCTTCTCCCCGTAAACGGGGCGAAGGAGAGGCGCGACGCTGGCGCCAGCTGCTTTCTCCTCGTTAACGGGGAGAAATGCCCGGCAGGACAATGAGGGGCGGCGCTGACCTTCGATGTTATTTGCGGAATGAGGGGTGGGTAGTTTTGGAGGTTGGTTTCTCTCCACCCTCCGGTGGGGGCTCCCACCCAAACACACTCCGTCCGCCCAGCAGATGCGACTGGTCCATCTCGCCGGCCACGATCTCCTTCAGGCTCGGCCCCGTCACGTACCTCTCCATCCGGCGTGACTCCCCGTCCAGCCGTTTGAGCGCCTGCAGCTCCTCGTCCCGTCCGAGCTTCGCCTTCCCCACCGCCGATTTCAGCACGCCGATCGTCTCGTCATAGACCTTCAGCGGCACGGGGAAGGGGTGGCGGTCCTTGCCGCCGTGGGCGAGCGAGAAGCGCGCCGGGTCGGAGAAGCGGTAGGGCGCGCCGTGCACCACTTCCGAGACCATGGCCAAGGCGCGCACCGTGCGCGGGCCGACCCCGGGAACCAGCAGCAATTCAGGAAAATCCTTCGGGCCGCTTTCGATGGCGGACGCGATGTTTCCGTGCAGGCGGCGCATGACGATGTCGCTCTCGCGCACGTCGTGATGCGCCGGCATGACGAGGTTGGGCAGCAGCGGCTGCGCGGCCGGTTCCGGTTCTGGCCGCGGCTCGAGCACGGCCAGTTCGGTCAGGATCTTTTCCGGGCTCATCGTCTTCAAGAGCTCAATCTGGCCGCCGCGGGCTTTTTCGGCGCGGCGGTCGGTGAGGTTGACGATCTCGCCTTGGCGCTCGCCCTCGATCGCCGCGTGCGGCTGGTCGACGAAACTTTCCAGCCCCTCGGACAGCCAGTGATAGCGGCGCGCCTGGCGGGCATCGCCGTTCATGCCTTGCTGCACCACCACCCAGCGCCCGTCATCGGTGACGATGAAGCCGTGCAAATAGAGGTCAAAACCGTCCTGCACGGCGGCGCTGTCCACCTTGGCGACGAGGCGGCTGGCGGTGGCGAGAGCGTCGCCGTCCAGGCCGACGCGGTCGCCGATCGCCAGCAGTTCGCCCGGCGTCTTGCGCGAATGCGCGCCGCGCCCGCCGCAGACATGGATGCCGAGCTCGCCGGCCATCGGGTTCAGGCCGCGCTTCAGCGCGCCGATGACCGAGGTGGTGATGCCGGAGGAATGCCAGTCCATGCCCATGACGGCGCCGAAGGACTGGAACCAGAAGGGATGCGCCAGGCGGCGCAACAGCTCGTCGCGGCCGTAATGGTGGATGATGGCCTCGCACAGCACCGCGCCGAGCTTCGTCATCCGATCGCCCAGCCATTTCGGGACCCGCCCGCCATGCAGCGGCAGATCGGCGCTGCCGCTTCGCTGCGTCACCTTTGTTCTCCTTGAACCGGCGACTTAGATGGCATTTCGGCGAGGATTTGCAAGGCAAAGCGTCTCCCAATCTCCCCCACAAGTGGGGAGATTAGCTGTTCGCCAGAGTCGCCGACTAGTATCTGTAGTAGTACCCGTGGTGATGCCTGTGGTGGTGCCGGTAATGGTGCCGATGGTGATAGACGTAGTAGTGTCTATGATGCCTGTAATACCGGTAGTGCGGATAGCGGACCACGTAGCCGGGATAATAGTCGTCGTAGTAGCGCGGGCCGTAATAGCGGCCGCCGTAATCGTAGAACGGGCGGCCATAGAACGGGCCGTCGTAGAACGGATAGCCGCCAAACGGTCCGAAACCGAGACCGAAGAATCCATGCGCGTCCGCCGGCGCGACCGTGGCCACCGCCGACGCGACGGCGATTGCCGAGGCAAGTAGAAGCTTTTTCATGGCAACCTCCTCCTGAAGGTTCGCATTGACAACGCTTTACGAGCCGAAAAGCTGCCAAGGGGCGGTGGGCCTAGCGCGAAAATCAGAGGGATTTGAAGCCACCTCCGTTTCCTGGCAGTGGATAAGGCTAGGCGCAGACGCGCACCTGCCGCATGAACCGGTGGTTACGACGGCGGTGCCCCACCCGCCCCACTAGGAGCCATAGACCGGAACGGAGCCGTAACTGTCGTAAAAATCGCTGAAGGGCCGTAGTCGAAATAACTGCCGCCGAGAAACACGTTGCCTGCATCCGCCCGCGCGGCCATCGCAACTAGGCGAGGGCAATCACTGAAGGCTTTGTGAGCGTCCGAAGCCGCCCGGATGCGTAATGGACGATCGCGCGGGACGCCAAGGCTGCTCCCGCGCGATCCATGGCTCGCTTAGTAGCGGCCGTAGCCGTTGCCGCAGATGCGCACTTCTTCCACCACGCGGTGGTGGTGGCGCCAGTGGGTCACCAGTTCGGTGCGGCAATGATGGCGATGATAGCGGTGATGGTAGCGCACCACATAGCCGCCATTGTCGTAATCGTCACTATAGACATGTCGGTAATAGCGGTGAGGGTAATAGCCGCCATAATCGTCTGCGTAATAGCCGTCATCATAGCCCGGCCCGATGCCGATACCGAGCTGCACGCCGCCGGCGCTGGCCGGCGCGATCGCGAACGCCGAGGCGATGGCGATCATCGAAGCAAGCAGAAGCTTTTTCATCGCTGCCTCCTTGAGTTTCCAGGACGCCCCTTCGCCAAGGTAACGGTTTCGAGCGGTTCATGTTCCCGGAAACCGGCGGGCTGCCACCCTTGGACAAGACAAGGGCCGAGGCGTCGGGGCCCAATCCGGCGCATTGCTTCCTCCCCGCAAAGCCATGAGGTCAGATATTTATTAGCGTATCTGCAACCGACCGGGCCGCGGCGCGTTGCACGCCGGCGGAATATCCCGATCCAGGCAGCATGGAGGCTCGAAGGTGGCGGCCAATCGTCGTAACGGGGTGCCGGAGCCCAGGCTGGAAAGCCTGCTCGCCGCTTCCAGGGGGCACCCCCGCACGGTGCTGCCGACGGTGGCGAGCGTAGTCATCACGGTTGCCGCGCTCTATTTCGGGCGCGAGGTGTTCCTGCCGATCGCCGTCGCCCTGCTTTTGACCTTCGCAATCGCGCCCGTCGTGTCCTGGCTGAAACGCGCCGGCGTCCCGCGCATCGCGGCGGTCATCGCCAGCGTCGCCGGCGCATTCGCCGCGCTGTCGTTGTTCTCCTTCGTCGTCGCCACCCAGGTCAGCGACCTCGCGCAGAACATCCCCATCTACCAGATCAACATCCTGACCAAGGTCCGCGCGCTCAAGGAAAACAGCCTCGGCGGCGGCATCGTCTCGCGCCTCAGCGGTGTCATCGAGCGCGTCGGCCAGGAGATCGACCGCCAGGAGCCTCAGCTGCCTTCGGCCGCCGAGGCGCCGAAGCGCGATCCGATCCCGGTCGAGGTCGTCTCGCATGAAAAGCCGCTCGAAGTGCTGCAGAACCTGATCGGGCCGCTGATCAGTCCGCTGGCTTCCGCCGGCCTGGTCATCATCGTCGTCATCTTCATGCTGATGGAGCGGGAGGACCTGCGCGACCGCTTCATCCGCCTCGTCGGCTATGGCGACCTCCACCGCACCACGCAGGCCCTGCAGGATGCCGGCAAGCGCGTCGGCCAGTACCTGCTGATGCAATTGGTGGTGAACACCATCTACGCCGTGCCCATCACCATCGGCCTCTGGGTGCTCGGCATCCCCAACGCGCTGCTTTGGGGCCTCTTGGCGCTGGCGCTGCGCTTCGTGCCCTATATCGGGCCGATCGTCGGCGCGCTGCTGCCGCTGTTCCTGGCGCTGGCGGTGGCGCCCGGCTGGTCGCTGCTTTTGTGGACCGCCGCGCTTTTCGTCGTCGTGGAGCTCATCACCGGCAACGTCATCGAGCCGTGGCTTTATGGATCGCACACCGGGTTGTCGCCTTTGGCCATCATCGTGGCGGCGATTTTCTGGACCTGGCTATGGGGGCCGATCGGCCTGGTGCTGTCGACGCCGCTCACCGTCTGCCTGGTGGTGCTTGGCCGGCACGTGCCGCAATTCGAGTTCCTCGACGTCTTGTTCGGCAATGAGCCGGTGCTGGAGCCGCATGCCCGGATGTACCAGCGGCTGCTTGCCGGCGACCCTGAAGAGGCGACTGATCATGCAGAGGAGATGCTTGAAGAAAAATACCTGTTCCAGTTCTATGACCAGGTCGCCATCCCGGCGCTCTTGCTTGGTGAGCAGGACCGTGGGCGCGGCGTCATGGATGACGAGCAGCGCAGGCAGGTCGCCGACAGCGCCATGACACTGGTCGCCAATCTCGACGACAGCGCCCAGCAGGAGGCTGAGGAGGAAGAGACAGAGCAGGCGGCCGCCGCCGACGAGAAGGCAAGCG
>Ga0207647_10003200_pt1 | contig 12278 bp, 7 predicted proteins | sample KBSCornC2_FD_184295 | JGI IMG/M metagenome (GOLD analysis project Ga0207647, IMG submission 184295) | Corn rhizosphere microbial communities from Kellogg Biological Station, Michigan, USA - C2 (SPAdes) (version 2) | ecosystem: Host-associated > Plants > Roots > Rhizosphere ...
AATAGTTCTCGTAATTAAGAATCAAGGAAGCAGGTCGGATCATGTCGAAATCAAGTCGTCGAAATTTTCTAAAGGGCGGAGCAGCCCTGGCCGCAGGCGTAGCCGTCTTCCGTAATGCCAACTCGCTGGCGGCCCCGACAGCCGAGTCGAAGCCGAGAGAGCGGCTTGCTCAGTTCGATTACAAGGATGTCCAGCTTCTGGATGGGCCGATGCTGGAGCAGTTCAAGCACAATCACAATCTCTTCCTGAATCTCGACGACGACAAGTTGCTCAAACCATTTCGCCAACTGGTTGGATTGCCGGCCCCCGGAGAAGATATGGGCGGGTGGTACACGCCATCGAGCAAATTCGATCCTCCTAAGGACATGACTGGATATATTCCCGGCCACAGCTTCGGGCAATATCTCTCCGGTCTTTCGCGCGCCTATGCCGCAACGGGAGACAAGGCGACGCAAGCCAAGGTGCATCGGCTGGTTGCCGGCTTTGCCCCAACGGTCAGCAAAAAGTTCTATAGTGACTACTGCCTTCCGGCGTATACCTTCGACAAGACGAACTGCGGACTTATGGATGCCTATCAGTTTGCAGGCGCTCCTCATGCGCTCGAGGTGCTTAACCATGCGACGGACGCAGTTCTTCCCTATCTTCCTGAGAAGGCGCTCAACCGTTCGGAGATGGCGGCGCGCCCGCATAAGAACATCGCCTACACATGGGACGAGACGTATACGCTTCCCGAAAATTTCTATCTTGCCTATCAGCGTGGCGCAGGCGCACGTTACCGAAAGCTCGCAGAGCGCTTTCTGGAGGACGACAGCTACTTCAACCCGCTGGCTGACAATCGTAATGTGCTGCCCGGCGAACATGCCTACAGCCATGTGAATGCACTCTGCTCGGCGATGCAGTCATACCTTGTCGATGGTAGCGAAAAGCACCTGCGAGCCGCGCGCAACGGCTTTGCCTTCGTCCAGGAGCAGAGCTTTGCAACTGGTGGCTGGGGACCTAATGAGAGCTTCCGCACGCCGGGGACAGACCAGCTTGCCGACAGTCTCTCCTCGACGCACCATAGCTTCGAGACTCCATGTGGAGCCTACGGCCACTTCAAGATCACCCGCTACCTGCTGTGTGTCACGGGAGACAGCAAATATGGCGACAGCATGGAGGCGGTGCTCTACAACACGATCCTGGGTGCCAAGCCGATTCAGCCTGATGGCACCAGCTTCTACTATGCCGACTACAACAATAACAGCGCGTCAAAGTTCTACTATGAGCAGAAGTGGCCGTGCTGTTCCGGAACTTTTCCGCAACTCACGGCGGACTATGGAATTAGCACTTACTTCCGCAGCCGGAAAGGTATCCACATTAATCTGTATGTGCCATCGCACATCTCTTGGCAGCAAGGAGGGACTCGAGTTGCACTTACCCAGCACACGCAATATCCCGTCGATGGCGACAGCAGTATGCAACTGGCCATGACGCGGCCGGAACGCTTTACCATTGCGCTGCGAATTCCGGCATGGGCAGGCAGACAGACGCGCGTCTCCATCAACGGCAAGCGCATTGACACTCAACTTACTTCGGGCACCTGGGCCGAGATGGATCGCACATGGAAAAACGGCGACCGCGTTGAAGTCAGTCTCGATATGCCTCTTCGTCTTGTACCGATTGATCCGCAACATCCCAATATCGTTGCTCTTCTATCAGGGCCGCAAGCGCTCTTCGCCATCGAGCAGGGCGCACAGTCAATTACGCAGAAACAATTGCTGGCGGCCCAGCGTGTCGGATCTTCCGGTGCCTGGGAAGTTGCGGCATCAAAGGGGAAGATTCGCATGATCTCCTATCCTTCGATTAAGGAAGAGCATTACCGCCTCTACCAGTCAACTTAGGGTCGACAGTTACAACCGAACGGAAGTCATCTTTCCTGAGAAGGTAATTCGCTTGCTGCGCGGATTACCGACTACCTCTATCGATAGGACTTTGTTAGCCGGCAATTTCCCGCTTGTGTCTACCTTTAACGTGAGTGTACGTTCTGCGTCGTTCCATGAGCATTCAATGCGTGTGAACTCGCCTCGCTGATAGTCGTAGCTGGAACCGTCGTCCTCATAGATGGACATCGTGCCTTCGGCACCCGGATAAATTCTCAGGGTCAGTGGTTCTTTACTCTCTTCCTGCGCGTACTGCTTGACCGGGCCAATCGGCAGAATCGTTCCCGCCTTTACATAGAGAGGCAGGGTTTCGAGATCAACATCGCGCGTTACTTCCTTTCCGCCTTCCGTCCGAGCGTTGCTCCAGTAGTCCCACCACACTCCCTGCGGAAGGTAGGTCGTTCTCTGCTTTGCTCCCTGTTCCACGACGGGGGCGATCAACAGATTGCTTCCCCATAGATAAGCATCGTCTGTAGCCACGGCCTTCGCATCTTGTGGATAAGAGAGCCACAGAGCGCGCATTAGCGGCAGGCCGGTCGCGTGCGCTTCGGCGACCATCGAGTAGAGATAGGGAAGAAGTTGGTAGCGAAGATTCAGATACTTCCTGCAAATACCCTCTACGGCGGTGTTATGAAGATCTTCAGGTTTCGGCAGGATATCTGCCGCGAACTGGCTGGTGAATTCGGATGGTTCATAGCTTCCCAGATCCCAACCCCACGGCAGACGCAGCTTCCATGTTCGCCCATGGCAGCGAAAAGAAGGGCAGAAGGAACTGAATTGAAACCACCGCACAAAGAGTTCAGCGGTAAATTCTTTGGTCGGCACGAAGCCGCCCGTATCGCTTCCCCAATACGGTAGGCCGCAAAGGCCAGTGTTAATCCCGTCCATTATCTGTCCTGCCAGCGTCTTCCAGGTGGACTGAGTATCTCCGGACCATAGCCATCCATAGCGTTGGATTCCGACATACCCATTTCGATGAAGGGCAAAGGGCCTGACATTCGGCTGAAAGAGTTGCGACCCCTCCCAGTACATTCGATTTCTTGCCAACCGCGATGCCGGGACTAACTCGTCTCCTTCATCGGGCCACCAGCCATCTACGCCAGCCTTCTGTACCTCCCGGTGCTTTGGCCAGTACACGGCCGCATTGCTGGGATCTTCGAGTGCCGCGCCGGTATCGTTCACTTCCCCATGAAGGTCTTCGGGAGGGCTGACAACATGCAGCACGATTTTGAAATGCTCATCGTGCATCTGCTTGAACATCGCGGCAGGGTCAGGAAAAGCTGTTGGATTGAAAGTAAAGGACCCGTGCCCGGTATTCCATCCGGACGGGCAAAATCCCGTGCCCAGATAGATCATTGCGTCGCAGGGCAACTTCTTTTCCCGAAACGTCTTTGCCTCATTGAGTACCTCATCCCGACTTGCCAAGGTACGGTGCGATTGCTGATAGCCGAGCGCCCACAACGGAGGCATATGAGGATACCCGGTAAGCTCAGCCCATTCGCGCATCAACTCCGCGGGTGTATCCACCAACACCAGAAAGATGTCACGAGTCGGAGTATTTTCGCTCGGCATAAAGCGCCCATCCTGACCGCTCAGATCGAAAGTTCCCCACGGATGAGCGAAGAACAGGCCCCAGTTATCCGCTGCCCCAATCACCCAGGGAATTGGCACACGAGTTCCATATGTCGCCAGATCAGGCTCATGCTGTCCGTTGCGCATCGAGTCCGATGTGCCGCGGCGATCGAGAGGATGGCTGCCTTCGCCCAGCCCGAACAACGGCCCTTCCCCGATCTCGAAGTGAATCGCACCCGTGGACGGATCGAGCCGAAGCTGTTGCCGCAGCTTTCCCGCATCGTCCTCGATGCTTATTCGCCATGGCCTTTCCTCGATCCTGATCTTGTGTTTACCCCAGATCGCCGTGCTGTGTCCTGCGTCTGCAGCGGTAAGCGGGAGCGGCTCTGGCCACGCTCGCGGAACGATGCCGATCTCGTTCGCAGGCCCATGTTTTCCTTGCTGAACAACGCGTAAACGCAGCGTCTTTGTGCTGACTGCAACCAGCGTCAACAGGTGAGTGTTGCCCACTGCAGGAACTCCCTGCAAGGAGCCAAAGATTTCGGCTGCGCAGATGCTCCGGGCGAAGAGAAGATTGGAAGCTCCCAAAGCCAGACCTGCCAGGATGTCACGCCGCGTAACCCGCTCTCTCATCTTCACCTTCGCGTTAGAGATGGACCGCAAAATATCTAGCTAGCTGCGTTCATACGGAATCCAGACCTGCATTGCAGACGGGTTGCGGTTCGCCCATGCATAGTAGGGAATCAATCTTACGGATATAGGCCTCTCCTGCGGTTTTTCCACCGTCTTCGCAGAATAGTAGAGACTCGAGATCTGATTTGAGCTGACGTAGCCAGGATGATCCAGCACCATGACTCCATCCAGGAGATGCGGTTCGAACTGCGCGGCCGTGTTTTCTGCGATGTCTACACGATAGCCGGTGAGATTCTTGTGATCACCCTGATTTGGCTGATCGAGGTGCTCCATGCAGAACACGATCGGCCCGCGCTGAAAAGCTACTCGGCCTCTATCTTCGTTGACTGCGGGATTCGCCTTGAGCAGATGGGTTGTCATGTCGAAGCTCAGCTCCACCTTGTCGTTCGCCGACCAGCGGCGGCGAATGGCAAGATACTCTCCGCTCTTTGCTCCGTTGAGCGGAGTCCCATTGACCTTGACGGCGTTCTTTACAGACCAGCCTGGGATGCGGATGTACACTGTGAATTCGCTCGGAGCTTCGGGACTAACAGTCATCGAGATATCCCCATCCCACGGATAATTCGTTCTCTGCTCTATCTTCAGACCTGTTCCATCATGCAGGTGCCAGTTCATCTCCGAGTTGTCATAGAAGTGGACATAGACGCCGTCCTTGCTGGTGCTATAAAAGTAGCCGGGCAACGAAGCCAAGGTTCGTTCCAGGTTGGGTGGGCAACACGTCGTATCGTACCAGGGATTGCGAATCTTTCCCTCAGGAGAATGCCGGTCGCTGGAGTCCCCAGACGGATCGAAGGCTAGCGGATTACGATAGCAATATGTCGTCCCATCGAGCGACATGCCGGAGTTGATGCCGTTATAGAGCGCTCGTTCCATTACATCTGTGAACCGCGCTTCGCCCGAGGCGGCAAGCATGCGGGAGTTCCACATCATGTTGCCGATTGCGGCGCAACTCTCGCCATAGGCGCGCGCATTGGGCAACTCGTAAGGGTCGCCGAATGCTTCGCCGCTCTCCCGCGCTCCGACTCCACCTGTGACATAAATCTGACGAGAATTCAGGTCATTCCAAAGAATATTGAGAGTCTTCCAATAGGTCGGATCGCCCGTTTCGAGATAATAATCCGTTGCCCCGCAGCACGCATACATGGCGCGAACCGCATGTCCTTCGAGTCTGGTGCGAGAGGTAAAGGGAATGCCGCAAAACATATATGTTATCTGCTGCTGCGTTAGGGGAATTCGGTCATCGCCATGCAGAATGTAACCTGCCAGATCGACATATTGACGCTTTCCGGTCGTGCGATAAAGCTCAATTAAGGCCATCTCGATCTCGGGATGGCCAGAGACGATTCCCTTCTGATTTTTTCCCGGACCATAGTTGGGAATCAGGAAATCATCGACGAAGCGCATCCCTGCGTTGAGCAGCGTCGGATCGCCCGTCGCACGATAGTACGCAATCGCGCCCTGCAGCATATGGCCGATGTTATATAGCTCATGCCCCCTCTCCTGTGTGGGGTACAGCATCCGTTCAGGTTTTCTATCTTCGACGTAGTAAGTGTTGAGATATCCGCTGGGCTCCTGAATCGCGACTACCACGCGGATCATCTTCTGGACGGTCCTCCGTAGTTCCGGCTCGTTGTTGGTCTGCAAAGTGAAAGCGGCTGCCTCGGTCCACTTGTAGATATCTGAGTCGGAGTAGACGGGGCCCTTTTGCGGCTCGGAAGACTTCCCTTCAAGTCGCAGAAAATTATCCATGCGTCCATGAGCCAGCAACTCTCTATGCATACTCGGAATGCTGGATGCGATGTTCGTCTTCCGGCGCTGAGACCAGAACCCATCCTGAATCGTCACCGCCCTTACCGGAACTGTTTTCAGCTTGGCATACGGCGAATTGGTCAGGTCGATCACGCCTGCATCTTTCCAGTCTGTCTTTACAGAGGTTGCTGCCTGGGGCTGCTCCCCAGGAACCGTGGAGACAACGCTCGCCTCCTTCGGTCGTCCATAAGCTGCCGAGGCTGGGACAAGCGAAGCTGCGGCAGAAGCGATGAAGGTGCGACGAGTCAACTGGTTTTTCATGGCAACCCCTTGGAGAAAATCTCGATTCCTAGTTCTATTCCTCCAAGAGGAAGACGGTCAAGAGAACGTTTTCTGCGGAGGAATTCGAGTAAATGATCGAAACGGAGCCGTTGCAGTCGAAGACCACGACATTGGCAGATACGGAGGACTACTTGGCTGGTGCGGAGGATGAGGGACGAAGATCTTTTGCATCCTGTTTCAGATATGTTGCAAGAGCCTCATACTGATTGGTGGCAATGAAGTTCACTCCGGCTGCGATTGCTGCCTTCCAGCGCAGAGTAACCGCTTCGCGCGAGCCGAAGTTGTAGCTTGATCCCCAGCCCTGATCCTCTGTCGGGGCGAATCCATCCAGCGCGTAGAAGCGCACCCAGTATCCCATCGCGTGAGCATGATCGACGAGCGAATGCAGCCGCTTGTTGTCGGCTGCGGTCCAGTCTCCTGCACGCGGCTCGCCGCCTTCTTCCACGGCATACCAGGAACTATTCCACCACCGCCGGTAGTTAGTGGGCTTTTCGTGCAGCAACTCTTCGGGTGTCACGGTCACGGCCCAATGCATTGCCCGTTCTTTCGTCATTCCCTTGGGCGTTGGGTGGGTGTGCGCGGAACCGAAGAGACGAAGGCGGGCGCCGACGGGAAGATCGTCGTAAAAGACCTTCTGCTGTTCGTCAGCCTCTTCTGTCACGACGAGGATGGGCTTGCGGTCGATCGGAGATTGCTTGTTTGGATCGTTAGTCTTCACCGCCGTAGAGAGCCAGGCCTCATGCTTGCCAAGCACGTGCCAGACAGCCTGAAGCAGTGCAGTCTGATTGTCCTTGAAGTCGAAGTGCAGGACGATCAGCGGCCATTGACTGCGCTTGTTCTCGGCGATGGCCTTTTCTACGACGGGGCTTACCTGCTTGAAGAAATAGTCTTCAAGAGTGGGTTCCTTGCCTGTCGGATGCGGCGTATGGGAGACGACTGCGCGGCCCTTGCCTGTGGCAGGGTCGACGTACCAGGCAAGGTCCTGCTCGATGGAAACCGGAAAGCCAGAGTTAAGGGCACGCTGGATGCGATCGTTCCATTGTCCCTCGTAGGGATAGCAGTTGTGCGCATCCAGTATGGGCTGATTGTGATTCAGAAAATTCAGATCAGGGTCCTGTCCTAAAGCCAAAGAGGTGGACAAGGCGAGTGACATGAATAAGGCAACAAAGGAGACGAATTTATGGCGCATGGTGAAATTCCTTTTCCGGTTACGCAATGAGTAAAGACATGACATAGCCATTCAAACATGCCACGGAGCTTTAGCGCTAAAGAGAATCGATAAAACGATGATTGTGACTTGAAATTACAGGAGAAGAGATGCTTCTGGAGGACTTGATCCCTATAGGCAAGCGCTTCCTGCGGGCTAAGCAGTTGGTAGAGTGGTATCTAACATTCGCAGGCTTCCGAGCCGGCAATGATATCTGGCGTTGCATGTCCGCCCCTTGGGATGGAACACGAAAGATTGGGAGTCGATCACAGAATGAAAGCTTTGGTGAAGTCGAAGGAACGACGAGGCCTTTGGATCGAAGATGTTCCCGAACCGCAGATCGGCATCAATGATGTCAAGATTCGCGTTCTTGCGACCGGCATCTGCGGAACGGATCTTCATATCTACGAGTGGGATGCATGGGCGCAAAAGACCATTCCCGTTCCCCTTGTCATCGGGCATGAGTTCGTTGGCGAGATCGTAGAGACGGGCTCGAACGTCACGGACTTTCATATCGGCGATCGCGTTAGCGGAGAGGGGCACGTCGTCTGTGGCCGTTGTCGAAACTGCCTTGCGGGTAGACGTCATCTATGCGCGCATACGGAGGGGGTCGGCGTAAGCCGCGCCGGCGCGTTCGCCGAGTACATCGTCCTGCCGATGACAAATATCTGGCGCCACACCCCGGAGATTCCGCTTGATGTCGCGGCTATCTTCGATCCGTTCGGCAACGCTGTGCATACCGCATTGGCTTTTCCAGTTCTGGGGGAAGACGTTCTCGTCACCGGTGCGGGCCCTATCGGAATTATGGCTGCCGCGGTGGCGCGCCATGCGGGCGCGCGAAATGTCGTCATTACCGACTTGAATCCATATCGTCTCGATCTCGCGAAAAGAGCGGCTAAGGTGACGGAAGCAATTGATCCGCGAGAGACGGCACTCGATGCGGTGCAGAGCAAACTGGGGATGCAGGAAGGTTTCGACATCGGCCTGGAGATGTCGGGAAATCCTCATGCTTTCAGGGATATGCTGGCTAATCTCAGCCATGGGGCCAAGGTGGCGATGCTTGGCATTCCCTCTCCCTCTGAGATGTCGATTGATTGGGCCAGGGTGATCTTCAATCAACTCACTCTCCGCGGCATCTATGGCCGGGAGATGTACGAGACGTGGTACAAGATGACGGTGATGCTGCAGTCCGGGCTCGATATCAGCAAGGTCATCACCCATCGCTTTCCGTGGAATGAATTTGAGTCGGGCTTCGATGTGATGCGGTCCGGCAACTCCGGAAAGGTGATCCTCGATTGGAAGACTGCCGGATGAGATGAACTAACATCTGCGAATATTTAACGTCGCAACAGCGAAGGAGATCCGCTTGAGTACAACGCCCCGTAATCCTCTTGCACACCTTACGCAAGAACTTGCCACGCTGCGAAGCAACGGAACCTACTTTGAACTTCGGGTTCTTGAGGACGAGCAGGCTGCCGTCTGCGTCTACGATGGTAAGCGAGTCATCAATCTCGCCTCGAACAATTATCTGGGATTTGCCAATCACCCAAAGCTTCGCGAGGTGGCAATCGCAGCAGTTCGAAAGTATGGCGTTGGCTCCGGAGCTGTCAGGACGATTGCCGGGACCATGCGGATCCACATGGAGCTCGAAGAGAAGATTGCCCGATTCAAGGACGTCGAAGCCTGTGTTGTCTTTCAGTCGGGATTTGCGGCGAACGCCGGCACCGTCTCTTCTGTCCTCGGTCGCGAGGACTTTATTATCTCGGATGAACTGAATCACGCCAGCATCATCGACGGAGCGCGGCTCTCACGCGCAAAGATAAAGGTTTTTCGCCACAAGGACACCGCGCACGCTGAAGAGTTGCTGCAGGAGGTACAGCACGAGCCGGGAAGAAAGCTGATTATCACCGATGGCGTGTTTTCGATGGATGGCGATATCGGCCCTGTAGATAAGCTATCTGCCCTCGCCGAAAAATATGACGCGATCATGATGGTTGACGATGCCCATGCCTCCGGGGTGCTCGGACGGAACGGCAGAGGCAGCGTGGATCATTTTCATTGCCACGGCAAGGTTGATATCCAGGTGGGAACACTCTCAAAGGCGATTGGAGCGCTTGGCGGATACGTTTGCGGTTCGCGCGACCTGATCGACTATCTGCGCCACCGTGCCAGACCCTTCCTTTTTTCTACTTCGCACCCACCTTCAGTGGCAGCTACCTGCATTGCCGCATTCGATCTGCTCGAAGAGGAGCCCGAACGTATAGAGAGGCTTTGGGACAATACCCACTATCTGAAAAGAGGCTTTGAAGCTGCCGGCTTCGATGTTGGAGGAAGGACGACGCCGGCCAGTGAGAGTCCCATTACGCCCATCATCATTGGGGATAGCGCAAAGACCATGGAGTTTAGCCGTCGATTGTTTGATGTTGGCGTTATGGCGACTGGGATTGCCTTTCCAACCGTGCCGGAAGGAAAGGCAAGGATACGCACCATTGTCACAAGCGAGCATACGCGAGGACAGATGGATGAGGCGTTGGATAAATTCATCGGCGTCGGTAAAGAGATGTCGATTCTATGAAGCTGCAGCTAGAGGTGAAAACTGATGCGTAGGCCGCCGAAAACAGTGAATGGAGCACCGGGTGACAGGAACGTGGTGTTCCGCAAGGGATACTGGGTGTCGCCATCGTACTGCACGGAGGGGAATGGGCGCGGGGTAAAGACGCCATTCGCGTCATAGGGCGTAGCTCCCAGTTGGGCGGCGGTGGCGTAGTGATTGTTGAAAAGATTATTCATCTGTACGAAGAGCTGCAGGTTCTGTGTCAGTTGATAGCGCGCGCCCAGATTGGCAATCGCATACGCATCGGTTGAGCCGACGCCAAGATAATAGGTGCCGTCGGGCTTATGCCGATTGTTCTCATTGCCGCGAGCGAAGGTTCCTGACGCCGAGGTGATATTGAAGAGGACCGCCGCCTTGCTGGTGGGTTTATAGTCCGCATTGAACTTGAAGATGTGCTGTGGGGTCTGGGGCAGGTGGTTGCCGGGCGAGATGGTGATGTCGCCTTCGAGACCTTTGAAGCCGTCCTGCGCGGCATTGTTGGAGCTATTGATGGAGCCGTCGACCTCTCCGCTGGAACCGTAGGTGGCTGTGAGAAAAGTGTAGTCGGCACTGAGGTCAAATGGGTGGCGCTGATAATCGATCGAGGCCTCGATTCCCTTACGGATCGTCTTGCCGAAGTTCGTGAAGTATCCGAAGCCGGTCTGCTCCGACGCGATGAAGAGCAGGTCGTTGGAGTTTTGGCCGCGGAAGAAGCCTGCGGACCATTGCAGCCGGCCTTCGAGGCGACTGCGAATGCCGGCTTCGACCGTGCGGGAGACGACCTGATCGAGCGGAGGATCGCTGACCAGCGCATTGGGCAGATTGCAGGGAAAGTCAGGATCGGCGCAGCCGAGTTCGATAGACGTGGGAGCGCGGTTGCTTTCGCTGTAATCGCCGTAGAAGGTGTAGAGACGGCCGGGACTATAGGTGAAGCCGATGGCCGGGTTGAAGCGCGAAAACGTGTGGTTGCCGTCAAGCAGCGGTTGTGTGCCGCTCGCGTCGTTGATCACGGCGCGCGCCCAGTTGTAGCGGCCGGCCAGCGTGAGCGTCCATTGCTTGCTGAGCGAAAGCGTGTCGTTGAAGTACACGCCCAGATTTGCGTTGCGCGTCTTCGCATTGGTGGTCTGCGTGAAACCACCCAGCCCGACTGACGCGCGCGCATCGGTGAAGAACGCCTCTTGCGTGGCCTGCGTATAGCCCGAGTTCGCAAAGTCCGCCGCGGCCCCGACGACGAGCTGGTTCTCCATGCCGGCAATGGTGCTCGTCCGCGTCAGTTGCAGGCTGCCGCCATAGCTGTCCGTGGAGATGATCGACAGCGCGTTGTTGGACTGCACCGTATTGGCGGTTCCATCGACCCCGATGCTGCCGAAGTCTTCGCTAACGTTGCTGCTCAGATTGGTATTCCGGAAATGGCGATAGTAGAGATTGCCGCTGAGTTGCAGATCGTCGTTGAAGGCGTGGTCACCCGACAGCGTGACGTACACCGTGCTGTTCTTGTTCGTATCCGGAAACGTGTAGGCCTGCGCCGGGTTGCCGAGAAACGAGCGCGGGATCGTCTGACTGCCCTGCAGCGTGTTGTCCGCACCGCCCATGGACAGCGATAGCGTGGTGTCCGCGCCGGTGTAGCGCAGCATGCCGAAGATCAGCGCCAGCATGATCAGCGCCGCGGCGACCAGGAACAGCGTGTAGTAGCTCGACTTGTATTCCCCGATCGAAAAACCGCCGAGGGGGGTTGGAACACCCTTGATGGTATTGCCGTAGATTGTGGTGACCAGACCGACGATGAACAGGCTCAATCCCCAGGTCGCCAGCATGGTGTCGACCAGGCGACCGTAAAGGAAGCGGATCAGACAACGTTCGACGACGATACCGACCAGGCCGACGAAGACCGGCGCGACGACCAGCATGGCAATCCAGATGTTCACACCGGCATTGGCGGAGATGACGGTGGCATAGGCACCGAGCATCACGAACTCGCCATGAGCGAGGTTGATGATCTTCATCATCCCGAAGATGATCGCCAGCCCGAGGCAGAGCAGGACGAGGGATGCCGCGCCGTTCAGCACGTCAAGCGCGAGAATGATTGCAAGTTCCATGAATGGGGCAGGCTCCGCCAAGTTCGCCAAACGAAAGGCGGTGCCGCATCGGGTCGCGGCACCGAAGCGATGGTGCCGTCTTCAGATCTTGATAATGTATTGCTGGT
>Ga0207647_10003201_pt1 | contig 12277 bp, 12 predicted proteins | sample KBSCornC2_FD_184295 | JGI IMG/M metagenome (GOLD analysis project Ga0207647, IMG submission 184295) | Corn rhizosphere microbial communities from Kellogg Biological Station, Michigan, USA - C2 (SPAdes) (version 2) | ecosystem: Host-associated > Plants > Roots > Rhizosphere ...
ATGCGCGGGCCGTGCGTGTTGAAGAACCGCGCGATGCGCGTGTCGACCCCGTGCGCGCGATGGTAGGCCATCGTCATGGCCTCGGCGAAGCGCTTGGCCTCGTCGTACACGCCGCGCGGCACCACCGGGTTCACGTTGCCCCAGTAGTCCTCGCGCTGCGGATGCACCAGCGGATCGCCGTAGACCTCGGAGGTGGAGGCCAGCAGGAAGCACGCGTTCTTGCGGCCGGCCACCTCCAGCGCGTGCAGCGTGCCGTGCGAGCCGGCCTTCAGCGTCTCCAGCGGATGCCGCGCGTAGTCGTGCGGCGAGGCCGGAGAGGCCAGGTGGAACACCGCGTCCACCGGGCCCTCGACGTCGAAGGGTTCGGTGACGTCGTGCTCCAGCAGCTCGAACCCCGGGTCGGAGGCCAGGTGCGCGACGTTCTCCGGCGAACCGGTGAGGAAGTTGTCGACGCACACCACGCTCGCCCCGGAGTCGCGCAGCCGGTCGCACAGGTGGGAGCCGACGAACCCGGCGCCCCCGGTCACCACCGCTCGGCGGATCTCCCGCTGCATACTCACGACTCCCGCAGCGAACGGCCGGTCTTGGTCAGGAACACGTCATCCAGCGTCGGGCGGTGCACCTCGACGGTGGCCAGGGCGATCCCGGCGTCGTCCAGCGTCCGCATCACGCGCGGCACCGCGGTCTCGCCGGCCTCGACCGCGAGCCGCAGCCGGCCGCCGTCGCGGATCTCGACCTCGGACAGGTAGTCCTGGCCCTTGAGGACCTCGGCGGCCTTCTCGGTGTAGTCCTCGCCGACGCCGACCGTGACGATGTCGCCGGAGATCTCCCGCTTCAGCGCGTCCGGCGTGCCCTCGGCCACGATGACGCCGCCGTCGATGATCGCCACACGGTCGCAGAGCTGGTCGGCCTCTTCCAGGTAGTGCGTGGTGAGGAAGACCGTCATGCCTTCGGTGCGCAGCCGCCGCACCTCGTCCCACATGTGCGCGCGGCTCTGCGGGTCCAGACCGGTCGTCGGCTCGTCGAGGAAGACGATCTTCGGCTGGTGGATGATGCCCATCGCGATGTCCACGCGCCGGCGCTGGCCGCCGGAATACGTCTTGCACTGCCGGTCGGCGTACTCGGTCAGGTCGAAGGCCTCCAGCGCGGCGACCGTCCGGCGCTGCGCCTCGGCCTTGCCGATGCCGTGCATCCGGGCCTGCAGGATGAGCTCCTCGCGCGCCGTGGCGTCGTCGGTGGTGGCGCCGCCCTGCGAGATGTAGCCGATCGCCTCGCGGACCTTGGCCTGCTGCGTGCGCAGGTTGGCGCCGGCGATCGTGGCCTCGCCGGCGTCCGGCGGGATGAGCGTGGCCAGCATGCGCAGGGTGGAGGTCTTCCCGGCGCCGTTCGGGCCGAGGAAGCCGAAGATCTCGCCCTCGGCGACTTCCAGGTCGACCCCGGCGACCGCGTCCACCTTGGTGGTCTTGCGCTTGGCACGGGTCTCGTAGGTCTTCGACAGACCCTTGACTTCGATGATGCCCATGGTCTTCTTCTTCCTTGCCGGGGCGGCTAACGGACCGACTTGGCGAACTTGCGGCCCGACCAGGCGATGGTCACGACCGCCAGGGCACCGAGCATGGCGAACGCCTTCCAGATCGACGGGTCGCCCGGGTGGCCGGTGAACAGCGCGCGCATCCCGGTGACGGCCCAGTTGAACGGGTTGCCGTTGGCGGTGTCGCGCAGCCACAGCGGCGCCAGCGCGATCGGCAGCAGCGTGCCGGACAGCAGCATCAGCGGCTGCGCCACGTTGTTGACCAGCTGGCCCATCACCGCCGGGTTCTTGATCTTCAGCGCCACGCCGTAGGAGAACGACGCGCTGGTCAGCGTGATCAGGGCCAGGATGCCGTAGCCGATGAGCAGCGCCGGGACGCTGACGGTCAGCCCGAACAGCAGCGAGAGCACGATGATGATGGCCGCCTGGACGATCAGCACCACCACGTCGCGCAGCGCGCGGCCGAGCAGCAGCGCCAGCCGGCTCACCGGGGTCACCCGGGCCCGCTCGACGATGCCCGCGGCCAGTTCGCGCAGCAGGTCGAAGCCCGCGTACAGGCCGCCGGCCAGGGCCAGCGCGACCAGCATGCCGGGCACGTAGATGCGGTAGGCCTGGGCCTGGGAGTTCGCGCCCATAGAGGCCAGCGCGGGCTTGAGCAGCGGTGCGAACAGCAGCAGGAAGACGACCGGCTGGGAGACGCCGAGCACCACCCACAGCGGCGAGCGCAGCATGAGCCGGAGGTTGCGGTGGAAGATCAGCCAGGTGTCACGAAAGACTTTCAAGGGATCCCTCCCTTTCTCGCCGTGAGGCGTCTTGGCCGTCGCGGGCCAGGCGGGCCAGCTGTTCGGCAGCGGCGGCGGCACCGCCCGCGGCGGCGAACGAATCGCGGACGGCCTCGGCGGCCGCGCGAACGGGCAACTCCTCGAGCACTGTCACGATCGCCGCGCGCAGCGCCTCGGGCCGGACCCGGGCGAAGCTCACGCGCACGCCCGCGCCGGCGGCCTGCACCTGCGCGGCGTTGATCGGCTGGTCGCCCTTGATCGGGGCGACGACCAGCGGGACGCCGTGGGCCAGCGCCTCGCAGACGGTGTTCAGGCCGCCGTGCGAGACCACCGCGTCCAGCCGCGGCATCAGCTCCAGCACCGGCACGCGGGTGCGGACCAGGACGTGGTCCGGCGCGTCGGGGATCGTCTCCGGCGGCGCGGTCAGGATGACCTGGACGCGATCGCCGAGGGGCCGCACGGCTTCCACGGCCCGCTCGTAGAAACCGTGCGAGTTCTCGGCGGCCAGCGTGCCCATCGAGATCAGGACGTGCTTGCGCCCCGGGTCCAGCCAGTCCCGGGGGAAGTCGAGATCGGCGGGACGCTCGGCCAGGGCCGGGCCGACCAGCGCCGCGTTGTCCGGCCAGGACAGCGGACCGGTCAGCGCGGCGCCGGTGAAGGCGATGAGCAGGTGCGGGGAGAAGCGCAGGTCGTGCGGCGGCTCACCGGGCAGGCCGGCGTCGGACCACATCTTCGCCATCAGCGCCTGGATCCAGGCCTCGACCTTCGGCAGCGCGCGGTAGGGCCGGGTCAGCTCCATCGTCGTGGGCGCCATCGAGGCCCAGGGCACCCCGTACCGGTGCGCGACCAGCGCTCCGGCGACAGCGTGCTGATCCACGGCCATCACGTCGGGGCCGAAGGCCCGCACCGCCTTGTCCACACCTTTCAGCGAGACCCTGCAGTGCGGGACGATGTACTCCTCCCACCGGGTCTTCGCCGCCGCCATCCCGCGATCGGCCTGGCGGCGGTGCGGGCGCAGCGGGATCTGCTGGATCGCCGCGTCCGGCCCCACCAGGGGTCTGAGATACGCCTCCGAGCCGGCCCAGGCGACGTCGTGCCCTTGCGCGGTCAGCGTTTTCGCGACCGCCGCCATCGGGTTCACGTGGCCGGTCAGCGGGAGGCTGACGAACAGGAACCGGCTCATGCGCCGCCGGCCTGCCCGCCCTCGGCCCGCGGCTCGACGAAGGCGGCGAGGTCGCCCACGGTGAGCGCGATGATCTCGTCGACGTCGAGCCCCGCGACATGCGCGGCCAGGTCGACGTGCGCGCCGTACCGCGTCCGCAGCGCGTCGCTCAACGCGGTCAGCTCGACGCTCTCCAGCTCCAGCTGGCCGTCCAGCGTCGTGGCCGGGGACACGGTCGCACTCCACGCCGCGTCCTCGTCGAGAACCGTGCGGAGCATCTCGACGATCTCGCGGTACGTCTGCGTCGGCTTCACCGCGCGCACCGCGCCGTACGTGATGACGCCGGTGTCGAAGCCCTTCTTCATCAAGGGCCCGGCGTAGAAGAACCCGAGGACGTCGGCACCGCGCTCGCGGGCCAGCGAGACCATCGTCGCGCGGCCGTGCTCGGGCTTCTTGATCAGGGCGAACTCCGGGTCCCAGGAGTTGGCCACGGCGCGGCTCCAGTCGACCGAGGCGACCTCGGTGAAACCGGCGGCGGCGGCCATGCGCTCGTGCTCCTCCAGGGAGGAGAAGCTCGGCATCACCTGGTGCTTCAGGATCTGGTCGACCAGGTCCTGCTCCTCGGCGTTCAGCTCGCCGTCGCGCTGGGACCAGGTGGCGATCGCCAGCCGGCCGCCGGGGCGCAGCAGGCGCATCGCCTCGGCGAAGAACGCGTCGCGGTCGGCGATGTGCATCAGGGACTCCACGGCCCACAGGACGTCGAAGGAGGCGTCGGGGAAGCCGGTGCTCAAGGCGTCCAGCTGGTGGAACTCGGCGCGTTCGGCCAGGCCCGCCTCGGCTGCCTTCTCGGTGGCGCGGGCCGCCTGCTGCGCGCTGAGCGTGACGCCGACGACCGTGCAGCCCAGCGCGCCGGCCAGGTACAGGGCCGGGCCGCCGATGCCGCAGCCGACGTCCAGAACGCGCGCCCCGGCCGGGACGCCGGCGTAGCCGACGAGCTCGTGGACCAGGCGGTCGGTGGCGCTGTGCCGGTCCGCGCCGTCGGCGTCGGGGCGCTCGCCCTCGTCCCAGTAGCCGTGGTGGACGTGCTCGCCCCACAGTTCCTCGTACAGATCGAGCGTCGTGTCGTAGTACCGCTCGACCGCCGTGTTCATGTCAGCTTTCACCGATGCTCCATTGAATGCGGGGCGGGAAGAAAGAGCGAGGGGGTCCCGGCGCGGCCAAGGAATAGCGCGAAATCGCTATGGGACGACCGGCGATGACGCTAGCGGCGCGGCCGCTTCCGGGTCAACGGTGAAAATTTGCACGCCGCAATGACCTTATTTCAGAGCTCTGACCTGCGAACTTTACTCGAACATGAAGCACTCCTTGACGATCGAGTGCGCTTGCGCCAAAGCTTGCGCCGTCGCCGAACGGCTGTGGCGGGTCTGTGCCGCAGCCTTGCGGATCTCTCGTGCGTATCTCTTGCGTGTCTTTTCGGGCTCTCTCTTTTCGGTATTTCCATTTGGCGTGGGCGGAGGTGTCGGTGATGGCTGCGGGAATCGACAATCCCACCGACCCGGAATGGGTCGACGAAGTATTGCTGGCGGGTCCCGCCGACCAGGTCTGCCTGGTGCTGGACGCGCCGGTGGACCGCGCGCTGCTGCGGACCCTGGTCGCCGAGCGGCAGCAGGCGCTGGCCGCGGCCGGCCTGCGCGCCGGCGGCTCGGTGGCGCTGTGCCTGCCGCCGTCGCTGGCGTTCATCACGAACCTGCTGGCCTGCTGGCGGATCGGCGCGCGCGCCGCGCTGCTGGACCACCGGCTGACCGCGTTCGAGATCGAGCAGGCGGTGCAGCGGCTCGCTCCGCAGTTCGTCGTGAGCGTCGAGAAGAGCAGCGGCGGTGCGCTGCGCGCGTTCCAGGACGTGCAGGAGAAGATCGTCGCGCAGTCGGCGGGCCGGCCTTCGGAGACCTCGCACGCGCTGATCCAGCTGAGCTCCGGCTCGACCGGGCCGTCGAAGTCCATCGGGCGCACGGCCTCGGACCTGATCGCCGAGATCGAGCGGTACGTGGCGATCGGCGCGGGCGTGCCGCAAGGCGGCGAGCGGATCGTGTCGCTGGCCTCGATGGTGCACGTGCTCGGACTGGTCGGCGGACTGCTGTACGGCCTGCACGCCGGGGTGCAGCTGGTGCTGCCGCAGCGCATGACCGCCGACGCGATCCTGGACGCCGTCGCCGCCGGGCCCGAGCCGACCACGCTGCTGGGCGTCCCGTTCCACATCGAGCTGCTGGCCGCCGTCGCCGAGCCGCCGCGGCTGCCGCAGCTGATCGGCATGACCACCGGCGGCGAACTGGTCCGGGCGCAGGTGCACGACGCGTTCGCCGACCGCTACGGCATCCGGCTCGGGAACATGTACGGGATGACGGAGCTCGGCGTCATCGGGACCGACCTGTTCGGCGAGCACCGCCCCGCGATCATGCCGGCGCCCGGGATCGAGGTTCGCGAGACAGACGGCGAGCTCCACATCGCGATGGAGAACTCCCCGTACGTCGGCCTCGTGGACCCCACGCGCTGGTCCGACGGCTGGCTGCACACCAAGGACGCCGGGAGCGTCGAGGCCGACACCGGCCTGGTCCGGGTCCGCGGCCGGCGCGACTCGCAGGTCTCGATCGGCGGGCTCAAGGTCGACCTCAGCGAGGTCGAGCACACCCTGGCCGGGCTGCCCGGCGTCGAGGCCGCGGTGGTGGTGTTCGGCAAGGCGATCGAGGCCTACGTGGTCCTGGAGCCGGCGGCCGAGCTGTCCGCGGTCCAGGACGCCCTGACCGAGCGGGTGGCGGCCTACAAGCGGCCGCGCGCCTGGCACGCCGTCGACCGGCTGCCCCGCACCGCGACCGGAAAGCTCGTCCGCGACCAGAGCGTGCTCTCCAGCACGCGCTGAGCATCTTCTACCGGAAAGGACCCGAGAAGCCCATGAGCTCGTCCGAGGAGATCAAGCAGTTCGCCTTCGAAGCCCTGGCGGAGATGAACTACGACACCGCCGACTTCGACGGCGACACCCAGCTCGGCCCGGCGGGAGTGGACCTGGAGTCCCTGGCCCTGGCCGAACTCGGCGTCCGCGTCGAGGAGCGCTTCGGCATCCGCTTCAGCGACGACGAACTCGACGAGCTGGCGGCGCTGACCATCGACGAGTTCTGCGCCGCGGTCCAGACGCGGCTCGCCGCCCACGCCCCGTCGGCCTGAGCCGTGACGCACCTGGAGCGCCGAGAGCGGACGCGGGCGGACCGCGACGAGGTGGTGGCGATGCTCGCGACCTACGGCGAGCGCAGCCCCGAGGAGGTCCCGGAGAGCGTGGACTCCCTGGAGCTGGCATGGCTGATCCACCAGGTCGAGCAGCGCTACGGCCGCCCCTTCGACGCCGACGACGACGCGCTCGCGCGGATGACGACGGTGAGCGCGGTGGTCGAGGTGCTGGGGGACCTGGGTTTCGGAGCAGCGGGATGAGGGCGGCCGGCGAGCTCGCCGCACAGGCTCCGGCGAGCCGCGCCCGGCGCGGCGACACCGAGGTCGTCGTCAGCGGGATGTCCGTCTTCAGCGCGTTCGGCGCGGGCGTCGGGCCCCTGCTGGAGGCGGCGCTCGCCGGCACGCCCGGGTTCGCACCGGTCGAGCGGTTCGACGTCGGCGCGCGGCGGGCGAAGGTCGCGGCCACCGCGCCCGGCTCGCCGGAGCTTGTGCGGGAACTGATTCGGGCGGTCAACGAGGCCTGCGATGAGGCTTCGCTTCCTCGCGCGAGCCGTGCCGGCTGCCGGCTGTTCCTGGCGATCCACGGCAATCCCGAGGTCGGCGCCGACGCGTTCGCCACGAGCATCGCCGCGGCGTGCGGCTTCGCGGGGGCGCGCGCCTACACTTCGGCGTGTGTCGCCGCGAGCACCGCCGTCGCCGATGCCGCCGCGCTGATCGCCCAAGGGCGTGCTCAGCATGTCGTGGTCGCGGCGGGCTATCTCGTCGACGCCGACCAGTACGCGCTGTTCGACGCGGGCCGTGCGCTGGCTCTCGACGGTCGTGTCCGCCCCTTCAGCAGCGGGCGCAGTGGCCTGCTTCTCGGCGACGCGGTCGGTGCCCTCGTGCTCGAAGCCGCCGGCGGCTCCGCGCCGCTGGCACGCCTGGCCGGCTGGGGACGCAGCGGCGACGCGTATCACGTGTGCAAGCCCCGGCCCGACGGCGAAGGACTGGCACGCGCTATTGCCGACGCGCTGCATCGGGGCGGTGTGCAGCCGACCGACATCGGCTACATCAATGCACACGGCTCCGGGACGAAGCAGAGCGATGTCGCCGAGTCTGCGGCGCTGCGGGTGTCGCTCGGCGATGCCGCGGACAAGATCCCGGTCAGCTCGACCAAGTCCATCCACGGCCAGGCGCTGGAAGCCGGGGCGCTGCTCGAACTCATCCTCACGATCGCCGCCCTGGGCGCCGGACGCCTGCCGCTCAACGCCGGGTACCTCGGTCCCGATGAGGACTGCCCGCTGGCGCTGGTGCTCGAACCGGCTGCGGCGGATATGGATTACGCGCTCACGCTGAATGTCGCATTCGGCGGCGCCAACACGGCTTTGCTGGTGGGTGCGCCGTGAGCCAGACCACTGAGTCGCTCGCGAGGGTCCCCGAGCAGAAGGGGCCCGGCGCGGCGCAGAACCTGCCGACCGACCAGACCGTGGCGCCCGGCCGCGCCATCACCGCTGCCGCGCCGCAGTCCGATCCGCAGCAGGCTGATTCGAGCGCCGCGGCCGACTCGGTGACCGTTGTCGTGCCGCAACAGGCTGATTCAGGTGCCACGACCGACTCGATGACTGTCGTCGTGCCACCGCGGGCTGATTCAAGTGCCGCCGTCGAAGCGATCGCCGCCGTCGTGCCGCCGCTCGACCTGAGCACAGCGACCCCCGCCATCTCCGCGGCCACTCCGCTCCAAGCCGCCGCCCTCGGCCTCACCATCACCGCCGAAGCCCGCTGGCCCGAGTCCGCCGCCGACCACACCGCGCCGTCGCTGCCCGGCTTCATCGTCTCGACCTTCAGCCCGATCGCCGCCGAGACCGCCGCCCGCTGCCTCGGCCGCCGCGCCGAAACCGCGGCTGAAACCGCGGCCATGACCGCCGTTCTCATCACCACCTCCCGCGGCGACCGCGAAAGCGCCGCCCACGTGGCCCGCACCGTCGCCGCCGGCGGCCTGCTCGGCCCGCTCCTGTTCTTCCAGTCGGTCCCGAACGCCGTCGCCGGCCACATCGCCGCGCGCTGGAACCTCACCGGGCCCGTCGTCTGCCTCGCCGATCCCGCCTCGGCCCACGAAAGCGCCGCGCTCCTGATCGAGGACGGCGACGCCGACGAGGTCCTCCTGCTCCGCATCGAGCAGGAACCCGGCGTCCAGGACCAGGCGCACGCCGTCCTCCTCCAAGCAGCCCGAGCAGCCCAAGGAGACACCCCATGACCCGCCCCGAAGTGGTCGTCACCGGTATGGGCATGGTCACCCCGGTCGGGACCACCGCAGCCGACGTCCACGCCGCCATGTGCGAAGGCCGCTCCGGCCTGCGCCGCCCGCCGGAGGGCCACCAGGTCGGCGACGCCCTCGAAGTCGGCGCGTTCGGCCCGGTGATCGACCCGGCCTCCGTGCTGCCCGCGACCGAGGCGCGCGTCGTCGACCGCTACATCGTCATGGCGCTTCAGGCCGCCGCGGACGCGATGCGCGACGCGGACTTCGAAGTCGGCCGCGACGCCGACCCCTACCGCGTCGCGGTCATCCTCTCCGGCACCGGCGGCCTGGCCACGCTGGAAGCGCAGGTCGTCCTGCGCACCGCGAAGGGCCGCCTCGGCGTGAGCCCCTACCTGCTGCCCGGCATGCTCCCCAACATGGGCGCGGCGCGCATCGCCATCAAGTACGGCATGCAGGGCTTCGTCTCCTCCAGCGGCACCGCCTGCGCGGCCGGCGGCCAGGCGATCGGCGAGGCGCTGCGCCTGCTGCGCGCCGACGAGGCCGACGTCGTCCTGGCCGGCTGCAGCGAGGCCCCGCTCTTCCCGACCCTGGCCGACACCTTCGGCAACGCCCGCGCGCTGGCCCGGGGCTGGGCCGACGACCCCGAGGGCGCCAGCCGCCCCTTCGACCGGCGCCGCAACGGCCTGGTCCTCGGCGAGGGCGCCGGGGTGTTCGTCCTGGAGCGCAAGGACTTCGCCGACGCCCGGGGCGCCGCCGCGCACGCCGACGTGCTCGGCTGGGGCGTCACCAACGACGCCCACCACCCGACCACGCCGCGGCCGGACGGCGAGGGGGCGCGCGAGGCCATGCGCCGCGCGCTCAAAGACTCCGGTCTGGCACCGACTGACATCGGCTACCTGAACGCCCACGGCACCAGCACCAAGCTCGGCGACGCCGCCGAGGCGCTGGCCATCAGGACCCTGTTCGGTGCCGACGCGCCGCCGGTCAGCTCCACCAAGGCCGTGACCGGCCACATGCTCGGCGCCTCCGGGGTGGTCGAGTCCGCGGTGTCGATCCACACGTTGCGAACGGGTCTGCTGCCGCCCACGCACAACCTCGAGGACCCCGATCCCGACTGCGACCTCGACCACGTCCGCAAGATTCCGCGCACCGGACAGGTCGAGCACGTCATGTCCAACTCCTTCGGGTTCGGAGGCCACAACGTCAGCGTCGTGTACGGCCGCCCCAGCACTCAGCGGCTCCGTACGGCATAGCGGAAGGCGAATCGGAATGGACATCCTCGGCATCGACCATGTCGAGTTCTACGTGGGAGACGCGCGCCAAGCCGCGTTCTTCCTGTGCACCGCGTTCGGGTTCCACATCGCCGGGCACGGCGGCCCGGAGACCGAGCTGCCGCGGCAGCGCAGCCTGCTGCTCGCGAACGGGGACAGCAGGGTTCTGCTGACCTCGGCGCTGGGCAGCGCGCACCCGGCGGACGGCTACGTCTCCCGGCACGGCGACGGCGTGGGCGTCATCGCCTTCGCCACCGGTGACGCCACCGGCGACTACGAGCAGGCGGTGGCCGCCGGCGCGACGTCCGTGGAGGCCCCGCGCACCTACAAGGCCGACGGCGACTCGGTGACCATCGCGAGCGTCAGCGGGTTCGGCGACGTGGTGCACCGCTTCGTCGAACGGCACGGCGCCTCCTTCTGGCCCGGCGCCGTCGAGGCCCAGCCGGCCCCGCCGCGCAAGGAGCCCGAGCTGGTCCGCGCCATCGACCACGTCGCGGCCCTGGTGCCGGCCGGGGAGCTGGAGCCGACCGTCGAGTACTACCAGCGGGTCTTCGGCTTCAAGCTGATCTTCGAGGAGTACATCGAGGTCGGTGCGCAGGGGATGTACTCGCAGGTGGTGCAGAGCCCGTCGGGCGGCGCGACGTTCACCATCATCCAGCCCGACATGAGCCGGCAGAGCGGCCAGATCGACGACTTCCTGGCCTGGCACGGCGGCGCCGGCGTGCAGCACCTGGCGCTGAGCACCGACGACATCGTCACCACGGTGCAGACCTTCGCCGCCAACGGCGCGGGCTTCGCCGAGACCCCGGGCACGTACTACGACGCCCTGACCGAGCGCCTCGGCGAGATCGACCTGCCGGTGGACCGGCTGCGCCCGCTGGGAGTCCTGGTCGACCGCGACCACTGGGGCCAGATGTACCAGATCTTCGCCAAGTCGATGCACATCCGCCGGACCTTCTTCTGGGAGCTCATCGAGCGGCACGGCGCGAAGACCTTCGGCACCAGCAACATCCCCGCCTTGTACGCGGCAAAGGAACGGGAGCTCGCCGGCGTGCGGGAGTCCCTCGAACTCGGAGCGATGGGAGCGGCCGGATGACAGCCGAGTCCGTACAGGCACAGTTCGTCCTCAGCGACGAGGAGGCGGCGCTGCTGCCGACCGACGCCGAGGTCGAGGCGTACGAGGAGCACGGCTGGTTCCTCACCGGCAAGCTCTTCAGCGACGAGGAGGTAGACGCGCTCGTCGAGGCCACCGACCGCTACTACGACGGCGAGCGCAGCCGGGAGCTGCCGGTGCGCCCGGCCAAGCTGGCGGCGTGGAAGCCGTCCGACGGCCCGGTGCAGCGGCACAACGACTACGTGCACTACGAGAGCGACGCGATCGCCAAGATCCTGTGCAAGCCGCTGATCGGCGCGGTCGCCGCGCGGCTGGCGCGCGCCGACGAGATCCGCGTCTTCCAGTCGACGCTGATCTACAAGCCGCCGATCGCCGGCGAGCCGAGCAACGTCGTGCCCTGGCACTTCGACCGGCACTACTGGGCCTCGTGCACCTCCGAGGACATGCTGACGGCGTTCATCCCGTTCCACGACTGCGGCCCGGAGATGGGCACGATCACCATGGTCGACGGCAGCCACCGCTGGACCGAGATCGGCCGCGAGGACTCGATGGTCAAGCACTTCGCCGAGCGGGACAAGTCCGATCTGGAGCGGGTGCTGGCCGAGAACGCCGCGTACAACGACGCCGAGATCGCCAAGATCCCGATGCTCATCCCCAAGGGCCACATGAGCTTCCACCACTGCCGCACCTACCACGGCAGCGGCGCGAACCTGAGCCCGCGGCCGCGTCGCGCGATCTCCTTCCACCTGCAGGACGGTGCGAACGAGAACCAGCGCTTCGCTCTCGGCGACGGCACCTTCGCCGCCTACAACCACGACGTGCTCGTCCGGCGCCTGCCCGACCCCCACGCCGCGGCGCTCGAGTTCGCGCGCTCGGCGTTCCTCCACGCCTGCACGGCGTGCGGCTGGGATCCGGAGCTGGCCGTGCTCAGCGAGCCGCTCCCGCCGCCCGTGGACTGAGCGGAC
>Ga0207647_10003202_pt1 | contig 12277 bp, 9 predicted proteins | sample KBSCornC2_FD_184295 | JGI IMG/M metagenome (GOLD analysis project Ga0207647, IMG submission 184295) | Corn rhizosphere microbial communities from Kellogg Biological Station, Michigan, USA - C2 (SPAdes) (version 2) | ecosystem: Host-associated > Plants > Roots > Rhizosphere ...
TCAACATCGTGCGCCTTCGGTACAGTGATATGGCTGATTTCGTAGATGTCGCCACCGCTTCACAAAACTATACGCTGACGGGAACCACCCAGGCGAGTGTCGGTGCCTCCATTCTCCCTTGGGACAAGGTAATGAACACGCTGGCGCCCAGCTTGATGGGAACCCGAACAAAAAGTGATAACCCCACTGTCACCTACACGCCGCAGTCCGGTTCGGACTTCACAAAGAATCTGATTGCGCCCATTAAGCCAACTGAGCTCTTTAATCTATTCGAGGAGGGCTATCATGACGTGATGAGATTGGCTGTTATATCTATCAATGGTGTCCGGAACGAGCCGGCAAACATTAAGTTTAGAACGCTCGCCAGAGCCATTAAAGAAGCCTATTGTAAGGGCGACATTCGTTTTCCCACCGAGATCGACCCTGACAGCAAGGACAAGAAAGTCTTCATGGTCATCGAGGAGACGGACTCTACGATCTCCAACCCTCCTTGCCCAGGAGACCCACGTTATCCCCCGCGCTCTCCCCCACCTTACTATCCAGTTGCCTTCATTCGAAAAGCGCTTGGGCTCAAATCCGGAGCGACCAAATTTGAGATCATAGTCGGAGCGCGGCGCACGAAGGGGAAGGACACCGAAATCGCCGTCCGAACTCGTTCCGTGATTGCCGCGATGATCTGGCTTTCTCAATATGTACAAGTGCCGGAGAGCTCCATCGCAAAGTACCCTAACAAGTTTCGCAAAATGAGGGTCCCCGAGGATCCCGAAGGCGATCCACCACTCACAGTTTATACTTGCTCTACTAAGCCCGCTGAGAAGGACAAGTACGCCGTGATTAAGTACCAGGACAATTGGTTTTATATCAGTGGAGATGATTATCGCTCTAACCAGGCGCTGATTTACCTCAGAACTATGTTGGCGTTGGCCGATACGGGAGCCAGGCCAACCGCCCCGGTGTTAACGCTCCCAGTCTCAAGATAGCATTGAGCGGGGGCGATAGATGTTGGCCCTCTCAGGAGAGCAGTTCTATTTTGTTGAGGCTGCGGCCCCACTTAGCCCACGCGAAAGCGCACGTCGCGGATGGTTTTGCTGCCGAAGCGTTGTTTTAGTTTTCGCAGGATTTCGGACTTGGAGATTTGTTCGAGCTCGTAGTGCAATGCTGGCTGAAGCACGCGGACATAGAGCACCCCTTCGCGCAGCGCCACGGGCGTTGAGTGTGCGGCGATGAAGTCTCCCACGATTTTTGACCAGGCGTCGATTACTTCTGTTTCGCGCAGGCGCTCGCGTAAGCCGAGGCGTTGCATCAGTCTCGGCATCAGCTCGGCCGGGGATTGCCAGCGGTCGGGCTGCAGTTTTCGCTGAGGCAAGCCTCGCCATTCAGCAATGACCGCGGCGCGAAGGGAAGCGTTCATGGGGACGAATGAAGTATCGGAGTGCTGGAGTGTTGGGGCCAAGATCTGGTACGCCCGAATTAACCAGGGGAGGGAGCGGGTGAGACTTGCGGGGTTTGGCCACGAGCGGGCGCATTCACGGTACGAAAGCTTCGCCAACGCTCGAGCGGGAGTGCCGCCACACACATCAGCGCAAGTTGACTCAACATGAATCCAACCAGCCATGGAAAGGCTTTTTGCATGAACCCGTAGGAATGCAGGCCGACGCCAAGCATGTTTACACCGAACCACGAGAAACTGGTAACGATGTTGCCGAAGAGCGCCATGATCATCAGACCGCGTTGCCGGATGAATCCGCCCCAACGCGCGTGCAAAGTGATTGCGCACCAGAGGACGATCAGCACCGCGCCGTTTTCTTTCGGATCCCAGCCCCAGAAACGGCCCCACGATTGATCGGCCCAGATTCCGCCGAGCACTGTGCCGACGAAACTGAACAGGGTCGCGAAACAAACGACGCCGTATGTCATGCGAGCGAGTGAATCGGCAGTCTGCTTTTTTAGCGACGTCGTGAACACGCCACGCACGATGTAGATGATGGCAAGCATGCCGGCGAGAAACATCGCGGAATAACCAGTTGTAATCGCGACGACGTGAGTCGCCAGCCAGATGTTGGTATCAAGCACCGCCTGTAACATTTCGAGCGTATCGCCGCTACCCGCGAGATGATGCGCGATGATCAAGGTCACAAAACCAATTGCGCCCGCGCATGCCGCGCCAATGCCGTCCCGGAAAATGCGTTCAAGTATCAGCGCGACAATGACCGCGCCCCAGCCGATGAAGATTGCCGATGAATACAAATTGGTGACGGGCGGACGCTCCTGCAAATACATCCGCGAAACCAGACCGAACGTGTGAATAGCGAGCGCAAGCAGTAAAACGTAGAAGGCCGAGCGCCTGAGAATACTGCTCGATCCGAGCCACGACGCGCACGCCAGCAGGAAAGCGAGCACATAAAGCGCCATGCTTTGACTGAAGGGCTGAACCCGATTGAACAGGAACTCGAACGACGCCCGCTTCATCGTGTTCGGCTGTTCTTTGGAAAACCAATCGGTCATGACCTCCACATTCTGGTTGAAAAGCGGACGATCGTTTGCGCGATAGGCGTCACCGACGATTGCATATTCAATAACGGCTGGATCAATCTCGCCGATCGCCACTGAGCGAAGCAAACTGTTACCAACCGAATGCCATTCACCATTTGGCTCGATTGGTGGAACAGCCAGGACGTACGCCATGTCCGACAGTCGTTCGTAGCGCTTAATCATTTGAGCGATGTCATCGAGTTTTACTTTGTCGAAATTTTCGCCCATCGCCCGTTGGCGGGCTGCCTTTGCTGCACCTGGGACACTGCTAGCGAAACCCTGAAGTTCCGCAGTGAAATTCTCTGCGCCTTCGGGTTGAATGCTGTTTTTCAACCGCTGATAAAGGGAGAGTCCGTTTCGCAGATTCAAGATCGCACTCTGGTAAGCGGAGCGTTGGACTGCTTCGAGCTTGTCCGATTGCGCGGCTTGTTCATCGATCTGCTTCAGGAAAGGCGTAAATTCGGCGAAACTAAAGTATTTCCGGTCGCTTTGTTGCCAGCCGAACAAGCCGAGGACGTCAGCGTTTTGCACGACGAACACCGGATATTGATCGGCAACGGAAGCATTGAAGAGCGCGTCAGCCAGCCATTGCATCGCGCTGAGGCGCCTGCTGTCTTCGAGACGCAGTTCTTGTTTGCCATGAATGATCAGGAGCGAATTGCGCGCGACTGTGTCGAGTGGCTTCATTCGGCCCCCGACGAGCACCGGGATTTCACCGACTTTGCTGAAATCGAAATCCTCCTTCGCCACCTTTGACGGCAACCAACTGGTCGCGATGCAGGCGGCAGCAACACCCAAAATGATCCATGGTAGAAGACGTTTCATGCGATCGCTCTCCGTCGTTGACGTGAAAATCCTACGAGATGAAAACCAAATTGCACAAGCAGACCGGCAGCGACAATTACACATGCCACGTAAGGCGCAATGAAGCTTGGGTTGTGCACCACCTGCAAGATCGTTGCCGAATCGTCTTTCTGAAATCCGGCCTGATAAAACGTTTCGCCCCGATAGCGCAGCGGATGATTCATGTAAATCAAGACGTCGCGGTTCACGGAACGCTCGGGATCGATCAAAGTGACTTTGCTTGAAAAATCCTTCGGGATTTCGGTGCCGGCATACTTTTCGTGCGTGAACTTTTGCAGCGTCACGCTGTAAGGCTTGTAGTAGCGCGCCGGACGCAGCGCGATCATCCAGGTGCGGCCGCCGCAGCCAAAGGTCTGCGGCGCGCCGAGCGAATCCGAAACCAGCCACGTGCCTAACGAACCGCCGTCCTTCGGCAGAATCTCGATTGCTGCGCTCGGAACATCACGTTCATCGGAAGCGGTTGCGCGCGTGACAGGCTCGACTGCAATCATTGCACCGGATCCTTGATTCGCGATCGGTCGCGCGCCTTCTCCTGCCTGGCTCAACATCCTCAAACGCGAATTTTGGTAAAAGTTTCTGACTGCAATTCGGAACGGCAAACTCCAGTGATCAATCACCCGGTTAGGGCGCAACACGGTGTCGGGAATGGCTGTCACCTGATCGAGGTCATCCCCGCTCGTGTCGATCACGGCCAGCTCCGTCTGGCGCATGTCCTCGGAATAATTCTTCGCGTCGCCATTTGCCAGCTGCATATGACTCTCCACCGCGAACAGATCGGTGAACAAACCGCCAGCCAGCATAATGATTAACCCGGCGTGCGTGAGATGAATCCCCAGTTTCCGCCAGCTCCAGCGGAAACGTTTCAGGTGAGCGGCGATTAAGTTGATCAGCAACACAGCCCCGATGAGATGGCCGCCAGGGAAAATAGGGATCCTAAATCCTCGTCCTTCCGGCGGCCACCACACGAACATACTTTGGAAATAACGCTGCTGCGCCTCGTGGATCCCGAGATGGACCTGCGCCAGCGTCCCGGCAAAGATCAGCGCCATGCCGGCCGCGAGACACACGATGGTTAGCTTTAATGATGTAATGATGTCGACGAACTTGTGCAGCATGTTTTCTAAAATCGAACGGATTCGATGAATTTCACGAAATTCGATTTCTCTTTTTCAATTGCCGCATTTGGGCCGGTTGCTTTGAAAAACCAGACGCGTCCGTCGCGTCGCGTCCAGGCCGCAATGGTGCGAGTCTTGTTGCCAGCAATGTCGGTGGTGGAGAACGTCGTATCTCCGGTTTTGAGAGGAGCGACTTGCGAGGTCACGGCGTTTGCATCCACGGGCGCGAGACCCATTTGTCCACGCCATCGGTTGATGTTGTCGGCGTCGCTTCCTCCATCGCCGGGAAAGGTCACAATGGAAATGTCGATCTTACCGCCATCTTGTGCGGGCGCGCTGAAGCTGGCGTAGCGCATCGAAGAGGGCGGAACTTCAGTCCAACCTTCGGGCGCTGTCCATTTAATCGTGGGCGCACTCGCCGTTTGGGGCGGCGCCTCTGCGATTTGCGCCGGTCCGGCTTGAGTCTGTGCATCGCAAACTGCCGCGACCCATCTGATGAAGTCGCCTTTTTGCGTCTCAGCCAAGTCGGCGTTGCCTCGCATTTTGAAAAAGAGCGTCGCATTTGAAGTGGTCATCATGGCGGCAATGATCCTGCCGTCTCTAGCCGGGTCGGCGTTGTCCGGAAGTCCTGCGAGGTCGACAATGGTCACCTCGCCTAACGAAGTCTGCAGTCGCTGCGCCATCTCGCCGAGTTTCTGTTCCGTGATTGGCGGTTGGCCGAGTTGGCCCAGCCAACGGTTTACATTCTCGAGGACATTCCCCGCAGCGGAGCCCAGACTCACAAACGAAACGTCTGCGACTGCGCCGTTATCCCCTTTGACGAGAAAACTTGCCTGGCGCATTTGCGAGAGCGGCTGCGCTTCCCAATTCGGCGGTGTCGTCACCGCAGTTTCCGCCGCCGGCGGAAGACCGGCTGGCATCCGAGGCGCGGACGTGTTGGTCGGCATCGCGTCTTGCTGCTGAGGTGCCGATTGTTCGAGGGGCGCCTTGGAAACGCGGTAAACCTTGATCTCGGAGTTCTTCTCGCAGCTAACGAGCAACGCCGCAGACAAAACCAGAATGAAATACTTGCTAATTCGCATAACCCAACCAGCGCACCCGATGCGCATCACCTTAACTTATTTCGTTTAATTCAGTTCCGATGAGACGGGAAAAATAACCGAATAACCGTCGTAGGAAATGGGATTTCACTCGAGCAGTGGGGCTCGCTACCGCCGTTTCGTGCCTATGGCTTCAAGGAAGTTGCGGCCCACCGGTATGGCACGTCGTGCAGGAAAATTCGGAGAACTCTGAATCGATGTGAAAAAACGTGTAGCCGTCGGCGTTTAGTTTCTTGAGCTGTTCGCCGCTGCCCTGCGCGAGAATGAGGTGGCACGAGTTGCAATCACTCGCTGAGATCGTCTTGTTGCCATCGGCCGTTTTGTGATTGCCATCATGACAACGGAAACAGCCATTCCAGTCTTTGTGGCCAATGTTGTTGGGATGCGTGCGCCAGTTGGTCTTCATCTCGGGAAAGAAATTCTTGCGATAGATAGCTTGCGCTTCCGCAATGAGTGGACCGGCTTGCGCGGGATCCGGATATGCCGAGCGCAGCGCAGTGGCGATCGCCTGTAACGCTTCCGGTTCGGATGTATAAGACTGCGTCAATGCGGCGACGACTTTCGCCTTTGCGAAAGGAATCTTCGAGTCGATTCGGCCGGCGGCGATTGCAACGTCTACGGCGTCGTTCGGTGGCATCACATTGTGGGCCGGCCGGCTGTGGCAATCCAGGCAATCCATGCGGCGAACGTCATGTTGCGACGGGTTGCCTTGGAAATCATCCGTGCGGTACTCAGTCATCTGACCTTGCGCGTTGGTTACGCGCACCCAGGGGATTGTTTCGGCATCCTTACCGGTCGCGACATATTCAACCTTATTAGCGATATTCATATGCCAATGAATACCGCCCACCGGTCCGCGTGATGGCTCAGCACCCCCGACGTTCAATAACAATCGCACCGCAAATGGTGTGTTCGCTTCATCTGGAAGGTAATGTTGATACGTGCGATCGACAGTGCCGACGTAACGGTTCGGCCAATGGCATTCCAGGCAGATCTCCTGCTCTGGCCGGGTTTCACCTGTAATGTATATGGGACGATCGAAGTCGCCGAGCACGGTGTGATACAGCTGCTTTACACCGTTGAGCTTAGTCTTGAAGTAAGCAGCCGCGCCGGGACCAACATGGCATTCGACACACGCCACCTGCGCGTGCGCGGTGTGCTGGGCCGCGACAAACTGCGGTTCCATTGGCACATGACAACGCTTACCACAAAAATCCACCGATTCGGTGTATTGATAGGTTTCGTAACTCCCGAGGGCAGTCAGAAAAAGAAATCCAACAGCGCCAGCCACGAACAACGCCAGAATTCTCCGGTCGCGTTTGCGCGACAAGTCGATCTGAAGAATGCGATGTTTCTTTTCAACTTTCGCTGCATGACGCTCCTCGCGTTTGTGCAAGATCGCTCCCAAAAGTGTGAGTACGAGACCGAGAAGGAAGAAAAACGGTGCGATGACATACGCAAGGATACCAACATATGGATTCTTTACGGGAGCGAAGAGATCGATCGCAAAGAGAAAAACAAACGCGAACAGCGCCGCGGCGGCCAGCACCATGCCAGCCCAACTGAGCCAGTTCTGGAAATGACGCCTGAACGATCGGGACTGCGTTGGACTTGTAGCCTCGGGCATCGCCGCAATTATTTAACGGTCCCTAAAAAAATCGAGTGATTGTCGATTCGAAATAAAAATCGACCTGGAATCGACAGCACAGACTTATGGCGGTGCGCGGTGCACACGTACTTAGAATCTGATTTGCAGACTCGAGAAGAGTGAGTGCGCCTGGTAATTATTATGACCGCCGGACGTGACGTCCCTGTAATTGAAATAACCGTACTTCAGGAGCAGACGCATGTTCTTGCTTAATTTGCGCGTCACAGTTGCTGAGACCGCGTGCTCTGTCGCACCCATTCCGTATGGCATGGCGACGACCGGGTTCTTAAAATAATCATTAGCGCAGTAGAAATAGTAATCGGCGAAGAAATCCGTTTTATCATCGATGATGTAGCCAATGCCGCTCGTTACTGTCCAATAATCGTTCCTAAAGTTCACGACTGTCGGACTCGTCTGTGGGTCTAAATTGATATTATTGGCCGGCGTATCCGTTTGATTGAGCACGTAGGAGAAATTCGCCTGCAGGAAAAAGCGCGGAAGCGGATTCCAATTCAGCGCTTCGCTGATCACGTGCTTTTTAATTTCACCGCTTTGCAATTCGGCCAACACGTCGTCCTGCGGAAATATCCCCCACTGACTGTCGATCGATGTATGCACAAAATCGTAGCGCGTGACCAGAGACAGCGACCCCATGCACGCCGGAACCTTCGGCCGGAACGTCATTCGAATGTTGAAGTCATCGACGTCCCAGTCCTGATGAATCAGCCGTGGGAACTGTGCGGTGAAGACATCTTCGTCATAGGAAGCTATTCTGTGAAAGTACTGCCCTGCGAAATTCAATCGCATCGTAGGATACCATGTCGCGCCAACGGTATATTTTTGGCCCAGTGCGTTGGTGTTCTTATCCAGAGGTATTTCTTCGTCGAGGCTTTGAAACTCGTCGACGCTGCCGTCTTCCTCTTCCCATTCCCCTTCGAAATAGAAGAGCCAATCCTTCACACCCGTGTAACGCATCTCCAGCCTCTCGGCGAAACGGTTGTAATCTGAGTTGCGGGCGCCCTCGACCGGTATTGGCGGTCCGAAGTGGAACCCGCTTTGCGGATTGAGTGGAGTAAATGGCGGTGTGTTCGGGACAGGTTCTTCCGCAAGAAAGGTCGAATCGCTGTCGTTATTCTCGTGCGTGTATCGGAATCCTAACAAGATCGCGAAGTTCTCACACGGCATCCAAAACAGGTTGGTGTTGAAGAGATGCTCCTTGATCTGCGCAGTTCCGGCTAAATCAATGAAAGAATGGTCGCGTTGCCCGAGCGTGGGCACGGGTTCCCCGAATGCCGCGTCCCAATGTGTCCCGAAGATGCGGGAACCCGAGAGATCGTTTGTTATCGTCGTATACGAATATCCGGATGTGAACCAGAGGTTGTCGGTAATTCGCGTTTCGGTAATCCCATGTCCGCTGAACAGGTCTACGTCATCATTCTGTTTTTGAGTGACCTTACGCTGCTGGCCCGGAGGCGAAACCACCGGTGGCAACTGCCCGGCGCCTCGCTCCATGTTTAGCGAGTAATCATTCGTGTTGTGCTCATAACGCATCCCGAGCAAAACGTCGGTGTTACCGATAGTTTTCGATGCCTCGAACGAAAATATGTCGCGCTTCTCGTCGAGATTACGGAAGGAAGGAACAATCTTGCGAGTGGATTGGATTGCGAGTCCTGTCAAACTTGTGTCGCCCCACACAGTTGAATCTTTCTGGCCAAAGCGAAATTCATGGTCGTAACGAATCGTGACCTCCGGCCAGTTTGGTGCGCGCAAGCCCAGTTCAATCCAGGCGTCCCCCCGGTCGACGTGCATCTCGGGATAAGGCGGCTCGAAGAAGATATCGTTGTGCGGGAAAAATCCGGCGTTGCCATCGTACCAGCTGCGAAACTCCGTGTAGCCAGCCTTGATGTAGCCGAGATTCGGCTTCGCCAATTGCACGGTGACGTCGTAATCATTGAAATCCCAAAGCGCGTGACCATCGAGCGAAAAGAGCACGTCTTTGCCCACGGTACCCTCGAAGTGCAGATCCTGGATACCGCCGTAAACCTGATCGCCCGGTAGCCGGTGTTCCTGTTCGAACTGCGCGCGATCTCCGCTCGTGATGACTCCGCCGATAGCGAGCTCAATCCAATTTTTGTATTCTTCAGGTTGTTCTTCCGTGGCCGTGGCGACGGTCTTCTGATCGCTCGTGCCACCGCGAACTCCAGCAGCGGCAAAAGTTCCCGCAAAAACCAGCACCAGGAATCTGCGAGAGGCGTTTCTCATAACATCCAAATCAATATCTAAGCAGCGGAGTCACATTGGACCCATGTGGTTCTTCATGGCAGCCAGCGGACCAACACGTGCCCTGCTGCAAGAAATTCGAGTGGTCGACGTCCCCGATGAAAATGTGCCCGGGTATTTTTTGCTCCTGGAAATGGCACTTTATGCACAGCGTCGCGTTACGTTCGTTCAGCAGCCGCTGGTTGACCGACCCGTGCGGTGAATGGCAGACCATGCATCCCTGACGGACCGCCTCGTGCTCATACACAAATGGGCCGCGTTGCTGCGTGTGACATTCAAAGCAGGTTTCGTTTCGGGTCATAAAAGCAAGGCCGCCGGTTCTGAGCTTCTGTTGAATATTTGTCGGCGCGCCCTTGGTCGCGATCCCTTTGTGCGGCTCATGGCAATCGCTGCAGCTCATCTTGCCTTCCAGCACCGGGTGATGATGCGGCAATTGAAACGATGCGCGAACGTCCAGGTGACACTGGAAACAGGTGTCCGGCGACTTTCGCGGATTGATGATGGTACCGGCACCCCCGCCGGCTTGAACGTGCAAACTCCCGGGCCCGTGACACGATTCGCAGCCCATGTTCTTGGCGTTGTCCCCTTTTGCCTGGAGGCGTGCATGCGTGGCTGTCCGAAAGTCGCGCACGATTTGTTCGTGGCAGGTTGCGCATTCCTCTGAACCGACAAATTCCGCGCCAGGGATGCTGGGCGGCGCGAGAATTGTTCGCGTTGTCGTACTGCAGGAAAGCAAAATTACGGCCAGCGCCGCTGCTCCCCCGGCGCTCCACAAAAAAGTTTCGCGCCTACCGTGGACCCATCGAGTTAGTCTCGAAACCCACACGAATCGCGAGTATGCGCAGAAATAAAAAACGATTTCTACGCATTTTTTCAGGTTTTCCTTACTGCTGGTAACGATCTAGTTACTTTTCGAATGCGAGTCTTGCGTCGCGGAAGCTCTCTCTGCAATCCGAGGAAGCCGGACAAGTCTCACAACGTTGAAAGGGAATGGTGCCCAGGTTCGGCGCACACTGAAGCCACGCTTTCTCCTTCGCGGTATTGCGTAGGCGATTTACCCGAAAATCTTTTGAAAACGCGATTGAACTGCGAGAGCGATTGAAAGCCTGCGGCGAACGCGATCTCAGTTATTCGTCGATTTGAATTGCGCAGAAGATCACACGCATTTGCGAACCGCATGCCCGCGACATACTCGACGAAATTTATTCCGGTCACTTGCTTGAAATTTTCACTCAGGTAATTGGCGTTCATGTTAACCACCTTCGCGACTTTGGTCAGGGAAAGCTCTTCCCATGAGTGTTCTTCGATGTATTTGCGCGCTTTCCAAATCGCGACCGGCTCTGCTCTATTCGGACAAGCCGCATTTTCATACTCTGCAGCGGACAACATCTTTGTCATCGCCTAATGAGTAACCGCCGCTGAACACTCGCGCTGTTCCTGGGTTGCCAATTTCTCACCGAATCTTGCGATCCTGGGGAACATCGCAGCTTCATGTCTTAGCAATTTTTGCAAAGCAAAAGCCAAAGAACGTGCAGCACGAGATCCCGCGCGGCCTTACAAAGGTCACAGAGGAGCAAAGTATGGAATACCTGATTTTAGTTGGCGTTGTGGCAATGATGGCATTGTATGTTGCGATCATCGCCGGCTGTTTGAAACAGGCTGAGTGGTAATCAGCCGCGACCGACGATTAGCTGCGGCGGCGCGACTGATTATTATTCGAGGATAGCTTCGCGCGAAATTCGGTCGGCGATTGGCCGAAAACGCGTTTGAACATCCTATTGAACTGCGTGAGCGACTGAAAACCGACATCGTAAGCCACTTCGCTGATGCGGCGGTTCGGATTCAACAGTTGTGTGCGCGCGTCTTCCAACCGAACGCGAGCGACGTAGTCGGTAAATTTTATCCCCGTCGATTTCCTAAACACTTTGCAGAAATGGAAAACGCTCGCGCCAGCCGCTTTCGCCACTGCGTTTAAAGACAGGGGTTCAGCTTTGTGCTGCTCGATATAATCGCGCGCTTTTTGCACGAGCGGCGGTTCCGCGTTTTGCCGTTCCAGCACAAGCTGATTGGCGAGACTCGAGAGCTGCTCGCCGAAAAACGAGAGCAACCGCACAATGGCGGCGTACTTGTCTCGCGGAATAATCGGCGTTGCCTCCCAGGCCTTTCGAATCGCGCCCTTAAAAGGCACGCCGCATTCGGCCAACTTGGCTGCAGCGCGCGATTTGTCCGATTCAATGGCTGAGCGACGTAACACCTGACCTATCCTGAGAAAGCCGATCGTTCGTTCGCCCAGTCGCACAGGCACCGCGGTTTCCGTCAGTCCAAATGGGCATGTTTCCGTGCGCGGCATCGCGCCGGTGTGCTGGATGATTTCGGCATGCGATTGCAAACAGACGGCCAGCGTGGCTGGTCGTTCCGCCAACATCCTGCAAAATTTGTTTTCGTTTGTCTTGTTGTGATGCTCGTGTTGCCAGTATTCCAGCGGTCGCAAGGCGAGTGGCAGTCCTGTGGCTTTGCTAAATACGCCCTCGTAATCGCGGAACAATCGCGACCGCCGCAACATGTCGATCAGTTGCTTGTTTTGGGTGAAGTTTTCCTGGGCCGCCTCGACCATGGGAGGCGGGCCGCACACGTACGCGTCGACGTCGGCGAAGTCCGCCTCGCAGCGCTCGACGACGTCGGTTATGAGGCCGGTCTCGCCCTCCCAGTCGGCCTCGGAAAGCGCGGGCACGAAGCGG
>Ga0207647_10003204_pt1 | contig 12274 bp, 8 predicted proteins | sample KBSCornC2_FD_184295 | JGI IMG/M metagenome (GOLD analysis project Ga0207647, IMG submission 184295) | Corn rhizosphere microbial communities from Kellogg Biological Station, Michigan, USA - C2 (SPAdes) (version 2) | ecosystem: Host-associated > Plants > Roots > Rhizosphere ...
CCGACTGCATCGCCATCTCGTAGGTGTGCCCGCCCAGGCCGAACCCGGTGATGTCGGTCCCGGACTCCACCCCGAAACTTTCGCACACGAAGCCGGTGACCCACTCGCCATTCGCCAGTTCAACCTTCCCCAGTGCAAGCGGCGAGGGAATGCTGGCGACGAACGAACCCAACTCCAGGCTCGGCATCTCCCAGACCTCCACCGCGATCGCCCTGCCGCCGTCCGACACTCGCCACATACCGGGCCGCCTCGTGCCGCCCGGCGTGGCGGCCAGCGCGGCCAACCGGTAATTCGGCGCCGTGTGCGTCGCCGCTATCAGGCGTGCGCCGCGGCAGACCAGTTCACGATTGAGCGGCAAACCCTGCATGTGCGCGCCGCACACCGCGACGCGCACCCGATCGTTGAGCGCCGCCGAGCGCTCGCTCGTATCGGTATCGGGCTTGCCGTGCCCGACGCATTCAACACCGCTCATGCGCTGCAACGTGTCGGCCACGCTCAACAGATACTGATCCGTGAACGCGCGGCCGAACACGGTCACGCCCCACGGCAAACCGTTCGCCATGAACGCGGTCGGCGTCGCGACGGCCGCATAGTCGAGCAGGTTCATGAAGTTCGTGTAGTAGCCGAGCAGCGAGTTCGGCCCGATCGGGTCGCGCTCCAGTTCCGCCAGCGTGACGGGCCGCGGATACGTCGGCGTGAGCACGAAGTCCAAGGGTTCGAGCGCGGCATCGCAGACAGCCTTCAACGCCTGCAGGCGGTATTGCGCGCGAAAGAGTTCGACAGCGCTCGTGCCCGGCGCGCGCGCCAGCACGTCGCGAATGACCGGCAGCACCGCATCCGCGTCGGCCTCCAGCAACTCGCCCGCGACGCTGTACCGCTCCGCGACCCACGGACCTTCATAGAGCAGTTTTGCCGCTTCGACGAAAGGCGCGAAGTCGATGTCGACGGCTTCACCGCCCGCCGCCTCGAGTATCGCGCGCGCCGCTGCGAACAGCGCGGGGCTTTCCGCGCAGTCCGCGAAATAGGGTTCGGACGGCACGCCGAAGCGGAACTTCGTCGGCGTGCCGAACGCGCGTGCGTCGTTCCACTGCGGATTCCTTCGGCTGTAGGCATCGCGCGGATCGGGCCGCGCGGTCAGCGCGAGCAGTTCGCTGGCCTCGTGCGCGGTGGCCGTGAAGTACGTCACGCAATCGAGCGTGCGGCAGGCCGGCACGACGCCGGCCGTCGACAGCAATCCCCTGGTCGCCTTCAGTCCGACGAGGTTGTTCAGTCCCGCGGGCACGCGGCCGGAGCCGGCGGTGTCGGTGCCGAGCGCGAAGCTCGCGAGGCCCAGCGCGACCGCCAGCGACGAGCCCGCGCTCGATCCGCCCGACGGATAGTCGGGATGCACGCTGTTGCGGCACTTGCCGTAGGGCGAACGCGTGCCGTTCAGGCCGGTGGCGAACTGGTCGAGATTGGTCTTGCCGAGCGGCACGGCGCCCAGCGCGATCAACTGCGCGACCAGCGTCGCCGATTCCACCGGCGTATAGGCGAACGCCGGACACGCCGCCGTGGTCGGAATGCCGGCGAGATCGATGTTGTCCTTGATGGCGAACGGAATGCCGTAGAGCGGCAATGCATCGATCTGCTGGGTGTCCAGCCAGTCCAGGTAGGGCGCGAGTTCGGCGTCGTCCAGAAGGCGGATGAACAGATGAAACTCGGGATCGAGCGCCGCGGCTTTCGCCAGCAGATCGCCGATCAGTTGGCGCGGCGTGAGCGTCTTCGCGCGGTAGGCGGCGCGCAGCGTGGAGACGCGCAAATCGAATGAAGACATGAGTGGGTTCCCCGAATGGTCCAATTCAAATACGTTCGATGACGGCGACACGCTGCCCCGCGCGCACCGGCGAGCCGGGCGCCACATGAATCTCGCCGACGGTGCCCGCACACGGCGCGCACACGGCAATCTCCATCTTCATCGACTCGATCACGAGCAGCACGTCGCCCGCCGCGACGGTGTCGCCCGACGCCGCTCTCACCTGCCACAGGCGGCCGGCGATCTCGCTCTCGACCGCCACTTCGCCGTCTTTCAGCGGCGCCGGTTCGGCGCTCTCCGCGATAGGCGCATCGAAGGACGCTTCCGTTGTCCCGGCTTCGCGCCAGCGCTCGCGTTCGGTCTGAAACGCGGCTTGCTGACGCGCGCGGAAGTCCTGGATGCCGGCGGCTTCGCGCGCAAGAAACGCTTGATAGTCCGCCAGCGACAGCACGCTCTCGTCGATTTTCAGCGGGTATCGGCCGAGCGGAAAATCCGCGCGGATGCGCAGCAGTTCGTCGGCGCTGACTTCGTAAAAACGGATCTGGTCGAAGAAGCGCAGCAGGTACGGCCGCCCCGCAAAATCCGCGAAGTCGCGATAGCGGTTCCACATCTGCAGCGTGCGGCCGACGAACTGATAACCGCCCGGCCCCTCCATGCCGTACACGCACAGATACGCGCCGCCGATCCCCACCGAGTTCTCCGCCGTCCACGTGCGCGCGGGGTTGTACTTGGTCGTCACGAGCCGGTGGCGCGGATCGAGCGGCGTGGCGACCGGCGCGCCGAGATACACGTCGCCGAGCCCCATCACCAGATAGCTGGCGTCGAAGACGATCCGTTTGACCGCGTCGATCGAATCGAGGTCGTTGATGCGGCGGATGAACTCGAGATTGCTCGGACACCAGGGCGCATCGTTGCGCACCGTCGTCATGTATTTGTCGATCGCGAGCCGGCACGCGGGATCGTCCCACGACAGCGGCAAATGCACGATGCGCGACGGCACGCGCAAGTCCTTCTGCAACAGCACGTCCTGCCATGTGCGCTCGACGATCGCGAGCAAGCGCGCGAGCGGCAGGCTGTCGGGCCGATAGTGAATCTGCAGCGAACGGATACCCGGCGTCAGATCGATCACGCCCGGCAACGCCAGCGCTTGCAGCGACTGCATCAGCGCATGGCCGCGGAAACGCAGCACGAGATCGAGTTCGGTGGGACCGATTTCGAGCAGCAGATGCGTATCGCCCGACACGCGCGCGACGAGGCGCTCGCGATCCGCGCCGGTATCGAGGACGATCGGCGACGTGAGGGGCGCGTGCGGTGTGGCGGCCGCTTGTGCCGCTTGTGCCGCTTGTGCCGCTTGTGCGTCGCATTCGAGCGTCCGCAGTTCGTGCTCGCGCCGGCGCATCGCCTCGCGCGCCTCGGCGATCTGGACCGGCACGAAGCGCAGCTTGTCACCCGCCTTCAACTGGCCGATCTGCCACAGGTCGGCCTCGATGATCGTCACCGGACACACGAAGCCGCCCAGGCTCGGACCATCGGGTCCGAGGATCACCGGCATGTCGCCGGTGAAATCGACGGCGCCGACCGCATATGGGTTGTCGTGAATGTTCGACGGATGCAAGCCCGCCTCGCCGCCGTCCTCGCGCGACCACTCCGGCTTCGGTCCGATCAGGCGCACGCCCGTGCGGCTGGAGTTGAAATGGATCTCCCATTCGGTGTCGAAAAACCGTTCGATATAACGCGGACTGAAGTATTCGGGCGCGCCGTGCGGACCATAGATCACGCGCAGCGTGCGTACCGCCGCCAGCGCCGGGACGTGAGCGAGCGCAGCGCCCGCACGCTTGTCCCGCAACGGCTGAAGATGCAGCACGTCGCCGGCGCGCAGCGCTCGGCCGCCGTGGCCGCCGAACTGGCCCAGCGTGAACGTGCCGCGGCTGCCGAGATACACGGCGACATCGAAGCCGCCGCGCACGCACAGATACGCACGCGCGCCCGCGCCGCGTATCGTGCCGAGCGCGAGCGTCGAGCCGGCGGCGACGAACAGCGTCGTGTTCAAAGGCTGTTCGATATCGTCGAGCGTCAGCGGCACACTCGCGCCCGTCACGGCGACGACCGCATCCGTGTTGAAACGCAGGATCGGTCCGCTCATCGTGATTTCGAGCGCGGCGGCGTCGGCGGCGTTGCCCAGCAGCCGGTTGCCGAGCCGCAGCGCGCGATCGTCCGTCGGACCCGACGGCGGAATGCCGACGGCCCAATAGCCGAGCCGCCCCGGATGATCCTGCACGGTAGTCTGCCGGCCGCCGCTGACGACTTCGACCGTGCTCGCCCGATAGGCGAGCCCTTCGAGGCAGCGCGTCCACGGCTCGCCGGACGCGAAGGGCCGGTCGTCGAGAATCTGGCGCAGGTAGTCGCGGTTCGTCTCGATGCCATAGAGGCGCGTGTTCCCCAAGGCGTCCGCGAGCGCGTGGCGGGCCTGGTCGCGCGTCGCCGCCCAGGCGATCAGCTTCGCCAGCAGCGGATCGAAATAAGGCGGCACGTCGCAACCCGCATCGATCCACGTATCGATGCGCAGCGCGCGGCCCTCGGCGGGAGGAAACGCAACGTCGGTCAGCAGGCCCGGACTCGGCTTGAAGTCGCGGCCCGGATCCTCGGCATAGAGCCGCGCCTGAATCGCGTGACCGCGCGGCTCCAGACCCGCCGCGAGTTCGTGCAACGGCGCGAGCGTGCCGGCCGCCAGTTCGATCATCCAGCGCACCAGGTCCACGCCCCACACCTGTTCGGTCACGCCATGCTCGACCTGCAGGCGCGTATTCACTTCGAGAAAATAGAATTGCCGCGCGAGGCTGTCGTAGACGAATTCCACCGTGCCGGCAGAGCGGTAACGCACCGCTTTCGCGAGCTTGATCGCGGCCTCGCACAAGGCTTGCGACATGCCGTCCGGCAAACCGGGCGCAGGCGTCTCCTCGAGTACTTTCTGATTGCGCCGCTGCACCGAGCAGTCGCGCACGCCGAGCGCGATCACGTCGCCGCGGCCGTCGCCGAATACCTGCACTTCCAGATGCCGCGCCCGCTCGATGTATTTTTCGAGGAACACGCCGGCGTCGCTGAAATTGTTCTGACCGAGGCGCTTGACCGCGTCGAAATGCGCGCCGAGTTCGTCGGCGTTCCAGCACACCCGCATGCCGATCCCGCCCCCGCCCGCCGTGCTTTTCAGCATCACCGGATAACCGATCGCCGCGGCCGCCGCGAGCGCGGCGCGCAGATCGTCGAGCAGGCCGGTGCCCTCCAGCATCGGTATCCGCTCTTTTGCGGCGATGGCGCGGGCCGTGTGCTTGAGGCCGAACGCGCGCAACTGCTCGGGCGTCGGTCCGATGAACGCGATGCCCGCCGCTTCGCACGCTTCGCCGAAAGCCGCGTTCTCCGAGAGGAATCCGTAGCCCGGATGAATCGCCTGAACGCCCTCGCGGCGCGCGATGTCGAGGATCTTGTCGATGTCGAGATAGGTGGCCGACGCGGGACCGTCGCCGAGCGCGTGCGCGATGGGCGCCTCGCTCACGTGCAGGCTCGCGCGATCCGCTTCCGCGTACACGGCGACCCCGGTTACCTCGAGTTCACGCAGCGTTCTGAGAATGCGGCACGCAATGGCGCCGCGATTGGCGATCAGGATTTTCTCGAACATGAGATGACTGGATTCATCGGCGGGTCGTCCCGCCACGTGGGAGATGCATGCCGGGGTCGTCCGCGGCAGCATGCACGGCAGAGGTACGCGTCAGCGCCCCGCGTGCGTGAGTTGTTCGCGCGTGAGCGTGCAGCAGCGGCCGGAACGGACCAGCAGCACGTAGTAGAGCCAAAGGCGGATGCGCTTCAGTTCCATATCAGCAACTCCGCGGGCGTGGGGTTGTAGGCGTTGCACGGATTGTTCAGTTGCGGGCAGTTGGAGATCAGCACGATGACGTCCATTTCCGCGTGCAGTTCGACGTACTTGCCCGGCGCAGAAATGCCGTCCTCGAACGTGAGCCCGCCTTCCGAGGTCACCGGCACATTCATGAAGAAGTTGATGTTCGCGCCGATATCGCGCTTCGACAGGCGGCCGTCGTGCGCGCAGGCACGCAGGTAGTTGTCCCGGCAGCTATGCATGTAGCGCTTTTCCAGCGCGTAGCGCACGGTGTTGCTTTCCTGCGCGCACGCGCCGCCGAGCGTATCGTGACGGCCGCACGTGTCGGCGACGATCGTGAGCATCGGTTTGCCGAGGTTCGAATACAGCACCGTGCCCGTCGTGAGATAAAGGCTTCCCTGCCGGCGCAACGTGCGTTGCGGGTCGAAGCGCTCGCGCGGATCGGCGAGGCTGTAGAACAGCGTATCGACTGCCTGATTGCCTTCGAGATCGAGAATGCGCAGCGTCTGTCCGGCGCGCAGTTCGTGCAGCCAGGGTTCGCCGGCCGCGAGCGTCTCGCGAAACACCGCCTGTTCGGGGCGCTTGTCGCTGAGCGTCAGCGTGTTCGTCATGATGTCGGCTCCCGTCAAAGAAAGAAACGTTCGGTGTTGATGAACCCGCGCACGTTTTCGTCGCAGGACGTGCGGCACAGCTCGGCGACGTCGGGCGACGCATGGCTCAACGTGAGCTTGACCGGCTTGGGCGCGTAATGCGGATCGGGATCGAGCGGGTGCTGGATGGCGGTCAGCACGACGAGCGTGTTCATCGGCGCATACAGTTCCACGTAGTCGCCCGCCTTCGAATTGCCGGGCACGAAGTTCAAGGCGCCCGCATGCGTGACGTCGACGCGGCTAAAGAGATTGAGCGTCATCAGCAGATCGGAAATGCCGAGCCCCCACTTGCCCATTTCGACGAGCAGGTTGTCGGCGCCGTTGCGATGGAACGCGTTGCGCAGTTCCTGATAGCGGCCCGTGCCGTAGCGCTCGTGCACTTCCTCGGCATTCGATACGCCGCCGATGCTGTCGTGCCAGCCGCAGGTGTCCGCGACGATCGCGGCGAGCACGCGGCCCATGTCGGAGTACAGGCAATGACCGGCCGTGAGCTTCGCCGTGTGCTGGCATTTGAGCGTATCGGGCAGGTTGAGCCGTTCGCTCTTCTCGGCGGCGTTGACCAGCATGACGCTGACGTTCGCGCCGCCGCGCAGGTCGGTGAGCCGCAACGATTGGCCGCGCTTGACGATCAGCGACGCGTGGCCGCCGCCGGGGATGGTTTCTTCGAGTAACACGTTCATGTCGTTCATGATTTTTCTTCACACCGAAATCGTGGCGATCCGCGAGTCGGCCCGCGCGTCGACCCGCTCCGCGCCCCGCACCACCGCCTGGGCCAGATGGAGGGACGATGCGCTGGCGCGGCTGTGGTCGAGCGGAATGTTGTAGGTGATGCGCGCGCCATAGGCGCCGGGCGCCTGCGGATCGACACGGACCTTGTCGAACACCAGCACGCGGCTGCCGAGCGTGAAACCTTCCTTCAGGTCGTGCGTGACCATGAAGATCGTCAGCTTCGCTTCGCGCCATAGCCCCAGCAGCAAGTCGTGCATGTCCTTGCGGATGCCGGGATCGAGCGCGCCGAACGGCTCGTCGAGCAGCAGCACGCGCGGCTTCATCATCAGCGCCTGGGCAATCGCGAGACGCTGCTGCATGCCGCCCGACAGGTGCTGCGGATACTTGTCCAGCGACGCGCCGAGGCCCACGCGTTCCAGCATCGCGACGGCTTCGTCGCGCGCGGCGCGCCGCTTCGCACCAAAGAGGCGGCCGGTCAGTTTCGCGCGCGGCAGTTCGAGGCCGAGCATCACGTTGCGAAGCACGCTCAGATGCCCGAATACCGAATAGCGCTGGAACACCACGCCGCGATGCGCATCCGGTTCCGCCGGCAGCGGTTCGCCGTCGAGCAGAATCGCGCCGCGTGTCGCCCGTTCCTGGCCGAGCAGCAGGCGCAGGAACGTCGACTTGCCGCAGCCCGACGCGCCGACCATCGAACAGAACTCGCCTGCTTCGATCCGCAAGTCGAGCCGTTCGAGCACGACCTGATCGCCATAAGACTTCCAGACGTTGCGCACCTCGATCATCGCGCGTCTCCGCCGTACCACGGGAACGACCAGCGCGTGAGGCGGCGCAGCAGTTCGTCGGTGACCCAGGCGAGCAGCGTGATCCACGCGACGTAAGGCAGGATCACGTCCATCGCAAGGTAACGGCGTACCAGAAAGATGCGGTAGCCGAGCCCGTCCGTCGCCGCAATCGCTTCGGCTGCGATCAGAAACAGCCACGCGGAGCAGAGCGAGAGCCGCATCGCGACCAGCAGGCGCGGCAGCAATTGCGGCAGCAGGAGGCGCAGGATCAAGGTCCAGCTCGTCGCACCGAGCGTTTGCGCCTTGACCCACAGTTCGGTCGGAATCTCACGGCCGCGCGCGTGCAGATCGCGAATGATCATCGGCGTGATGCCAACCACGATCAGCACCACCTTCGACAATTCGTCGAGCCCGAACACGATGAACAGGATGGGCAGCACCGCGAGCGGCGGGATCATCGATATCACCGTGACGAACGGCGAAAACGTCGCGCTGACGAGCGGAAAAGCGGACGTCGCGAGCGCCGCCGCGAGCGCGATCACGGCGCTCACCGCGAGGCCGATGCCGAGCCGCCGCAAGCTCGACGCGGTGTCGGCCCACAGCAGATACTCGCCGGTGCGCTTGTCCTCGGTGAACGCCACTTCCTTGATGGCGTCGCTCATCTGCGTCGCGCCCGGCAGCAGCTTGTCATCGGGATTGGCCTTGAGCCGCATCGACGAGCCGGTGAAATAGACCGCCGCCATGACGATGAACGGCAGCAACAGCAGCATCAGGCCGCCGCTTCGGCTCGGATGTCGATTGATGAGTCGCATGGATGCCTGCCTTGCAGAAAGCGTGAGGAATCGGGCTCAGAGCTGGCCGGCCGCGGCCATCTTCACGTAGGTCGGATCGAAGCGCAGCTTGACGTTGCTCTTGCTGCCGACCACCACGCCCTTGTCGAACGCCATGCCGACCACGTCGGCGCTCTTCGCGTTCTGCCCGAGCAAACCGTGATCGAACGAGAACTTCGCGACGCGCGCCATGATCTTCGGCAGATCGGGATTGGTGACGAAGTCGACCGCGGCCTGCGGCGTGTAGAACAGCGCGGTGGTCGACAACTGGCCCTTGAAGCCCGCGAGATCGGTGCCCGACGCCTTGGCCATCGCGGTGAGCGCGGCCGTGCTGCCGGCGCTGTTGGCATGCATCAGCGCGACCATTTCGAACCAGGCGCCCGTCAGCGCCTTGCCGAGCGCGGGGTTGTCGCGCAGGGTCTGCGTGTTGACCACCATCATGTCCATGATTTCGCCGGGAATGCGGCTCGAATCGAAGACCTCGGTGACGTTCGGCTGCGCCTTGAGATCGGCGAGCATCGGGTTCCACGTCACGGCGTTATGGACGGCGGGCGTCGCGAACGCACCCGAGATGTCGGCGTCCGACGTGTTGACCACCTTGAGGTCGCGCTCGCTCATGTGCGCGCTGTCCAGCGCGCGCGCCAGCAGGTAGTGCGACACGGAGAACTGCACGAGATTGACCTGCTGGCCCTTCAGATCGGCGACCTGTTTGCCCTTGCCCTTGATGAGCACGCCATCGTTGCCGTTCGAATAATCGCTGACGATGAGCGCGGTCGAATCGACGCCGCCCGAGGCCGGGATGGTCAGCGCGTCCATGTTCGTCATCGCGCAGCCGTCGAACTTGCCGGCGGTGTACTGGTTGATGGATTCGACGTAATCGTTCAGTTGCACGACATCGACGTTGATGCCGTATTTCTTCGCCCACTTCGAGACGATGCCCTGGGTTTTGGCCTCGCCCCACGGCATCCAGCCGGCGTAAATGGTCCAGCACACCTTGAAGTCGGTGCGGCCGGCGGCAAACGAAGTCGTTGAGGTGAAGGCGGCGAGGGAGACGGCGGCAATGCCGAGAAAGCGGACGAGCTTGCGCATGAGGTTGACCTCGAAGGGACGGTTAGCGGCGGCAGGGAGCAGCGCAAACATCGCGTTCTCTCCCGGGCTTTTATCCCGCCGTGTAACCTCGCCTGAGGTCGACAGCTCTCGGACCAGCGCCTGCGTGAAGCAGGCCGGAACCCTAGCCGTCCATTTCCAGATTGTGTGCTGAACCGGATGACGCGCCGGCTCCTTGCGCCTGTTCTTATGCCAGAAGCGTGCCAGCGGGAAATCGCCGTATTTCGGCCCGGCGCGGCGGATATGTGCCCCGCAGCGGGGACGGGGCGCACCGCGGCATGCGCGACCGGCACCTCATTCGTGCACGGGCGCTACGCCGCCACCTGAAACACCGCGACCGCGTCGCGCAACAGCCCCGCCTGTTCCTCCAGCGACTTCGCCGCCGCGGCGGCCTCCTCGACGAGCGCGGCATTGTGCTGCGTGACTTCGTCGATTTGCGAAACCGCCTTGTTGACCTGTTCGATGCCGTCGCTCTGCTCGTGCGCGGATGCCTCGATCTCGTTCATCACGCCGGTCACGCGCTGCACCGCGCCGAGCGCTTCCTGAATCGTCTTCTGGGCGTCGGACACGAGCGAGGCGCCCTCCCGCACCTTGGCGGCCGATTCGCCGATCAGCTCCTTGATCTCCTTGGCCGCCGCGCCCGAACGCTGCGCGAGACTGCGCACTTCCGACGCCACCACCGCGAAGCCGCGCCCCTGCTCGCCCGCCCGCGCCGCTTCCACCGCCGCGTTCAGCGCGAGGATGTTGGTCTGAAATGCGATGCCCTCGATCATGCCGATGATCTCGGCCACCTTGCGCGACGATTCGGTAATGCCGTCCATGGTCTCGGTGACGCGCGACACCACCGCGCCGCCGCGCGTCACCGTATCGAGCGCGCCTTGCGCGAGGCGGTTCGCCTGCTTCGCGTTGTCCGCGTTCTGCTTCACCGTGGCCGAAAGCTGTTCCATGCTCGCCGCGGTCTGCTGAAGCGCGGCCGCTTGCTGCTCGGTGCGCGACGACAGATCCGCATTGCCCGAGGCGATTTCGTTCGCGCCCAGCGTGATTGCCGTGGTGCTGCCGCGCACCTTGGCCACGGTTTCCACGAGACCGTCGCGCATCTTCGTCAGCGCGCTCAGCAACTGGCCCATCTCGTTGCGCGATTTGCTCGCGATCGCAACCGTCAGATCGCCGGCGGCGATTCGCTCGAAATGCCTGACGGTCGCGTTCACCGGCTTGATCAGCGCCGCCGACAAAGCGGCGCGCGCCGCCACGCCGATCACGATCGCGATGACGCCGACCGAGACGAACAGCAGCGTCGCCATTTCGAAGCGCTGTTCGGCGGTTGCGGCTTGCTGGCGCTGGTTGCCGGTCTGCGAACGCTCGAGCGCGTCGATGGCCTTCGAATAGCTCGCGTAAAAACCGTTGGCCGTCTCGCCCTGAATATTGCGGAAGGTATTGAAGTCGAAGTCGGCGAGCGCCTTGAACTCCGGTTCGATCGCCTTATCGACCAGGGTCGCGCGCGCCTGCTCGACGCTTTGCGCGAGCTTCTTTTCGTCCTCGTTGGTGAACGGGCCGGCCATGTAGTTGCGGAAATCCTTGTTCGATTCGACCAGCACCTTGTGCGCGGCCGGCAACAGATCGTCGGTCTGCTTGCCGACGCTAAAGAGCGTCTGATACGTGCCCAGCGCGAGTTGCACTTGCAGCAGCTTCTCCGAACTCGCCTTCAGATGCGACAGCGCGACGGCGCTGCGCTGCGTGTCGTCGAGACTGCTGTTGGCGAGCTTGAGCGCGCCATAGCCGACACCGATCACCGTCAGCAGGAAAACGACGAATACGCTGATCACCAGCGTCAGGCCGCCACGAATTGTGATGTTATTTAGCATTGGGTCTCCGGAACGTCTTGCCGATCGGCGGCGAAAACAGGCTGGCATGCGCGGCATGCTTCTTTCGGCGCATGACCGACACGTCGCCGCATCCCGGGTTAACGACGCGCGCGAGTGCTCGCTAAATAGGTGGAATCCATGACTGGCGGGCGTTTACGGGCAGTTCGAACCTCACTATCTGGGATTTTGCGCGGGCTCGGCGGGAATGCCGCTTTTCCGGGCGGCCCGGATTTCATTTGTATAATTCGGCGTCTTCGCTCAGGCCCACTTTCATGCTCAGTTTTGCGCTCGGCTTTCTCGTTTCACTGCTGATCACGCTGTTGATCGTGCGCTACGCGCATCTGCATGAAAAATTCTCCACCGACACCGATCTGGCCGGCGTGCAGAAATTCCATGTGCGGCCGGTGCCGCGCATCGGCGGAACCGGAATTCTGCTCGGGCTGATCGCGTCGGCCGTGCAGTTGCATGGCGCTTATCCGGCCGTGTCGGGCGGCATTCTCGGGCTGATCGCGTGCGGCATGCCGGCGTTCGGCTCGGGGTTCATCGAGGATCTGACCAAGCGCGTGTCGCCGCTCGCGCGCCTCGTCTGCACGATGGCGGCCGCCGCCCTCGCCTATTTCCTGCTCGATA
>Ga0207647_10003206_pt1 | contig 12273 bp, 7 predicted proteins | sample KBSCornC2_FD_184295 | JGI IMG/M metagenome (GOLD analysis project Ga0207647, IMG submission 184295) | Corn rhizosphere microbial communities from Kellogg Biological Station, Michigan, USA - C2 (SPAdes) (version 2) | ecosystem: Host-associated > Plants > Roots > Rhizosphere ...
CCGCCATACGACCACCCGCTCACGCCGATGCGGCTCTCGTCCACCATGCCGAGCTTCTCCACGGCGGCGAGTCCCGCCATCACGTCCTTGCCCGGGCCATCGCCCGTGTTGCGGTAAATGGCATGCTGGTACGCGTCGCCCAGATTGGTGCTGCCGCGGTAGTTCGGCTGGAACACCAGGAAACCGGCGGCCGCGAACAGTTGCGCCAGCTGCTGGAAACCCGCGTTGGAGGAAATCGGGGGGCCGCCGTGGATCACGAGTACCAGCGGGTATTTGCGGCCTTGCTGGTAACCGACCGGGTAGACCAGTACGCCATCTTCGCGAAAACCGTCCGGGCCCATCCATTCGATGGATTCGGTGCGGCCCAGGTCGAGACTGTCCGTGAAGGCGTTCACGTCGGTGAGCCGGCGTGGTCTGGCATCGATGGAATCCAGAACGTACAGCTCACAAGGGTGGTTTGCCGTGGTGCCGATAAAGGCGATGGCGCCCGTTCCGGAAACGCTCATGCTGGTCGTACTGCTGCTCGTCGTGATGCCCAGGCCGTTGTTGGCTTCCACATCGCCGAGATCGAGCAGCGTGGCTTTCCCCGATAGTGGTTGCTTCCAGAGCACCGTATGCGTGCCCAGCGCGCCAGCGGTGATCAGTGTCCGGCCGTCCGGCATCCAGGCGTAGTTGCCGAAGTGGCGGGCCAGCGCCGCCGTCGCGTCGTAGGCTTTGCCGTCCACGTTCACATACACGGCGTCGCCGTTGTTCTGGTCGCCGCCACGCGGGCGCGAGAACGCATGGGCGTCGCCCGCTGGCGCGAATTCGACATGGTCCGAGCCTGGCGCGGAAACCAGTGTCCGCATGTCGCCGCTCGCGACGTCCACTTCGCCGATGACGGAACGAAACGACGACGCCCAATGCACGTCCGGAAATTGCGTGAACGCGACGCGCTTGCCGTCACGGCTCCAGATGGGCGTTGTCGCGCCTCCGTGATCGGTGCCGAGGCTGAAGGCGCCGCGGGTCAGCTGCCTGGCTTTCCCGCCCGAGGCCGGTGCCACCCACAACTGCCAGGGCGCGACCTCCTTGTCCAGCAGGAAATGACCATGGGTGATCCGGAACACCTTGTTGTGCGCCTTGATGGCTTCCGCGTGGAGCGGCGGGTCCTGTGCGATGAACGCGATGCTTTTCCCGTCGGGACTCCAGGCGTAGTCGCCCACGCCTTGCCCGTTGTCGGTTGCGCGCCGTGCGCCGCCGCCCTTCATCGGCATGATGAAGACCTGGGTTTTCCTGGTTCGGGGGTCTTTCGCGAGGAACGCCAGGCGCGCGCCGTCGGGTGACCAGCGCGGCGAGGACAGGTTGTCGCGATGGCTGACGAGGGTGCGGCGCGTACCGTCCGCCACAGCCACCAGGTCGATCTTTTTTATGGCTTTATCCGTACTCCAATCCGGTGTGGACACGACCACGGCGATTTCCTTCCCGTCCGGGGAAATCTGCGGATCGCCGAGGGAGACGATCTTTTGCAGGTCGCCCAACTGGAAAGCGCGCGCCGCCGCCTCTCCCGAGGGACACGCCAGCAAACACGCGATCCAGAGAATGGCGAAGCGTACGGATTTCATGGGCGTCCGCCGGTCGAGATGCCGTCCAAGGGATCTCGCTCCGGTTCACTCACTATGGCTGCCGCCCAGTTTCATGCTCGCTTCCAGGAAGAAGGCGCGGCCGGTCGGGTTGTTCCAGGGGATGTAGTAATACGGGTAGCTGGTCCAGGTGGGATCGCGCCGCGGCTTGGTGTCGAACAGGTTGTCGATGGCCAGCGACAGGTTGAAGTTCTTCGTGATGTTGTAGCTGAGCGTCGCGTTGTAATTGAAGGTCGGAGCGAGACGAAGGGTGCCGTCGTAGTTCGGTATGCCGCCCATGCGCGAGCCGTAGAGCGTGGTGGTGAAATCGCGGAAGGTCCACGTCACCGAGGCGTTCGCCTTGGTACGCGGGATCAGGTAGTAGTAGATGTCGGTCATTTCGTTGTCGACCGGCGAGTCGGGCGAGAGCCGCGTCCGGTGCATGATCACGTAGGTCGCGCCGACGTGGAAATCGAACTTGCCGAACCTCTCGGTGGTCAGGCGGTAGCGTGTGTCGAAGTCGACGCCCGAGGTGTGGTCCGTGGCGGCGTTGATCGGAAGCACCAGCACCGAGGTGATGCCGTTCGGGTTGTAGCCAGCGGTCGGCGAATTGCGCACGACCTGGCTCTCGACCTGCTGGCAGAACGACGAATTGCCGTCCACCGGGGCGCCGTTGGCGTCCACGCCGAGACGGCAATCCGCCTCCTCGCGCAGGACCTTGTCGCTGTCCTGGTATTCGACCTCGTTGTTCACCCGGATGTTGTAGTAGTCGGCGGTGAAGTCCAGGTTCGGGGTCGGCGAGTACACGAAGCCGTAGGTCAGGGATTTGCTGGTTTCGTCCTTCAGCGCGGTGCTGCCGTGGCTGCGCCCGTTGAAATCCACATTGCCGTTGCTGCAATTGTCGTAGTAGTCCGGACCGGTGTCCGGTTCATCGAGGCGGCACTGGTAATAGTCCGTTCCGCTGGAACTGGAGCCGCTGTCGCCGGCATAGAGATAGGAAAGATCGGGCGCGCGGAAGCCCGTGCCCAGCGAACCGCGCAGCAACAATGTCTTGAAAGGGCGGTATTCGAAGCCGAGCGCATAGGTGGCCTTGCCCGACGCGTTGGCGCCGTATTCGTATCTGTCGTAGCGGCCCGCAGCGGTGAGCATGAGCTGCGAGAACACTGGCACGCTGAATTCCGCACCGAGCCCGGAATGGTCGCGCGAACCGACCGCCACGGCGTTATGCAGGCCGTAATAGCTGCCATCGAGCGAGAGCGGATCGGCCTTCAGTCCGAAATACTGGTTGCCGTATTCGGCCACGGCGGCGAAACCGACCGGACCTGCCGGCAGATGGAACAGTTCGGTGTTGCTGAGGGTGACGGACCAGTCCTCGGAGCGGCTCTTGTCCCGGTCGATCGAGTCCTGGGTGATGGAACGGAACTGCGCCACGGTCAGCGGCGTGTAGAAGCGGCTGAGCGGCGCGTTGTAGATCTGGTAGCCACTGTCCGGATCGACACCCAGCGACGGTCCCAGGTACAGGGCCTGCGCCTTTGCCGCGACCAGCGCCGGCCATTTGCTCTTGAGCTGGTTTTGCGAATGGCCGAACGAGGCCTCGTAATCCCACTGGTCGTCCTGGCCGAAACTGCCCTTCATGCCGGTGGTCAGCGACAGCGTGTTGTTGATGTTGCGGATCTCGCCGGGTTTCAGGCCGCCGTTTTCCTCGAGCGTGAAGTAGTTGCGCTCCCATTGTTCGACCTGGCCGGTGGCCTGGTTGTAGAACGGCGTGGGCGTGCAATCGCCGTTGAGCTTCTCGCAGTTCAGCCATTTCAGGGACGTGTTGTAGCTGTCCTGGTGGGACGTGCCGGCCAGCACGTCCAGGAACAGATCGACGTGGTCATTGACGTGGAAAGTGGCCGAGCCGAAGAAGTTGGCGGACCTGCGCCCGTTCTCCAGCGTGCCGTAGTCGAGGTCTTCGTAGCTTCCGCAGTAATAGCCGGGTCCGCCGTTGTTGTCGGGCGCATAGCCGGAACGCGACGCATAGAAAACCGAACCCTGGTCCAGGTGGGACAGGCTGTCGCAGGTGGCCTTGCCCGGATCGAGGTAATTGCCGTTGATGTCCTGGCGAACGAACGTATGGCCGGCCACGATGCGGTCGCTCGGGCTGTCCAGGCGCGAATCGGTGAAGCTGCGCTGGTAGTCCCATATCGGTTGGGCCTCGTAGAGTTCCAGGCCGAATACCGAGTCGAACCGACCCTTCGAAAAGCCGCTGCTTATCTGGAACCGTTGCGAACTGCCGCCGCCGTGCTGGGTGTCGCCGACGCGGTAATCGATGGTGGTGCCGTCGGCCTTCTTTTTCAGGATGAAGTTGATCACGCCCGACATCGCATCGGAGCCGTAGATCGCGGAGGCGCTGCCGCTCAGGATTTCCACGCGATCGATCAGCGAGGTCGGCAGGTTGGAAATGTCGGTGAAGTTGCTGTTGCCGTCGTAAGCCTGCGGGTAGTCGGCAATGCGCCGGCCGTTGACCAGCACCAGCGTGTGGTTGGGACCGAGTCCGCGCAAGTCGACCGCCTGCGCGCCGGGCGAGAATCCGTCCGTGCTCTGGTTGTTGTCGAGCGCGCCGAGGTTCTGGGTGAGCGAGGTCATCACGTCGGAGACGGTGGCGAAGCCGTTGCGGGCGATGTCCTGCGCGGTGATGGTGGTGACCGGCGCCGGCCCCTCGATCTGCGCGCGCGGAATGCGTGAGCCGGTCACCACGACCGCCTGCAGCTTGGTGGCCGATGCTTGATCGGCGCTGTCGGGCGCCGGGCGGCTCGCCGATGTCGAGCGGGACGATGGCGGGGGGACGACCGGACTATCGCCCTTCACGATCACCATGGCGCCGGAGACGTCGTGATGGACCGTGAAGCCGCTGCCGTTGAGCAGCCGTTTGAGGGCGTCGTCGGTGGACAGCGAGCCGCTGACCCCTCGCGTGCGCAGGCCGCGCAGCTGATCCGCCTGATAGATGAATTGCGCGCCCGACTGCCGGGCCAGGCTGTCGAGGGCCGTGACGAGATCTCCGGCGGGAATGCTGACGGGCCGGACGGCGTTGGTCTGCGCGTAAGCGGCGACGGATAGCGAGCAGGCCAAAGCGAGCACGCTGGTGCGGAACGAACGGATCATGGTTACCCTCTCCCCAGGGTGGCGCGCACGATGGCGCCATTGATTAGCGTGACGAACGTGCGCTGCAAATCCCCCCGTCGTCTTTCTTCGTGCGCGCAGCGGTCCACAGCGGCCGGCGGAGTGCGAGGTTCGCTAGCGGCTCTTCAGCACGATGACGTCCTTGCCGTGCACGGCGCGGACCGGGAAACCCAGCTCCAGCAGCCGTACGAACGTCTCCGCATTGGACCAGCGGAAATTGCCGCCCACCCGCAAGCTGCCGATCGAGGCGTCGCCGATGACGATCTTGCGGGCGTTGTAGCGATTGAATTCCGCGGCGGCCGAAGCCAGCGGCGTGTCGTGGAAGGAAAGGAAGCCACTGCGCCAGCTGAGGAACTCCTCCGCCTGCTGCACCGAGCCCGAGTTCACCACCACGCCGGCGTCGCTGGCCAATGCGATGCTGCCGGCAGGCAGCAGGGTGCTCGGCCGGCGGCGTCCGCCCGGTCCGTTGTCCGACTCCAGCCGCACCACGCCCTGGGTCACGATGACACGCAGTTCAGCCGCATCGCGGCGCACGTCGTAGCGCGTGCCGACCGCGATCGCGCGGCGATCGCCGGCGCTGACCACGAACGGACGGCCGGGATCCTTGGCGACCTTGAAGAATGCTTCGCCCTGCTGGAGGTCGATGTGGCGTTCGTTGCGGGAAAGCGTGACCAGGATGCGGCTGTCGCTGCTCAGCGTGATCACCGAACCGTCGGGCAACGGCACATCCTGCAGGCCACCGATCGCGGTGCGGTACGAGGCCTGATCCACCGCCGCGTAATGCCGCCAGCCCCATGCCAGCGATGCCAGCACGACCAGCGCGAAGCCGGCCGTGGCGTAGCGAAGCAGCCGGCGCGGCGGGCTCTTCGGCAGCTTGCGCGCGGCGCGCGACGAAGCACTGGAGCGATGTGCCGCAGCGACTCTCGCCGGCGCGGACGGTTCGCCATCGATACCGGATTCGGATGGCGTCGCGCGCGACTCCGGAAGCGGAGCCATTCCCCACGCTCCGCGTTCGGGCACGGCCCCTGCGGGTACGCCGGCGCCGAGCGCTTTCAGGCGATCGCTTTGTCGCCACGCGGCGTCCAGGCGCAGATACGCCACGCGGTGTGCGGTGGATTCCTGCAGCCACGCATCCAGTTGCAACTGGTCGTGCGCGGTCCACTCGGCCCCGTCGCGCCTGGACAGCCAGGCGGAGGCGATCAGTTCAATCTGCCTGCTGCTGGCCATGGCCATCTCCATGCTCGGCGTCCGCTGCCGCGCGTTCCCGCGAACGGTGCGCGTGGCCGCCGCCGTAAAAATATTCCGCGATCAGCCGCATGCCCTTGGCGACCTGTTTTTCCACTGTCTTCTCGCCGATGCCCATGCGCAGCGCCACTTCCTTTTGCGGTAGTTCCTCGACCCTGCGCAGCCACACCACTTCGCGGCAGCGGTCGGGCAGGCGGTCAAAGGCTTCGGTCAGCTGCTTCAGCTCCTGCCGCGCGCTCAATCGGCGTTCCGGCGAAACCTCATCTATCAAGACGTTCAGGGCGTCCAGATCACCCACGGCATCGATCGAGACGACACGCGCACGACGCAGCCGGTCGGTCATCAGGTGACGCGCGGTGGTGAACATGAAGGACTTGGGCATCGCCGGGCGCGCCTTCGCAGCCGCCTCGTAGACGCGCACGTAGATGTCCTGGCGCAGGTCGTGGATTTCGTCGCGCCGGTACCAGCTGCGCAGCAGATAGCGCATCAGCGCGCGCTCGTGCACGAGGATTTCGCGAATGAACCAGTTGTCGAGTGAGTCGTCCACGCCGCGGACAGTAACGCCAATCCACGCGCCAATGACAGCGTCATGACGCCTGTGTGGCCACATGGCCTGCAATACGTGCATCGGGTGGGGGATATGCGCCGCCCGTTCGTCCCGACCATTGCACTGTGCGCGATCGCTCGCGCTGCGCCATCGTTTGGAAAACCACGTTGCATCCTCCCCGACGGACCATTGACCGATGACTTCGCCCAGCCGCTCGCAGCACTTTCTCCGCACCGGTTTTTCGCTGGTGTTTTCCCTGTGCCTGCTGATGGCATGCAGCGCGGCGGCAGCGGCGTCGCCGGATTCGGCGGCGATCCGGCAGGGCTACGAGTACTACCAGATCGGCGATCTGAAAGCGCCGACGCCGGGGCACACCGAGGCGGCCCTGATGCTGATGGGCGGAGGCAAGTGGCCGCACAAGGCATTCGCATGGTTTGCAGCCAGGGGCGGACACGGTCATTTCGTGATCCTTCGCGCCTCCGGCGAGGACGACATGCAGAAGGAGCTCTACACCGAGGTCGGCGGTGTCGCGTCGGTGCAGACGCTGGTGTTCCACAGCCGCGAGGCGGCCAGCGATCCGAAGGTGCTGGACATCGTGCGGCATGCCGACGGCATTTTCATTGCCGGTGGCGACCAGGCCAATTACGTGAATTTCTGGAAGGGCACGCCGTTGAACGTGGCGCTGAACCAGCACGTGGAACACGGCAAGCCGATCGGCGGCACCAGCGCCGGGCTGGCCATCCTCGGCGCCTACGCCTATGGCGCGATGGATGGCGGCAGCATCACGTCGAAGGAGGCGATGCGCGATCCGCTCGGCAAGGCGGTGACACTCGTCGGCGATTTCATGCACCTGCCGAACATGCAACATGTCGTCACCGACACGCACTTCCACAAGCGCGACCGGTTGGGGCGGCTGATTGCGTTCATCGCCAACCTGCGGCATGCCGGGCACGCCGATGTCGTGGGCCTGGGCGTGGACCAGGATGCGGCGCTGTGCGTCGACGGCAACGGCATCGGCCGGCTCTTCACCATCGACAACGGCTTCGCCTGGCTGGTGCAGCCGAAGGGGTCGCCGGAACGGATCGAGGCCGGCAAGCCGCTCGACTACCGCGGCACGCGCGTCACCGGCGTGGGTACGCAAAGCCGCATCGACCTGAAGGATTTCAAGGTCAGCCGGCCGGTGTTCGATGCGATCGCCGATGTCCGCGACGGCGAGCTGACCCTGCACGGCGAACACGCACCGCTGTTGGTGATTCATGGTGGCGCGGGCGTGGAACGCGCCAGCATGACACCGCAGATCGAAGCCGGGGCACGCAAGGCGCTTGAGCTTGCCCTGCGCAAGGGCTACGCCGAACTGAAGAGCGGCAAGACCGCGACCGATGCGGTGACAGCGGCGATCACCGTGCTGGAAGACGATCCGCTGTTCAACGCCGGCAAGGGCGCCGTGTTCACCCATGACGGCAAGAACGAGCTCGATGCCTCGATCATGGATGGCTCGACGCTGGCCGCGGGTGCGGTGGCGGGAGTGCATCGCGTGAGGAATCCGATCATGCTGGCGCGCGCCGTGATGGAGCATTCGCCGCACGTGATGATGGTCGGCGACGGTGCGGAGACCTTCGCCACGGAGCAGGGATTCAAGCTGGTGGATCCGTCGTATTTCCGCACCGACCGACGCTGGCAGGAGTTGCAGAAGGCGTTGAAGGATGATGCAGCCGGCGTATCGCTGACCGAACGGCTGATGGCGCTCAAGCACTTCGGCACCGTCGGCGCGCTCGCCCGCGACAGCCAGGGCCGGCTTGCTGCCGGCACGTCGACCGGCGGCATGACCGACAAGCGTTACGGCCGCGTGGGCGATTCGCCGATCGTCGGCGCCGGCACCTATGCGAACGCCGCCTGCGCGGTGTCGGGCACGGGCTGGGGCGAGTTCTACATCCGGGTTTCCGCCGCGCGCGAGATATGCATGCGCATGACCGAGCTGAACGAATCCGCGGAGCAGGCCGGCAAGGCGGTGATCAACGAGGAAATACCGCAGATGGGCGGCGACGGCGGCGCGATCATCCTGGGCGCGGATGGCAGCGTGTCGATGCCGTTCAACACCGAGGGCATGTACCGCGGCTGGATCGGCGCGGACGGCGTGCCGCATGTGGCGATCTACAGCGGCGATCCGCTGGCACTGCCCGCGCCGGTACGCTGACGGCTGCCGCTCAGGCGTCGTCGTTGTCGCCTTCGGTGATCTGCCGCTGCATGCGGTCCAGGTAGGCGTCGAGCTCCTGCGTGCTGGTGAATACTTCATTCACCGGCACCGCCTTGACGATGTCGAACACCTTGCGTACCTGCGGCTGCGGGTTCAGCAGCAGGGTGTGGCCGTTGCGGGCGCGCATGCTCTTGCGGATCCGGGCGAAACTGCGCAGTCCGGCGCTGCTGACGTATTCCAGTCCGGCCAGGTCGACCACCACGGTACCGCCGTCGCCGAGCCGGGGCAGCAGGGCCAGCATGGCCTCATCGAGTTCGCCGAAGGTCATCGCGTCGAGGCGGCCGCCCACGTGCACGACGACACGATCGGGCGCGGAGAATTCATGGTGCAGGCTGAGCGTCATGGCGGAGATTCGTCCAGGTTCGGGTAGGTGAAGCGAAGCAGCAGGTGGTTGCCGTCGGCGTCCCGTGTATAGCGCATTTCGCTGGCCATGGTGCGCGCGAGATGGATGCCGAGACCGCCGACCTGTTCACGGTCGGCGAGGTCGCCGGTAAGGTCGGGAGTGGCCGACTGCAGCGGGTCGAAGGGGCCGCCATCGTCGATCAACTCGACCGCGACGGCGTCCGGCTGGGGTTGCAGCAGGATGCGGATTCGGCCGGGGCGCCCGTCGGGATAGCCGTATTCGACGGTATTGACCATCAACTCCTCCAGCACCAGCCGCATGTCGCCGCGCAACGCGGCCGGCACGTCGGCTTCCAGCAGCAGGTTCTCGCAGCGGTCGAGCGCGCCGAACACGTCGGCCAGCTGGTTGCCGATGCTTATCTCGGTACCCGGCGCCGTGGCCCCATGCCAGGTCAGCGCGAGCACGGTGATGTCGTCGGCCTGCGCGGCTTCCGCCACGAAACGGTCCACGTCGCCCAGCAGCCGTTCGATGTAGCCGGCGGTGGGGGCCGTCGGCGGCACCTGGGCAAGGCTTTCCACGGTGCGCTCGATGCCGTACATCCGCTGCTCGTCGTCGCTGGCCTCGGTGATGCCGTCGGTATACATCAGCAGGGTCTCGCCCTGGCGCAGGCGCAGGCGATGTTCCGGGTAGTCGGAGTCTTCGTACAGCCCGAGCACCGCGCCGGTGGGGAAGTCCAGCAGCTGCGGCGCGCCGCGGCCGCACAGGATCGGCGGCTCGTGTCCGGCGCTGGCCAGTACCAGGCTGCCGTTGCCGGTATCCAGCAGGCCGCACAGCAGGGTGACGAACATGCAGCTGTCGTTGCCGCGGCACAGCTCGAGGTTGAGCAGCCGCAACAGATTCTGTGGCGTCTGCGCGCGCGGCGCCAGCGCCTTGGCCAGGGTGATCGTCTGCGCCATGAACAGGGCGGCCGGTATGCCCTTGTCGGAAACGTCGCCGACCATCACGAAAAAGCGCTGCGGGTCGAGCATGAAGTAGCTGTAGAGGTCGCCGCCGACCGCCCGGGCCGGGCGCAGCGCCGCATGCAGTTCGAAGTAGGCGCAGACGGCGTCGAGATAGTGCTCGCTCGGCAGCAGGCCGATCTGGATCTGGTGGGCGATCTCCAGTTCGCTGGCGAGTCGCTGCTTTTCCCGCGCCACCCGGGCGAGGTTCTCCAGGTGCAGGGCCAGTTCGCGGCGCATGTGGTCGAAGGATTGGGTGAGGCGTCCCACTTCGTCGGGGCGACGCGGCGGCGGCAGCTCGAAATCCAGTTCGCCGCGGGCGACGTGCTCGGCGCGGTCGGCCAGTACCCCCAGCGGCGCCATCGTGCGACGGATGGTCAGCAGCGTGATCAGCGCGACGCCTAGCAGGGCCAGCAGGCCCAGGGCGAGGCTCAGCACGAAGATGCGCCTTACGCCCGCATAGATCTGGTATTCCGGGACCACCAGGCCAAGTCGCCAACGGGTGCCCTCGATCGGGGCGGAGTAAACCCAGACCGCTCCGTGTGCGCGCGGGTTTTGCGCCACCGGCAGGCGTGTCGACTCGGGCTGGTCGCTGGCCAGTGCGACGAGCAGGGCTGCCGCGCCACGCTTGCCTACGAGGTCGGGGTTGTCATGCGCCAGGTAGTTGCCATCGCTGTCCAGCACGAAGGCATAGGCGCCCTCGGGCTTGGCCAGGCTGCCGAGTATCTGGTGCAGCCAGTCCAGCGTGACGTCAGCATTGATGATGCCGACCGGGTGTCCGTCGCGGCTGATCGCCACGGAGTAGTTGATCAGCTGGCGGTGCCGGGACTGCGAAAAGAACGGTCGCTGCCAGCAGCCGTTGCTGCAGCCGAGTCCGCCGAGGAACCAGTTGTTGTTCCAGTAGGGGCTGGCGTCGCGCGCGAGGTCGCGGCTGGTGAGGGTGCCGTTGTCCAAGCGGCTCACAAAAGGCGAATACGGCAGGGCGTCGGCCGGATTCGGCGAGGGCCTGAATACCGCGGCCAGCCCGTCCATGTCCAGGTTCGCGGCCAGGGTGTCGCGCAGCAGCGGTTCGGCGTCGTCCTGGCGGGTGTCGATGATCGCGGCAAGCATTCGTGCCGAAACCGCGACACGGTCGATCCGGGCCTGGATCTGGCTGCCGGCATGGGCCGCCAGGGCGGCTGCCTCATGGTGGGTGTGCTCGAGGATCTGCGTGCGGGTCAGGTTGAGCAGCAAGGCGCCCATGGCTGCCAGCACCAGGGTGGAGCCGACCAGGACCCACAGCGCCGTCCGTGATGCAATGCTGCGCAAGGCCAATGCTGACTCCCCCTGTTTCCTTTTGGCATCTAGCCATGAAGCGTGGCGGGCCGCAAGCCGGCGAACTGTGCCCTGGTACGGGGAAATGCGCGCAGTCAGGCATAATCCCGGTTTCGGATTCCGCCCACGAGATGCCCGCCCCATGTCCGGAAAACAGCATGAAGTGACGTTCCGCTTCCTCGCCCAACCCACCGACGTCAACTTCGGCGGCAAGGTGCACGGCGGCATGGCGATGAAGTGGATCGACCAGGCCGGTTATGCCTGCGCGGTGGGCTGGAGCGGGGCGTATTGCGTCACCGCCTCGGTCAGCGGCATCCAGTTCGTGGCGCCGATCCTGATCGGCGACCTGGTCACGGTGCGGGCGCGTCTGATCCACACCGGCACCAGCAGCATGCATATGGCCATCGACGTGCTGGCGCGCGATCTGCGCAAGGACGAACAGCGTCTGGCGACCAGCTGCGTAATGGTGTTCGTGGCATTGGACAGCCCGGACGGCAAGCCCACCCCGGTGCCGCACTGGGAGCCGCGCGACGATAGCGAGCGCCGGCTGCAGGCGCAGGCGAAACAGCTGCTGGAGTTGTCCAAAGGCATGGAGCAACTGGTCGATCTGCACGCGGCTTCGCTGGACTGACGATATCCGCGGAATAATCGCTGCCGCGGGCGGAATCGGCGCCGCAAGGTGTTGACAGTTCAGGGCCTGATCCACACAATACGCGTTCTTTGTTGGAGGGATACCCAAGCGGCCAACGGGGGCAGACTGTAAATCTGCTGGCTTACGCCTTCGGTGGTTCGAATCCACCTCCCTCCACCAG
>Ga0207647_10003207_pt1 | contig 12272 bp, 9 predicted proteins | sample KBSCornC2_FD_184295 | JGI IMG/M metagenome (GOLD analysis project Ga0207647, IMG submission 184295) | Corn rhizosphere microbial communities from Kellogg Biological Station, Michigan, USA - C2 (SPAdes) (version 2) | ecosystem: Host-associated > Plants > Roots > Rhizosphere ...
CCCCCGAATAAATAAGGCTGGTTGGCCTTGTCTCGTTGGAGGTAACGAGCGAAGCCCGGCCAAATAGATTAGTGCTGTTCGCGGTACCACCATTGCCGTTGTATCCGGTAATGATGGTCTCCGATGCGCCAAGAGAATAATTCAGCGTTCCGCCCTGCTGGAGTCCATAACTCGGGACGTTGGAGGTTACATTTGCAGTGGCAGCCGGTACAGCTTGGCCAATGGCCGCAAGGGGACCCGAAAGGAAGATCAAAGAGATGACGGACTTGTATAAAGATCTATTCATCAGGGCACCACGATTGTGTCGCCAGTCTCGAGATCCGGTCCCATTGAATCTCCCCGGATAGCGCCTTTGTAGTTAAAAAGCACCTTTTGTTGTTGGCCTTTTACTCTGCGAAGAATGTAGATGTGTTTCTGATTGGCGTAGGGAGTCAACCCTCCGGCTGCGGCAATTGCCTGCAGCGCAGTCATGCCAGCGCTCAATGTAATGGGGCCGACGTGCTGTACCTCTCCAACTACAAACACCCGATGACTGTTTACCGCAGAAACGACAACTGTGACGTTGGGGTCCTGCACATACTTCTTCAGCCGACTCTCGATATCGCCCGCCAACTGCATCGGGGTTTTACCTGCCGCGGAAAGATCGCCGATGAGCACCATGGAGATCATTCCGTCAGGGCGAACAGGTAGGCTGCCCGACATGCTGGCCTCTTTCCATACGGTAATCTGCAACACATCGTCGGCGCCAATAACATAGTTGCCGTCTACGGCTGTTGGAGCGGAAGTTGGCTGGGCAGCACGAGAAGGATGCGGTTCGGAAGTTGGACCGATGAGGGGCTTCGCCGTTTGAGCTCCTGCAGATGCCAAGTCCAGCAAAAAAAGTGCGATGAGAGATGCAGCGAGTGATTTCATGCGTTCTTGAGTCAAAAGTAAAGTGTGAAACAGGTGAGCGCCGTAACGGGTGCTAAGCGTTACAACCCCAGATAATGCACAGAAAGGGCCAAACCTGTTCTGCGGCCAGATTGAGCGCAACATTTCGCCAGCATCAGCCTTATATTTAGACTTTTTACGGCCCTCTAGCGGTCGAGTCGAAATGTGAAGAATTTTGCAGGGTAATGGGAAAAATGTTTTCCCTTGAAAGTGGAAAATGTTTTCCCTCGGGCACTGCAAAGTGGGCCCGTTGAAGAAACCTGTCCGTGCTGAGAAAGCTGATTCTCATGGCCGATCAATTGCATGTGTGAAAGCTGTGATGCGTGAACAGTCGATGGGCGAGGCGAATGGAACGGTTGAGAGGTTGTCATCTCCAAGTCCAGTACCTCAGATGCCGGACAGCCTTAGCAGTAAAACATGGTTAGCGAGAATAACTCCGGCCACGTTTGTACAAGTCGCAATCATTGCAGTTCTCATGGCTCTTCTCTATGGGCGGACCATGGGGAAGCTGATTGTGGACTGGTATGTTCTCCCCGACTTCTCGCATGGTTTCCTGATCCCGTTCTTTGTGGTCTACCTTTTGTGGGAACGGAGAGACGTTTTGTGGAACGTGGACATCAATCCAACGTGGAAGGGAATCGCTCTCCTTTCCTTCGGTCTGGCCCTGCTGATGCTGGGGACCTTCGGAGCTGAGATTTTTCTCTCCCGGATATCTCTTGTGGTGTTGCTCGCGGGACTCGTATGGACCTTATTAGGCGCGGACGTTCTGCGAGCATTGAAGTTTCCGTTAGGCGTGCTGCTTCTGGCGATACCGCTACCCGCAGTGATCTTTAATCAGATTACTTTTCCCCTTCAGCTTCTGGCTTCCAAGGCGGCTAGTTTTTTGCTGCCCCTGTTCAGTGTTCCCGTTTTGCGTGAAGGCAATGTAATTCAGCTGCCGTCGATCCAACTGGAAGTTGCTGAGGCGTGTAGTGGGATCCGCTCGCTGCTTAGTCTTCTCACAATCGCAATCCTTTATGGCTATTTTTTAGAGCGAAGCACGGGTAAGCGAATTATGCTGGCATTAGCCAGTGTGCCTATCGCGGTCGTAGCAAATGCCCTAAGGATCGTTGGGACAGGACTCTGTGTGCAGTATTGGAGCCCGGATAAGGCGATTGGTTTTTTTCATGAATTTTCAGGCTGGCTAATGTTTGTGCTTTCTTTAGGGTGCCTTTATTGCGTTCATAGAACGATGGATGTCTTTTCCCGAGGCTCCGAGGTGAGCGGATGAACAAGGCTCGTTTTGTCGTGACTGTTATATCTCTGATGGCAGCAGTGCTGATTGTTCATGGCCGTTCTGACGCGGACCGTGTGCCTTTCCGTGCACCGTTATCCCAATTGCCGGAACAAGTTGACTCGCGGATAAGCATGGATATCCCAATTGATGCCGGCATTCTGAAGTTATTGGGCGATGGATACTTTTTAAATCGCGTCTACCAATCCTCAGCCCAGGCCCGTACCGGTGCAGATTTTGATACAGTCGGTCTGTTTATCGCATATTTCCCAACGCAGCGTTCAGGACAGGCGATTCATTCACCACAGAACTGCCTGCCGGGTGCCGGTTGGAGTTTTGTGTCATCCCGAAGAATTGCCATAGCTAATATGAATGGTGATGTAGGCGAGTATGTGATCACAAACGGAAGCATGAAGCAGCTGGTGCTCTATTGGTATCACGCACACGGTAAAAGCATTGCAAATGACTACGCTGCTAAGGCCTACATGATGCTCGATGCGATTCGTTACGGACGCACAGATGGTGCACTGATCCGCATCATCACCCCTATTGAATCCAAAGAGGAGTATCAGCATGCGCATGAAAGGGCAACCAGGTTTGCATCGGCTCTTGCCCCAGTGCTTCCAAGATTTCTCCCAGACTAGCCAAATCCATCGAGCAGATCGCTCCTTATGAAGGAATGGAGTAAAGAATAATGACAAAGCTAAAGCCAGAATATGTTGGAGCAGTAATCCTCGCAATTCTCTGTGTCTCTGCTACGGGCTGTTCCCGAGATCCGAAAGTTCAGCGCGTGAAATACCTTGAAAGTGGTAAGCGGTATGAGCGGGAGGGGAAGTACCAGGAAGCGGCCATTCAGTTCGCCAACGCATTGAAGGCGGACAAGAGCTTCAGCGCCGCGCACTATGAGCTTGCGAAGACCTATATCCAGATGAACATGGCGCAGGCTGCATTCAATGAGCTTCAAAGGACCGTCGATCTGGCGCCGGATAATATCGCCGCGAGAATGGATTTAGGGAATCTTGCGCTGGCGGGTAAACAGCGCAGCATCACGGAAGACCAGGCATCCGCAATTCTATCGATCCAGCCGAATAATGCCGATGCTCATGCAATGCTTGCAAAAGCTAAAGCGGAGAACGGTGATACGGCCGCCGCGACAGATGAAATTAAAAAGGCATTGTCTATGGATCCGAACCGCGCAAGCTTCCATGCGCTATTGGGAATGCTGCAGAGTGGAAGTTCAAACTCAAGCGGCACAGCCCAGGCGGAACTGAAGAAAGCGATTGAGCTTGATCCGAAAGATGCAACGGCTCACCTTGCACTCGCGTTTATGTTGCAAGGGCAAAACAATCCATCCGGCGCTGAACAGGAGTTTGCTGCGGCCATATCCTCATCGCCTAAGAATTTGCAGGCAAGGGCAAGCTTGGCAGCCTTATATATCCAACAAGGCGACCATGCGAAAGCTGAAGCAACATTGCAGAAGGCGTCGGAAGAACTTAGAGATTCACCGCAGGCCGTCGGCCTTCTGAAAGATTACTATATTCGGAATAGTCAGCTGGATCAGGCTGAGTCTGCCTATGCGGCAATGAGCCGGCGCCATCCAGACAGCGTCTGGCTCAAGCTGGCTTATGCAAACATTCTCGTGGCACGGAATAAAGCTACGCAGGCGCAGGCGATTGCCGATGAAGCAGGAAAGCAGAAGGAAAATGATCCGCGCCTGGCGGTACTCAGAGGCATGATCCTTCTCAATCAAAAGCGAACAGACGATGCGTATAAGCTTTTGCGGGACGCGGCGAAAAGTTCTCCCGACAATATCGAGGTGTCGCTTTGGCTGGGCGTTGCAGCCCGCACCAAGGGCGACTTCCCATTGGCGCAGCAGAGCTTCAAAAAAGTTCTGTTGGCGGATCCTTCTAATTTCAGCGCGCTTCAGGGGACAGCCGAGTTGGCCAATGCAAAAGGTGACATGGACCTGCTGAGGCAGATAGCTACAGCGACGATCAAAGCATATCCCGCAAGTGGCGAAGGTTTTCTTTGGCTGGGCACCTCAGAGGCAAATGATAAACAGTTTGAGAAGGCTGCGGACGATTTTCAACGCGCACTCAAGGCCGATCCCAAAAACTCGACAGCGATGCTCGAGCTTGCACAAGTTCGGCTTACCCAGCGGCAAGTTCATGAAGCAAAAGCTCTTCTGGAGCGGGCTGTAGAGTTAGATGGAAACCCGCAGGCACTTCATTTGCTTGTTCTTTCAGACCTGCAATCAAAGCAGGCTGACAAGGCTTTGAGTCGCGTACGGGAACAGGTCGGCCGGTTCCCGCAGAGTGCCCCACTTATTAACGAGCTTGCGTTGCTGCAGTTGGAGCGAAAAGACTTGGCTGGCGCGGCGGCTTCCGCTGATCGAGCGATGCAACTTGATCCCTCGGATTCTGCCGCGGTAAAGATCTACACCGAGACGCAACTCGCATCAGGAAATACGTCCGCTGCGATCTCCAAATGGCAGCAATGGTCCGCCGCGCACCCCAAAGATGCTCAAAGTTTGTCAATTTTGGGAATGCTGGAAGAGGCTTCCGGGGACCACAGTAAGGCGATGGACTATTACAAAAACGCTCTTGAGATCCAACCGGATCAGCCTATGGCATCGAATAATCTGGCGTATCTGATGGTAGAAAATGACATGAATCTGGATGTTGCTTTGTCGCTCGCGCAGACAGCGCATCGTGGCCTGCCGAATTCACCCAGTACTGCCGATACTCTCGCGTGGGTCTACTTCCATAAAGGCGCATATGATATGGCTCGAGATCTGCTTGAAGATGCGGCCGCGAAGGACCCGAAGAATGCCTCGATTCAGTATCACCTGGGCATGACATATAGCAGGCTTAACCAGAAAGGTGACGCTCGCACACACTTGCAAAAAGCAGTTTCTCTGGCTCCCAATACGCAGACTCTGACGGCTGCAACACATGAACTACAGCGGCTCGGATAGTATCTTGGCTGAAATGGTGGTGCCGGTTGAATAGCAAGAGGATCTTGAATAATACGATTTGGTATGGTCTTGAGAACCTTATCAGTATTGGCTCTTCATTTATTACATCCGTTGCGATTGCGAGGGAGCTTGGTCCCTCGCAGATGGGATACATCATCTATGTCATCTGGATTGCGAACATTGCCAGCACGTTTGGCAGTATTGGAATTCCGGTAACCACGCGGAAATATATGGCGGAGTATCTGGGGGCGGGCGATCGCGCCACAGCGCGGTTCATCTACCTTCGCACCTTTATTGTGCAGGCGATGCTCGCTACTTTGGCAACAGCTGTCAGCCTCCTCTGGGTATTGCATGATGCGCCTCCGGCTTACAAAACTGCTTCCGTGATCCTGCTCTTAAGCATATGGCCGGCGATGTTAAACTTCGTTTCGGCTCAGGCGAATGTTGCTGCCGAGCAGCTGTCGGCCAACCTGCCAGCTTCTCTTGCATCTATGCTTGTTTTTCTCAGCGTGGTTCTGTTGGCTGTGTTTCGGCATTGGGGTGTGGTGGGTGTGGCCTCTGCGATGTTCGCGATGCGCTTTGTTGATTTCGCGATACGTGTTCTTCCCACCGCTCGTAGAATTCTCAGATGGAATCCTGAGAATAAGAGCATCCCCCAACATCTTTATAAGCGCATGGCGACGTTTGCACTTCAAAGTCTCGCGAGCATGGTACTGACACTCGTTGTCTGGGATCGCTCCGAGCTCTTTCTGCTAAAGCACCTATCGGCAGATATCCGGCAGATCGCTTTTTATTCTGTAGCATTTAATCTTGCCGAGCGGCTTCTGATTTTTCCGAACGTTTTTGCAGGAGCAGCTGGTGCAAGCATGTTTGTGCAGCATGGACGTGACCGCACAAGAGTTCCGATGATGGTTGCAGCATCCATCCGGTACCTAACGCTTTCTTCGATACCTCTCTATGCCATTGCAATCCCCTTGGCAGGGCCAGCTGTGCTCCTTCTCTACGGGCGGCAGTATGCCGGAGCAGTAGCCGTTGCCATGGCCGCGCCGCTACTATGTCTTCCAAAGGCATTCCTGGCCCCGATTCAGAATCTATTCGAGGCCTCGGAAGAGCAGAGATATTTTATCTGGGCAACGATCCTCGCGTCATTCGTTGATGTTGGCATAGCGTGGGCGCTTGTTCCACATTATGGAGCGCTGGGAGCGTGTATTGGCAGCGGTGCCGCCCAGACCGTTGCAATCGGTATTCTTTGGATGATCGGCATCAAGAGGTATCAGATTCCGGTGCCTTGGAAGTTCGTACAGAAGATCGTCGCAGCCAGCGTTGCGGCGTCGCTTGCGGCATATTTGATTGCGTCGCATTTGAGCGCAGCAACAGGACTCTTCGCAGGCGGAACCATTGCGATCGTGACATTCCTTGTTTTGATCCGGTTTTTTGGGGTGCTCGAGCGAGAGGATTGGGGACGCTTTGCGGTTGTGCTTGGCAGCTGCCCCCCTCTCCTCGTTGCGCCGGTGAGGGGAGCCTTATCGTTGATGGGGCTTCCTATGAAGGATAAGGCTGTTCTACAGCAGGAACCTCTGACATAGGAATCCTCCGCAGAAAGATAGCGGCGTATTGCGACGCGGTCTGATGGAGCTGATGCCGCATCTGCACCACCAGCTGTCCTCGAAGCCCCATGCCTCGACGGAGGTTCTCGTTTTCAGCGAGTGTCAAAATGCGTTCCGCCAAGGCGTTTGAATCTCCTGGAGTTACCAGGAAACCGGTGTTTCCATCGCGTACTAGTTCTGGGATGCCGCCGATATGGCTTGCCACGACCGGTAGGCCGAGCGACATCGCTTCCAAAATAGCGAGCGGAGCCGCCTCCTGCCAGAGAGAAGGCTGCAGGTAGATGTCGGTGGCATCGAAAAGCCCCTGCTCCATCGGGTTCGCAACCGGACCGGAGAATGTAACGCCGTGCTCAATCCCAAGCTCAGCGGCCGTTTCCTGAAAGGCTCTGAGATGGGTGCCATCGCCAGCAAACAGAAAGTGCGTATTCGAGGATCTATTCAGAACGATCTGCGCTGCACGTAAAGCCGCATCGATGCCTTTGACCGGAACCATCCAGGCTGCAAGCGAAACTAGAGTGCAATCCAGCGGAATATGGTTTTTCTGTCGGAAAGCCGCGCGGAGCTCGGCGCTTGTCTTTCTTGCTTCAACTCCGTTTGGAATAACAATTCCTGGTGCCTTCGATAGGCCTAGCGCCTGACCGGAAATTTTTGTGAAGTGTGAAACACTGAGAGTGCCGGTGAGCGGCCATGTAAGAAGCCTTCCGATTACGCGCTTCGGCGAGCTTAGTGGACGCGCTATAAAGCCTGGAGCGCGTGACGAGTGATCATTGAAATAGATGTAATCGCATCCATTTAGATAGGCAATCCAGGGGAAGCATCGCATTATTCCGTGGAAGGAATAGATGAACACTGACGGGCGATATTTTCTCAATGCAGAGAACAGGCGAATGGCTGCTCTGAATCCTAAATTGCTCTGGGAGTCCACTCGTTCGAGATAGACTCCGGGCTGCGAGATGTACTCGCGAAAAACGTCGGAAATCTCTCCATCGAAACAAAAAACGCAGTTCCATCCGGACCGCGTCATCTCCAGGGAAAGAGCCTTCAGAAAGCGCTCCATTCCCCCGATCCTGCATGGGGAGAGGCCAAGCACATACATCACGCTTTTTCGTTTGGAGGAAGGGAATAGCACAGGCGAAATAAGGGTAGTACGAAACAAATATTATGGGGGCGATTGTGTCTCATTGCCGCGACAATCACTACAAGCGAATCCGGGAGACATCAGAGGCGATGTCTCCCGGTAGTCCGAAAGTTAGATAGCAACGCTAGCTGCTCTGCGCCGGCGGTAGAGCGCCGTCGCAGAACCAACCAGCCCTGTTCCGAGAAGGAATAACGTGCTCGGTTCCGGGGTCGGCGCGACTGCGGTTGCGGAGAACGAAACATTGCTGTTTGCGCCACCCTGTGTGCTCAGCACAAAGCTTCCCAATGTATCCGAGAATCCAGTTTGCTGCAGAAGCGCCTGGCCCATCAGCGTAAGAGCGCCACCAGCAGTGTCGATAGAAGAGATGCTCTGGAGAATGACATTGAGAGTGATGCCGTTCTCAATAATCTGCATAATCTGCGTGTTCGGTGTGAAAGGGTTGTAGGTGAAGTTGCTCATGGTGACGGCCGCGGCACTATCAAAAACACTGAATGTGCCGCTGCTCGTGCCCTGCGTGACGCTGCTTGGGCCATTGAATGTCACCGAAGTGTTGTTATAGGTGTCTCCACCGGTGATCGAGATCTTGCCGCCGATCGAGTCGGCTGAAGCAATCCCTACGGATCCAAGAAGTACTGCGCTGATAGTCAGTACCTTGAGAAGCATGCGTTTCATTAGAGGGTCTCCTAGAGAACTTTGTGATGAATTGGGGCTATGGAACATAGGTGCGCTCGTGTGCCGAAGACTACTGGCCAACTTGCACGGTTGTGCTGCGCGGTAGAAGAATGCATGTGCTGTTCCAAAAGACAGCTAAATGAATCAGCTGTTTATGGAGCATTCTTTAGGAGCATGCGCAAACTTTTGCAGTGAAGACCATTCGCTTGAGCAAAAAATTCTCTCAACGGATGTTTCTGAGAAACCAACAGAAGAATGTTCTCGCCAGATAACCATTAGTGGAGATGGGCCGCAAAAAAGTGCATATCTTATCTGTTCTCGCGACGACGGCGTACGATCGCCGCCACACCGGCCAATCCACTTGTGACCAGAACAATCGAACTCGGCTCGGGAACAGGAGGAGTGACAGGTGGTCCTGGAGGTGGCATGAGCGGAGGCCCGGGGGGCGATGGATTGACAGGGAGAAGAGGAGTATTGGGGCCTGAGGGAATCTGTGGCGATAACGGCGGAGAGGCGAGAGGTGTATCAGCACTCACTACAGGCGAAAAGTTGCGCGCGAGTGTGAATGCCGGCGTCGGATCGTATGGAAGCAGGGGCCCGTCCGAGGTTTCCGTTGGAAGATCTCCGCATTCGATCTTGAAGCGACGAAGGGCCTCTTCAGGGGTGAGATGGGGGCGACGCGGGCGCGGATGCGCGACTGTACGAACCAGCACTGGCTTCGGCTTCTGTTCCTTGTGGACCTTCGTTTTTAGGTAGGCATGCATCCGCCTCTTTGCACGAATCAGGCGTTGCACTTGACGGTCAGCCTCAAGCTTTTGGCGATAGTCGGCGATCCATTTAGAACAATCTGGAGATGCGGATACGGTTTTAACCATTCCGCACGTGATGGTGGTGAAGATGAGCAACGCAAGGATCGTACGGCGCATTCGAGGGAACCCCAGAGCAGAAAGTCGATTCGAATGCATGTGTGCAATCCGCTCGCCAAATCTGAAAGCCGTGGGGATTGGGCATCCCCTGCGGTATGGCAAGAGAAAAGGAATTCCACTTCGGTAAATGATTACCACTCATCGATGCACACGATAGACGCTAAGATGTCCGTAATACGGATCTTCGATGTTGCGTACAACATCGCTTCGAGCCTCGATATCCTTCATCTGTTGGTTCAACTTCTCATAGAAGTTGTCTCGATCATCGCCGAGCTGCATCATGCGATCACCCGCGATGAAGTAGCGGACGTGAAAGTGCTTCTCTGCATCAAGCGGCCACGTCCGCTCATATGAAATATAGGGCTGGTCGTGGAACGCGAGCCAAAAAGTAATTGTTCCGTAAACTGCTTCTCCATCGGGCACCGCATTCCGCAACTCTGACGCAAGTACGTGGTAATTTGCTTTCCGTGCGGCAGCAAGAAGCGTGAGATTCCCAGCGAATTGGGCAACAATTACCATCCCTGCGCCCACCATCATGAGTCGACGCAAATTCCGATGATGCAGCGTAGCGGCTATAGCTGCCCCGACAACAAGTGCGGTAACGGGACTTAAGAGCGTGAGATAGCGGGAAGACTTGTTTACCGTGTAAATAAACCAAAGAAGAGAAGGGACCGTCAGCACCAACGCAAGATAAAACCAGCGCGCCCGACACCTCCAGAGAACCCATCCCGAAAACAAAAGGAAGAGCGGAATGGGAAGCCGAATAGGCAGAGAGCCTAGAAGATGTCCAGGGAGAAGATGCAGTCCTAAAACGTCCGAGTAACGCCGTCCCTCTTGTAAAAACTTCTCCAACAGCGAGGCCGTCGCGGCGCGGCTTAGAAACTCAGCGCGAAAGCCCTCCACTCCGCGAGGCGTGGTGAATACCCATAGGGCATAAGGCAAGAGGCCACATGCAAAACCGGCGCTGTAAAGTACCGATCCCCGCAGGGGGAATTTGCCGTTCGAATAGTCGATCCAAGAGAGCAATAGAACGGATGAAACGATATAGCCCAGCAGCGTGATGTGGAACGTCGTCCCGATGGCAGCTCCGAGACCCGCAGCGGCAGCAAGGAGGGGCAGCGAGGACCGGTAGTAGCGATCAACTAGGAGGAGCGAGAGCAGGACGAACAGAACGGTGAACGCTTCAGGTCTCGCCGTGCGCGAGCTAAGAATGAGAAGGTTATCTGTGCCAATAAGAAGGGCGGTGAAGAGCGCAACATGCCGTCCGAACCATCTGCGGGCAAGGAGATAGGTCAGAAGGACGGTAAAAAGTCCCGCAAGGACTGATCCCAGACGCGCCGCAACCTGGCCAATGCCGAACGTTTTGAATGCCGCAGCGATTACAAGCGCCGTGCCAGGAGGACGGGCATCTACGTGGTTTTCAATATCGTTCGGACCGATGGCTGGATCTTTCAGCCCTTCCCCAAGTGCAAGAGACAGGCCTGGCCCTGCATACCAGCTTTCGTCCGTGACCCAGCGATAGGACAAATAAGGAAGAACTTGAAGAACGAACAGAGCGCAAACGATCAATAGGACCCAACGGGGCGTCAGTCGCCGGATAAATGCAAAAGGAGTCGGGCGCGCAACTGTAGCTATTTCCGTCTGAAGGACCGTATCGGTAAATAAACGATTAGACTCGGCATTGGAGAAGGAGCTTGCGAGATCATGCAGTAGCATAACTAAGGAGCAGTATTGCAAGCCATGGGCCTAATCGTAACGTTGCTCTACATCTTGACCGCTTATCTCAGCCCTCCCACGGTTTTTGGTCCGCTTGCAGCTTTTCATCTCGAGTTCATCTTGGCGGTGATCGCTCTTCTCGTCTCCATACCTTTTTTGCCGCGTGATCTTTTTAAGCAGCCACAGATGCTTGCAATTTCGGGCATGCTATTCGCTGTTTTCATGTCGCGGCTCTTTACTGGGTGGCTTGGGTCTGCGCCGCGCGGCATTATGGAGTTCCTTCCGGATGTCTTTGTGTATGTCCTGATCGTGACGCATTGCCGCAGCAAACGAAGCCTGCAGTTCGTAACGCTTACCCTCTTCCTCGCCAGTTGTTACGTCATCGCTCGAGGCGCATTGGCAGTTCATGCGCACGATGCGCACAGCCCCTATATATATAGTCAGGGCATCGGAAATGAAGACTACATTCTGAGGATCCGCGGGCTCTCGATCATTGGAGACCCCAATGATTTTGCACAGGTTCTTGTGAGTCTAGTGCCCTGTATGTTTTTCTTCGCGCATCCGGGGCGGCGGTTCCGGAACATGATGATTCTCGTGCCGGCGATTGCTGTTTTGATCGCAGGCCTCTACCTCACTCACTCAAGAGGAGCCATGTTGGCTCTGGTCGCGGTCATGGTGCTGGCTTTTCGCCGGAAGATCGGGACGATTCCGGCGGCCATTCTAGGTGGAGGAGCTCTTACCGCGGCTACCGCCTTGAGCTGGTCGGGGGGACGTCAAATTTCGATGGAAGCCGGCGCCGATCGCATGGATGCGTGGGCCACCGGACTCGAACTCTTCAAGTCGCATCCTCTTTTCGGAGTGGGATTCAAACGCTTCACCGATTACAACTACATCACCGCACACAATTCCATCGTGGTATGTGCCGCAGAGCTTGGAAGCATTGGGTTCTATTTCTGGGTGCTCTTTCTGGTTACCAGCGTTCGCCGAGGTCTCAGTGTTAGCCGCGGCTCCGTACAGCATGCGGAGCCGCAAG
>Ga0207647_10003208_pt1 | contig 12270 bp, 11 predicted proteins | sample KBSCornC2_FD_184295 | JGI IMG/M metagenome (GOLD analysis project Ga0207647, IMG submission 184295) | Corn rhizosphere microbial communities from Kellogg Biological Station, Michigan, USA - C2 (SPAdes) (version 2) | ecosystem: Host-associated > Plants > Roots > Rhizosphere ...
CCGATAATATTAAGTACCGGCTGGGGCCAGGGAACAAACGTTCAAACAGGCCCCAATGGGGAAGTATATGTTTGCTGGGCAGACTATACCAGTGGCAGTATGCCAGCGCAAAATATCGGTTTTGCATATTCGTCTAACGGTGGCGTTTCTTATACTACATCTCTTGCATTTCCTTACAGTGGTATCCGCTTATCAAATTCAGGCGACCCAAAGTTTGGCAATACACGCGTAAATGATTTCCCTGCAATGGCTGTAGATAAAAGCTGCGGCAAAAACAGGGGCAGGATATATGTTACATATCCTGAATTTGACGCAGGAGGAACTACTAAATCTATAATCAGAGTACGCTATTCAGATGATCACGGAGTTTCATGGTCCAACCCGGTTACAGTTAACATACCCAAAAGCACCGAGAACTGGTTCCCATGGATTGCCGTAGACGATTTAACAGGCTTGGTAAACGTCACCTATTTTGCATTTGACGATCCTTCAAATCCAACCTCAACCAATACTTATGTTGCATACTCTACAGATGGTGGTAGCACCTGGGTAAATATTAAGGTGAGTGATGTACCCCACACTACAGCACCAATAAACAACTCTTTATTTGCAGAAGGCTATGCAGGTGATTACATAGGCATTACTTCCTTTGGTGGTAAATCTTATGCTGCATGGTATGATAACAGAAGTGGCAAATGGCAAGCATACTGTTCAAGAATAGACTATTCAATAAGCAACATTGTCTCTTCGCAAACAAATCTTAAAATTGATGCACCTCCCACTCTGTTTGGCACCACTACTTACCAGGCAACGCAGCAGATCACTGCGGCAGATGTCAGCCCTGTAGCAACGGGTGTAAATTCTGACATTACATTCTGGGCTGGCAAATCAGTTATCTTGGATCCCGGATTCCAGACAGATCCCAAACTGAAAAAATTTCTTGCCTATATAGACAATGTAGAAGCATGTACTACACCGGGAGCGCAATTTTATAAATCTACCAGTCCGCCAGGTGGCAACATCAATAACGTAATAACATCTATGAGCGGGGATAAAGATATCTATGCATACCCGGTGCCAGCTACCAGCTTTATTACTATAGGTTGTTACAACAGCATTGCAGCTAAAACCATTACTATCAGAGACATAAGCGGCAAAACGATATTGCAAGTGCCTGTAAGTATATATAACAATGCACAACTGAGAAACACTATTGATATTTCATCGTTATCCCCGGGCAATTATATTTATTCAATAGATTTTAAAGATCGACCCTATAGTGGGAAATTCATTAAAAATTAATGCATGAGGTACTCCCTTTTCATATTACTGTCAGCTATGGTCCTCTTGAGTGCATGTAAAAAGAGCGCTCAGCAAAAAAATAATGGCCCGGTAATGAATATCGTTGATTTTCCGCTAAAACAAAATAATGAATGGAGCTATAAGGTATCGGATTTTTATGCCACTACAGATGATACGCTTACACTAAAAATTGTTGATGATAATAATAATGACAGCGGGGAATCCTGGCACTGTATAATTACCAGGAATAAAACGATTGTAGATTCAGGTATTTTTATAAAAAAGAACCAGGAAATTTCTTACCATGGCTTAAGCCCCACCCAATATTCATATTTTGGCAATTTCGTATTGAGCTTTCCTTTAGCAGCTAATAGCTTATGGCAAGGATTTTACCAGGTAGACACCGTGCGGTTGGTTTCTATTAATTCAGGCGTAAAAATTTTGGCCATTAACTACGATAATGTGTTCTTTATAAAAAGGGCCTTCTTTCTACAGGGCGGGTATAGCTTAGTGCAAACGCTGCAAGTATGCCCCCATATTGGCGTGATACAGCAAAGCCTTGATATATTTTCCGGGGGTCCTCCACAAAAACAGGAATTTGAACTAATAGACTACAAACTAAACTAAAATTAAAACCCCGGAATTCCGGGGTTTTAATTTATTCAAAATATCTCACCATGCATTCTTTAAGTAATCGTTCCTGGTTTTGCAGTCCGGTGGTGGGAATGGGCATTACTTCCTGAAAGTGGGGCCAGCCTTCTTCATCCCTTCCTGTAAATGTATAATAGCCAAGTTGACTCAATAGGGTGCATACAGCTACATGTATCAGGTCCTGCTTTTGTTCTTTTGAGAATTTTCTGCCGGGCAAAGAACCCAATTCATTTACACCTATCAGAAACAACATTCCCTCCATATCAGGCAGCTTGCCAAAACGTTCCAGCATTAATGCCTCCACCTGCTGCCAACGCTGTTCAAAATTTTCCATATTAGCCTTTCATCAGTATTTAAGATGGCGAAATTAAGTTATTGTAGCAATGTAGCTTTTTATTGAATCTATACAGGATCATTTCTTATTTTAAAAAAAGTTAAAACTACCTTTATATAGTAGCTTTTTAGCCGCTACATGCTATTTTTGGCTATCGTAAACAATTTTTCAAATTTCAGGATCTCTAAATAATATTTGACAAAAAGCTATGGAAATTACGTCATCGACAGACATCCGAGAGTTAAATGAGCGCATTCATCAGCGCAGTGCCTTTATTGACTTGCTTACTATGGAGCTTAACAAAACCGTAGTAGGCCAGAAACACATGGTAGAACGCTTGCTGATTGGCTTGCTCGCCAACGGTCATATTCTGCTGGAAGGTGTCCCCGGCCTGGCAAAAACACTTGCCATCAAATCGCTCGCTACTGCTATACACGGTAAGTTTGCGCGTATCCAGTTCACACCAGATCTACTCCCTGCAGACGTGCTCGGTACTATGGTTTATAACCCGCAAGCTCATGAGTTTGCTGTACGTAAAGGACCAATATTTGCCAATTTTATACTGGCCGATGAAATAAACCGCGCCCCGGCCAAGGTGCAGAGTGCCCTGCTGGAAGCTATGCAGGAACGCCAGGTAACTATTGGCGACCACACCTATAAGCTGGAAGAACCCTTCCTGGTGTTGGCAACACAAAACCCAATAGAACAGGAAGGCACTTACGAGCTGCCTGAAGCTCAGGTGGACCGTTTTATGCTAAAGGTGGTAATTACATACCCTAAAAAAGAAGAAGAACGCCATATTATACGCCAGAATCTGAACCCGGATGGCATGACTAAAATCAATCCTGTGGTATCTATGGATGATATTATACAAGCCCGCCACCTGGTACGCGAGGTATATATGGACGAGAAAATAGAACAATACATACTTGACATAGTGTTCGCCACCCGCTTTCCTGAAGAGTTTAAGCTGAATAAGCTTAAGCCACTTATAAGCTATGGCGCATCGCCACGTGCCAGCATAAGTCTTGCGCTTGCGGCTAAAGCCTATGCCTTCATCAAGCGCCGCGGCTACGTAATACCTGAAGATATACGCGCTGTGTGTCATGATGTAATGCGCCACCGTATAGGCATCACTTATGAAGCCGAAGCTGAAAACATAACCAGCGAACAGATACTGAACGAGATACTGAACGTGGTAGAAGTTCCTTAATCTATAATAATATTCCCCGAAAAGCCTGCTGATCCTATATCAGCAGGCCTTTTATTTTAATACATGCAGGTCATCGGCAGCAAAGAATCAATTAACTATATTTGCTACACTAATAAATATCTATGTTAGCAATTCAATTATTCAGGCAGAACAAGGAACTGGTACTGGCAGGACTTAAGAAAAAGAATTTTAAAGAACCCGAGCTTGTTGACAAAATAATAGCGCTTGACGAGCAACGCCGTCAGATACAATTGCAAAATGATAATCTTTCTGCATCTATAAATACCGCATCTAAAAATATAGGTCAGCTAATGGCCAAAGGCAGCAAAGAAGAAGCCGATAAGCTGAAAGCCGAGGTTGCACAACATAAAGACCAATCTAAAGAACTTACCCAAAAACTTTCTGAGGTAGAAACAGAATTGCACAATATAATGGTGCGCCTGCCCAACCTGCCCCATAGCAGTGTACCTGAAGGCAAAACACCAGAAGATAATGTGACTGTTCGTGAAAACGGCAGTACACCAGACCTTAGCGGCCAAAAGCTACCTCACTGGGAACTTACTGCTAAATATGGCCTGATAGATTTTGAATTGGGCACGAAGCTAACTGGCAGTGGTTTCCCCGTATATATGGGACAGGGTGCAAGACTGCAGCGCGCACTGATACAGTACTTCCTCGAGTATAATATAACTGCAGGTTACAAGGAGTACTACCCTCCTTATATGGTAAATGAAACCAGTGCCTATGGCACAGGCTCACTGCCGGATAAAGAAGGGCAAATGTATTACATGCCGGCGGACAATTATTACATGATACCTACGGCTGAGGTACCGGTAACAAATATCTACCGCGATACCATTATAGCTGAGCAGGAACTACCCGTGATGATGACGGCCTATTCTCCGTGCTTTCGCAGGGAAGCAGGCTCTTATGGTAAAGACGTGCGTGGGCTTAACCGCGTGCACCAGTTTGACAAAGTAGAAATAGTACAGCTTGCACACCCTGAGAAGAGCTATGAAGTGCTGGAAGCAATGCTGCAGCATGTAGAGAAGCTGTTGCAATCATTAGGGTTGCAATACCGCATCTTACGTCTTTGCGGTGGCGATATGACTTTTTCTTCTGCGCTTACTTACGACTTTGAAGTATATAGCGCCGCACAAGAACGCTGGCTGGAAGTAAGCTCTGTATCTAATTTCGAAACCTTCCAGACTAACCGCATGAAAATACGCTTCAAGGATAATAATGGTAAAACTCAATTGGTACACTCATTGAATGGCAGCTCGCTTGCATTACCACGCATCATGGCCTGCATCCTGGAAAATCACCAGACACCGGAAGGCATAAAAATACCTGCTGCATTGCAACCATATTTTGGCAAAGACATGATTAAATAAAATCTTTTGATTTTTTACTTTTGACTCAATAATTATCAACCATGATACAACGCATACAATCTATATGGCTTTTTCTTGCAGCACTGGTGAGTGCTGGTTTGTTATATTTCAATATTTATAGCTACCATACTTTAGTAAATGGTGTTGATACTGTGAATTATGTTCGCGCTAACGAGCCCTTTATACTTTTTATTATTGCGATACTCCTTATCATCCTCCCGCTCGTAACAATATTCATGTTTAAAAACAGGAAAAGACAAAAAGGAATGATAGCACTAAATATAGTTGCTGCCATAGGTTTTATTGCAGCGTTCATTATGACAGTTGGAAGTAAAAACAACGGGACTCCTGCACCAACCAGTGGCTCCTACAGTGTGGCTGCCGTGTTTCCAGTGTTTGCTATTGTTTTTTTATTCCTTGCTTTAAATGGTATCCGCAAAGATGAAAAGCTGGTGAAGTCACTGGATAGACTACGATAGGCTTAAAGTTGAAACGCCAGGCCTACAATACCTCCTACATAACTAAAGGGAACAGAATAGGTTGGTTCTGCATTTTTACTGTAAGTACCGCTTTGTATGTATTCAATTGTTCCGGGGGTAACATATTGCAGGGGTACAGGATGACCATCGTTTGCAAATGCTGTCACCTTTTGTTCTTTCAGTTCTACTGATAGCGACATCACATTCAGCTCTGCCCAAAATTTTACTTTGTTTGTTTTATAGCTAAGCCCCAGAGCCCCTGTATAGCCGACAGTAAACTTCGAACTTTCCTCAAGAGTATATTCTTTATTATTTATTCCGTTAGGCCCTCCCGCTAAATAGTCAACTCTATAGCTCTTCTCTACTTTGGTGTTAACAGGTAACACCAATCCTATACGGGTATATATATTAAGTCCTTGTTCTCCGGATTGCAATACAAACGATGGAATAATCATAATAGGCAGCTTTGCCTTACTTAGAATATTAATATTAGCATTATATCCACCAGTTAGATAATTATACGAATTGCTTGTGTAACTATAAGGGGCAATATTAAATTGTCCAGCAAGCTCAAGCCCAAGGTGATGATCAAACATATAGCCGCCAGCTACTATTGCATGCACACCTGTATTAAATGATGCTTTCTTTACTTCAAAATCCCCCAGCGTAGTAGAGCCTCCATTATTAACATAATGCAGGCTGCCATTATATGGCGTTTCGTATGCACTCATTGTTTGTCCATTCTGAGCAAATGCATAACCTATACCTACCCTGCCATACCACATAGAATTTGGGAAAGTCTTTTTCTTTGGCGGGAGAGACGTATGTGTAGTCTTCATAAAAGCAGCATGCTGTGCAAAAAGGCTAAAGCTGCCGCACGCTAAAATGAGCGTAAATAATTTTTTCATAATCGTTGGTGTAAAAAATATAAAGGGTAATTATCGCCGCGAAATTGGCAATAAAAAATGAAGGTTACAAGTAAAAACCAGGGGAATTATCTTTTATAATCTCATACTTACCCCTACCATTACTCCGGCATTGCTAAAAGGCACTGAGCTGGTAGCCTGTGGGCCTGTTCCATTATTAGGATTTGAGTTGCTGCCACTGAACGTATATGTGGTGCTGGTACTCGATAACTGATAAAGTGGTATCGGCTGTCCGTTATCGGTATATGATTTAATCTCCTCTTTTTTCGTATACACCGATAGCGACATTACATTAAACTCAAACCATAATTTCAGATTGCTGCCAACTTCATATTTAACACCCAATGCACCATTAAACCCTAAAGAGAAATTTGAACTTTGTTCCGCAGTATATGCAGTGCTTCCGGTTGCATCAGTTTCACTTAGAGATATTTTCACTTTGGTATTCAGTGGCAATACTAATCCTAATCTACCATATGCTTGCAACTTAGCTGCCACCTGCGTTTGAAATACTGCGGCGGGTATTAGAAAAATCGGGAATTTGCCTTGCTGTTTTATAGACAAGTCTGTGAGTGTGTTATTTATTGTTATGTTATGAGCATTATATGTATAACTTGCAGGCGCTATATTAAACTGCGCAGCGAGTTCCAGTCCTATGTGCGGACCAAACATTCTTCCTGCTGCTATAGTGGCATTTACGCCTGAGTTTAATGAAGCTTTTTTATAGTCAAACGAGTTGATAGTAGCCCCTGTATTATCATAACTAACATTCCCGCTATATGGCACACCATATAAGCTATTTACCTGGCCTGCCTGTGTAAAAGCATAACCTACTCCGACACGTCCAAACCAGGTTGTAATATCTGTTGCAGGCTGCTTCGTCGTATTTCGCGTGTGATTAACATCATGTACACGTGCAAACTGCGCATGTTGCGCAAATACTGTATAGCTGCTGCAAGCCAAAAAAATTGTAAATATCTTTCTCATTATTAGCTGGTTAATTTATTTATTCCTGTGGATGTACGGTTTTTCTTTTCCCAAGATTGTAGCTTCCCCCCACCATAAAACCAACACTACTAAATGGTATTGAAAAAGAAATGTTATCGCCACCGGGTTTACCACTACTTATATAGGTTATTTTACTGCTAGGCAATGGCGGTGCTGTTGTAGCTGCCCCGTCAATTGTATGGACAGTAATGTCTGCTTCTTTAGGATACACCGACAGAGCAACCAGGTTCCCCTCTACCCAAAGACTGAAATTTTCTGATGTCCTATAACTTACGCCCATAGCTCCGGAAAAACCTAAATTGAATTGTGTCTTTACCGTCTTGTTCAGTTGTTCTTCATTGCCTGCCACATTCTGATAGTTATCATGCTCTTCAGAAATTATTTGTGTGGACAAAGGTAAGACTACCCCTGCACGTGCATATACGTTCAACTTGTCACCCCCGCTTTGCAGTACAAATGATGGAGTTAATAAAACAGGCAACTTTGCATATCTGGTATAAGTATTATCTGAAACGTCATTGCCATTTACGCTTTTATCATTTGTTGTTTGCAATACATATTTTGGCGATGTTACACCTATATTTACATCTACCGCAACGCCAATATTTTTTGAAAACATATACTGTATTCCTCCCGCTACTTTCAAACCACTGCCAAAGGATGCTCTTTTCATTCCAATACTCTCCTTATCGCCTGTGTTTGCATTTGAGTATGTTACATTTCCACTATACGGGAGGCCATTAGCATCCAGTGTCTGGCTTGCCGTGGGGAACGCATAGCCCAGCCCCAATCGAAAGGACCACTCCTGGGCTGTAGCGCTAAGGGCAGTAAATGATAATAGGCAGAGAGATAGCAGGATTTTTTTCATCATTCAGGTATTGGTTACGAAGATATGATTTGTTATAAAAAAATAGCCGGTCTGTGGACCGGCTATACTAACGCAATTACTTTGCCAATTATTTCCTCTGCTTCATAGCAGCTTCTATTTCTTCTACAGTTATTGGTATGCCTTTAAAAAGGTCGATATTCCCATTCTTGGTTATCCATATATTGTTTTCTATACGTATACCCATCTGTTCTTCTTCTATATAGATACCCGGTTCTACCGTAAATAACATACCCTCTTTTACTTCATCAGTATAAGATCCCACGTCATGCACTACCAAACCTAAATAATGGCTTACACCATGATAAAAATATTTTCTGTAGGCAGGGTTAGCAGGATCCTGGTTCTTTATGTCGCTCTTTGTTATCAGGCCTATCTTCAGCAGCTGACGCTCCATCTCTTCATTCACCTTTTCTATATAGTCCTGCAGGTTAAGCCCTGGCTTCAGTATTTTCTTGCAGTAGTTATGCACATCCAGGCAGGCGTTATATACTTCTTTCTGGCGCTTGGTAAATTTCCCGTTCACAGGTATGGTGCGGGTCATATCAGCATTATAGTTGCCGTATTCCGCGCCAAAGTCCATTAGTATCAGTTCGCCATCTTTACATTCCTGGCTATTATCTATATAGTGCAGCGTCCTCGCCCTATCGCCTGATGCTATGATGCATTCATATGCATGGCCTGTAGCACGGTTGCGCAGGAACTCGTGTGTTATTTCCGCTTCTATTTCATATTCCATCACACCTGGTTTCACAAACTTCAGCACACGGTCGAAGGCCTTGGCAGTTATATCTACTGCTTTCTGTGTTGCAGCTATTTCCTCTTTTGTCTTTATGTTACGCAACTCTTTCATTATGCGCGCAGCGCGATCGTAATGGTGCAGCGGGTATTTCTTCATCAGCTCATGCACAAACAGCAGGTCTATGCGTGGCAGTTCGGTATCCAGCCTGTTATGTTCATTGGTATTCAGGTACACGGTATCTGCACTGTTCATCATCACCTGCAGCATAGTGTCTATGCCGTCCAACCATTGTACATTTTTTATGCCCGATATAGCTGTTGCTTCATCTTTGCGCAGCTTATGGCCCACCCATTTCTCCAACAGGTCATTAGGGCGCAGCAGCACCAGCACTTCCCTCATATTTTTATCCGGGTTGTCAGGGTACAATATCACCATTGTCTTTTCCTGCACTATGCCCGATAGCCACAGCACATCAGCGTCCGGCTTGTATACCATGGTGCCATCACCACTCTTGGGGAAGGTAGGTGAGGCGGGGAAAATAGCTACCGAATTCGGTTTCATCTTTTTTATAAACCGCTGGCGGTTCTGTGTGTATAACTTAGGATCGATTGCTTCGTATTTCATGTGCTGTGATTATTGAGAATGAAGTTAAGTGTTATTTAAACATTAAACCTGAAGTGCAGCACGTCGCCATCTTTCACTTCATACTCCTTCCCTTCTATGCGCAGCTTGCCATTTTCACGGCATGCAGCTTCAGATTTATAGGTAATAAAATCGTTGTAAGAAATTGTTTCTGCCTTTATAAAGCCTTTTTCAAAATCTGTATGTATCACACTTGCAGCCTGGGGTGCTTTCCAGCCGCGGTGTATAGTCCATGCACGCACTTCCTGCACACCTGCTGTAAAGTAAGTTATCAGGTTCAGTAATTTGTATGCTGCTCGTATCAGGCGGTTCAGACCGGGCTCTGTCAGTCCGAATTCACTGAGGAACAATTCTTTGTCCTCATCGGTCTCCATTTCAGATATCTGTGCTTCTATAGAGTTGTTCATCACTATCACTTCAGCACCTTCCTCATTAGCTGCTTTTATCAGCGCTTCAGAGTATTTGTTTCCTGTCAGTAGTGCAGCTTCATCCACATTCGCTACATACAGTACCGGCTTTTGCGTCAGCAGGAAGATGTCTGCTATTGCTTCCAGGTCTTCGCCTTCCAGTTCCAGTCCGCGTATATTCTTCCCCTGGTGCAGATGCTCTTTGCATTTCAGCAACACCTCATGGGCACGCTTTGCCTTAGGGTCGTTTTTTATCTTTTCTACGCGCTGTATTTTCTTTTCTACACTGTCCAGGTCTTTCAGTTGCAGCTCAGTATCTATTATTTCTTTATCGCCTACCGGGTTTATCTCCCCTTCTTCGCGCAGTATGTTTTCATCTTCAAAACAACGTATCACGTGTACTATCGCATCCACTTCGCGTATATTGGCCAGGAATTTATTGCCCAGACCTTCTCCCTTGCTGGCGCCTTTCACCAGCCCGGCTATATCCACAAATTCTATGGTAGTAGGCACTATGCGCTGCGGCTGCACCAGTTCTGCCAGCTTGTCCAGCCTTTCGTCAGGTACATCTACCTGCCCTACGTTGGGCTCTATAGTACAAAAGCGATAGTTTGAAGCCTGCGCTTTGGCACTGTTGCTCACTGCATTAAACAAAGTTGATTTTCCTACATTGGGTAATCCCACAATCCCTACTTGTAAGGCCATGTTGCTTTAAAAATTTTGCGCAAAGGTAATGCTATTTATCATTTATGGTTTTTCACCATACATAATATTACGCTCTAATATTAAAAGCCTGTCAGTTCTACTAATGAAAGAAATAAAAAAGCGCCCCTACTGGGAGCGCTCTATATAATAAAATTTCAAATTATTTATTTCCTTCTGCCAAATAAACGCAGCATCATCAGGAACAGGTTAATGAAATCCAGATACAGGTTCAGGGCTCCCATTATGGTCAGCTTGCGTGTATCTGCAACGCTGGTACCTTCATATTGCAGACCGGCACCAATGTTTTTCAGTTTCTGCACGTCATAAGCTGTAAGGCCGGTAAATACAGCCACACCTATAATACTGATGATATAATCCATTTGTGCGCTGTGCAGGAACATGTTTACCAGCATAGCTATTACTATACCTATTAGTCCCATCATCATAATACGGCCAAAGGAAGTGAGGTCTTTCTTGGTAGTATAGCCCATCACCGCCATTACACCAAACATAGCAGCAGATGAAGCAAATGTAGTAACTACAGAGCCTGCTGTATAAACAAGTAATATAAAGCTTAAGCTAATACCGGTCGTGGCTGCATACAGTAAAAAGAAAGCCACCATAGCAGGAGCCGAAAGCCTTGTAAAGGCAAAGGACATCGTCAGTACAAAAATAAGCGGAGCAAAAGTGATGATCATACCAAAAGTGGAGATACCAACTTTGCCATTAGCACCTTGTTCCAGCAATAAGCTTAAAAGAGAAGGAGTAGTCGCAAATAAGTAGGCGCTCACAGAAGAGATAAGCAATGCAACAAACATCCAAAGAAATACGCCTGACATAAATGTTTTAGACGCAACACCGGTGCTCCCGGTTTTTGAATCAACAACAGTGTAATTAGAGAACTGTTGATTTTGATTGTAATCCATAAAAGTTTGAATAAGTATTTAAGTAAAGTTATCAAAAAGTATGCAAATCCAATTAGTTATGCCAATCCTGCCAAAAAGTCTATCTAACATTTAACAAATACACAATACTTACATCTATGCAATTCTTTCCTTTATCTTTGGCTATCTATGAAATTCGACCCAAACAACCCTGTTATACAGCTTTGTGCCACAGGTATGCAACTCGAAGCACAGGGCAAAATTGATGAAGCCGCAGCATCTTTTCAGAAAGCATGGAGCCTGGCATGCAACGATTTTGAGCGCTTCACTGCGGCACATTATGTAGCCCGTAACCAAAAAGACCCTATAGATAACCTTAAATGGAATATGGATGCACAGGCAATCGACAATGAAAGCTTCAAAGGACATTATCCTTCGTTTCATTTAAATATTGCCAAATCATACGAGACACTAGGCGACATGCCTATGGCTCACGAGCATTATAGTAAGGCGGCAACATATGGCGACACATTGCCATTAAATCCTTATGGCGATATGATTAAGTCCGGTATTAATGAAGGTCTGAAACGGACAGGAGCTAAAAACTACCACCATCCGGTAATTGATGTACTTATAGGTGCATGGTGCCAACGAAAAGACTTACGTCCCCTGGCACATATTCTTCCGGCTTACGTTA
>Ga0207647_10003209_pt1 | contig 12268 bp, 10 predicted proteins | sample KBSCornC2_FD_184295 | JGI IMG/M metagenome (GOLD analysis project Ga0207647, IMG submission 184295) | Corn rhizosphere microbial communities from Kellogg Biological Station, Michigan, USA - C2 (SPAdes) (version 2) | ecosystem: Host-associated > Plants > Roots > Rhizosphere ...
AGCGGGTTCTCGCCATGGCCACGCAAGTCGGGCCAGAGAATCGTGAAGCCCGTGGTCTCGTTGATCTTTACACCGAGATTGAACAGCCACGAGCGATCGCCGCCGTAGCGATGAAGCAGCACGACTGCCGGCGCACTTTCAGCACCTTTAAGCAACCATCCACGTGCCTTGCGACCGTCGAGCGTGGTCCACGTCTCATCAGAAACCTTGATCGCGCGGCCACTAATTCTGGAAAACGATTCCGGTGTGACGACGTAAGGACTCTTCGCGGGATGCGAAACGCAGTAGACGATATATGAGATTGAGCCCACCACGGCCAGCACGATTACCAGTGCTATTGGCAGGAAAGACTTAACGAGTCTCTTACCAAATCGTCTTCTGGGTGGCATTAGCGTGAGTAGCCTCGGGTAGCTTCATAATAGTCTGACGGCGTGTTGATGTTAACAAAAAACTTTTCCGCCTGTTCGAGATTCCTTATTTCGTCAAACGAAACCCACCGCGTATCGACCGCTTCGAGGAGGTCTGCGGGTCTGCGCCAGCCTGCTTCGATCCGCTCGGTTGCACGCTGCCGGCAGGGATCGACGCGATAAAGCGCAGCCAATGGTTGAGGGCGGCCGTCCGGCTGAATCGGAACAACTGCTTCGTGGTCCAGTCTTAATGATGATAGCGATTGAAAGAGTTCCGCGGTGACAAATGGCAGGTCACAGGCGACTATGATGGCCCAATCTCGACGACAAGCCGCGAGCGCAGCATGAAGACCACCGAGCGCACCCCACTGCGGATAGACGTCCGGGACGCTCGGAAGATTTAAACCGTCCAGCGGCCTGCCCACGACAGTTACTGAGTCAGTTACTTTCAGCAGCGTCTCTGCAATTCGTTCAGCGAACGTTTGGCGGTCAATCAGCAACTGAGACTTATCGGTTCCCATTCTACTGGAGGCGCCGCCGGCGAGTATGAAAGCTTCCGTGTCTTTCATCGCCACAGATTACACAGAATCTGCGAAATCTGTGTAATCTGTGGAAACCTTGACCGCTTTCTTGAGCGAAGATTATAGTCCCTATGATGAACAGATTTACTCCTATTCTCAGCGTTTTACTCATTGCCCTGGTGGCAAGCATCGCCATCGCACAGGCTCCTGATCCAAAAGCTCCGAATTTATTTCCGCTCGAAGACCTTCGACCGGGAATGAAGGGAACCGCGAAGACGGTCTTCAGCGGCTCGGGTACTGAAGAATTCGGCGTCGAGATCCTCGGCATCCTGCCGGGATTTCCGGGCCCGCGCCAGTCGGCGATTATCGCCAGACTCAGTGGCGGAAACGTCGAGAAGACAGGCGTGTTTGCCGGCATGTCCGGCTCGCCGGTTTATATCGATGGGAAGCTTGTCGGCGCGATCGCGTTTAGTTTTCCATTCTCCAAAGAGCCGATAGCAGGTATCACTCCGATCAAGCAGATGGTCGAGCTCTTCAACCAGGGACCGGAGAACATCAAACCAAAAGAGCCGCGCCCCGTTTCGTTTTCACAACTCGCAGGAACTGACTGGAAGCCGAGTCTTCCTAAGCCGGCGGTGTCAGGGATGTCATTTGTGACGGCCTCTCCTGTTAGCTCGCACCTGTTGCCGCTTTTCGGACAGCAGATGACGCCGATTGCGACGCCGCTTGTATTCAGTGGAATTACGCAGGAGTCGCTGTCTGCCTATGCACCACAGCTCGTCGCGAGCGGACTGTTGCCCGTTTCGGGAGTTGGTGGCTCGGCCGCGATTACGCCGCTTGCGGAAGTCAACGGAAACACGTTCCCCGCCGGCAGCTCGATCAGCGTTCAACTCGTGCGCGGCGATTATTCGCTTGCTGCAGCCGGCACCGTAACGATGCGCGACGGCGATCGCATCTATGCGTTCGGTCATCCGTTTTTGAGTCTTGGCGCTTCGGATATGCCGATGAGTGAGTCATCGGTTGTTACTGTGATCTCGAACATGAACAACTCGTTCAAGCTCGCAGTACCGGGACGGATGGTCGGATCGATCTCGCAGGATCGAGCTTCGGGAATCTACGGATTGCTGCGTCAGGCGCCGAAGATGATTCCGGTGAAAGTGAATTTACACACCAGCCGCGACAAGATTGACACTTACTCCTATGAGCTTGCGAACGATTCGTTCCTGACGCCTTTGCTGCTCAACATCACGCTTTTCAACACCATCACTGCAAGCGAACGTGGGTTGGGTGATTCGACGATTAGCGTGAAAGGCGAAATCAAAGTAAGAGGTCAGGAATCGATCCAGATCGATCGCAGGTTCTCGGCTAATAACTCGCCGATCATGGCGGCGGGTTCGATTGCAGCGCCGGTTAGTTCGTTGCTGGCAAGTGGCTTCGACGACGTTCAGCTCGACGGCATCACGCTCGATATTGCTTCAACGGAGACGAAGTACGCGGGCACGCTCGAGCGGATTACAGTCGATCGCACCGAAGTTCGACGCGGCGACAAGATCGAAGTTCAGGCTTATGTGAGGACTGAGTCTGGCAAGCAGTTTGTTCAACGAATACCGGTTCAGATTCCTGGCGATGCTGCTGAGGGACAGTTGCTCGTTTTTGTAGGTGATGGAGGTGCTTTGCAGGAAGGCTCACCGGCGAAGGCTTTCGTCCCGCAGGATCTGAGTCAGCTCGTGAAAGCCATTAACACGGTGAAGAAGAGCGATCGGCTATACGTGAAACTGTTTCGCATCACGAACGGTGCGGTCATCGGTACGAGCGAGCTTCCGAGCCTGCCGCCGTCGATGGTGGCGACCTTGAACAGCGATCGCACCTCGGGCGGTTATACACCCACCGTCCTGTCACCACTCTATGAAATGGAATTGCCGCCCGCGGAGTTTGTGATCTCGGGGCAGCAGCTGATCGCGATCGACGTCGTCAAGTAGTTTAGCCACGGATCTAACGGAAAAAACCCGATCTGCGCAGATCGGGTTTTTTTATCCGTTTTATCGGTGGCCTAATTAGTACCGTTCGGGTTTTCTAATGCGTTGGCCCGCGCTCTGAATGCAGCCGCCAATCGATCAACATCTTCCGCGGGATAGTTCGCGGAACGAAACGCATCCTTGATCTGATCGTCACTCAACTGCTTAAGCAAAGCGCTGAGCCAGCGAGCATCCGCAACCGTGATCCCCTCGAAAAGCTTCTGGTTCTTACCGCCGTAATTGAAGTCAATCACGTCGCCGTTTACCTTCTTGATGAACTCCGCTTTGACGTAGTCATCTGGCTTGTTGCGGCTACGCGAGATGAACCCGCCAGTCTTGCCGAATGAGCCGCCAAGGTCGCTAATGATGTAACGCAACTCGCCGGTCGTATCGCCTTTGTGAGCGAGGATCTCGTTGTTGTCGTCTTTCATGTCCCAATTATTGATCATGACCATGAAGATCTTCAGACCCTTGAACTCCGGCTTATCCATGAAAGGATTGTTTTCCCACATCCAGTTTCCGGTTCGTTTGACGTCCTCGGGCCGGGCCTCGAGACGGACGTTTTCGAAATCACCCTTGCCCTCGATTTTCAAATGGGGAATGAGGTAGGCGATTTCAGTCTCATAACCCAACGCCCACAAGAGGCGATTTGCAGCCGTGTCAGGCTGGGCTTCCTTGCCGATCTTTGCGATCCATTCATTGCCTTTAGCATCGCGCACGCGATATTTCTTCGAATAGCCACCCGTTTTATCTTCGATATAGGTGATCTTGCTGATGTCGGGCTTCATCTCTTCGCCGCCCGCGCCGAGGATGAGATTCCGGCTAGAGATGTCAGACGGATCGCGCCACATCACGGGCGTACCCGTGTAAACTTTCTTTTCGCCTTTATCCTTCTTCTCTTTGTCCTGTGCTGCTGCGGCATAGGGTAGCGCCAGCATTAAAACCATCAGCCAAACGGACCAATAAGCGGATTTCATACGGAACATGGGAATGTTTGTCTCCTGCGTGTAGGTTTCTGGTACAAATTTATCGGGGTCATCTAACATAAGGCAACGCGAATACCGGGAATAAAAAGGGCCGCGGATGAACGCAGATGAACGCGGATAAGAATTTCTTCCTATCCGCGTTCATCTGCGTTCATCTGCGGCTAAATTTATGGATTAGGGGGAGTAGCACCTTGGGGGGTGAGCCAGAGTTCGACGAAGAGGTGATCTCTCGCTGGCCCTACGAGTGTCACGATCCGGCTCTTATCGAGACCACGTGAGTGAACGAGGTACTCGACGACGCGGTTTGCGTGTTGCTGCACTTCACCTTTCTTGCCGGAGCGACCTGGATAGACGATGACATAAGCCATCGCCGTTGGATCGTTCTGTAGTTCAATCACGTAATTGTCGAGGCGTGCCTTTTCGTCGTTACGAGAGATGTCGGGAAACTCGTCAAACTTCCGGCTATTCAATTTCGGCAGTGCGATTGGCACGGTGCAGCTCGCGGCACATTCCAGGTTATATCCGCCTACTGAAAGCGATGCGCTTATACTCTGGCCACCCAGTCCGGTCGTGTCGACTCTAATCGTATCCGTTCCCTGGCCCTGAATGATTGTTCCGGCTGAGACGGTCCAGTTGTAATACGCAGTAGCGTTTGCCGGTATTCCACCCGTCAAACGTGAACTAAACGTGATCGGTTGACCCAACTCCACGCCCGAAGGACAAACGATCTCGATTGCCGGACAAACCGGTTGCACAGCCACACAAGGATTCACAAGCACGCTTACGGATGAAAACGCCTGGCAGGAGCCATCGCCGCCGATGCTCTGGATATCGAGTGACGCCTTGTGGTAACCAGGCTTCAAACCAGCGAGGTTCCATTCCACGACGGGACCTTCGCCGATAATCGTGCCGGCGCTGGTCGTCCAACGATACTTGATCGGATTGCCGTTTGGTGAAACCGCATTCGCCGTGAGTTTGACATGCGGCGCACCGCCATCCGCGCACGCGGTGACGACGTTTGAGTCGGCAGCCAGACTCAGTGTAAGCGGAGCATTCACCGACGAAACGACCTTGGTTTTCTGGGCGAAAACATGCGGCGTGGATAAGGCTACCAGGGCAATTGGCGCCAGAAATCCTAATAGCCGGGATAGATTTCTTAACATTTGCACTCCTTCGACTTCCTTGAATGAAGCTGTTGCCGGAAGAAAGTCTTAATTGAGCTTTACTTCCATTGGCTCTAGTGGCTGGTTTGACTCTGCTACCGAATTTGCGTTAGATAAGTTTGCTACGTTTGCTACATCCCCAACCTTCGTGCTTTCAACAGTGGGCAGAGCCGTCTATAGGATGAGATCGATTCTCTTAATCTGCGCCGTTTGGCTCGTTGTTTTCGCCGTCGGTTGTAAGCGCAGCGGTCAGCAAAGTACGAATAATAGTGCCGGAAGCCCACAGGTGTCCAACGGTTTAGCCGGGGACCAGGCCCAGGCTCATGAGCATTTACAGAAAGGCAAGGAACTCTACCGCAACGACCAGGACGCCGAAGCGGTTGTGGCCTTCCAGGAAGCCGTTCGGCTCGATCCGGGACTAGCTGAGGGTCATTTCCGTTTGGGACTGGGGTACGAATCGCTTGGGAAGCGTGAAGAGGCGGAGGCTGAGTACAAGAAGGCGGTCGAGGCGTACAAGAAGTATTTCGAGGAGAACCGCGACGACGCCGAGGCTCATTATGCTCTCGGGCAGACCTACGCCAATCTTGGTCAATTTAGTGAGGCAATTCGCGAATACCGGGAGGCAACGAAGCTAAAAAACGACGATCCGGATATGTTTTACGATCTCGGGGTCGCCTATACGAAGCTGGCTCAGTACGACGCTGCCGCCTCCGCGTTTTCGAAGTCGTTGGAGATCGATCCGGACTATTACCGGGCGCAGGACGGTTTGGACGACGCAAAAGAAGGGATCAAACGTATCCGCACCGGCAAGAAACACAATGAAGATCTACTGAAGAAGCAGAAGGACGATGAGTTGAAGAAGACGGGGGCAGGCGCCGCGTCGCCATCCCCGGAGGAGTAGTATGGCTACGTACACACCACCACCGTATTTCCCGCAGAGTTCCCTTGCGCCACCGGATAAGCGTCGCTATCGAAAGTTCAAGTTCGTGATGATGGGGCTGGCGTTGTTGTTGATATTGTTGGCTGGCGGCGCGGTTTACGGAATCTGGCATTTATTCAAGTGGTTGTTTTAGACATGATTAACAAGATTTCAGGATGAACAGGATTTATCTTGTGAATCCGGTTAATCTTGTAATCCTGTCCCAAGGCTTCCTCGGCCGCGCGCTTGACAGAGTCCAATCAGGCCCGTATAGTCTCCCGTTTCGGACTAACAGTCTGAAGCACTAAAAGCAACGTCCAGTTGGTTCTGTAGGTGTGGAGGCGTTGCTCGACCATCAGCAATACGGTCGTTGACAATTATTGTGGCGTAAATGGTTTGCGTCCAGCGCTGACCCGCGCGAAGGAAACTTCTCGCCCATAATGCGACGCCACAGAAAAGTTTCGGCTTTAGGGAAGCCACGATCCACGCCCACCGCGTAGCGAAGTCAGAACATCCCTACTAACTAATTTTTTAACAGGGCAGCCGCCTGCGCTGACTGCCGGACTGGTTCCGGAAAGAGGCAGGCAAGGGGCCTTTTTGCGCGTCTGACGCGCGCGATTTAAGAGGAAAACAGTGCCGACTATAAATCAGCTTGTTCGCAAAGGCCGCCAGCAGGTGAAGTACAAGACGGCCAGTCCCGCGCTGCAGAGTTCTCCGCAAAAGCGCGGTGTCTGCACGCGTGTCTACACGCAAACGCCGAAGAAACCGAACTCAGCGCTGCGTAAAGTCGCTCGCGTTCGCCTGACCAACGGCATCGAGGTGACGACTTACATCCCCGGCGTCGGCCACAACCTCCAGGAGCACTCGATCGTGCTTATCAGAGGCGGCCGCGTGAAGGATCTCCCGGGTGTCCGCTATCACGTGATTCGCGGCACGCTCGACTCAGTCGGCGTCGCCGACCGCAAGCAGGGACGCTCGAAGTACGGAGCCAAACGTCCCAAAGCCAGTGCGAAGTAACGAGAGACGAATATGCCAAGACGACGAGTAGCTGAACGACGCAATGTACTCCCGGATCCGGTCTACAGCAGCCCGCTGGTGACCAAGTTCATTAGTGGTGTGATGTGGGCAGGCAAGAAGAGTGTGGCCGAGAGCATCTTTTACGACGCCATGCGCCAGATCGGCGACAAGACGGGCGAAGAGCCTTTGAAGGTTTTCAAACGGGCAATCGATAACGTGAAGCCCACGGTTGAAGTGAAGTCGCGACGCGTCGGCGGTTCGACTTATCAGGTGCCGATCGAAGTACACCAGGAAAGGCGCGGTGCCCTGGCAATTCGCTGGATCGTCTCCTACGCCCGCGGCCGCGGTGAGAAGACAATGACAGATCGTCTGGCGGCCGAAATTCTCGACGCGGCAAACAACCGTGGCAACGCGGTGAAGAAGAAGGAAGATACGCACCGCATGGCGGACGCGAATAAAGCGTTTGCGCATTACAAGTGGTAGTCAGTTGTCAGTAGTCAGTTGTCAGTAGCTACAACGGACTACTGACCACGGACAACGGACCAATAAAGCAATGGCTAAGCACGATTTAAGCAAGTTCAGGAATATCGGCATCATGGCCCACATCGATGCCGGTAAGACCACCACCACGGAACGTGTCCTTTATTACACGGGCATCACGCACAAGATCGGCGAGGTGCACGAGGGTACGGCGACCATGGACTGGATGGAGCAGGAGCAGGAGCGCGGTATCACCATCACCAGCGCTGCGACGACCTGTTTCTGGGAAAGAAATGGCGTCGATCATCGCATCAACATCATCGATACTCCGGGCCACGTCGACTTCACGATGGAAGTGGAGCGTTCGCTGCGCGTGCTTGACGGCGCTGTGGCCGTGTTTGACGGCGTCGCCGGTGTCGAGCCGCAGTCGGAAACTGTCTGGCGTCAGGCTGACAAGTACGGCGTCCCGCGAATCTGTTTTATCAATAAGCTCGATCGCGCCGGTGCCTCATTCGATCGCTCGTTTGAGTCGATCATCACGCGTCTCGGCGCCAATCCCGTAGCACTGCAAATCCCGATCGGTCTCGAAGATCAGCTCAAAGGTGTCGTCGATCTCGTGGCGATGAAGGGGTTGATCTGGAAAGACGAATCCAAGGGTTCTGAATACGAAGTCACCGACATCCCTGAAGATCTGAAGGATGACGCTGTGGCTGCGCGCGAGAAGTTGATCGAAGCTGTTGCCAGCATCGACGACGACTTGATGCACAAGTACCTCGAAGGCGAAGAGATTTCTGAAGCTGAAATCCGCAAGGCTCTCCGCGCGGGAACGATTGGTCTGAAACTCGTGCCGGTTGTTACCGGTTCGGCTTTCAAGAACAAAGGCGTGCAGACGCTGCTCGACGCTGTTGTCGACTACTTACCGTCGCCGCTCGATATTCCTCCCGTCGAAGGTATTAATCCCAAGAACAACGAGACGGAGGTGCGTCCGCCGGAAGCTTCAGCTCCGTTCTCGGGTCTGGTGTTCAAGATCATGGCTGACAAGCACCTGGGCCAGCTCTCGTTCGTGCGTATTTACAGCGGCACTATTAAGGCCGGTTCGTATGCTTACAACCCGATCAAGGACAGCAAGGAGCGTGTCGGTCGCCTGATGCGCATGCACGCGAACAAGCGTGAAGACATTGAAGTAGCGAGCGCGGGCGAAATCATCGCCATCGGCGGTATGAAACAGGTCACCACCGGCGACACGATTTGCGACGAGAATAAGCCGGTCGTGCTCGAAGCGATGGAGTTTCCGGCTCCTGTTATCCGCGTCGCAGTTGAACCGAAGACACGTCAGGATCAGGACAAACTGGGCGTGGCGTTGAATCGCCTGGCTCAGGAAGATCCGTCGTTCAATGTTTCAACCGATCAGGAAACCGGTCAGACGATCATCGCCGGTATGGGTGAGCTTCACCTCGAGATCATCGTCGATCGCATGAAGCGCGAGTTTGGCGTCGAGGCCAATGTCGGCAAGCCTCAGGTCGCCTATCGCGAGACGATTACAAAGCCATCTGACGGCAAAGAGGTTTACAAGAAGCAGACTGGTGGTCGAGGTCAGTATGCGCACGTCGAAATCAAGATTGAGCCGGCGCCCGGCGAAGGTTTTGTTTTCGAGAACGAGATCACTGGCGGTGCGATTCCTAGGGAATACATCAAGCCGACCGAGCAGGGTATTCGCGATGCAATGGAGCGTGGTTTCCTTGCCGGTTATGAAATGGTCGACATTAAAGTGCGGCTGGTGTTTGGTGGATTTCACGAAGTTGACTCGGATGAGCGTTCGTTCCACATTGCCGGTTCACTCGCGTTTCAGGACGCGGTGAAGAAGGCTGGTCCGGTTCTGCTGGAGCCAATCATGCGCGTTGAAGTCGTGACTCCAAACGACTACACGGGCGCAGTCAATGGCGATCTGAATTCACGACGCGGCCGGATTGAAAGCATGGAGCCGCGCGTCGGTGGCGCGCAGGTGATCACGGCTTTCGTGCCGCTCTCAGAAATGTTTGGTTACACGACCGACTTGCGGTCGGCGACTCAGGGCCGCGCAACCTCAACCATGCACTTCGAGCGTTATGAGCAGGCGCCGAAGAATATTGCTGAAGAGGTCATTGCAAAGGTCCAGGGGGTTGCAAAATAAACGGCTAGACTGGCACAGACATATAGAGTCTGTGCCTTTTCTTTTTCAACTTGAATCGGGTTTACAGGATTACAGGATTAGCATGATTTACATGTCAATCCTGAAAATCATGTAAATCCTGTAAAGCAAAGCACGGGGTAAATAGAGATGTCGAAGGAAAAATTTGACCGTTCCAAGCCGCACGTGAACATCGGCACGATTGGGCACGTGGATCACGGGAAGACGACGTTGACGGCAGCGATCACGAAGGTTTTGGCGAAGCACAATCCGAAAGTGCAGTTTGTAGCCTTCGATCAAATCGACAAGGCGCCGGAAGAGAAAGCACGCGGCATCACGATCGCGACCGCGCACGTGGAGTATGAGACGGCGAATCGTCACTACGCGCACGTTGACTGTCCGGGTCACGCCGACTACGTGAAGAACATGATCACGGGCGCGGCGCAGATGGACGGCGCGATTCTGGTAGTGGCTGCCACCGACGGCCCGATGCCGCAAACCCGCGAGCACATCCTGCTGGCGCGCCAGGTGGGAGTGCCGGCGATGGTGGTGTTCATGAACAAGGCGGACGCGGTCGACGATCCGGAGCTGCTGGAGTTGGTCGAGCTGGAAGTGCGCGAGCTGTTGAGCTCGTACGAGTTTCCGGGGGACGACATTCCGGTGGTGCGGGGCAGCGCGTTGAAGGCGCTGGAAGGCGATCCGGAGTGGGAGAAGACGGTGGACGAGCTGATGGCGGCGGTGGACAGCTACATTCCGACGCCGGAGCGCGACATTGAGAAGCCGTTTTTGATGCCGGTGGAAGACATCTTCACGATTCAGGGACGCGGCACGGTGGCGACGGGACGTGTGGAGCGCGGCAAGGTGAAGGTGAACGAGCAGGTGGAGATCGTCGGTATACGCCCGACCTCAAAGACAGTAGTGACGGGCGTGGAGATGTTCAAGAAGCTTTTGGACGAAGGGGTGGCGGGTGACAACGTGGGGTTGTTGCTGCGTGGTATTGAGCGCAAGGACATTGAGCGCGGGCAGGTGATTGCAAAGCCCGGTTCGATCACGCCGCACACGAAGTTCAAGGCCGAAGCGTATGTGCTGACGAAGGAAGAGGGAGGCCGACACACGCCGTTCTTTACGGGTTACCGGCCGCAGTTCTACTTCCGCACGACGGACGTGACGGGAGTGGCGCACCTGCCGGCAGGAGTGGAGATGGTGATGCCGGGGGACAACATCGCGATGGAGATCGAGCTGATCGCGCCGATCGCGATGGAGAAGGGGTTGCGGTTCGCTATTCGTGAAGGCGGTCGCACGGTCGGAGCCGGCACGGTATCGGAAGTAGTTGAATAGTCAGTGGTCAGTGGTCCGTTGTAAATGGTCACAACTACTGACTACTGACAACTGACCACTGACAAAGATTGGATTAAGAAATGCCACGCGATAACATTGTGCTTCAGTGCCAGGATTGCAAGAGTCGGAATTACGTGACGACCAAGAATAAGAAGACCACGCCCGATCGGCTGGAATTCAGCAAGTTCTGCCGCCGTTGCCGCAAACACACTGGTCACAAGGAAACGAAGTAGAACATTGCCGATTGCCAATTGCCGATTGCCAATTTTCGGAGACCGACAGAGTTAAATTGGCAATTGGAAATCGGCAATCGGCAATAGCCGTAGGGGTATAGTGTCAACGGTTAGCACGTCGGTCTCCAAAACCGAAAGTCCGGGTTCGAATCCTGGTACCCCTGCCAGATAAGTTGAACGCAGCATTGGCCGCAGAACCGAGTTCAGGAGTTATGGCGGAAACAGATAATCCAGACGCACCAATCGTGGCGCCACGCGCCGCGCGTTTTGGTGAAGGACCGGAAGGCAAGGCGGCGCGGCGCGAGCGTGGACAAGTCTCGCAACAGCGCAGGCCGGGACGTATTGGTCAGTTTTTGCACGACGTGCGAGCGGAGATGAAGCGTGTTTCGTGGCCGACTCTGCAACACGTGCAGCACCAGACGATAATCACGGTGATCGCGGTCATCTTTTTCGCCGTTTACTTGTTTTTAGTTGATCAGGGTCTGGCGAGACTAATTACAGGCTTGGATTGGGTGATTGAAAAGTTAGCAAGGTTTTTGGGCCTCGCCTGAGGAAAAGAGTTTCTAATGCAGCAGTGGTTTATCCTTCATACCTACTCGGGACACGAGAAAAAGGTGCGCGACAGCCTGAAGGCGCGTATCCGGGACACCGATCTCCAGGATGAGATTACGGAGGTGCTGGTGCCGACGGAGACCGTTGTCGAGATGCGCGGCAATAAGCGTATCGAGTCGGCGCGCATGTTTTACCCCGGTTATGTGCTGGTGCAGATCGATTGTGACGAACGCGGCCACATTCCGGACAACGTCTTTCACATGATCAAGTCGACCCCAAAGGTGACGGGATTTGTCGGTGGTCATAATCCGACGCCGCTGACGCCGCAGGAAGTCGATCAGATCGTGAACCAGCAGGCAGAAGCTGCGGAAAAACCGAAGCCGAAGTTCTCGTATGCTGCGGGGGAGACGGTGCGTATCAAGTCGGGACCGTTCCAGAGTTTTACCGGCAAAGTTGAAGAGGTGAACGAG
>Ga0207647_10003211_pt1 | contig 12267 bp, 13 predicted proteins | sample KBSCornC2_FD_184295 | JGI IMG/M metagenome (GOLD analysis project Ga0207647, IMG submission 184295) | Corn rhizosphere microbial communities from Kellogg Biological Station, Michigan, USA - C2 (SPAdes) (version 2) | ecosystem: Host-associated > Plants > Roots > Rhizosphere ...
GAAGTGGCCCACTACAGTCCAATCGCGCATGCCGAAACGCAGCCGCTCCCCGGTTCCGGCGCCGTTGAATCGCTGGCCGATCGAGCGACCGGCAACGATCTCCGAAGAACCGGGCCGGAACATACGGCCCTCGACGATGTGCAGCTGCGGACGCACGACGAGGCCCATTGGACCGATGCCGCGAATCACGACATTCGACGGCTTGTCCGATCCACGCTTGTTGAGCGAGATCAGCACCACGGTTTCCTTCGAGATCAGGCGCTCGCCTTGCGGTCCGAGCGCGATCTCCGGCTGGTTCTGCTCGATGTCTTCGAGGATCTTCTTGCTCAGCATCTGATCCACGCGATTCAGCATCTCTGCCACTGCCTTGAAACCGGCATATGAATGTTTCTTGTTCTGTCCGATCGACTCAGAGCGGCGATACAGTTGCAACGCAACCTTCTGTGCCATCTCCGGAGAGAACTGACGCATTTCCGCAAGCCGCTTCACCACTTCCGTCCGCAGATCCTCACTCAGCGCGATCAGCACCAGTGCGGCGCGACCGGCTTCCAGGTGAGCCAGGACGAGTGCAACTGTCTGCGGGTGCTCGCCCTCGAGGAACTTCGCCAACTGCCGGGGATCGATCTTTTGCAGCATGGTGAGGTCGCTCATAGACCGCTCACGCAGGCGCCACACTTCATTCAACAGCTCTTCTGCGCGGTTCTCTCCAAATGCCTTCTGCAGCAGCCGGCGAGCATAGTCAACACCGCCACGCGTTGCGAACTTCTGCGTTTCCTGCAGGGCATAGTACTCACCGATCACGTTGGCAAGTTCTTCCCTGGGAACCGTGCCGAGACGCATGATCTCTTCCGTCACGCGCTGTACGTCTGTTTCAGAAAGATACTGAAACATCTCCTTTGCGAGGTCGTCACCTATCGCGACCATGAAGACTGCCGCTTTGCGCAGGCCTGCAGCCCGGGTCATCGGCGAATTGTTCTGGCTAGCCATCTTTTTTCGTCACCAAGAAAGGGTTTGTGCTATTCGTCCATGTCCGTAGCGATCCAGTGCTCAAGCAGGCGCGTACTCTGCTTGGGTTCCGCACGGATCTGCTTCTTGACCTGTTCGAAGATCATCTGCTCTTCACTGTTCTCTGTTTTCAAGCCGTTCGAGGCGCCCAGTACCGGCGTATCCGGAGATCCCTGCGTCAATAGGGACGCTGGCTCCGTGATCGGTAGAACACCTGCGGCAGCACCTGCCCCGACAGCAGCAAGAGCGGGAGTCTGCTGCGCCATCAATGCTGGCGCCTCCGGTTCCTGCATCAGCGCCGCGGTCTGCTTGACCATCGGACGCAGGACGAACATCACCAGCAGCAGACCCATCGCCACCAGGCCCACGGTGCGAAGTACACCCGGCGTCCGGATCAGTTCCTGCGTCTGCTCTGTCACGCGCTGCAGTGGAGTCAATGGAACCTCCGCGCTGTTCGTCTGGAAGCTGATGTTCTCAAGAACAAGCTGATCTCCACGTTTGGGATCAAATCCCGTGGATGCCTGTGCGAGTTGTTCCAGGCGGCGCATCTCTTCACTGCTGCGGCCATGCCAGACGGTATGCATATCCTTGCCTGCGCCTTCCAACTGCGGGCGATCGTTTACCAGAACGGCCACAGTAAGCCGCTTCAACCGGCCCGGGCCTTCTTGCATGTGGCTCAGGTGCCGGGTTACGGCATAGTTGGCGCTCTCTTCGCGTGCATTGTTGCTCGTCCCGTTGCCACCCTGCGGATATACAGGCAGATTGCCGTTCTGCATCAGAGGAGGAACATTGCCCTGGCCATTGGCCTGCTGGTTAGCCGCACCATTAGCTCCGGCAGCCGCTGGTCCACCCGCGGCATTGCTCTGCGTTCCTGGAACTCCCGCCGCGACCCGCTGGGAACCCTGTACCTGTTCGGTCCGTTGCATGCTGACGGTCGCCGAGAGTGCCGGATCATAGACCTCATCGGTTTTCTCTTCCGTGCCCTGCTCGTACTCCGCGTGCACCGTAGCGCGGACATTATCCCGCCCAGCCACTGGCTCCAGCATGGAGATGAGTTGCTGCTCCATCTGGTGAACGGCATCGGTCTGCTGCGCGGACTGTGTGGGCGCGCTCATATTTACATGACCATCCGCATCCACCAGGTTCACCTGATCCGGCTGCAGATTCTCCACTGCGCCGGCTACCAGATTGCGAATCGATTCGGCCTCGCCCTGAGCCATGGTCGAACGGCGAAGCTTCAGCACTACCGTTGCCTTGGCTGGATGATCCTCCGCACTGAATAAACCCTGCTTGGCCATGGCCAGGTGGACGCGCGCAGAACGCACAGAACCAAGAGTGCCAATCGTATGTTCCAACTCACCTTCAAGAGCACGCTGGTAGTTGACCTTCTCATCGAACTCGGAACCAACCCAGTTCGGTTTATCGAAGATCTCAAAGCCCATGCGTCCGCTCTGCGGCATGCCTTTGCTGGCCACTTCCATACGTGCCTTGTCCAGCAGCTCTTCGGGCACAAGCACTTCGCTGCCGTCGGACGAGATCTTGGCATTGATTCCTGCTGCACTCAGTTCCTGGCTGACAGCCTGCACATCCTTGGGATCAAGCCCACTAAAAAGCATCTTCCATTCTGTGCGGGAGCCGTACCAGCTAAAAGCAGCAACTACTGCAAGTACGATTGCGGACGCCAGCATCAAACGCGAACGCTGCGCCTTCGGTAAAGCATTCCAGCGGCTTCCGACATTACTCACCAGACGCTGCCAGGGAGCGGCGCCATCGCTGAGACCGGGGGTAGAACCTGTTTTCTGTAGTTCAGTCTTCTGATCTGGCATTGTTATGTCTTAAAACTGCATCTGCATCATCTGCTGGTAGGCAGCTACGGCTTTATTCCGTACCTGCAGAGCTAACTCGAAGGCCATGTCCGCTTTCTGGGTTGCAATCATCGCCTCGTGAATTTCGACGCCGCTACCGTCCATCAAACCCTTTACAGCCGTCTGCGCCTGCTTCTCCAATGCGGTGGCATCGTGCAGCGCACCTGCCAGAACATTGGCAAAGGGAGATTCCGTCTGCTCGGTCGAAGCTGGTGGCTTGACCACATTGCCGATTCCGGGAATTGTTCCTGTTAGCCGAATCGCGTCCATATCTGTCTCTTACTTCAAGATGTCCAGCGAGCTGGTGATCATGCTTTTCTCTGCCTGTACTGCCGACGCATTCATGCCATAGCTGCGCTGCGCACTCATCAGCTCCACCATTTCGGTCAGCGGATCGATGTCGGGATATGCGACATATCCATTGGCATCAGCATCCGGATGCCCGGGATCGAAACGCATGATCGGTGCTTTGGCGTCATCCTGCACCCCGGCAACTTCCACGCCTCCGGTCGCATTTGAGCTCATAGAGCCGCCATGCATTCCCAGATGCGACATAAAGGCAGCGCCGAACGTGCCATCCTGGCCGGCGGTCTGGAAAACCACCTGCTGCCTGCGGTACGGCCCTCCATCGGCGGTGCGGGTCGTCTCCGCGTTGGCCATATTGCTGGCCGTTACCTCGGCGCGGACTCTCTCGGCCTGCAGCGCGGATGCGCTAACATCCATCACACCAAACAGGTTCATGCCTTACCGTCCGCTTTGATCGCGTCCATGACGCGCGAATATTCCCGCTTCAGAAGTTCCACACCGGTTCGGAAAGCAAGCTGTGACTTTGCCAACTGCATGCCTTCACGCTCAAGGGAGACATTGTTGCCGTCCGGCCGGGCCACCAGGCCATCAACATCCTGAGTAGACGGAGTAAATGTGCCGCTTGCGGTGCCCTCCATGGCGTGCCGCATCTCATCTTCGAAACTGAAACCCTGAGTCCGGTAGCCGGGAGTGTCAGCATTAGCCATATTGCTGGCCGTTAGCTTCATCTGGGAGCTGGCCAGGTCCAGATACCGCGTCAACGCATCACTGATCGCACTTGTCTGCATCAGACATCCCCTCCCTCAAGCGATTGGACTTATCGCCGATGGAGAGTGCAGGTTTGGCTCCATTCTTCAGGCAGACATCTAAGAAGGCTCTCAGCCTCAATCATTAGAGCGAAACAAGAAACCGGGCTTTCGCCCGGTCTTGGAAGTAAGTGCGCTCGTAAGATTGACCTTTGGAACGGATGACAATGCCCTATGCCCGTTTGCGGCGGAGAATCACTTCCGTCATTCCAATCTCCGGACGGTCGTCCGCCAGAATGGCCGCTCGCTCCAAAACATGTCCTAATTCGCGGACATTTCCGGGCCAGTCATACCCCTGGAAAACCTCCAGGGCCGCCTGGGAAAGGCGTTTCTGCGGCATCGTTTCGCCAAGCTTATTGAGGATATGTGTCGCCAGCAGCGGGATATCTTCCGCCCGCTCGCGCAATGCCGGAATGACAACGGGAAAAACTGCCAGCCGATGGTAGAGGTCCAGCCGGAAGGTCCGCTCCTGGCTCAGCCGTTCCAGGTCGCGGTGGGTTGCAGCGATCACACGCACGTCTACCCGAACGGTCTCGTTGTCGCCGACCCGTTGCAGCTCCCCGTTCTCCAGAAAGCGCAACATCTTGGCCTGTAACGGCAGCGGCATCTCACCAATTTCGTCCAGAAACAAGGTGCCGCCATTCGCCGCCTCGATGCGGCCGGTGCGTGACTGTACCGCGCCGGTAAAGGCGCCGCGTGTGTGCCCGAACAGTTCGGCTTCCAACAGCGCCTCCGGAATGGCGGCGCAGTTCAAGGTCACGAATGGCTTCTGGGAGCGAGGGCTGAGCCGGTGGATCGCCCTTGAAACCACCTCTTTACCCGTTCCCGTCTCTCCTTCAATCAGGACGGTCGTATCGCGGGGAGCGACCAGACGAACCATGCGAGCGAGCTCACGCATGCCCGAGCTATTACCGATCATTCCCGGTAACAAGGCCGCGTCTACAGGAAGCTCGGCGGGAACAATCACGGGGACGGGCGCCGCGGGCTCTCGCTCGAGGATTGCAGGCGCCGGCTGTGGCGTCTCCGCCATATCTTCTTCTGCTGCACGCAGGACATGCAGCAACTCGTGCCGCCGTGGGCTTCTCGGTCCGTCTCCCACCGGTGCACCATCGGCGCGCAGAATATCGACCGATGGAAATGCCTGACGTACCCAGGCGATAAATCCATCCACCTCCAGGTCCGGCAACCAGTTGTCGACAATAAGCGCTTCCGGAATACGCTGTTCCATGCACGCCATGGCCTCAGCGCCACCGGACGCGGACTCTACCTGCCAGCGCAGGCCCTCAAGCGATGTAACCCATCGAAAACGTCGGTCTCCGTCTGCGCTGACCACAACGGCATGGCGAACGGATACCAATCCGTTCGCCACCCTGGTTTCAAATGGCATTATTTTAGGTCCCCTGGCCCGTCTTGCATCGCTTCTCGAAGCTGCTGCCGCATCCGCATTGCGATGCCGTTCAAGCGCTCGCATTCCGTCAGACTGTCGGCTATGGCGCGACGCATACTCTCCTCGTCGCCCTCCATCTCTGCCAACTCTAGACGGCACTGCAGCGCCGTCAGCGGTTGGCACAGGTCATGCAGCATCACGCTCAGTTCCTGTACCTGTTCACGATCCATAATTGTCACGCGTGTCGCAACATCCGTGTTGTACTACCGGCGGCTACGCTCTGTGAACCTGATTTTTCCGGGAGGCCACCGAGGAATGGCATATTCCGTAACCGATAACCCTCGCCACGAACCGTTTCAATCAACGCGGCGCCATCTGACACGCCCTGCACCGTCAGCTTCCGGCGCAGGTAGTTGATGTATACGTCCACAACATTAGTGCCGGTATGGGACGTTGTCCGCCAAACACCCTTCAAAAGCTGTGCACGGGAAACGGCTTTCCCCTTATGGAGCAGGAGGTACTCGAGCAGAGCATATTCCTTTGAGGTCAGCTCTACCTCCACGTCGGCTACACGCACCTGACGGAGCATACGGTTCACTTCCAGGACACCGTACTTCAGAAGCTGATCCGGTACGTGCTTCTTCCGGCGCATCACGGCGCGGCAGCGCGCTGTTAATTCATGGAAGCTGAATGGTTTGAGCAGATAGTCATCGGCTCCGAGATCCAGACAGCGCACCCGCTCCTCGACCTGGGTCCGGCCCGTCAGTACAAGGACGGAGGTGTGGGGCATCCTGCGGTGTACTTCCTCAAGCAGTTGAGCTCCATCCATTTTGGGCAAACTCAGATCCAGAACGACAAGCTCCGGATTTTCTTCCATTGCGTGATGGAGTGCGGCTTCTCCATCCTGTAACCACTCGACTTGATGACCTTCTTTTTCGAGTCCCTTTTTCAAGAGCATTCCAAGGGCTTTATCGTCTTCCACCAGCAGAATTCCCATTTGTTTCTCCAATTCACTGACTAACCTAGCGAAAAGCTGTAGTTCCGACTCTTGCGTTCGTTCACGTCTTTGCAGATAAGACTTATGTACCTACCTTGATTCGTGCACGGGGGTAACCGCAAGCCTGTGTTACCAGGACTTTTTTGCCGCAGCCCCAAAACGGGAATCTAAAGAGGAATTTAGCCAGTTACCCCCTAACGTCTTCGCTGTTGCGATTCGCCTTTTATTCGCTAGAATGTCAGATATGGCAATTACCCGGCGGCAAAAGGACGTTCTCGACTTCCTCACCTCATTCACGCAGCGTTGCGGATATTCCCCTTCGTATGAGGAGATCGCCAGCGGCCTCGGCGTTAATTCGCTTGCCACCGTTCATAAACACATCACGAACCTGCAGAACAAAGGTTTGTTGCAGCGTGCGCACAATCGCAGCCGCTCGATCGATGTTCTGCCGGCACGTTCTTCCAAGAAAGGTACCGATCGCCTGCCTCTTCTGGGCCGTATTGCAGCTGGGCGGCCGGTGGAAGCCGTCGAGACGGCCGAGACCATCTCGCTGAGCGATATTCTTGGCAACCGGGAGGTCTTCGCTCTGGAGGTCCGTGGCGATTCCATGCGGGATGAACATATCGTCTCCGGCGACTATGTTTTGGTTGAGCGCACCCGCACCGCCCGGGAGGGCGAAATTGTTGTCGCCCTGGTGGATGGCACGGATGCCACACTAAAGCGGTTTTACCGGGAAGGCAGCATGATTCGCCTGCAGCCCTCAAACTCCGAGATGGCGCCGATCTTCGCCCCGGCAGCCGCGGTAACGATCCAGGGAAAGGTCCTGGGGGTCTTGCGGAAGTACTAATCCGCAAAGCAACTTCGGGTTACCTCATTTTCAGGGAACCAACCTCCTATCTCGCGCGTACTCCCTTCCGTAACCAACCCACCGGAGGATCAGGAGTACCATGGCCGCACCCCGCAAATCCAAGCGCAAACTGTATATCTGGGGCGGCATCGCCGTCGTCGTCCTGGCCGCCGGCCTTACGTTTGCCATCAAGGCCTCCGGTTCCAGCTCGAAGATTGATGCTTCCCAGTTGTCGAAGGTTGAACGCGGCGACATCGCTCGCTCTGTAGTTGCCACCGGTAAGGTTCAGCCCATCGTCAAAGTCGAGGTCAAATCCAAGGCCTCCGGCATCGTCACCAAGCTTTTTGCCGATATCAACCAGCCGGTCAAAGTGGGCCAGCCCCTTGCCCAGCTCGACCAGCAGGAACTTCTCGATCAGGTTGCCGCCCAGAAGGCGCAACTGACCGCCGCAGAGTCCAACGCCCGGGCCGCCGCCGCCGCAATCGAGTTGGACAAGGTAAACGCCCAGGCCCCCGATCTGCCCAACTTCAAAAACACCTATGAACGGGCTCTGGCGATGTCAAAGCAGGGCGTTGTCAGCCAGCAGGCGCTGGACGACGCACAGCAGAAGTATGCTGCCGCCGCCAATGCGCGCGATAAGGCCCTCGCCCAGATCACGGTTGACACCGCCAAATTGCACCAGGCGGAGGCACAGGTCGCGCAGGCACAGGCATCGCTCAAACAGCTTGAAGAACAGCTTAGCTACACCAACATCGTCTCGCCGATCGACGGCATGATCCTCTCCCGCGACGTAGAGCTGGGCAATGCCGTCAGCTCCATTCTTGTGATGGGATCCACCGCAACCCTGGTCATGACCCTTGGCGACACAACCCAGGTCTACGTACAGGGCAAGGTCGATGAGAGCGATATCGGCAAAGTTTACCTGGGTCAGCCGGCCCGCATCCGCGTGGAAAGCTTCAAGGACAAAGTCTTCAACGGCAAGGTCACCAAAATCGCTCCGTTGGGAGTCGAGAAGGACAACGTTACGACCTTCGAAGTACGGGTATCGATCGACAATCCCGGCGGCGAGTTGAAGGCCAATATGACTGCGAACGCAGAGGTCATCCTCGAAGAGCACAAGAATGTGCTTACCGTCCCCGAGCAGGCTGTTATCTACGATAAGCAGCGTAACGCCAGCATTGAGATCCCGGATTCCAAGGCAGAGAAGGGCCGCAGGAAAGTCCCCGTAAAAGTAGGCATCTCCAACGGCACAAGGACCGAGCTTCTGAGCGGTCTTAATCAGAACGACCAGGTCATTCTGCAGCAGTAAACTGCGTTTTATCGTGAAACCATAGAGGGAACAACCATGAAGATCCTTCGTACTCTACTTACCGCAACCGCACTCGCAGCCGTCGCCGTACTCGCCACGGCCGAGGACTTTTCCCGTACCCTCACTGTCTCCGGGTCGACCAATGTCAGCGTCTCCACTGGTTCCGGATACGTCAAGGTTGTTCCCGGCTCGAATTCGGAGGTTCGTATCGTCGGCCACGTTCGCGCCGGCTCCGGAGGATGGTTTGCCGGTAATGCCGACGAGCGCATCCGCCAGATTGCCGCCAACCCGCCCATTGTTCAGTCGGGTTCCAGCATCACGATCGGCCAGACTCAGGGTAATAACGACCTTTACCGCAATATCGTCATCGACTACGACATCAACGTTCCAGCTGCGACAACTCTCCGAGCCAACTCTGGCTCCGGTTCCGTCATGATCGGCGGAATCATGGGAGCAGTTACCGCCAATACCGGTTCCGGGGACGTTCAAGTCTCAAATATTGGCTCAGACGCGAAGTTGGAAACCGGCTCAGGATCGATCCGCGCCGACGGAATTCATGGTTCAGCGACGCTTCAGACGGGCTCTGGCGACATTGAGCTTCGCCAGTCGGCCGCGGGCGACGTACGCGCCCAAACGGGATCCGGCTCCCTCCGGATCCACGGTTTCAACGGAGGTCTACGGGCTGGAACCGGCTCTGGAGATATCGAAATTGATGGCACGCCGTCTTCCGACTGGAAACTCGAGACCGGATCGGGCTCGGTTCGGCTTACCGTGGGGAACGCCAAGTTCTCCCTTAACGCATCTACCGGATCCGGAACGGTGCACGTAGCGCAGCCCATCCTGATGCAGGGCACGCTCAATCGCCACCATGTCCTTGGCGCCGTCAACGGCGGCGGACCTGTAATCAAAGCTGAGACCGGATCCGGAGACATCGAAATCCGCTAACTGATTTCAACTTCCTTACCGCGGCGGAGAGTGCAGACTCCGCCGCTCTTTTTTTGAGCCGGCCAGGGCGCCCTAGGCTTGCGCTGCACCTTCCATGCCTTGCACACTCTAGAGAGAATGGCTCTACCACCCTCCTCCGACCTTCGTCTTCTCGTCTTCGATCTCGACGGAACTCTCATCGACTCCCGGCAGGACCTCACCAATTCCGTCAATGCAATGTTGCATCACCTCGGGAAGCCGGCTCTGCCGGATGCCGTCATTACCACCTATATCGGCGACGGCGCATCCATGCTGGTACGCCGCGCGCTCGGAGACCCGGAGGGGGATCTACACGACGAAGAGTATGTGCAACATGCCCTAACCTTCTTCCTGGACTACTATCGGGTACATAAACTCGATTTCACCCGCGTCTACGACGGTGTGCTCCCATCACTTGAAGCCATTCGTATGGCTCATCCTCATCTGAGGATGGCCATACTTACGAACAAACCCGTCAATCCGTCCCGCGAAATTAGCCGTGCTTTGGGCCTGGAGCCATTTTTCTTCGAAAACTACGGAGGCAACAGCTTTCATACCAAGAAACCCGATCCACTGGGACTTGAGACACTCATGCATGAAGCTGCCGCCACACCCGGTCAAACCGTGATGATAGGGGACTCGGCCGTGGACATCCTTACCGCACAGAATGCCGGAGCCTGGTCGATTGGGTGCGTCTTTGGTTTGTCAGCCGACACACTGAAAACCGTCGCTCCTACCTGTCTCTGCGATTCGCCAAATCAGTGGGTATCCGTTCTGGAACCAAGGTAAAAATCTCTGTTCTTAGTTCGAACTTCCATATACCCTAAATGAGACAATAGACGTTTATTTGTGATGCAGCTTATTGATACCCCTCTCAAAGACGTCAAGCGCGTCCTTCCCAGAGTCTTCGAAGACCCACGGGGCTGGTTCGCAGAAACATATTCGCAGCGGACCTTCGCCCACGCGGGGTTGCCAAACAAGTTTGTCCAGGACAATCAGTCTTTTTCCCGGAAAGGTGTACTGCGCGGTCTCCACTACCAGCTCGGGAAACCGCAGGGCAAGCTCGTACGCGCTCTCACGGGTCACATTTGGGACGTTGCCGTCGACCTTCGCCGCGACTCCCCTGACTTCGGTAAATGGGCCAGCTTCCACCTCAGCGAAGACCGGGTGGAATACCTTTGGATTCCCGAAGGTTTTGCGCACGGCTTTCTCGTACTTTCAGAAAGCGCCCACGTCCTCTACAAGACCACCGACTTCTATCACCCCGCGGGAGAACGTTGCATCCGCTGGGATGACTCGACGCTGGCGATTGACTGGCCTCTCAATGCAGTCGACAACGTTTTGCTCTCACCAAAAGACGAACACGGCATGAGCTTTATGAAGGCTGAACTCCCGCCCGTAGGAGAACCTGTACCTCACTAGAGCATTTTCCCTGTAGGTGTAGGGCTTCCGTATCTATGGGCGTTTTCCGCAATGAAAACGCCGCTGCACACCCCTTTCGGGATACCCAGCAACGGGGAAATGCTCCAGAAATCTAAAAAACGAACCGGAAGACGGATTGCTTTGCAGGAGTCCATTTTCCGGTATGTTTTTCAAATTTCCAGCATCGCTGCTCGCAGCGAATCCTGCCAGGCCGGCATGGTAAAGCCCAGCGTCCGCTGTAACAGTTCACAATTTAAGCGAGAGTTCGTTGGCCTTCTGGCGGGCGTTGGATATTCCTCGGTTCTGATCGGCGTAAGTGTCGCCCAGGACTGCGCTGGCTCCTTCTCCTGGGCCAGCGCCAGAAAGGCCTGCGCAAAATCAAACCAGGTCGTCTCTCCGGCGTCACTGGCATGGTAGATGCCACCTAAGCGCCGGGCTTCGGCGAGACAATCTCCCGCTGCTTCACAACGACGAATGGCGTGCAGTGTAAGACGGGCGAGATCGCGCGCCCATGTGGGAGCTCCGTGTTGGTCAGCCACAATACGCAGCTCTTCTCTCTCCCGAGCAAATCGCAGGATAGTCTGGAGAAAGTTTTTTCCGGACGAGTTGTAGACCCAACTCGTCCGGAAGATGAAATGCGCAGCTCCAGTTGCCGCAAGCGCATTTTCTCCTGCAAGCTTGCTGGCGCCGTAGACGCTCAGCGGACCCGTTGGATCTGTCTCGACGTATGCCATATTCCCTGCCCCGGCGAAAACGTAGTCCGTCGAAAAATGGACCACTACAGCATCGAGAGCCGCAGCCTCTTCTCCAAGAACCTGTGGCAACTCAGCATTGAGCCGAAACGCCGTCTCCGGCTCCTGTTCCGCCTTGTCCACCGCTGTATAGGCGGCTGGGTTGATAATCCAGCGAGGCCGCAGTGAGCGAATATATCGTCTTACCGCATCCAGATCGCTCAGATCGAGTTTTGCTCGCCGTGGTGCAGCCACCGTTCCAAGCGGGTTCAGTATCGACTCAAGCTCACCGCCGACCTGTCCGCTGGCTCCGGTCAAAAAAAACGGGCCCATCAGAAAATCCGCTCTTTCAGGATGCGATGAAGGTAATTGGCATAGCTGCTCTTACCGATCTTCTTCGCCAAAGCGCCAAGCTCTTCGCTGGAGATCCATTTCTTGCGAAATGCGATCTCTTCGGGACACGCTACCTTCAGGCCCTGCCGATGCTCGATGGCATGAATAAATGTCCCTGCCTCAAGCAAGGAATCATGCGTTCCGGTATCAAGCCAGGCTGTCCCACGGCCAAGGTTCTGTACCGCAAGCTCTCCACGTTCCAGGTACCATCGATTCACATCTGTGATTTCCAGCTC
>Ga0207647_10003213_pt1 | contig 12258 bp, 11 predicted proteins | sample KBSCornC2_FD_184295 | JGI IMG/M metagenome (GOLD analysis project Ga0207647, IMG submission 184295) | Corn rhizosphere microbial communities from Kellogg Biological Station, Michigan, USA - C2 (SPAdes) (version 2) | ecosystem: Host-associated > Plants > Roots > Rhizosphere ...
TGCCGTGCTCCGCAAACACGACCGGCGTCTCGAACTCGCGGATCAGTGCAACGAAATCCGGCGCACAGAAACTGTCGTGGCGGACCTCGACGACATGGCGCAGCGCGCGTCCGTCGAGCTTGCGCGGCAGCAGCTCGAGGAACTTGCCGAAATCGGCACCGTCGAATTTCTTGGTCGGCGCGAACTGCCACAGCACCGGCCCGAGATGGTCGCCGAGTTCCAGCACGCCGGAATCATAGAAGCGCTTGATGGAATCGCCGGCTTCCGCGAGCACGCGGCGGTTGGTGGCAAAGCGCGGCCCCTTCACCGAAAAGACAAAACCCTCGGGCACTTCACTGGCCCATTTGCGAAAGCTCTCCGGCTTCTGCGATCCGTAATAGGTGCCGTTGATCTCGATCGAGGTCAGCTTCGAGGCCGCATAGGACAGCTCCTTCGCCTGCGTCAGCTTCTCCGGATAGAACACGCCGCGCCAGGGCTCGAAGGTCCAGCCGCCGACGCCGATGAAGATATTGCCGGATTTCTTGGACACGGTTTTTGCTTTGGCCACGGAAGGATCTCGCATCGACGTGGAGGGGAGGCCGGCATCCTAGTCAAACGAGTTGTGATTGGCCAGTTGCCGCGGCCCGTCTAAGCTTCCAACCAGATCATCTGCGAAGAAGGAGAACAAGATGCGGATGCTGATGCTGGGAGCGGCGCTCGTGATGACATCTGCTGCCATGACATATTCTGCCATGGCGGATGACGACGATGCCAGGGGCGCGCAGAAGCTCGCCATGCAGGGGCGCGACGATTACTGGCATTGCCTGGCGCGGGAATATTCGCGCGACAGCAATCAAGGCCTGTCGGAACAGGATTTTGGCCGCTCGGTTGCGGGCGCCTGTCCGTCGGAGCGGCAATATTACCGGGTGGCATTGCTCGACTATCTCACCACGCAATACCCGAGCATCGATTCCGGCGCCCATCTCGCGACCGCGAACAGGGCGGTGGAGTCGGCGCAGAAGGACATCGTGACGGCCTTCGTCAAGCACAGGCCGCCGCAGAAATGATTCGAACAGCCGTTGCGGTCCCGTGGCTCTTCCGGCTGCGCGCTCATCCGTGGTATCACTCGCCGCATCTGGAACGGGGATGGGTTTCCATGTCGTCTGAGTCGGTGGGTGGCATTCTGGGCGCGATCGTCGCGGCGATCGTGCTCGCGGTCGCCGTCGTCTTCGGGCCGATCGGCCAGTACGGCAAGCCGCCCAAGCCCGCCAAGGTCGATCAAGCCCCGGCCACCGCGCCGGCGGCCCCTGCCGCACCCGCGCCGCGCGGCCCGGTGATCAAGGAAGTCCCGAACTAGTCGTCGGCCCGAAAGAGGGTGCTTTTGCCCCTTGAAAAGCGGCCTTGCAGTCCCCATCTAGCCTTTAACGGCGACGTTGAGAGATAAACTCCGGCGCTGGAACGACCTTGGAATAGCTCAGGCTGCGCCGGATGTACGCGCGGTCCGCCGTTCCGGGGTCGTTGGCATTTTGGGGCCCTTTTTGGCCCTTCCCCTTGGAAACCCCGGCTTGGCAGCGCAGGACGCGGCGGATATACGCTGCCGTCATGAATGAAGCGATCAGACCGGGCTCCGACAACCGGCCCCAGGCTCAAGAGGGGCCGGAACTGTCGGTCATCGTCCCGACCTTCAACGAGCGCGACAACGTCACGGTGCTCTACCGGCGCCTGGAGGCGACGCTCCCCAACGTCGCCTGGGAGGTCGTGTTCGTTGACGACAATTCACCCGACGGCACCTGGGATGTCGTACGCGCGCTGGCGCAGCGTGACAGCCGCGTGCGCTGTGTCCGCCGCATCGGCCGCCGCGGCCTGTCCGGCGCCTGCATCGAGGGCATCCTGGCCTCCAGCGCGCCCTTTGTCGCCGTGATCGACGCCGACCTCCAGCACGACGAGACGCAGCTGCCGAAGATGCTGCTGCTGCTCGCCAGCGACCAGGCCGATCTGGTGGTCGGCAGCCGCTATATCGAAGGCTACAAGAGCGAAGGCTTCAACAAGCAGCGCGCCGGCGCCAGCGCGCTGGCGACCGAGGTCGCCCGGAAGATGCTGCGGGTCGAGATCGCCGATCCCATGAGCGGCTTCTTCATGGTCCGCCGCGATCGTTTCGAGGAATTGGCGCCGAAACTTTCGGTGCATGGCTTCAAGATCCTGCTCGACCTCGTCGCCACCGCCCACGGCAGTTTGCGGGCGGTCGAGATTCCCTACACCTTCGGCGCCCGCCAGCACGGCGAGAGCAAGCTGGATTCCATGGTCGCGCTCGACTTCCTTGGCCTGGTGCTGGCCAAGCTGAGCAACGACACCGTTTCGCTGCGTTTCATCCTGTTCGCGATGGTCGGCGGCATCGGTCTCGTCGTGCACTTGACCACGCTGTTCATCGCCCTTCGGGCCTTCAAGGCGCCGTTCGCGGAGGCGCAGGCCGCAGGCGCTATCGTCGCCATGACCAGCAATTTCATCCTCAACAACTTCCTCACCTATCGAGATCAGCGGCTGAAGGGCTTCGCGCTGCTGCGCGGCCTGATCGCGTTCTACATCGTGTGCAGCGTCGGCCTGCTCGCCAATGTCGGCGTCGCCTTCTCGGTCTACGACCAGGAGCCGATCTGGTGGCTGGCCGGCATGGCCGGCGCGCTGATGGGCGTGGTGTGGAACTACGCGATGTCCGGACTGTTCGTCTGGCGCAAGAAATAGCTCACGATGGGCGGAGCTGACGCGCGGGTCGTCCGCAATACCGCGCTGGTGATCCTAGCGCTGGTCGGCTTGCGGCTCGTCGCGGCCGCCTTCACGCCGATCACCTTCGACGAAGCCTATTACTGGCTGTGGTCGAAGAACCTGGCGGGCGGCTATTACGACCACCCGCCGATGGTTGCCTACGTCATTCGCGCCGGCACGATGATCGCCGGCGACACCGAGCTCGGCGTCCGCCTCGTCTCGATCCTGCTCGCGCTGCCGATGAGCTATGCGATCTATCGCTCGGCCGCGATCCTGTTCGGGGGCGCCCGCCTCGCGGCCAACAGTGCCATCCTCCTCAACGTGACGCTGCTGGCCGCGGTCGGCACGCTGATCGTCACGCCCGATGCGCCGCTGCTGGTCGCCTCGAGCTTCGTGCTGTTCTTTCTCGCAAAAGTGCTGGAGACCGGCCGCGGCGTCTGGTGGCTCGCGGTCGGTGCAGCCGTCGGTGCGGCGCTGCTGTCGAAATACACCGCGATGTTCTTCGGGCCGGCGATCCTGATCTGGCTCGCGGCCGTGCCGAAACTCAGGCGCTGGTTCCTTTCGCCCTGGCCCTATCTCGGTGGCCTCGTTGCCCTTGCGCTGTTCTCGCCGGTGATCCTCTGGAATGCGGATCATCAATGGGTCTCGTTCGCAAAGCAGCTCGGGCGCGCCAGGATCGAGGATTTCCGCCCTGTCTTCATCGCCGAGCTGATCCCGACCCAGATCGCGTTCGCAACGCCGCTGGTCTTCATTCTCGGCGCGATGGGGCTGCACGCGCTGACCTGGCGCCGGGCCGGCGCGCTGGCCTCGCGCGTGCTGATCGAGACGCTGTTCTGGACCATCGTCGCCTATTTCGCCTGGCATTCGCTGCATGCCCGCGTCGAGGCCAACTGGTTCGCGCCGGTCTATCCGCCCTTCGTGGTTGCGGCTGCGGCCGCCGCCAACCTCGTGCAGTGGAAACCGCGTGCGCGCCGCCTGGTCGACTTTTGTCTGCGCTGGGCTGCGCCTGCCGGCATCGTGATGTTCGCAGCCCTCATTGTGCAGGCCAACACCGGCTGGCTGTCCGGCTATCGCCGCGATGCGACCGTGCGCAGCGTCGGCGTCGGCTGGCGCGAGCTCGCCGCGGAGATCGAAGCCGTGCGCGCCCGCACCGGTGCGACGTGCGTGCTTGCGCCGGATTACGGCACCACGGGCTGGCTCGCCTTCTATCTGCCGCGCGGCAGCTGCGTGGTGCAGCAGAACCAGCGTATCCGCTGGGTCAACATGCCCGAGCCCGATCCAAAGCTGCTTGCCGGCAAGCTGCTCTATATCGATGAGCTGCGTCAGGGCGGCCATCCCGCCGTCAATGATTTGTTTGCGCAGGTGACGCAGGTTGCGCAATTGCAGCGCAAGCGCGGGCCGCTCGTGATCGAGACCTACGGCATCGATCTGCTCGAAGGCGCCAAGGGCGACGTGCTGGACCGCTCGCCGCCACCGGAAGCGCGGTAGCGGGCGTTACCGCCTACCCACCGTCGTCCCGGCCCCCCGTGCGCGATTGCGCACTCGGCCGGGACGACGGTGGAGTGTTGGACGGCTGGCGGTGGCCATTCAATCGATCATCTCGGCCTTGGTCGCGGCCTGGCTGGGCCCGTTCCGGTCGCGCCAGAACCAGACGGTCACGACGCCGGAGCGGCCGCGGACCTGCGTGAGCAGGGGGCCTGTCAGGACGCCGTCGGGAGCGCCGTGGAAGTCGGCGGCATCCAGCAGCGTATCGGTCAACGCGAGCCGCGCATCGTTCTGGGCCGCGACCTCCATCAGCCGGCTCGCGACGTTGACGGTGTCGCCGGTCGCCGTGATGTGCTGGTGGCTTTCGCCGAGACGGGAGGCGACGATCGGGCCGAAATGCGCGCCGATCTTGAAACCGACCTGGCCTCCGATCGCAGGGGGCAGCGAGGCGATCCAGCGTTCGACGCCGCGATGCAGGTCGATCGAACATTTCAGCGCGCGCGCCGCGTCATCCGGCATTGCGTGTGGCAGTCCGAACAGGAGCATGGCGCCGTCGCCGAGAAAGCCGGTGACCATGCCGCCGCAATCGACTGCCGCCTTGTCGATCAACGCGTGAAACGCCTTCAGGAGATCCCTGAGTGCGTCCGGATCGGTCCGCTCGCTCAGCGCCGTGAAGCCGGAGAGATCGATGAAGACCACGGCGGCATCCTGCCGGACAGGCTTCGACAGGAAGTTCGGATCGCGCGCCAGCCACTCCTGCACGGCGGGTGCCTGGAATAGCGCGAGCGATCTGCTCTTGGCGGCGAAATACTGCGTGCGGCGGCCTCCCGCCCATAGCTGCACGCCGGCAAAGATCGCAACGGGCGGGACCGCGGCCGCAAGCGTGGTCGCGCCGTTCAGCCAGACCCCATGCGTGAACGCGAGCAGATTGAGCCCGGCCCAGGCGATCATCACCGCCGCCGCCGCCATGATGCCGAGCGCGCTGCGCCGCCAGGCGAGCAATCCCACCAGCAGCACCGGCAGCAGGATGGCGGCGAGCGCGTCGGCGATATGCACCTTGCGGTCGCGCACGATGCCGTCGCCGGCGACGAGATGAGTGATCGCGGTGGAGATCACCTCGACGCCGGGCATGAGCGAATCGAACGGCGTCGGATAGAAATCGCCGCCGCCGGCGACCGAGGCGCCGATCACGACGATCCGGTTCTCGATGGCGGCGCGACTGAGCGTGCCGTCGAAGATGCTCTGCGCGCTGACGGTGCGGATGGTGCGGCGCGGACCGTAATAGGTGATCGGCAGCGCGAAGTCGGTGTCGGTCGGCACCACGCGATCGCCCAGCATGAGGTGATCCGGCGCGATCGTCAGCGGCTTGTCGAGCGCGCGGGTCGCGACGCGCAAGGGGAATGACAGCTCGACCTTGTCGTGCGTCCGGAACAGCATCGGTACCGAGAGCGGCGAGCCGGATTGTCCCGTCGCGACGTTGACGACGCCGACTTCGGCGTGATTGGCAAATGCGGGCAAGGGCAGCAGGAAGCGCTCGGCCTGCGGCAGGACGGCGAGGGGACCCTCGCTGCTGGGCGCCACGGTCTCGCTGGCAGTCGGGAAGATCGCCGCGGCGGCGAGAACCATGGGACCGGTGGCGAGCGTGTTGGCCAGCGTGGCATCGCCGATCGCGGCGCTGCGGTCGACCAGCAAGAGGTCGATCGCGACGACCTTCGGCTTGAACTGCACGATAGTGTCGACGACACGGGCGAGATCGGCGCGCGGCAGGGGATAGCTGCCGCCGCGTTTGACGACGGTGTCGTCGATCGCGACGATGGTGACGAGATCGGGCGGAACCTGCACGCCGCGGATCTGCGTCCGCAGGTCGGTCAGGGTTGCTTCGAGGTGGTCGAGAAAGCGCAGATGGCCGTTGGCGTGAGCGGCATAGATGCCTGCACCCCACAGCGCGGTGAGGACGAGTGCCACCAGGATCTGAACGCGTCTAGTCATTACGTGCTGCAATCTTCTTTACGTACCGCAATCTTCTTCGTTTTGTCGTGCGGGCCTTATTGACCCAGTCTTGCCATCAGCGCGTCGACGCGCGGCTGGCCCCAAGTCTTGACGGTCAATGGACCGGTTGCCTCGACATCGACGCCTTCGCCAGGGCCCAGAACGACGCCGCGTCCGCGGCTCCTGCGGCTCACGCCGACACGGCCGTCGGCGACGAAGACCGAGGTTTTTGCATCGGCGACGTCGACGGCCCATTTGGTGCCGCGCACGGCGGCGATCGCCTGCGGCGTCAGCACCTTGAAGGGATTGCCGCCGGGCTTTTTGGGCACCTCGACCAGCAGCGCTTTGCTGCTCAACTCCACGGAGTCTATATGTCCGTCGCGGTTGGCGTCCTTAAGTTCAAATCTGGCGCCGTTTTCCGCAACGATGGTGATGCCGTTGTCGCAGCGCCAGGTCTGCGTGCCGGCGGCGGAGAGCGACGCCGTGCAGCCCGCATTGGCAGGCTGCGCGGCCACGTATCCCGTCAACAACGACGACCACGCCAGGGCGAGAAACCCGGCACGTGCGATCCCTCTCATGCCAGCCTCCGTTTGCGTGCGTGGCACAGTTCAAGGCGATGTTGATACGGTACCGTATCACGCGCAGAGGCTGCTGAAAAGTGCCGCTTCTCGCAGGTATTTAGTTGCCGCGGTCTTTTCCAGACCGGCGCGATCAACTTTCAGTCAGGGAGCCGTGCTGCGTGAGCGCTTGGTGCCATGTGCGATGTGTGATGTGCGTGAGCATTGCCGTCATGTCGCTGACTTCGGTGCGCCGAAAGACGGAGGGGACGCCCGCGCGCGCCAGCCTCGCGCAATGCTTCGCGGCTATGCTCCGGCGGTATTGAAGACCACGAAAATGACTTGGTTGGATGCGCCTAGAGAGGCCGTCGAAGACGTCCGCTGAGCGCACCGATCAGGCCGAGAATTATAGTTAACAGACGCGGCTAAGTCCGTAGTTCTGCGGACTTTTTTCTCGAAATGGGACAGCGCTAACGCGGTGCCTCACATCTGCCCGAACTTAATCTGCATTTAACTAAAAGTCGCCTTAATGACGCTCCGACCGCCTGCGAGATGCTGTTCCCGGATCGTGACCAGCGGCACTTCGAAGGGGGACTGAGTGACACCGTCCTGGACGCAAGGCGAATGAGTACGAGTATCGCTGCGCAGAGTAACGCGGCACGGAAGTCCAAAAATCCTGGCAAGAATCCACATCGGAAGCCTTCCCGGAAAATGACCACCCAAAACGTGCTTGGCGCCGCCTTGATCGGCTGCGTCGTGCTTGGCGCCGGCTGGACCGTCTACAGCAACATCTTCGCCGCCAGCGTCTATCCGACCGTCGGCAGCAACGGTTACGACGAGCCCGTGGTCAAGCGCGCGCCCAAGGTCGCGCTGCGCGAGGCGGGCGACGCCATCAAGGAAGCCTTCGCACTCCTGCCGGACCGTTTGCAGGTCGCAGCCCCCATCTCGCGCGAGATGTTCAACGAGCGCTTTGCCGCGGCTGCGACCCAAGGCGTGGAATCCAATGCGGCGAGTGCCGTAGCCCAGGCGCCCGCAACGAAGGTCGCCGACACCGCGAAGCCGAGCGTGATCGCGAAGGTCGCCGAAGCGCTGAAGCCGTCCGCCCCGGCCAAGGTTGCCGACAAGACTGCGGACAAGGCCAAGCGCGCTCCGGATGCGCAGATGCAACTGGCTTCGGCCGATCCGGCCGAGATCGTGCCGGCGCCCGAGGCGAAGCCAAAATCCTTTGCCGACCGCGCCAAGGCCGCGGTGATGTCGATCACCGGGCCGCGCCAGTCGATGGTCGAAAAGCTCTGGGGCAAGCGCGAGCCCTCCGGCGGGCTGCTGGCCTATGCCTCGGCCGATGCCAGCGTGACCGCGTCCATCGCGCCAAGGGAGCAGAACCCCATGCTCGGCGGTTCGGCGCCCTATGAGCGCGACACCGCGGTCTACGACATCACCGCCAAGACGGTTTATCTGCCCGACGGCACCAAGCTCGAGGCGCATTCCGGCCTCGGCTCCAATCTCGACGATCCCCGTTCCTCGCGCGTCCGCATGCGCGGCGTGACGCCGCCGCACATCTACACGCTGAAGCCGCGCGAGGCGCTGTTCCACGGCGTGCCGGCGCTGCGCCTGACCCCGATCGGCGGCGAGAGCGCGATCTACGGCCGCGACGGCCTGCTCGCGCACACCTTCATGCTCGGGCCGAACGGTGACTCCAACGGCTGCGTGTCGTTCAAGGACTATTACGCGTTCCTCGACGCCTACCGCAACAAGGGCATTCGCAAGCTCGCGGTGCTGGCGCGGGTGGATTGAGGCGCTCCCGGGCGCCGTTTCCGAGCTCTATCGCTTCACGAAGGTGAAAGTGCAGGGACGAAGCTCGTTGCGCTTGCCGCTGCCGCGGGTGCGCTCGAATTGCGCGTCGATCGTGTACGCATAGGGCGAGCCGGGCGGCGCATTGTTGACCGTGTAGGTGCTCTGGCCTGTCAGGCCCCGCGCACTCAGCGTGGTCTTTCCGTCGGGTGGTATCTGGCCGTCGATCAGAAGCGTGTTGGTCGTTCGCTGGTCCGGATCTTCGGCGTGTAACACGCCGTTCGTGACGGTGGCTGACAGGGCTCTCGTGTAGCCCTGTGCCTTGCCGGAAGAGGTGCAGCTCACGGTGACGTCCCACTTGCCGTCAAAGTTCTTGGTCTCGCCGGATGCCGGCGCAAGCGCCGTCTTCTGTTTGAGGCCTTCAATTCGCGCCCTGGCGAGGGTGGCGAAGATGCAATTCGGGAATCGGGCGAGATGGTCTTCGTAGGCACCCAGCGTGCCGATGCCATCCGCAGCCTTCCAATGGGCCTCTGCGGCCGCGCAGGGATCAGGCCGCGGCGCGGCTTGCGGGGCCGCTGGCGCGACCGTGACCGACACCGGCCCGTTCAGGTAGAACTTGCCGATGATCGAGAGCGACAGCTCCGGCAGCTGGGTCTTGCCGCTGCTGTCATAGACGTCGCTGCTGATGTCGCGAAAGACGTCGCCGATCTCCTGCGGCTCCTCGATGTGCTTCAGGAACGCCGTCGTGTAGGGGCTGTTGCGACCGGTGCCGTCGGCGGCGACCTGCCCTGATTGTGTCGAGAACGACACGATCGTGCCGCGCGGCGCTTCGACCTTCGACAGCCCGCGTCCGATCGAGGCGGCGCGCGTCATGCCGGCGGAGCGCTTCAGGCTTTCCGCCAGCGGATTGTCGCGGCAGGAATCGAGCACGAGGATGCGCAGGTTCTTGGCCTGCTGCAAATCGTTCACGATGTCGTCGACCCGCACGAAGCGCTTGAGGTCGGCTTCATCCGTCAGCACGGCATCGACGGGCATCAGATAGTTCACGCCGTTGTACTGCATCGCATGGCCGCTGTAGTAGAACATGGCGACGTCGGCCCGGCTCGCGGCGCGCGCGAAGCGGATGGTCAGGTCCTGCATGTCGGCCTGGCGCAGGTCGATGCCCTGAAGCACCTCGAAACCGCTGCGCTTGAGCGAGCTTGCTACGTCTTCGGCATCGTGCGACGGGTTGGGAAGCTGCGCCGTCGAGGCATAGGCACCGTTGCCGATCACCAGCGCCACCCGCGTCTCCGCCGATGCGGGACCCAGGCACAGCCAGCACGCGAGGAAAGTCAGGCAGAGTTCGGCCAGGCAAAATCTGGAAAGAGCACGCATGAATGCCCTCCAAGGAAATATTGAAAAATATCCCTCCAGATTAGCGCATGCCGCGCGGGCATCAATGCCCTCGCTGTGGAACCGTCAGATTGGTCGTCCGTGACATCCTGTCACGCCCGGCTCGCGTCCACGGTCTTGCGTAGCGTCATCTCGGTGGCGATCGCCTCCCTCACGGCGGGCCGCGCCTGCATGCGTTCGAGATAGGCCGAGAGGGACGGCCATTGCGCGACGTCGACCCCCGCGGGCCGCAGCAGCAGCAAGGCCCAGGTGAGGTGGGCATCCGCGACGGTGAAGCTGTCGCCGACAAGGAATTCGCGGCCCGCAAGGTGCGCTGATGGTACCGACAATGTCTGCGCGATGCGGGCACGCGGCTTGGCGAGCGAGCCGTCGTCCTTGTACCAGAAGGTCGGAAACAGGAACGCCTTGTGGATCTCGGTGCCAATGAAGCTCAGCCATTCCTGGAGGCGATAGCGATCGGGATCGCCGAACTGCGGCGCGAGCTCCGTCTCCGGCTTCAGATCAGCAATGTATTGCAGCACCGCCGCGCATTCGGTCAGCCGTTCGCCGTTCTCCAGCACCAGGACCGGCACCGCGCCCTTCGGCGAGGCGCCGCGGAAATCGCTGCCGTCGTCCACGACCTGCTTCGTCAAGAGATGCACCTGATGATAGCGCGCATCGAGGCCGGCTTCCAACAGCGCGATGCGGCTCGCAAGCGAGCAGGCCATCGGCGAGAAATAGAGTTGCAGCATCGCGTTGCTCCGTTATTTCAGCGCATCGCCGCGCGCGATGATCGCGAAGCGGTCGGATAGCTCGGCGAGTGCAACCTCGTGGATGGTCCGGGCGTCCAGCGTGCCGCCGCGGCCGTCGGGCAGGTCGCGCGTGGCGCAGGCGTCGGCGTCGATGGTCGTACGAAAGCCGAGGTCGAGCGCGGCACGGGCGGTGGAGCTGACGCACATATGCGTCATGAAGCCGGCCAGCACGATGTTCTTCCTGTCGGTTGCGGCAAGGCGCGCCTGCAAATCAGTGCCGGCAAACGCATTCGGCAACTCCTTCTCGATCACCAGCTCGCCGGCACGGGGGCTCAGCTCGGCGACGATGGCGCCGCGCTCAGCGCCGCGATCGAACAGGCTGCCGGCCTTGCCGCGATGGGCGATATGGATGATCGCGGCTCCGCTCTCGCGTGCCCGTGCCAGGAGCGCAGCCGCCCGCGCGATCGCAGGTCCCGCGTCGGGCAAAGCGAGAGGACCTGCGAGATATTCGTTCTGGATGTCGATCAGCACCAGCGCGGCGTCGCCAAGACGCGGCGGGTTGAGATCGGCACCGGCGAGCTGCAGCAGGGTCTTTGCGGTCGTCATGGTTTTGGAAATCTCCGGAGCAAAAGGCTCTGCGAACATAGCCCCGGGAATGCCTGCCGATATGCAGGGATATTGCAGCGGGTGGCTGCAATATTGCAGGCTGCGCCCGGCCGGTATAACCTCGCGCAATGAACTGGGACGATCTGCGCATCATCGCTGCCGTCAGGGACGAGGGCACCTACGCCGGCGCCAGCGCGCGGCTGCGCATCGACGAGACGACGGTCGGGCGCAGGCTGTCGCGCATCGAGCGTGCGCTCGGTTTGCGTCTGTTCGAGGCCGCCGACGGCGTCCGCAGGCCGACGCGGAGTTGCGAGGCGGTGCTGGCGCATGTCGAGGCGATGGCCGCACATGCCGCCGAGATCGGTCGCGTCGGCGAGAGCCTGGCAGGTCCGGTGGGACGCCTGCGCATCGCCTCCACCAACACGGTCGCCGAGGAGGTGCTGTCGCCGCGCGCGAGCGACTTCCTGCGCGCCAATCCCGGCCTGACGCTGCAATTCCTCACCTCGAGCGAGAACGTCAAGTTCTCGCGCTGGGAGGCCGATCTCGCCATCCGGCTGCGCAAACCCGACAAGGGCGACTTCGCGATCTCCAGGCTCGGCGACGTCAAGCTCCATTATTTCGAGCCTGCTACGACCGAGGGCGAGCCGCTGCTGTGCGCCTATCCGGACGAACTCGGTGCCATTCCCGAGATGCAATTTCTGCGCACGAAGAAAGCTCGCGCGCGCTGCGTCACCGACAACGTTCGCGTCATCCGTAATCTGATCCGCGCGCATCAGGCCGCCGGCGTGTTGCCGGAGTATAGTTGCGCGGACTTGCTCGGCGATCGCCGCCTGCGTGCCACGCTGCTGCCGAAGCGGCGCGACGTCTGGCTGCTCGTGCAGAACCACCTCAAGCGCGACGCCGCAACGCGCGTGACGATCGACTGGGTGAGGGCGTGTTTCCAGGAGATGTCGCGCAGTTGAGGTTAGCTT
>Ga0207647_10003214_pt1 | contig 12257 bp, 10 predicted proteins | sample KBSCornC2_FD_184295 | JGI IMG/M metagenome (GOLD analysis project Ga0207647, IMG submission 184295) | Corn rhizosphere microbial communities from Kellogg Biological Station, Michigan, USA - C2 (SPAdes) (version 2) | ecosystem: Host-associated > Plants > Roots > Rhizosphere ...
CGCCCGGTCCTGCGCAGCCGCTCCCCTCACGGCTCGCGGGGCCGGGCTTTTTTTATGCGCTATCCGCCCGCAGCCCAGTCAGGGCGCGGCTTATAACCCTAGGTTCTATGCAGATGAGAAACCCTCATCTGCATAGGCCTTTTCATCGATCTAATCCCGGGTTTTCATAGGCGCAACCCACGAGGCCGGCGCGCAGAGCACGGCCATCATCGCGGCGCCGACATCCCCATGCCGGCACAGGGGTTCGTTTCTCCGAACGCTGTCACTGGCGCGGGCATCGCCGATTCCCGTACGTGCATGGACGCACACCAGCGACGGCCATTTCTCCGTTGCGACCAGAGAACCAGGATTTGAACAAGCAGATTGTGTTGTCTCCACGCGCCCTCACAGTGGCGCTTGCTGCCCTGTTGACGCTGGGCACCGCGCCCGTCTTCGCGCAGTCCACCACGGGCAGCATCTTTGGACAGGTTCCCGCCGGCAACGGCGAGTCCGTGCAGATCAAGAGCGCGACCGGCATCACGCGCACGGTCGCTGTCGATGAGCGCGGTCGCTATGTTGCCTCCGAACTTCCGCTGGGCTCCTACACGGTGTCGCTGCTGCGCGATGGCAACGTGGTCGATACGCGCACCGACATCAGCCTGCGCGTCGGCGCAGGCACCGACGTGTCCTTCGAAGCCGCTGCAGCCAAGGAGCTGGGCGCGGTAAGCGTATCGGCCAACACCGCGCCGCAGATCGATGTCACCAGCGTCGACTCGCGCACCGTCATCACCGCCCAGGAACTCGCCCGCCTTCCGCTGGGCCGTTCGGCGGAAGCGATCGCCTTGCTTGCACCCGGCGTCACCGGCAACAGCGGCGGCTACACCGGCCCGACGGGGCAATCGCTGGTCAGCTTCGGCGGTTCCGCGGCCAGCGAGAACGCGTACTACATCAACGGCTTCAACACCACGGAAAGCCAGCGCGGCCTGGGCGGCCTCACCCTGCCCTATGGCGCCATCGAACAGCAGGAAATCTACACGGGCGGCTACAGCGCGCAGTACGGACGCTCCGATGGCGGCGTGATCAACATGGTGGGCAAGCGCGGCACCAACGAATGGCACTTCGGTGGACAGGTGCTGTGGGAGCCGGCCTTCGCGCAGGCCGGCGCGCGCGACACGTACTACACCAACGGCCTGCCGGCCTCGCCTGTTGCCGGCGGCCTGTACGATCCCAACAGCCGCAATCGCCAGTGGACCACCACGGTGGATGCCTATGTGGGCGGCCCGCTGATCAAAGACAAGCTGTTTCTGTTCGTCGCCGCCGAGGCCTCGCGCCAGGAAGGCAACACGGTCAACAACGTGTCCAGCGCCAAGCCCTACGTCGACTATCGCTACACCACGCCCAAGTGGTACGCCAAGCTCGACTGGAACATCACCGACAGCAACATCCTCGAGATCACCGGCGCATCGAGCAAGCGCTCCACCTCGGGCTCGATCTACGACTACGACTACAGCGCGCTGTCGCGCGGCGCTTACGTCAACGCCAACGACAACACCAAGACCGGCGGCGATCTCTACACGGCCAAGTTCACCAGCTACCTCACCGACCGCCTGACCTTCTCGGCGCTGTACGGCAAGATGAAAACGGTGAACTACGACGTGCCGGGCAACTACGACGGCAGCCTGACCTACCTCACTGACATCCAGAACCAGAACCCGGCGTTCAACGGCGGCAACCCGATCGGCAACAGCCAGGTCACGCAGTCGTTGTTCAACCCCAATCGCCACAACAACAGCAACAACCTGCGCATCGACCTGTCCTACCAGCTCGGCTCGCACACCTTGTCGGCGGGTATCGACAACCAGAACGCGCGTGCGATCGACCAGGGCAGCCAGAACTCCGGCCCCGGCTACTACTGGCAGTACGCGTACACCACCACGCCGAACGTGGCGTTGATTCCGAACCTTGGCGTAGGCGCACCAGCGAACTATCCCAACGGCACCTCGGGTTACTACGCCGTGCAGTACGTCAACAGCTCGATCGCCAGCGTGCGTTCGGCGCAGCGCGCGCAGTACATCGAGGACAAGTGGCAGGTGACCGATCGCTGGCTGCTGTCGCTGGGCCTGCGCAACGACCAGTTCACCGACTACAACGCCAATGGAGAGGCGTATATCCGCCAGCGCAGCGCGCAATGGGCGCCGCGCCTGGGCTTTACCTGGGACGTGAACGGCGATTCCAGCTTCAAGGTGTACGGCAACGCCGGGCGCTATTACCTCGGCCTGCCGCTCAACCCGGCGCTGAATGCCGCGGGCGCCTACGTCGCCACGCAGCAGTATTTCACCTATAGCGGCATTGCGGCCGATGGCACGCCCATCGGCCTGACGCCCTTCTCCAACCCCGTGTCGTCCAACAACACGTACGGTGTGCTGCCCGATCCGAAGACGGTGACGGCGCAGGACATCAAGCCGGAGTACCAGGATGAATTCATCCTCGGCTTCGACAAGACGTTGGGCACGAACTGGACATACGGCGCCAAGCTGACGCAACGCATCCTGCGCACGGCCATCGACGATTACTGCGACGTGCCGGCCATCGAGAACAAGGCCGCTCAGCTCGGCTACACGGTGAGCGCCACCAACAGCTGCTATCTCATCAACCCTGGTCGCGCCAACACCTTCACCGTGGTCGATGACGGTGGCGCCTATCGCAGCGTCTCGCTGAGCAATGCCGAGATGGGCTTCCCCGCGCTCAAGCGCAAGTACTACGCGCTGGAGGCGTACCTGGAGCATCCGTTCGATGGCCGCTGGTACGGCAAGGTCGACTATGTGTTCTCGCGCAGCTACGGCAACACGGAAGGCCAGTTGCGTTCGGACATCCAGCAGACGGCGGCATCGACCAGCATCGACTGGGATTTCCCGTCGCTGATGTCCTACGCCAATGGCGCGCAGAGCAACGATCACGCGCACCAGATCAAGCTGTTCGGCTACTACCAGATCACGCCGGAATGGCAGGTGTCGGGCAACCTCTCGATCGTCTCGGGCAATCCGCGCAACTGCCTGGGCTACTACGGCCCGGCACAGACCGATCCGAATGGCTACGGCAGCTACTACCACTGGTGCGGCGGGCAGCCGTCGCCTCCGGGCACGCATCGCCTGCCGTGGAACAAGCAGCTGGATCTCGGCGCCACGTACCGTCCGGCCTTCGCCGAGGGCAAGCTCGGTTTCTCGCTCAACGTGTTCAACGTGTTCAATTCGCAGGCCATCCTCAACGCCTACCCGTACTACCAGATCTCGCCGGGCACGCCTGATCCGCTGTACGGCTCGGCGGTGGTTCGCCAGCAGCCGCGTTACCTGCGACTGGCCGCAACGTACGACTACTGAGCACGCGTCTTGATGTGACGGTCCCCCGCCGTGCGCATCGGGTGGGATGGTCTTGGGGCCATCCCACCCGCCTTCTTCCCAGCTCCACACCTGAGGCATGCCACCATGTCGAACCTGCTCCGTCGCACCATCGCTCCCCTGGCCGCGGCCCTGATGCTGGCATCGCTGCAAGCGACTGCAGCCGACAAGGCACCCACGACGATTGCCGAAGCGCTCAAGGTCGCGGCCACGCAGCATCGTCCCGTGCTGGTCGATTTCCAGGCGGTGTGGTGCTACTCGTGCTACTACATGGCGAGCCACGTATTGAACGGCCCGGAGTGGGAGGCCGCGCAGCGCAAGGCCATCGTCGTCGAGTCGGATGCCGACTCGCCCGAAGCGCAGACGTGGATGAAGAAGCTCAAGACTTCGTTCCTGCCCACCTATGTGGTGCTGGACGAGCACGGCAACGAGCTGGGCCGCATCACCGCCGAGCAGCCGCGCGAGAAGTTCTATCCGCAACTGGACAGGATCCTCGCCACCGGCAACACGTTGGACGGCCTCAAGGACAAGGCCGGCAAGGGCTCGATCGATGCGGTGGCCGCCGTGCTCGACGCCTACCAGGCGCGCGGCGAAGGCGATGACGGTTTTGCCTGGTTCGCCACCCTGCCCGCCTCGCTGCAGCAGAACTCACGCAAGGACGCGCGTGTGGCGCTCGCGCTGAACCAATTGACGCTCGCGCGCGCCAAGGTTTCCGGCGACAAGCAGGCCATCGCCGCCAGTGCGCAGAAGGTGCTGGCGCAGGACATCGGTTGCCAGCGCCCGTACGTGCTGGACAACCTGCTGGAGGCGACCGAAAAACTGACCGCGGCGCAACGCAAGACAGCATTGGAAGCGCAACGCAAACCGCTGGATCGTTATGTCGGCACGCAGGTGCTGGTGAACCAGCCCGCCTGCGCCGACCAGCGCAGCGCCGTGCTGGCCAGCGCCGATCTCGATGAAGCACTCGGCGATCGTGCCGCCGCAACGGTCGTGCTCGATCGTGCGATCGCCCTCACCCGGCAACGCCTGGGCAGCAACCTCGCCAGCGACCGCAACCTCGCGGACAACCTGCGCGTGTATCTGCTGCGCGCCAGGCGCACGGCGGAACTCGACGACTACCAGCGCAAGTTGATCGCGGCCTATCCCGACGACTATGTCTATGCCTATCGCTACGGCCGCAGCCTGATCGATGCGGGCAAGCCGGCGGACGCGTTGCCGTATCTCTCTCAGGCGGCCGACAAGGCCTACGGCGCCAATCGCCTTGCCGTCGCACAGCAACGCATCAAAGCGCTGAAGGCGTTGCATCGCGTCGACGAGGCCAGGAAGGTCGCCGCCGACGTGCTGGAAACCAATGGCCCGTGGTTCCCCAAGCAGGCGGCCGCATTGAAGGCCGAACTGCAGGCGTGATCAGGGCACAACCCTGCACTCACGCGCTGCGGCCCGGACGACGTGCCATCGGCCACATCGCCAGCAGCGCCACCACACTGAAAATGGCGCCCGCGTAGAACGTCGTGGAGGCGCCATGCGTCTCCCACAGCCAGCCGGCCACGACGCTCGCGCACAACATGGCCACGCCGCTCACGAGGTTGAAGAAGCCGTAGGCCGTGCCGCGCAGGTCAGCCGGCGCGGTGTGGGCCACCAGGGCGGCAAGCAGGCCCTGCGTGATGCCCATATGCACGCCCCAGAGCGCGACGCCCAGCAGGATCGACGACCAATGCGCGCTGGCCGCGAGCACCAGATCCGAAGCCACGAGCACGGCCAGGCCGAGCGCCAGCAGGTAAGTCCGGTTCACCTGGTCGGACCAGCGGCCGAAGGGATACGCCGTGAGCGCATACACCACATTCATCGCCACCATCACGAGCGGCACCCAGGCGATCGGCATGCCGCCCTGCTGGGCGCGCAGCACCAGGAACGCCTCGCTGAAACGGGCCAGCGTGAACGTCGCTCCCACGCCGACCACCCACCAATAGGCGGAGCCAAGGCGCCCCAGGTTGGCGAAGCTCACGGGGTTCCTGCGCTTCGCGCCCCCGGCGGCCTCGGGCTCGCGCACGCCGAACGCAAACAACAGCACCGACAGCACGCCGGGAACGACCGCGACCCAGAACACCGCGCGAAAGTCGTCCTTCCACCAGAGCATGAACACCACCGCCAGCAGCGGCCCGAGAAAGGCGCCGACGGTGTCCAGCGATTGGCGCAGGCCGAAGGACGCGCCACGCAGGTGCGCCGGCGCGATGTCCGCGATCAAGGCGTCGCGCGGCGCGGCGCGAATGCCCTTGCCGGTGCGATCGAGCAGCCGCGCGAACAGCACCAGCCCCACGCTGGTGGCCAGGGCGAACAGCGGCTTGCTCAACGCGCCCAACGCGTAGCCTGAAATGCTGACCACTTTGCGCTTGCCGAGGTAATCGCTGAGCGTGCCGGAAAACACGCGAACGATCAGTGCCGTGCCTTCGGCCAGGCCCTCGATGAAACCGACGGCCAGCGTGCTCGCACCCAGCGTGGTCACCATGAACAGCGGCAACAGGCTATGGATGAGCTCGGACGAGATATCCATCAGCATGCTCACGAAGCCGAGCACCCAGATGCCGGACGGGAGTTGCCGCAGCGCGTCCATCAGGCCCGTTTGTCGGGCGGGGTCGGTCTCGGAACGATCGCTCATGGAAGGGTTTCCAGGACGCTACGCGAGCATCGTAACCGGTAGCCAAGCCGACGAGCCGCACAAGGGCCGGTCGATCCGCCCAAAGCATCGCGGCCGACCCGCGGGACCCTGGCCGAGCTCCGGCCGACGAACAAAACGGACCGCATCGCGCATCTCACGATGCGCGATGCGCCCGGGTCGCCGCAGCAGCGCTAACGCCGCAGCTGCGCGAGCAGGTGCTCCAGCTCGCCGCGCAGGCGCTCGAGCTCGGCCTGCGCTTCATCGCGGGCCCGCACCACCGAGCGATGCACCGCCATCGGCACGACATGCATCGCCAGGTTTTTCTGCCTGGCGCGATAACGCCGTGCGCGCTCGGCCGGCGTCAGCGCATTGGGCTTGCGCGGACGGCCGCGGGCACGCCGGAACGTCAGCGGCAACGCAAGCGTGCCGGGATCAAGGGGGTCAACCATTGGCGCATCCTCCGTCAATTCGGCCGGTATTTTGCGTTACGTCACAAAAAACATCAAGCAAATTTCATCGAAGAATCAGCTACTCAGGCTTGACTCCTCATCTCGGTTGGATGGAACAGGCGACGGCTCGTCGGCCTCCCAGGCGTTCACGCGCCAAGGAGACGCAGCCCACTACCTTGCGGCTCACCACGTGCCGAGGTCGGCGCGGCGGCGCAGGAGCACCAGCGCCCGTGCAGTTGAAGGAGACAGGAAAGATGGACTCGCTCTACGAGCTCTCGTCGCGTGCGATCCGGCGCATCTACGACGCGCGCCTCGACACGCCGCCCGTGCTGGACATCGACAGCTGCTTCCCTGCCGCGCGCCGTTTCGAAGCGGCGTGGATGGACCTGCGCGAGGAGGCCCGGGCCGTCCTGCGGTCGGCCACCTCGATTCCCCGCTTCCACGAAATCATGCCGGCGCAGGCCGAGATCTCGGCGACGGACGGACGGGACTGGCGCATGTTCCTGCTCAAGGTCTATGGCCAGGAACTGCGTGCCAACCTGCTTCGCTGTCCCGTGCTGGGCGAGTTGCTGGCGGAAACGCCGGAGGCCATCTCGGCCACGCTGTCGTTCCTGGCGCCGCACAAGCACATTCCTCAGCATCGTGGCCCCTTCCGCGGCATCCTGCGCTACCAACTCAACCTCGACGTGCCGCCCGATGGCGACGGCAGGCCCGGCGCCGTGCTCTGGCTCGCCGGCCACGAGCACCGGTTTGGCGCCGGCGAGTCCCTGCTGTGGGACGACACTTTCACCCATGAAGTCTGGAACCACAGCGAGAGCACGCGCATCGCGCTGCTGCTCGACGTGTGTCGGCCCGAGATGCCGTTGGATCTTCGCCTGCTGTCGCGCACGATCACGGCAGGCGTCGGCGTGGTGGCGCGATGGCGCGGGTTTTCCTGAGCCCTCAGTGAGGCGCCGGCGAGCCTTCCGGCGACCGGCTCACCGATGGGTCCAGCTCGCCGCGCAGACGCGGCAGCGACTGCGGATAGCGATCCTGTATGAAGGCGATCAGGCCTTCGCGCACGCGGCAGCGCAGATCCCAATTGCGACCGGAATCGCTGGAGCTCACCAGGGCGCGCAATTGCACCGCACGCTCATTGGCATCGGTCACCTGCAGCACCGATACGCGGCCATCCCATTCCGGCGCCTCCTTGCACAAGCGCATCAACTCATCACGCAACGGCATCATCGGCACGCGATAGTCCAGCCACAGGAACACCGTGCCGATCAGCTGCGAACTCGTACGCGTCCAGTTCTGGAACGGGTTTTCCATGAACCAGTTGAGCGGCACCACCAAGCGCCGGTCGTCCCAGATGCGCACCACCACGTAGGTGCCGGTGATTTCCTCGACGCGGCCCCATTCCCCCTGGATGATCACCACGTCGTCGAGACGGATGGGTTGCGTCAGCGCGATCTGCAAGCCAGCCATCAGGTTGCTGAGCACCGGCTTGGCCGCCAGGCCGAGCGCCAGGCCGGCCAGACCGGCAGACGCGAGCAGGCTGGTGCCCAGCTGGCGCACGCCGGGGATGGTCAACAGGACCGCACTGGCGCCGAGCAGGACCACCACCACCTCGGCCGTGCGCCGCAATACGCGCACCTGGGTCAGCATCCGGCGCGCGGAAAGGTTGTCGCTCACATCCAGCGGATAACGGCGGATGGCGACAAGCTCGAGCGTGCGCAGGCAGCGCAGGACGAGCCAGGTCACGCTGACCATCAACGCGATGACCAGCACATGCTGGATCAACGCGAACGGCGGCAACACATCGGTGTCCGGCACCACGCGCAGCGCCGCGACCAGCATCAGCAGCGGAATCACCCACTCCATCGGCGCACTGGCCCTGCCCAGCATATTGGCCACCACCGGCCGGCGCCGCGCCAGTCGTCTCAGCACGGCATAGGCAACGCCGCGCAAGGCGAGCGAAACGAGCAGCGCCACCACCAGGGTCATGCCCAGGCGCGTCCACGCGCTATCGCTCCACAGGTGACCCAGGACGTTCATGCGGCACGTCCTGGCGGATTCGAAGGCGACTGGGCCTTCGCCTGGCGACTCATTGCGCGCCGAAATCAGTCTTCCGGCGCTTTGGCCGGGATGAAGGGCGAAACCGGATCGCTGGCCGGGAAGGTTTCTTCCAGGGCCTGGTCATGGTTTTCGCTCTCGTGGCGCTTGCGCTCCGCGCGCTGCCCCTGGCTCTCGGGCTCAGGCGGCTTGTGCTTGTCGTGGGTGTGATCCACGTCTTTGCGATCGTGACTGGACATGGCGAAATCCCTGCGTATCGCTGCTCTTGCTGCCGATCTTCAGACAGCAAGTGTTAGCGCCATGCCTCCAAGACGTGACCGCGTGTCGACAACGTTCAAGTTGCCGTCAACCGCTAGACCGGCCGCCATGGCCGGTCCAACGGTGCATGCATGCCCTCGATCAGGTCCGCCGGCTCGTCTCGAACAGGAACCACACGCGGCGCTCGGCCTCGTCGATCCAGTTCTCGAGCAGGCTGGCGGTCGCCACGTCGCCGTATTCGTCGCACAGCTCATGCGTTTTGCGCATGTAACCGATCAGGTTGCCGTTGTCCTCGCGCAGCTCCGCGAGCATGTCGTCCGGCGTGACGAATTCCGCGTCATTGTCGAGCAGGCGCTTCATGCGCGAGGCATGCCCCAGCGAACGCAAGGTGGTGCCGCCGATCTTGCGCACGCGCTCGGCGATCGGATCGACGGTCGCGTAGATCTCGTCGGACTGCTCGTCGAGCAGCAGGTGGTAATCGCGGAAATACGGCCCGGACATGTGCCAATGGAAATTCTTGGTCTTCAGGTACAGGGCCAGCACGTCGGCCAGCAAGGCATTGAGCTCGCCGGACAGATCGCGCGTCGCCTTCTCGCCCAGCGTGGATGGCGTGTTGAGGGCCGCCTTCTGGCGCGCCTTGGTTTTGCTTGTGTCGCTCATGATGTGCTCTCCGGGGTGATGGGAGGTGGAACGAACGTCGGAATCATTTCGGCGCGGCGGTTTCATCCGCGTCCCGATAGCGAAGATAAGCGGCCAAAGCAACGACCGGTGGCGCCACGAAGCACCACATGCCTGCAAAGGCATAAAGCAATGCCGCCGCCGCGCAACCGACGGCGAAGGCCAGCACGGCCACGCTCATGCGCACCAGACGCGCATCGACCGCACTCGTCTGCTCGACCGGCACGCCATGGATGCGATCGGCCAGGTCCAGCATGATCTGCGTGGTGGTGCCGGTCATCAGCGTCGAAGGCGGCATGCTGGCCAGGTGCACGCGATGCACGGCGTTCTGGATCGCCATCGCCGTCACCATCGTCATGCCCAGCAACGTGGCGGACCAGCTGTCGCCCGCGTCGAATGGGCCGTAATGCAAGGCAAGCACGGCCGCGATCACGAACAGCGTGAACTTGATGAACAATAGCGTGCGCACCACCGGAAGCCCCCGCCCCATCAGCCAGAAGCGCATCAGGCGCGCCAGCACGACGGCCGCGCAGAACACCGGCAACGCGAGCAGCTTGGCGATGATGCCGGACGTGCCCAGCACGAGCGCGGCGCCGATGGTGACGAAGTTACCCGTCACGTGTGCGGTGAACAGGCCATGCAAGGCCATGAATCCCGCCGTATCGACGTAGCCTGCATTGACGCTCAGTATCGTCGACAAGGGTGCCTGGTTGGCCATGCTGGTGCGTACTCCGGTGGCGTGTGCAAACGGGCGACCCTGGTTCGGTCACCATAGATATTTCAGTTCGATGCCCAGGTAATCGCTGTCGTGCCCGCCGGCGACATGGATCACGCGGCCGGCGTCGTAATGCACAGCTTCCACTGCGCCGGTGAAGTTCGCGTTGAAGGCGTAGTCCACGCGCAACTGGCCGTAGGCGCCGGTCCAATGGCCGCCCTGCCCGGCGGTTCCCGCCAAGGGGATATTGGGTTGCACATAGACCGCATCGTTGACGGTCTCGCGCCACAGGAAGCCGAGCGCACCCATCACCGTCAGCCTGACCGAGGGCTTCAAGGTCAGGCTGGGCTTCACATGGCGCAGGTTGGCGTAGCCGGTAAAGCCGGCCAGGGTGAAGTAGTAGCCATTCGGAAACAGCGGATTGAAGGTGCCCAGCGTGCCGTCGCCGTGCCGTGCATCGCCCGAGGCGGCATCCAGCTGCAGGCCGATGCGAGGATGCCAGCCCGCCTCCCAGGTGTAGCCGATCCGCGCACCGCTGCCCCAGGCGTCGATGTCCTTGCTGCCTACATGGCCGCCTTGCGCCATGCCTTCGATGTCCCAGTCCACCCCGGCGGCCTTTCCCGCAAAACGTGCGTCATAGACATCGCGGCGCTCGTCACCCGCGGCATCCAGGTACCGTGCGCCATCGCGGCTGTAGCGCGAGTAGTAGGCCGACAATTCGTTGCCGCCCAGCACCAGGCGCTCCACGCGCAGGGTGCTGAACCGGAAGCGATGGTTGGACGTGTCGTCGAAGGGATGCCGGTCGTCGTACTGCACCGGCTGGCTGAGGAATCCGATGAAGCGCCACTGCCCCGTTTCCCAGTCCGCCCAGATCGCATCGAACGACTGCCGCACGTTGGGTCCGTCACGCAGCGACACGAAACGCTGCAGGTCGAAGGCGAAATCCTGTCGCCCCACGCGGGCCTTGAACGTGCCCGCATCGAAGCTGCGCACGTACGCCAGAAACGCCAGGCGCAGGTCCCAGGGGTTGCGGTCGGCGCCACCGATCACCTGCTTGTTCACCGTGCGCGCATCTTCGATCTGCACGAACGCCTGCCAATACGAGGCGAAGCGCAGATCGGCATGCAGCTGCAGGCGCTGCAGCAGGTAGGTGTTGTCCACGTTCCCGATGCCGAAGCTCGCGGCATCGGAGATTTCCGTTCGCTCACGCAAATTCACGCCGAACGACAGATAGGTGTTGTTGTCCGTAGCGCTCAGCGGGATGTACTTGAGCGCATCGCCCCACTGCGTGCGCAGCGCGGGGTCGGCCAGCGCGGACCAGTCCTCCTGCCAGCGATTGCTGCTGAGCTTGGGACGCGCAGTGGGTGCCTGTACGGACGCTGCCGTGTCATCGACATCCTGTGCCTGCGACATGGCAGGCACGCATGTCGCCATGCCGAGCAAGGCCACGCCGCCGCACCGTATGCAGGCCACCCGTGCCGCACGCATGGACCGGCACCGATGAGCCACCCTGCCCGGCCTAGTGCGCCGCGTTGGCGTGGATTTCGGCAACGCAGCCACCGGGAAATTCCACCATCGCCGATTCGCGCCCCTCGCTGGTGAAGGGTTCGACCAGCACCTTGGCGCCGTGCGCTTTCGCCTTCGCCAGCGTGTCGCCCAGGTTGGCCACTTCGTAACCCGTCAGCTCATGACCGTACGGATACGGCAGATGGCCATCGGTCACCAGCACCGTCATCTTGCCGAAGGTGGATTCGATGCGAACGCGGCGATAGCTGTCCTTCGCCCGCCCGATCTCCACGCCTGGCGCCTGCTTCGTATCGGACACCGTCTTGCCATGCGAGAACGCGAGGAAGCTTTTCACGAACGCATCCGCGCGATCGGCCGACACGTACACGCGATTCTCCGGAACGGTCTGGAACGCCGCGTAGTGTGGCGGCGTGGTGTGCCAGTACAGCTGCATGTTCACCCCGCCGGGCCACTGGATCACCGCATCGCGGCCGATCGGATCGGGGAAGACATCGACGATGACGTCCGCACCCGATGCGCGCGCGGCCTTGACCGCCACGTCGAGG
>Ga0207647_10003216_pt1 | contig 12256 bp, 11 predicted proteins | sample KBSCornC2_FD_184295 | JGI IMG/M metagenome (GOLD analysis project Ga0207647, IMG submission 184295) | Corn rhizosphere microbial communities from Kellogg Biological Station, Michigan, USA - C2 (SPAdes) (version 2) | ecosystem: Host-associated > Plants > Roots > Rhizosphere ...
AAGCGTATTCACGGTGTATTTGCTATGGCAGTAGGCTCATTTGGTCAAAATGTAATCACCAATGTGCTCGGGGCAGCCTCAACAATATGGTTTTGTTTCACCTTTTTGCACCTAAGCTGGTGGATTCTGGAGCTTATAACCATTCTTGGCCTGGCATTGATGACGTTTTTTATTATCGCATTTTTCAATATCAAATGGCTGGTAAAAATATTACACAGCATACCTTTTTTACGTAAATATCACCGCTTTTTCGATATTATGGGCACCTACCGGTTTAACGACCTGGTGAAGGTGATGGGTTTTTGCTTAACCCGGTTCTCTATCTTTTCGTTTCAGTATTACCTGGTTATTCACCTGCTTATTCCTGAACTTCCGTTTTTTGAGGTGATATTGCTGGTATTTATTGTATTCTTCATACAATCGGCATTACCATCACTTGATTTGCTGGATGTACCTGTTCGCGCTACCGCATCGGCAACTTTATTTGCCTATGTTACAACGCAACAGGTGGCCATAATAGCAGCTTTTACATCTATCTGGCTCATTAATTTAATTATTCCCGCTATTTTAGGCTCCATTTTTGTCTTTAACTTGAAACTCTTTGATCGTAGTATATAGTTTTATTTGTGCGTTGCTTACAGCTGGTTACTTGCTGCTGTTACTATATCTTATTAAAGGATGGTTTAGCTTAAAACGCCCTCTGCTTAAAACCGGTGGCTATACAACCAAAGTTACGGTAATGATAGCCGCCCGCAACGAAGCAGAGCGCATCCACTTGACTATTGAAGATATCCTGGCGCAGGATTATCCTAAAGTCCTTACCGAAATTATTATTGTCGATGACCACTCGACCGACGATACCGCCAAAATCATAGCCGGCTATGCTGATCGCGGAGTTAAGCTCCTGCAGCTCAACGAAGCTGAGCCACTGAACTCTTACAAGAAAAAAGCCATCGCCAAAGCTATCGGCTTATCCAATGGCGACTTGATGGTGGCCACCGATGCCGACTGCCGCATGGGCCCGAAATGGCTATCTTCTATTGTGGGTTATTTTGAAGCCGAGCAACCGGTTATGATCTCGTCGCCGGTAAGCTATTTTGAGGAGCAATCGCTGTTTGAGCGTTTGCAGACACTTGAGTTTTCATATCTGATAGGCGTGGGCGCGGCTTTTATCGGCAATAAACGCGCCTGGACCTGCAATGGGGCCAATCTGGCCTACCGTAAAGATATTTTTTATGAAGTAGGCGGATTTAGTGGCATTGACGAACTGGCCTCAGGCGATGACGAGCTATTGCTTCAGAAAGTGACGGAGTATTTTCCAGGTAAAATAGGCTTCCTGAAAACCCGCGACGCCATAGTTTATACACATGCTAAGCATACACTTAGTTCTTTCCTTAGTCAACGCCGTCGCTGGGCCTCAAAATCAACCAAGTATAAAGACAAAAAGGTGGTAGGCTTTGCCCTGCTCATCTGGTTCTTTAATATATCGATATTGTTGAATTTGCTGCTGGGGATCTTTAGCCGCGACTTTTTGAATATCTTTTTCATTCAGTTTGGGCTGAAATGTTTGATCGAAGTGATTTACCTGGTTCCGATATGTGCATTCTTTAAGCGCACAGAACTGCTGCGTTTATTCATGGTGGTTGCGCCAATGCACATCATTTACATGGCTTATTTAGGATTAATGGGGCCAACCCGTAAATACGAATGGAAGGGAAGGATGGTTAAGTAGACACGATTTAGCGATTTGAGGATTTGGCAGGGTTATATCTCCAACAAACCCTAAAATCATGTCATATTAAATCCTCTGCATCCAACAAATCCCTTAATCGTGTTATATTTAAGCCAAACACTGTACACTTGGCCGATCTGACACCCACACAACGCACCTGGAAGCTTTTTAAGCGCAACAAATTTGCTATGGCCGGCATGTTTTTTATCGCGGCCTGCGTTATCATAGCCATACTGGGCTATTTGATCATGCCCGACTCAACTCCGCAAGCCAATAACCAGACCATTCAGCTCAGTATTAAAAAACCGGGCTCATCCTTTATGATGCTGCGCCTCAGAAAAGCGGAGCATGTAGATACTGTAAGCTGGCTCACTAAAATGTTGTATGGGCAGCCAACATTTTACCGGGATATCCCCATTACCGGCTATAAAATATCAGGCAATACCATTACTGTTGATGAATACATCGGCGATGAGGATAAGCCCGAAAGTAAAACCTACCAATTATCGCAAGCGCAACTTACCGAAGGACCATCGTCCTACATTATTCACAAAACGTTTTGGTTGGGTACCGACGTTTATGGCCGCGATATGCTGAGCCGTTTGATTTTGGGTGCACGTATTTCGCTTTCTGTGGGATTGATGGCCGTAATCATCAGCCTGATCATTGGGGTCAGCATAGGTTCCATTGCAGGCTATTTTGGTGGATGGATAGACGGTGCTTTAAGCTGGTTGATGAATATCCTTTGGGCTTTGCCTGCGCTGTTATTGGTTATTGCTATATCATTTGCCTTGGGTAAAGGTTTATGGCAAATTTATGTTGCTGTGGGATTGTCAATGTGGGTTGAGGTAGCGCGACTGGTGCGCGGGCAAGTCATCAGCATAAAACAAACCGAATATATTGAAGCCGCACGGTCTTTGGGCTACACCAATTTGCGCATCATCGGCAAACATATTTTACCTAATATTGCCGGGCCTATCCTGGTAATGGCCGCCTCAAACTTTGCATCGGCCATTCTGCTGGAGGCCGGGTTAAGCTTTCTCGGGTTTGGCGCACAGCCGCCTATGCCTACCTGGGGCAGCATGATTAAAGAACATTACGGGTATATTATTATGGATTCGGCTTACTTGTCTATAACTCCCGGATTGGCTATCATGCTGATAGTCTACGCGTTTAACCTGGTAACCGTAGGCTTGCGCGATGCATTTGATATAAAATCTGCCGCTACTCGTCTTTAAATTATATTTTTTCTCTAATTTAGTCTCTCCGAGACCCAATAATGCAAAACAATATACCCTCGTCAGGCGAGGACGAATTGATCCGGCTACTGTTAAAAAGGCAGTCAGAATTAAACTCCTTGTTGGAGATTACACGTGCTATCAACAAGAACGCCGCTACGCCTGTATTGATCCAAATGCTGGAGGTAATTTTGCAAAATTACCTGCAAGTGGGTACGTTCAGGTTTTTGATCGAGAAGGATGGTACCTATGCCCCTATTTCCAGATATGGCGGCGAGTTTGAGCCTCGCGGTGCATTAAACAAAGCTTGTCTGTCGCTCCATAAAATAAAAGCGCCCGAGTCATTGGCTGGTAACCGGAATCCCATCCTAAAAAAATACGATTACTTTATTCCTATCTACCATAAAAGCAGGGCTCTGGCTTTTGCCCTCATCGGCGAGTTCAACACCTCGGGCGAGATGCTGAATAATGATCTGAATTTTATTCAGACCATGATTAACGTGGTAGTGGTAGCATTAGAAAATAAAAAACTGTTCCGTGAGCGACTACAGGCCGAGCGCCTTCAGCGCGAAATGGAGCTGGCAGCTGAGGTGCAAAACATGCTCATCCCGCTGCGCATGCACAAGGATGAAAGCGTGGAGATTGGCGCCAAATATCTTCCCCATCAAAACATCGGTGGCGATTATTATGACTTTATCCGCCTTAACGACCATGAGTTTTTATGGTGCATTGCCGACGTTTCGGGCAAGGGTGTCTCGGCCGCATTGCTGATGGCCAACTTCCAGGCCAGTCTGCACGCCTGGGCCGCGGTGGAGGATGATCTCACTAACATCGTCGACCGGCTGAATCAAAAAGTAATCTCAAATACGCAAGGCGAGCGTTTTATCACGCTTTTCATCGCCAAATACAATGAAAAAACGCGTAAGCTTTGCTATATCAATGCCGGTCATAACGCCACAGTTCTATATTCAGAAGGCGAGGTAATCCGCCTGAAACTTGGAACCACCATGATTGGCGCGTTTGAGCAATTGCCGTTTTTAAATGAAGGGGAGATTGACATTGAGCCGGGAACCTTGCTGGTAAATTATACCGACGGCCTGCTTGATTTTGAGCCTTACGGGGACAAAGAATGGGACGAAGAAGCCTTGATAGATTTCATAGCTGATAACGGCGACCTGCCGCCGGACGATTTCAACAAATCGCTGATGGACCACCTGAACATAGGCATAAAGGGTAAGCCGATTGATGACATTACAATTTTGACGCTGAGGATATTTTAAACCTCTCCCCAGCCCTCTCCAAAGGAGAGGGAGATGCCAAGCAACTTTATAAAGAACGATATTCAGAACCCTCTCCTTTGGAGAGGGCCGGGTGAGGTGTTGATAAATCCTTAAAAACCTCGCCTTGCAAAATAATAGCTTTGTATTTATCGTTTTCAGGACACCATGTTATTAGCAAGATATCAGCATGAATTATTAGAAGCGGGCTGCGACGAAGCCGGTCGCGGTTGCCTGGCCGGCCCTGTGTTTGCTGCTGCTGTTATTTTACCGCATGATTTTGAGCACGAGTTGCTGAATGATTCGAAATTGCTAACCGAGGAAATTCGCTATCGGTTAAGACCCGAGATAGAGGCGCGCGCCATCGCGCATGCGGTAGGCATAGTTGATAATATCGAGATCGACGAAATCAATATCCTGAATGCTTCTTTTTTGGCCATGCATCGTGCCATTGACCAACTGCACCTGAAACCACAGTTCCTGATCATCGACGGAAACCGCTTTAATAAATATGCCAATACGCCGCACCAATGCATTGTAAAAGGCGATTCGAAATACCTCAGCATTGCGGCGGCATCTATCCTGGCCAAAACCTATCGCGACGACTACATGAAAAAAATAGCTGCTGAGCACCCGGAGTACGACTGGCACAGCAATAAAGGCTATCCAACCATAAAACACCGCGAAACCGTATTAAGATTGGGCCATACGCCTTACCATCGCCTCACCTTTAAAGTCACTGCCGACATTAGTGAGATTGACGAGATCGAGCTTTAATCTCTCTTTTTACTTTTAACTGATAATAAACTATCGGGCCAAACCTTTGTTACTTTGCCCGATAATGTTATTTTTGGTAAAATCCCATTAAAGAAGTCCATTGAAGATCCTTATACTAAGCCATCGCGTTCCGTTCCCCCAAAATGGCGGGTACGCTATTGTGGTGGCCAATACTATAAAGGCTCTGGTTAATGAGGGTCATGATGTATCGCTGGTGGCCTTAAACGCCAAACGCAACAACCACGACAGCAGCCTGCCTGACGAGGATTTGATGGGCAAGATCAATTACCGCGCCTACGACATTGACACCACTGTTACCGTGTTCGGGGTGATGATGAATTTATTCCAGAAAACTTCTTTCAATGTCGACCGGTATTACGACCCGGAGTTTGAGACTCTGCTGATTCGTGAGGTGCGCAATACCGAATATGACATCATCCAGTTTGAGGGCTTATTTACGTCGCTCTACATGCCTGCCGTGCGTAAAAGCTCAAAGGCTAAACTGATTTATCGTGCCCATAATATTGAGAACCAGATTTGGTGGCGATTATCCCAGCAAAAAATCGATCCGTTTAAAAAGTCATACCTGCGTATGCATGCCCGACGTATCAAAAGCTATGAGCGTCTGCGTTTGGATATGTTTGATGCCATTACCGTCTTTACCCGTCAGGACAAAGAAACGCTGATAGAGTATGGCATTAAAGTGCCCATTGAGATCTTGCCCGTCGGCCTGCGCCTGGAAAAATATAAACCGGATATCCGCAAGACTGAGTTCCAGAGCCTGTTCTTTTTAGGCTCGCTGGATTGGCTGCCTAACCGCGAAGGCGTGGAGTGGTTCCTGGAATCATTTATTGGCGATATTGTAAGCGGCGACCTGCCGGTTAAACTTTATATAGCCGGCAATGATATCCCTGAACGCTTTGATGATTATGAGGCGCTGGGCAAAATATTTATTCAGGGCGAGGTGGACGATGCGCTGGAGTTTGTAAACAGCAAGTCTATTATGATTGTGCCGTTGCTATCAAGCGGTGGTATGCGCGTAAAGATTGTCGAGGGAATGGCGATGCAGAAATGTATCATCTCGACATCCCTGGGGGCCGAAGGCATCAATTTTACCAATGGGCACGACATCCTGATAGCCAATAACCGCGAGGAGTTTTATAACGCTATACAGCAATGTATCCGCGATGAGGACTACTGCATTCAACTGGGTAAAAATGCCCGTTTGCTAGCCGAAAAAGAACACGATATTAAGGTAGTTATCAAAAATTTGGTGGCTTTTTATCAAAAGTTCTGTAATTAATTATCCGCTATTTATAGCTGCGCGACTAAAAATACTCGCGCTATAGTGCAATCCCCCAAGCATTTTTGTTACCTTTAGGCCAAATAAAATTTTGTGCATGAAAAATACAGCCCTTACCCAAACTCATATTGATCTTGGTGCCAAGATGGTGCCATTTGCCGGTTATAACATGCCTGTGCAATACGCAGGGATAAATGCCGAACATGAAACCGTACGAAAAGGCGTAGGCGTGTTTGATGTGAGCCACATGGGTGAGTTTATTTTAAAAGGCGACAAGGCGCTCGACCTGATTCAGCGTGTTACCAGCAATGATGCCTCTAAGCTGTATGATGGCAAGGTGCAATACTCTTGCCTGCCCAACAAAGACGGCGGTATTGTTGACGATCTACTGGTTTACCGTATAGACGAGCAAACCTACATGCTGGTGGTAAACGCCTCAAACATTGAAAAAGACTGGAACTGGATAAGCCAGTTCAATACCGAGGGCGTGCCCATGAAAGATATTTCAGACCGCACTGCGCTGTTGGCAGTACAGGGCCCAAAGGCTGCCGAAGCCCTGCAAAGCCTGACTGACATCGATTTGGGTTCGATGGAATATTATTCGTTTAAAAAAGGTGTATTTGCGGGCATTGATAATGTGTTGGTATCGGCAACGGGCTATACCGGCGCGGGGGGCTTTGAGTTATATGTTGATAACGAGCATGCGCAACAACTTTGGGACGCCGTATTTAAAGCAGGCGAAGCATTCGGTATAAAACCTATCGGCCTGGGCGCACGCGATACGCTGCGTTTAGAAATGGGTTTCTGCCTGTATGGTAATGACATTGACGATAAAACCTCACCATTAGAAGCCGGTTTAGGCTGGGTAACCAAATTCAATAAAGAGTTTACCAATTCTGCCGCCCTGGCAAATCAAAAAGCGGCCGGAGTAGGACAGAAACTGGTGGGCTTTGAAATGATAGACCGCGGTATCCCGCGTCATGATTATGAGATTGTGGACGCCGAGGGCAACAACATTGGTAAAGTAACTTCTGGTACACAGTCTCCATCGTTACAGAAAGCTATTGGCTTGGGATATGTGAAAACTGAATTTGCAAAAGAGGGTACGGAGATATTTGTAAAAATCCGCGATAATTCAATTAAAGCGAAGGTGGTTAAGCCGCCGTTTTATAAAGCATAGACCTATTTTATAATTTGTCATTTCGAGCATAGCGAGAAATCTATACACACGCTAATAAAACATGCGAAATATCCTGTGTATAGATTTCTCCTCGTTCCTCGTCGAAATGACATATAGTTTATTGAGGAGCAAAAATTAAATATGAAACAGAACCCATCATCAACCCTACCCCGCCTCGAAGTTTGCCTTACACCGGCACTGATACCGCTTTATGATGTAAAGGATTACATTGTGGTGGTGATCGATATTTTTCGCGCCACAACGTCTATTTGCTACGGCATTGACAATGGGGCGGAAGCCATCATCCCCGTATCGCAGGTTGAAGAGTGCAGCGCTTATCTTGAAAAAGGATTTGACTACCTGTTAGCTGCCGAGCGTAACGGCGAGGTGGTTCCTGGGTTTGATTTTGGTAATTCGCCATTTTCTTATACCAAAGAAAAAGTTGAAGGCAAAACGGTTGTGTTAACTACCACTAACGGCACACACGCCTTGCACCTGTCGCGCGCAGCGAAAAAGATAGTGATTGGAGCGTTTATTAACCTTACATCCATATGCAACTGGCTTAAACAACAAAACGAGAATATTCTGCTGGTTTGCTCTGGCTGGAAAAACAATTTTAATTTGGAAGATACCCTGTTTGCCGGCGCCGTAGTTGAACAATTAAAGGGTTCTGATTTTGTGTTAGATGACCCGGCCATTGCCGCAAATGACCTTTATCAATTAGCCAAAGACGATTTGGATCAATACCTCAAAAAAACATCGCACAGTGAACGACTTAAAAAATTAGGTATCGAGGCTGATATTGAGTTTTGTTTGAAGGTCGATCTGACTACAGCTATTCCGGTTTTGGAAGGTGAGCGGTTGGTGAAGTTGGGATAATCAAATAGTGCCGTCATGCCGAACTTGTTTCGGCATCCCACACGCTAAGTTGGCGACCTATCCACGGAGATCCTGAAACAAGTTCAGGATGACCCGCGGGGTTACTTCAACTTCTCATTATTCTTATGCCTCTCCGCATCGCGGATGCTTTTCTTTTCGAGGTTTTTCTCTAGGGCCTCGGTAAGATTAATACCGGTTTGATTAGCCAGGCAGATTAGCACAAACAGCACGTCGGCCATTTCATCGGCCAGGTTAACGTCGTGGTCAGACTTTTTGAAGGATTGTTCGCCGTATTGGCGCGCCATAATGCGGGCCACCTCGCCTACCTCTTCCATTAAAATGGCAGTATTGGTCAATTCGTTAAAGTAACGGATGCCGGTGGTTCTTATCCAGTTATCAACCAATTGCTGTGCTTCTTCTATGGTCATGTCTTAGTGATTATCCTTGTCTTTAGTATCCATAATAATGGTAACCGGGCCGTCGTTCAACAAACTGATCTTCATATCGGCACCAAAAATACCTGCGGCCGTTGGTTTGCCGGTAAGCGAATCAAACGTATGGATCATCTGCTCATAAAGCGGGATTGCCTTTTCGGGCCGCGCCGCGCGAATGAATGATGGACGATTACCTTTCTTAGTCTGCGCAAACAGGGTGAATTGAGATATCAGCAGGATGCTGCCGTCTATGTCGGCCAGGGCTTTATTCATCAGTCCGTTTTCATCGCCAAAAACACGCAGTCCGACAATCTTTTGCGCCAGCCATTGCAGGTTGTCTTCGGTATCGGCGTCTTCAATCCCCAATAAAACCAAAAAGCCGGGGCCAATCTCGCCGGTTATATTACCATCAACCTTACAGCTGGCTTGGGTTACGCGTTGTATTACGGCTCTCATTGCAGCAAGATAAACAAATTAGGGTATCTTAACAGCTACGGCCGCGCTGCGGTCGCTTTCATTTTTTACCCTGTCTATAGCGGTAACCAGGTATAGGTAGGTTTTACCGCGTTGAGCCGTAGAGTCTATGAATGACGACGTCGGGTCATATTGAACATGCACAATATGGTCGGGTGTAGAAATGTCCGTTTTTTCTGTTCCCTCAAAACGATATACTACATAGCCATAAACCGGCTCATGATCTTTAGCTTCTACCGGAGCATCCCATCGCACCAAAACCTTTGTGGTAGTTGGGATCATCGTCACTTTTACGTTCTGAGGCACATTAGGCGCTATTGAATCCAGCCACAACATAGGCGGCGGTAAAGCCGGATGTTTATAGTAGGTGAGTCTCAAAGAATCGGCAAAACCCTCCTTATTATTAATGAGCGATTGCGAGCTGAAATAAACACTGCCCTGCACCCGCGGGTTAGTGCGCAACAATTTAATCTCGTTCGGCAGCTCCGCCGGATTCAAAAAGCCACTCGCGCGGCGTTCATACATGCGGTATGGAGCCTGGCCGATATATAAATGTCTATTATAAGTGTTGTTGCTCCACCATGGCAGCAGTTTATCAAAAGGCACCAGGCGGTCGCCTATTGGCCAATACATTTGCGGGTTGACATAATCCACCCAGCCCTCTTGCACCCACTTACGCGAATCGGCATACAATTCATAATACGAATTACCGCCACGGGTTTCAGAGCCTTCCGGGTTTTGCGACTTGTTTGCCCATATACCAAACGGACTAATGCCAAACTTAACCCTCGGTTTGTGCGCGTGGATGCTATCGCTCAGCATTTTTATCAGTTTGTTGACATTATCGCGGCGCCAATCACGTACATCGCTAAAATCAGCGCCATATTCTCGGTAGGCATCGGCGTCATTGATTTTTTGCCCGGCTATCTGGTACGGATAAAAATAATCGTCCATATGTATACCGTCGATGTCATAATTCTCTACCACATCTAAAATAACCCTGGTGATATACTCGCGTACTTCAGGAAGGCCGGGGTTAAAGGTTTTCAATCCGCCGTAAGTAAAAAACCATTCGGGGTGCTGGCGGGTGATGTGGTCGGCACTTAGCGCACCATAGTTGGCATCTGTTGTTGCACGATAGGGATTAAACCAGGCATGCAGTTCCATACCGCGTTTATGCGCTTCTGCAATGGCAAACGCCAACGGGTCATAAAACGGTACCGGCGCCTGGCCCTGTTTACCCATGAGCCATTTTGACCATGGTTCGCGGCCTTTCGCGTAAAAAGCATCCGCCGCAGGGCGCACCTGGAATATCACGGCATTTAAGCCCATGCGTTGGTGCTGATCCAATATATTGATCAATTGTTGTTTCTGTTGATCGACGGTTGAACGCGGCTGGGGCCAGTCGATATTACCTACCGTTGCTATCCAAACACCACGAAATTCGCGCTTGGGGTCCTGCTGTAATTTTCTAAGAGCAACGCTGTCGGCAGAGTCAATTTTTGGGGTGTCAATAGCAGCTTTTGGGGCTTGTTGTAATTTTTTTAGTGCGATACCGGCTGTCGAGTCAATTTTAGGGGTGTCAATAACAGCCTTTGCGCTTGCATGGGTAACAATTAATAGTAGAGACAGATATATAAACAAGCGTAACTGATGCATTTAAACGGTTTTATATGAAAGTGTGCAAAGATATAAACTCCTTATGATGACCGTTTATTATGACACATAATTGTTGCTTATTGTTCATTTTGTACATACTTTTAAAACCACAACCGCATATTTATTGTATTTTATGCAAAACATTTTGGTTAAATTTTCATTATTACGTGTAATAAACAGTTAACATTAGTTAAATTCGGGCCACAACTACAAGCTATTTTCGGACAGGTGGCCGATTGCATTTAACGTTTTTAGCACCAAACGAATAATTTTTTATGGAGAACCAATCGACACAAGAGCCGAAAAAGAATTCGAACGTCATTTATTTTTTAGTGGTCGTTATAGTGGCTTTATTAGGCACTGACGTATATCTGTACATGAAGAAAAATAACTCTGACCAAAGAGTTATTATACAAAGCGATGAAAAAACCCGCCTACAAACCGAGCTTGACAGCTTAGAGGCTCAAATAGAACAAGTAAATGCAGGCAAAGCCAAAATGTCTAAAGACCTGCAAGCCAAAAACGATTCATTGCGGAATAAGATCCGGGTATTAAGAGCTGAACTGGCAAAAGGCACCTTAACCGCTGCCGAGCTAAGCAAGGCGCAGGAAGACGTAAAACAACTACGCTACTTCGTTACCAAATACACGGCGGATATTGAAGAGCTGAAAAAGCAAAACGTTTCGCTTACTAGTGAAAGAGATACTTTAAAAACTAACTTAACCACTGTTACTGAAAAAGCTACTACACTTGAAAAACAAAATCAAGACTTAGATAATAAAGTAAAAGTAGGTTCTGCACTTAAAGTAGCCACAGCAAGCGTGGTGGGCTATAAGGTTAAAAGCAACGGCAAAGAGGTTGACGAAACTAAGGCCAAGCGCGTTAATAAGCTAAAAATTAACTTTACGGTGGCCAGCAACGCTATAGCCAACAAAGGGTCGCATGATGTTTACATCCGTATCATTGACCCTATAGGTAACCTGATCACCGGTGCAGACAGCGGTACATTCTCTGCTGACGGCCAGGATCTGCAATCGACCTACAAAACATCGATCGATTACCAGGATACCGACGCTACCTATACGGTAGATTGGGTTTATAACCAGCCCTTCCAAAAAGGAACTTATACCGTATTGTTATACTCAGACGGTTTCACCATGGGTAAAACAAGCGTAACCTTTAAATAATGGTCATACAACTGATAAAAAAGAGGCCGTCTCATAAGCAATTATGAGGCGGTTTTTTATTGAATATGTGTTTGGATTGATTTATTAGGGAACGAAGCCCTATTGTAGAGATATGT
>Ga0207647_10003217_pt1 | contig 12252 bp, 14 predicted proteins | sample KBSCornC2_FD_184295 | JGI IMG/M metagenome (GOLD analysis project Ga0207647, IMG submission 184295) | Corn rhizosphere microbial communities from Kellogg Biological Station, Michigan, USA - C2 (SPAdes) (version 2) | ecosystem: Host-associated > Plants > Roots > Rhizosphere ...
CTGCGCGACGCCGGCCGCCGGCCATCCGATCATTCACACCGTCAGGTTGACCGAGCCGGAGGTGTCGCGGACGATCGGAATCGTGCGCAGGCGCGGGTCGACGCTATCCCCTCATGCCAGCCAGTTACTCAAGATGCTCCTCGAGGCATGGCGCTCTCCTTCACGGGCGACCAGTCGAGACAGGCCGCGGCAGCGCTCCTGAGGCTTCAATCGCTCCATGCCACGCGCAAGCTGGTGAAGGCCGGGCTGATCGAAACCGAGGGATCCTCGTCGCGCAAGGAAACGTGCTATCGCACGACCAAGATGGGCCGTTCCGTCACCGAAGCCTATGCGGACTTGCGCGCCGCGACGCTGCCGCCGATGCTGGAGGCACTCGACGGCAGGGCGGAAAAATCGGAATCCGCAGGCAGCCATCTTGAGCTGGTGGCGAGCATCTATGCCCAGGCGGCGCAAGTTGCGATCACGCGACGACATCAGCCTTAGCGGCCACGCTTACGCTGCTCGGCGCGAAGAGTTACGCTTCGGGACATGGTTAGCGGCCCCAAGAAACATCAGGACCTTCTCACCTTCGCCTGTGCGATCCACGTCACGTCCGCGCTCGACGGGATCGTGCTGAGACAGCCGGACCGGCAGTTCTGATTTTTCCGATGCGGTGGCGGCGACCAACGCGGCACCTCCAGCAGGGGAGAGAATCATGGGACATCCAAAATCGACGCTCGCACTGGCTGCGAGCCTGATGGGCGGCGCGGCAAGCGTATCGGCGGGCTGGGGCGAGTTGTCCGATTTGTTCGCTGCACTACGCCAATTTGCGATAGCCGCCTGACGGGACCTGCTCGAGTGGGCCTGCGCGATGTATGTTGTGCTGGAAGCTAAGAAAGCAGCAACATGTTCGATGAAACACCACGCCTTTAGTTCATTCTCTATGCGGCTTCCGAACTCCGTTTCCAAACGGCCCCGAAGACTGCGGGCGAGTTATCTTACCAACTCAACAGCTTGTGCTGGCTGGGGCGGGAGGAATCGAACCTCCGAATGGCGGAATCAAAACCAGCTTGATTATTCAATGATTTCAAAGCGCGCTTGGAAAGAAGCGCAGAATTCTGCCCTGGTAATATCAATAGCTTGGCGGTTGTTTCCAAATGAAAAGGGAGCTTACGAACTTCGGACCGATATGAAATCTCCGGTTTCCGCCGCGCGTTTGACCGCGTCGATCACTGTGAGGGTTTTCAGCCCTTCGCGCCCGCTCACCACAGGATCGACCGTACCGCGGATGACTCCGCAGAAATTGGCGATCTGCAGAGCAAGCGGGTCTTCGTTCTCGTAGCTCAGCCGCTCGCGCTCAATCGGCGCCCACCAGCTGGCCTTGCTAGGATGATGCCATAGATCGAGTTGCGGAATAGCCAGCGATGCCCTCGTGCCGCCGATCTGGTAGCAACTCTCCTGCGTATGACCGTAGGCCGAGTTCTCTCCGGCGGTGAATTCCCAGCTCCAAGGCGACTGGATGGTATCGGAGACATTGACCGTTCCCAACGCGCCGGAGGCGAAGTGCAGAAGGATCACCGCCGTCTCTTCAACCTCATTTCCACGCAGCCGATTGGATTGGGCAGCTTGTACCGCCACGATATCCCCACAGAGGTACCGTAGCAGGTCGACATCGTGGATGAGATTCAGGAAAACAGGACCCGCCCCTTTCTCGCGACGCCAGGCCACATCGAAATAGTCGTCCGGCTTGATCAGCCAGAACATGCCATGCACCGACACGATCTGACCCAGCCGGCCCCTATCGATCTCCGCCTTGGCGCGCTGGATCATCGGGTTGTGGCGGCGATGATGGCCCGTGAGCAGCGGCACGCCCGCCCGCTCGGAAGCTTCGACCAGGGCATGTGCAGCGACGACGTCATCCGCTAACGGCTTCTCGATGAGCGCTGGGATGCGAGCCGCGACACAATCCATGCCGTTGGCCACGTGCATCTGGTTGGGGGTGGCGACAACCACCCCTTCCGGTCGATTTCCGGAGAGCATGTCCTGAAAGGACGGAAACCAATCTACCTTCAGCGAAACCGCCAACTCTCGTGCCGCAGGCGCCGGATCGACGATCGACGACAGCATCGCCTCAGGCCACGCGAGAATGTGCTCGATATGTCGCTTGCCGATGAGACCCGCTCCCATCACCGACAGGCGGACGGCTGCACTCATGAGATGCTATCCCTTCTTCTCATCAAGCAGCTTGGCCACACGACGCAAGCCGAGCAGATAACCCTGCGTGCCAAAGCCTGCGATGACCCCATCAGCTCGTTTGGAGACAAACGAGTGGTGGCGGAATTCCTCGCGCTTGTGCACGTTGGAAATATGCACCTCGATCACGGTCCCCTCGAACGTGTTCAGCGCATCCAGGATGGCGACCGACGTATGGGTGAAAGCCGCCGGATTCATCACGATGCCGGCAGCCGTCTCACGTGCCTCGTGAATCCAATCGATCCACTCGTACTCTCGATTGGACTGATGAAAGCATAGCTCCAGTCCGAGTTCCCCAGCCAGCACTCGACAATCCCGCTCCACGTCTGCAAGCGTTTCGTGACCGTAGATGTGGGGTTGGCGCTTGCCAAGCAAATTGAGATTTGGCCCGTTGATGACGTAGACAAGACGACTCATGAATAACCTCCGTTCAATGATGGGCAAGGATCTCGCCAAGGAACTGTCTGGTGCGGGCATGCTGTGGATTGCGGAAGAACGCCTCGGGCGCGCCTTCTTCGATGATCTGGCCTTCAGCCATGAAGATCACACGATCGGCAACCTGGCGAGCAAAGCCCATCTCATGGGTGACGCAAATCATGGTCATGCCGTCGTTGGCGAGGCCGATCATCGTATCGAGCACCTCCTTGACCATCTCAGGATCGAGTGCCGAGGTCGGTTCGTCAAACAGCATGACCTTGGGCTGCATGCAGAGCGCACGCGCGATCGCGACGCGCTGTTGCTGACCGCCCGAAAGCTGAGCCGGATACTTCTCAGCCTGGTCACCGATGCGCACGCGCTCGAGGTATTTTCGCGCAATCGCCTCCGCCTCGGTCTTTCCGATGCGGCGCGCGCGGATGGGCGCGAGCATGCAGTTCTGCAAGACTGTCATATGCGGAAAGAGATTGAAGCTCTGAAAGACCATGCCGACGTCCTGACGTACGACATCGATAGCCTTGACGCTGTCGTCAAGCCGATGACCGTTCATCACGATGCTGCCCTGCTGGATCGGCTCGAGGCGGTTGATACAGCGGATCAGCGTCGATTTGCCCGACCCGGACGGACCGCAGAGCACGATCTTCTCGCCCCTCCGCACGGTGAGATCGACGTCGCGGAGAGCCTGGTACCCGCCATACCATTTCTGCACGCCCTTCATTTCGATCAGGATATTGTCCTGCATGGATTCGGCTCCGCTATCGGACGGCGGCCGACGCGAATCGTGCGTCGGCCGCTCGCAGTGGCTACTGAACTGTGAAGGGAACGCCGGGGACCGAGTCCGGGAAGATCGGCACGGGCGCCTTCATCCACTTGGCGTAGAAGCTGGCCAACTTGCCGTTCGACTTGATCTGGTCGATGAACTTATTGGCCGTTTCGTTCCACTCCTTGTCTCCGAGGCGGGTGCAGGCCCCGTTATACAGCGCGGTGAAGTGAAGCTTGGGCTCGAACCCAAGTTCGGGCTTTGCGGCGTTCAGACGCTGCGGGTAGAAGCTGTTTGCGCCGACAGCCTGCACCTGACCGGAGAGCAGCGCCTGGATCGTGGCCGCATCATCATCAAACCTGCGGATCTCCGTGCCTGCCGGAGCACTATTTGTGACCTGGGTATCCTGTGTGGAGGACCTCGGAACGCCGATGACGTACTTGCCCATATCGGCATTGCTGTTGATCGGGGTCGCCTGGGCAGCGACAAGCGTGATCTCGTTGGCTACATACGGCTTAGAATACTGCACCGCCTTTGCACGCTCCGGCAGCATGGCCATGGTTGCGAACAGAATGTCTACGCGACCTGTGGTCAGCGCCGGAATACGATTGGCCACCGCCAGCGGGACGAACTCGGCCTTTACGCCGAGATATTCAGCGAAGGCGCGCCCCAAATCGGCATCGATGCCATCCTGCTTCCCCGAGCTATCGACATAGCCCCAGGGAGGATTGTCGCCCTGAATACCGATGACGACGACGCCCTTCTTCTTCACGTCTTCCAACGTGCCGGCCTGCGATTTGCCTGCGACGGCGATAGCCGCCAATGCCAGCAGTGCGCCCCCGAGCTGGCGACGGTTGGGTGAAAACAACATGAGTATCTCCTCCTGGTGACGGCTGTTTGTGATTGAGTAGGTGCGCCGTTCCTACCTTTGACTGGCCAGAGCGAGCCTGGCCTCCATCCGGCTGCCCCACCACGACAGTGGCCAGCAGAGGATGAAATACATCGCGCCGACAACGCCGAAGACGAGCAACGGCTGGAAGGTCTGGTTCGATACGATTTGACCGGCGCGGGCGAGTTCGATGAAGCCGACGATGGCGGCGAGCGACGTGCCCTTGATGAGCTGCACGAGATAGCCGATGGTCGCCGGCAGCGAGATGCGGATTGCCTGCGGCAGCACGATGTCGCGCATGCGGGACGAATAGTGCAGTCCAAGCGCCATCGCCGCCTCGGTCTGGCCACGCGGCACCGCCTGGATCGCTCCGCGCCAAATCTCACCCAGGAACGCGGAGGCATTCACGGTGAAGCCGATCGCCACCGCGACGAACGCGTCGAGCTTCAGCCCGGTTAGCGCCAATCCGTAGTACACGACGAAAAGCTGCAGCAGCAGCGGAGTGCCCTGGAATATCCCGATGTAGATGCGGGTGATCCATTCCACGCCCTTGTGACCACAGGTGCGCAGCAATGCGACGGCGAGCCCCGCCGTGCAGCCGCCTGCGAATGCGACCAGCGTGAGCAGCACCGTCCATTGCAGCCCACGCAGCAGGAAGCCGAACTCGGCAAGACCAAAATGCGGTGTCATGATCGCTCCCTCAGCGTGTCGGATATGAGAAGAAGCGGTGAGAGACGACCGCAAAGCCCAGCATCAGCAACCAGGAGATCGCGAGATAGAGGAAGGTGACGGAGAAATAGACCTCGAAGCTACGGAATGTGTCGCTTTCGATGCGCTGGGCAACCGACGTCAATTCGAAAGCCGATACCGCCGAACAGATCGACGAGGTCAGCGTCAGCATGATGAACTGACCCGTGAGCGAGGGGTAGATCGCGCGAAGCGCGGGCTTGAGCACGATGAACCGGAATACCTGTCCTTTGTGCAGGCCGAGCGCGTAGCCGGCCTCCACCTGTCCTTTATGAATGGACTGCACCCCGCCACGGATGATCTCGATGGCGTAGGCGCCGCCATTGACACCGAGTGCGATAATGGCGGTAGCGGTTGGATTGAGCTTCAATCCGGCAAGCGGCAGGGCGAAGAACAGAAAGAAAATCTGCACCAGGAAAGGTGTATTGCGCACGACCTCGACGAAACCGATCACGAGAGCACGTAACCATGCCGCCTTCGAATCGCGTGCCGCGACGCCGGCGACACCGATCACCATCGCAAGTGTCATGCCGGCAAGCGCCAGACCCATTGTACCCACGCACCCCCACAGCAGCGCGGGCATCGCATGCCAAACCACCGAGAAATCGAGCGTGTAGCCCATCTTGCGTTTCCTCTCGGGCGTTGTGCGTGCCGCTCGCCCATCGGCCAGGTGTCACCCTCCCAGGGATGCAAAAGTGGCGAAGAAGACGTCCGGATCAGGTGAGATGCCCGTGAACAGGCGAAATGCTTCGGTCCCCTGGAAGATCGCCATGCCTCCGCCATCGACGGTGCGGCAGCCGAGGGCACGCGCCGCGCGCAGCAGCGCGGTTTCCGGTGGGAAGTAGACGATCTCGGCGACCCACAGATCGGGGCGCAGCAAGGCCGTCGGCAGCGGCGTGCCCGGATACTTGTCCATGCCGATCGGCGTCGCGTTGACAATTCCGTCCGCGGCAGCCACCGCCGCTGCGACATCCTGGCCGACTTTTAAGCGCCCTTCTACGAATCGAGGGGACAAACCGTCGACCACATTTTGCGCCTTGGCCAAGTCGACATCCATAATAGTCAGCTCCCGCACGCCGAGCTTCATGAGCGCGAAAGCAACCGCCGATCCTGCGCCGCCGGCGCCGAATTGGACGACACGACCGAGCGATGCACCCTGCTTGTTGCGGCGAAAGTTCTCGGCGAAGCCGAACCAGTCGGTGTTGTGGCCGATCATTCGACCGTTTCTGATGACTACGGTGTTCACGGCGCCAAGCGCGTCCGCGTCGGGCGAAAGCTCGTCCAGGAGGGGAAGGATCGCCTGCTTGCAGGGATGGGTCACGTTCAGCCCGTCAAAGCCCATCCGCTTTGCCGCCGTCAGCAATTCCGGCAGCGCCTGGGCACCAAGTTTCAACTCGGTCAGGTCAATCTTCTTGTAGAGATAGCGGATGCCAGCGGCGTCGGCGGCCGCTTCATGCATGGGCGGGGTGCGGGACGCGGCGATGCCGCTGCCAATCAGGCCGACGAGAAAGCTGGGCTTTTGATGCATGCTCGGTTTCGCCCGTCAACTCAAAGGGACAGTCAGCTCGGCGATGACTCGCGCCGTGTCTGGTCGAACGCCGCGCCACCAGGCAAAAGCTTCCGCCGCCTGCTCGACCAGCATGCCGACGCCGTCGGCAAGCTTGGCTACGCCTTCGGCGCGGGCCGCCTGCAAGAACGGAGTCAATCCTTTGCCGTAGGCGAGCTCGTATGCCAGCTCCGCACCGCGGAAGACATTGCCTGGAAGCGGCGGCATTTCACCTCGCAGGCTGGCGGATGTCGCGTTGACCACGACGTCGTAGCCCTCGGCGAGATCGGCCAGTTCGGCATAGCCGCTGACGATCAGGGGACCGCAACCGGCAAATTCTTCAGCCAATTTCACCGCTTTCGACAGCGTTCGGTTGACGAGAACCAGCTCCGACGGTTCCTCGCGCAGGAACGGCAGCAGCGCGCCGCGCGCCGCTCCTCCGGCGCCGAGCATCAGGACGCGGCGGCCGGCCATCTTGACGCCGAGATTGACGGTGATGTCCCGCACGAGGCCGATGCCGTCGAAATTCTCGGCAATGATCCGATCGCCGTCGAACTTCAGGCAGTTTGCAGCGCCTGCTCGTTTGGCGCTCTCTGAAAGCTCGGTTGCGTAGGCGAAAGCATCAAGCTTGAACGGAGCGGTGATGTTCAGCCCCTTGGCGCCCTCAGCACGGAATTGATCGACCCGTCCCTTGAAGCCATTGAGTGGCGCCTCGATCGCCTCGTAGACGAGGTCCTGTCCCGTCATTTTGGCGAAAGTGCCATGGATGAGGGGCGATTTGCTGAAGCCGATCGGATTGCCAATTACCGCGTAACGATCGCTCATGGCTCACTCCTGCACGGCGGCTTCGTTGTAGAGGACGCCGTCGCGCACCATCGCCTCGACGAGCTCGGCCGACAGTCCCAGCGAGGCGGCGATGCGGCGATTATCCTGACCGAGCAGCGGCGCGGGAGCGCGCACCGTGGTGTCGCAATCGGAGAAGCGGAACGGCAGATTAGGCAGCGTCACCTTGCCGAGCACGGGATGTTCCTGCTCGACCAGCATGCCACGCGCACGGATCTGCGGATCTTTCACGACTTCTTCGATGGTCTGCACAGGAGCCGACGGCACACCTGCTTCCTCAAGTGCCGCAAGGCAAGCATCCCGACACGGCTGCGACAGAGTCCAGGTGCGCACAATCTCCATGGCTTCGGCATAATGGGCGTTGCGCGCGGCAGGCGCGGTGAAGCGTTCGTCGGATGCCAACCTGTCTCCCCCGATCAGGCTCGCCAATCGCCGCCACGCATCGTCGACTTGCGCAGCGATGACAAGGTTGCCGTCCTTGGCTGGAAAGACCCCGTAGACGGTCGAGTCCGGCTGTCCGCTTCCAGTCTGCTTCGGCTGGTCGGTACCGCCGGAGAGGAAGTAACGCTGAACCGCATAGTCGTGCATCGAGACCATGCAGTCGTACAGCGCCAGATCGATATGCTGGCCACGCCCGGACGACGCGCGGCCGACCAGCGCCGCATTGATGGCGGCGACACCATGAATGCCGGTATACATGTCGGCCAATGGCATCCGCAGCAGCGGCGGCGCTTCACCCGGGGAGCCCAGTTGCGCCAGAGCGCCCGACATCGCCTCTGCGATCAGGCCGAATCCCGGACGGTCGGCATAGGGACCGGTATGGCCATAGGCGGACACAGAACAGTAGATCAGATTGGGATTCCGCGCCGAGAGCGCCTTGTAGCCTAGCCCGAGGCGCTCGAGTGCGCCGGGTCGGTAGTTCTCGATGAAAACGTCGGCTGTGTCGACCAGCTTCATCATCATGTCGAGACCGCGCTTATCGCGCAGATCGATGCACAATCCCTGCTTGCCCATGTTCTGCTGCAGGAAGTAACCGGATTGTCCGTCCTTGAAATAGCCATGCGCGCGGCCCGCATCGCCCTGCTTCGGACGCTCCACCTTGATGACCTCAGCGCCCATCGCAGCTAAGCAACGGCCCATGAACGGGCCTGCCAGGAAATGGCTGTAGTCGATGACGCGAATGCCTCTCAGCGGCAAATCCTGGAGCGGCAGATCTTGCGCGGTCATGCCTGTTCTCCTGCGGCACTGGTCTTCGGGCGCATGGGAATCATCAGCCGGTGCTCGCCGAGCTGCACCACCTCGCTGCGCTGGTTGATCAGCTCCGATGGCAGCACCACGATGCCCCACCCTTCCCGCTTCGTAGCGCGCATTGAACCAACTCGGAACTTCACATGCACGGTGTCGCCAAGCTTGATCGGCAGCTTGAAATCCCACGTCCAGCCCAGCGACATTCCCGGAAGGAAACGGTACTCGGCACGGGTCTTCAAACCGTCGGCCAGGGACAGACCAAAAAGCCCGTGCGCGACGCGCGTGCCGAATGGTGTCGTTTTGGCGTATTCCTCGTCGACATGGACCGGCGTGAAATCACCGGTCAGCTCGGCATAGGCATTCACCATCGCTTCGGTGACCGTCACCGAGGGCGTGACACATTCGTCACCGACCTTGGCATCGTCCCAGTAGCGCTCGTCGATCATGTCGCGTCTTCCTCTAGGCTCGGGGATTGATTGCAAGAGCGGCTTCCACGGCGCCCGCGCTGGCTTGCAAGATCTCGATGTTCAGGCCGCCCGGCAGTTCGAGCCAGTTCGGGCCGGCGGGCAGCGCCTTGGCGCCCCAGGCGGCCGCACGGGCGAGCACGCCTTCGTAATCGTCGACCATGATGCCGAGATGGGCGAGACGCCCCTCCGGTCCGGCAAAATTCGGGTCTTCGATGAGCTGCACGCTTCCGAACACCCAGACCTGCCGCGGGCGTGCGCCATCAGCGGGCTGCTCTTCGCGAATGGCAAGACCAAGCACCTCACGAAAGAAGCCGACGTGATGATCAACGTCCGGCACACGGATCGCGACGTGCTCGACATAGGCGCGGGGCAGCGACATCGTCTCAGGCCTTTCCCGGATAATCGCTGCGGGCGTATTCGATGCCTTTGACCAGCGCGACGAGGGTCGCGTTGACCGGGGTCGGCACGTTGAGCTTGGCGCCCCAACGCACGACGGAGCCGTGAATGTAATCGACCTCGGTCAGATTGCCGGACTGCAAGCTCTGCAACATCGAGGTCTTGAACTCGGGCGGCAGCCCAGCGGACGCCATCGTCCAGGCGCGGCGCGGATCGGCAATCGAGATCTTCACGCCGGCAGCCTGTGCGACCGCGATGCTCTCCGAGATTGCGGCCAGCGCGCATTCCTCCAGGATCGGTAGCGAGTAGAGGCCGCCATAGGTCAGCCCGGTAACGGCGGTAATTCCTCCTCCGGCGACGTTGATGAACAACTTGTCCCACATCGTGCCCATGATGTTGTCGCTGAGCAGCGTGAGAATGCCGGCACGATTGAAAGTCTCGGAAATTCGCTGTGCGCGCTCCGTCAAGCGTCCATCGAGTTCGCCGATGATGGTTTCCTTGCCGATGACTCCGGAGCGAACATGACCGGGACCAAGCAGCACGCCGCCAACGTAGGTCTTGCCTGCCATGACGCGGTCACGACCAACTTCCTCCGAAAGGATGTCCTCGTGACCAAGACCGTTTTGAAGCGACATCACAACCGTCTGCGGCCCGATGATCGGCGCGGCCGCGCGGATCGCGTCTCGCGTGTGGTAGGATTTGACGAGGACAATGACGAGGTCTGCCACCATACCGACCTCCGTCCCGGAGGTGCAGGCAGAGACCTTCACGACGGTCTCGGCGTCACCTTCGAGCATCCGCAAGCCACTGGCATTGATCGCGTCGACATGAGCCTGAAACGGATCGATCAACCAGACCTCGGCACCGCCGCGCGCCAGCGTGCCGCCGATGGTCGAGCCCAGGGCTCCTGCTCCGATAAAGCAGATCCTCATAGGAACGCTTCTCCCTCGCCCATTCTGGCGTTGGAAGCGTGCTAGCAGGCCGCCCGGTATTTGGATATGCTATGATCCTTATAACCATTATTGCACATCGCAATGAAGCACCGGGACCTCTCCGAGACGAACCTGCTGGAGCCGCGCCTGCTCCGGCTGTTTGACGCACTGTTCGCCACCGGCAGCGTCACCAAGGCAGCCGAGAAGCTCGGTCAAAGTCAGCCGACCATTTCGATCTGGCTGGCGCGCTTGCGAAAAGAACTGGACGATCCGCTCTTCATTCGGTCGGCTGAGGGAATGCTGCCGACCCCGCGCGCCGAGGCTCTCATCGGCACGGCCAGGCAGGCATTGGAGATGCTGCGGCGTCTGGCGGAGCTTCGTCCTGAGTTTGATCCGGCGACTGCCAAGCGTCGCTTCATCATCTGCATGACGGATGCGAGCCACATCACGCTGCTTCCGGCCATCCTCGCCTACGTTCGTCGTGTTGCTCCAGGCATCCGCATTGAGGCGGCGCAGATCGGCGGCGATACCCCACGGATGCTACAGTCTGGCGAGGCCGATCTGGCGCTCGGCTACATCTCGGACCTCGACGCCGGACACTTCCAGCAGGCCCTCTTTCCGCAGGATTGGGTCTGCCTGTCGAACGCAAAACATGCCCGGATCCGCGATCGCATCACAGCACGGGATTTCAGGCGGGAGGCGCACGTCCTCATTCGCTCCGGCACTGGACACCAGTTGCTCGCGGACGCGGTACGGGAGCAGCGAATGGTGCTTGACGTTGCGCTCGAGCTACCCGGCTTTTTGGGACTACCCGCAATTGTCGGGACGACTGACCTGATCGCCACCCTTCCAAGGCACATCGGCGAAACGTTGGCTCACTATTACGGACTGCGCGTGCTCGACTGCCCGCTCGCGATCGCCGGCTTTACCGTGAAGCAATATTGGCATGCCCGCTTCCATCACGATCCGGCAAGTCAATGGTTGCGTGACGTATGCTGTGAACTTTTTCAACAGCGGGAAGTGCGGGGCCTACATCGTTCCGGTCGGCCAAAATAAACGAAGGCCGACCGCGGCACACCATTTCGAAACTGGATACGATCGGCTGTCTGGCAAGTCGCCGACTGGCTCCTCTGAAGCCCGAAAAGGCTCGTGATGAAGACGTTCAATACGAGCCGCAGCGACGCAAACTGCCGACAATCGCAGCATTTCAGCATTGCTTCCTTCTCAATCGGCCTCGAACGGCAAGCAATGCCGTACAAACGCGCAAAGTTGATCCGACGCCAATCGGAGCTGAAGCATGTCCTACTCAATACAGGTTCGAGCCTTTCGCGACCTTCTGGACGATCGGGGCGTCGTTGACGAGCCGGGGCGGATCGCGGCCTACACAACGGATCAACGTCGGCACTTGACGGGCTCGACGTTTGCCGTGCTGAAGCCGACGACGACGAAGCAGGTCGCCGACATCGTGGGGCTCGCGGCGCACCACGGAATAGGAATTGTTCCGCAGGGCGGCAACACCAGCTACTGCGGCGGTGCGACGCCCGACGCGTCCGGACGCCAAATCATCGTGAGCCTCGAGCGGTTGGACAGGATTCGCGAAGCATCAGCCAGCATAGGAACGTTTTGTTCGATGACGGCAAGCGTGACGGTCCCGGCCTTGGTCAGGTGGTCGCGCTTCGTCGCCATCAGCTGCGCTATCGTCCTGGCGGCGGGGACCTTCTGCAATTGTTGATGGCTGATAGTCTCGGCACGCCGCC
>Ga0207647_10003227_pt1 | contig 12232 bp, 10 predicted proteins | sample KBSCornC2_FD_184295 | JGI IMG/M metagenome (GOLD analysis project Ga0207647, IMG submission 184295) | Corn rhizosphere microbial communities from Kellogg Biological Station, Michigan, USA - C2 (SPAdes) (version 2) | ecosystem: Host-associated > Plants > Roots > Rhizosphere ...
CCAACGATTTACAGGCTCAGAATTAGGGTCAACTGGAATCAAAAATCTACTTTAATATCAGGCCCTCGCTGCTCCCTCTCAAGTGTGTTGCATCGAGGGTGGTTTCACTCCAGAATTCCTGGCAAATATAGCACAACTTTTGCAAATTTCTCTGTTAATGTTGGTTTAGCTATACTCCGTATCACTAAGCATAGAGTAGGGAGCAGGGGCGGTCCAACTGCCCTAGGTGGTGAGCCTGCTTATAAGCACAAATATTGATATTCTAATGACTAACTCTCAAAAACTAGGGGGCTCAGGGGGCTATCTACTATAGATAGATAGATAGATAGATATTTTATTACGCCCGGAGGTGCTAACCTAAAGGGCACTAGTGTGCTAATTACATAATCAGTTCCCACAAATCTGGCATGAACTCGCGATAGCCCATACTTTTGCTTCAACATGTGTGTGCTTGGTGTTTGGCTTCTTTGGTTGGTTTGTTAAGAGCTCCCTTGTTAAGGTGTTGACCGGTAGATGGGCTTAAAGGTTAACTTCTCCAAGTGTGCAGTGTCCTATCTTCGGCGGCTGCAGCGAGATCTACCTTGGAAGGGAGGGAGGGTTGAGGAGGGAATAGCTTCACTTTTCACTGCGTTGATTGAGGTTCGGATTCAGGTTCTGGTTCCAATCTTCCTGTAGCGATTACGAACTTAATTGCTGCGTGGACAGCCTTCATATCTGGTTGCCATCGATCGGGGTCCGAACGTGATTTACCGCCCAGGAAGAAGGATAGATTTCCTCGTTTTGATTCTGTGCACTGATTCATGTCTTCTCGCATCGCTGTCCATTGCGTGCAGCGGAATAAGAAGTGTTCTATTGTCTCATTTGCTTGGCCACATGCACCAGTCTGACACGCACGTACGTGTATGTACGGAATGGGATTATTATTATCCCTAGCGTACGCAACCCCCTATATAGCTAGTTAGACACCCCCGATCCCCTATTTCTTGAGGATCAGTCGTCAATATTAGGAATCTTTACTATATTGATCAGGCTCACCACGTAGGGCAGTTGGACCGCCTGTCTCCCAATCCTATGCTTCGTGATACGGGATCGGAGTAAACCGACAATATGTTTGTCAATGATGGTGTGCTTCCCTAATCGAGATACATATCTGACGATTTCATGTTTGATTTCTTCAAAGACGTAGAAGCCTTCGCCAACAATTTCACCAGATGGATTGACAACTACACAACCCACCAGGGGTCCAGGACTAACCTGCCCGACCCCTTTCCTCGCCAACTCCAGCGCACGCGTCATCATGCGACGGTCCGTGTCGGTCCAGACAGTTGGTTTATCCAGGGTCGTCAGCATCGAATCCGTCTTTTCGGTGTCCAATCGGTGGCTCAATTACCAAACAAACTATTCACGTACTGCTCCGGGTCAAAAACAACTAAGTCGTCGACCTTTTCGCCGATACCCGCATATCGAATCGGTAAGTTTAACTCTTTCGCTATCGCGACGGCGATGCCGCCTTTCGCAGTACCATCAAGCTTCGTCAGCACGATTCCGGTCACGCCCGCGACTTTCAGAAATTGTCGCGCCTGCTCGAGACCATTCTGCCCCGTAACGGCATCGACTACGAGCAACGTCTCGTGTGGTGCACCTTCGACTTCACGCGCCGCAACGCGCTTCATCTTTTCCAACTCCGCCATCAAGTTCGACTTGGTGTGCAGTCGACCGGCGGTATCGACAATCAACACCTCTGAACCGCGCGCTTTCGCTGCCTTGAGCGAATCGAAAAGCACTGCAGCCGGATCAGTTCCCTGTTTCTGCTGGATCAACGGCACGCCCGTTCGCTCAGCCCAGATCGCGAGCTGCTCGGACGCCGCTGCGCGAAATGTGTCGGCCGCGCATATCAAAACATCGTTGCCTTCCGCTTTAATGCGTTGCGCGAGTTTTCCGATCGTCGTGGTTTTACCCACGCCGTTCACGCCCACGATCATCATCACGTAAGGCGCAACAGTTTCGGGAACGGTCAACTCCGAAGCGACACCCTGCCGTTCAGAAGCCTGAAGGATATTCAGCAACTCGCTTTTGATGGCAGCCTTGAGCGCGTCGAGATCGTTGATCTGATTACGTGCTACGTCGCGACGAACCTTTTCGAGAATGTGGAGCGTCGTCGCCACACCGATATCTGCCGCAATCAAAACTTCCTCGAGCTGGTCCAACAACTCGTCGTCAATCTTTTTGCGTCCGGCGAAAACGGCGTCGAGCCTGTCAGATAACGAATCTCGCGTAGCCGCAACAGCGCGCCGGAACCTCGCCGAGAACTCCTGTTCGAGAGCAGCTTCCTGCGCTTGAAGCTCCTCCATCGAAAGGTTCAGCCCGAGAACTGAACTCTGAAACGGAGATCTCGTCGGCGCAACCGGTTCAGGTTTTGCCGTCTGCTGTGGCTTTTCTTCCTTTACTTCAGTCGGTGGAAGCTCTAGTGGTTTTGGGGCCGGCGCCGGTGTCTCCGGAGCGGCTTCAGCAGGTTCATTTAGACGGAGTGAGACAAACTCATCCTTTTTTCTTCTCCAAAAAAGTCCCATGTGCGGACGATTATATCCACAGATTACGCAGATTACACAGAGAGGGGCTTATTAATCTGCGTGCTCTGCGTAATCTGCGGATTAAGGACTGGTTTGGCAGGTTTCCTGAGCTTAACTTGTCCGGGTTTGATCTGGCCTTCCTTGCATGCTTCAGAGAGCGCGGCAACCACGCCGGGGTCATAGCGCGTGCCGACAAAGCTCTCGATTCGCGCGAGGGCGTCTTCAAACTTCATGGCTTTCTGGTAGGGACGGTCAGTCGTCATCGCGTCAAACGTATCTGCGACCGCGACGATCTTGCCCATTAAGGGAATCTCGTCGCCCTTGAGTCCCTGCGGATAGCCCATACCGTTGACCATCTCGTGATGCATGTACATGCCCGGCAAAAACTCTTTCATGGCCGGAATCTGCGACATGATCTTGTAGCCCTTCTGCGGATGGCCTTTCATGATCTCGTACTCTTCATCCGTAAGCGCCGCGGGCTTCTTGAGAATGTTGTCGTCGATCGCGATCTTGCCGACGTCGTGCAATAGGGCGCTGATCCTGATCTTTTCGACTTCATCATCAGACAGGCCCAGGCGCTGCGCAATCGCCATCGAGAAACGCGACACGCGCTCCGAGTGACCACGAGTGTACGGGTCCTTGCCGTCGATGGCGGCAGCAAGCCCCTTGACCGTCCCGAGAAACAGTTCGCGGTTTTCCTGGGAAGACTTCTGCAAGTCGACGATGAATCGTTCGACCTGGTCGGTCATGAGGTTAAAGGAATTGCCGAGATCGCCCAGTTCTGTGCGGCTCGTTACTTCGATTCGTTTCGAGAAATCGCCCGACGCAATGCGGTGTGCGCCGCCGGCGAGTTCGCTTACGGGATGGGTGAGTTTGTTTGCGAAAAATACTCCGACTAAGGTCGTCAAGAGGGCTGCGATCAAACTGATCCAGAGCGTTTGCCAGCGCATGTCAGAAACCGATGCGAGCGCAGCAGCTTCGTCCTGAATAGCAATCACTCCCAGGCGTGAGCTCTTGTCGAGTTCGGCGGTCGCGTACGAGCCGAGCATTTCGACGCTTCGCCCATCGCGAGTTGCCGTGAATGGAGCGAGCGCGGACTGAACCTGGTCACCAGACTCCTGCCAGTCCTGAACCACTTTCAGGTCAGTCATGGACTTTTCCGAGAAAGCGACACTCGCTTCCGGGTGAGCCACTGCGCGCCCGTTCTGGTCAACCACGAAAACAACCGGCAGACCGGCGTTCAGTAGTTCGCGCTCGCTCTTTGAAGTCGGTTGTTGTACGGCGTCGAAAACTTCCTGAAACGAAACAATCGCAACGACAGCAGCCACAACGTCCTGATTATTAGTACCACCCAGGACCGGTTCGGCGATCGTGAGTGCCATCTCCTGCCCCGAACGAATGATTTGCGGCCGGCTGACGACCAGACCGCGGCCACTCATGTGCGCGAGCACCTCGCTGACTCGTGCATCCACTTCCTCGAGTTTGATTACGTCCGGCTGGAACGCGCGATGAAGCTTGCCATCCACCGGCCAGAGGGCGAGTGCGATAAGATTTGGGTCCTCCTGGAGTGTTGCCTGAAGTCGTTGATCGTAGCCCGAGTTGTTCAACTCTCTGATGCCGCCCGAGATTTCAAAGGCGCGGGCCAGGCCGGTGACAACGTCTCGATAACGCTGGCCGTAGAGTTCGATCTGGCGGGCCTTGTCCTGCACGAGCTGAGCCTGGTAGCGCCCTTCGACCGACCGGAGTTCGTCGGCGCTGCGGTTGGATAGGACGAATCCGGTAAAGGTCAGCGGCAAGAGGCCCACGAGCAGCAGGACTCCCAAAACAATGTAGAGGAGACGGATTCGTCCGAGTTTTTCGAGCATTCTTGAAATCTGGCGGTACAATCGCTGGGCAGGTCGTCGGGTTCGGCAGGCGACACTATTCACCGAGCACATAGCTCGGCGTCTGGCTATTATTGTCGAGCCCCCTCGAAAGTGTCAACGGGTTTTAACATTGCCAATTGTCGATTGCCAATTGCCAATTTAGGTAGATCGATCTCAACTTAGCGAAATTGGCAATCGGCAATTGGCAATTGGCAATGAAAAATCGACTTCTAGACCTCAAGCAACGTCTAAACCCCTGAGCCTTAAGGCTCATGAATGGAAACTTTGAGTACGGACGAGATCATCGTTGAGCGTGCTTTAACGGGCGATGCGGAGGCTTTCGGCGAGATTGTACGGCGCTGGGAGCGACGTATCTTTGCGCTTACTTACGGCATGCTCGGCCGTGAGGAAGACGCCCGCGACGCCACTCAAGAGACCTTTCTCGCCGCTTTTCGGAATCTGCGCGGCTTCCGCGGCGAGGCTAAGGTTTCTTCCTGGCTGCACCGGATAGCGGTGAACCAGTGCATTTCGCGGCAGAGACGCTCGAAAGTGAGAAGTGAGTCGGCACTTGATGACGCTGAGGAAACTAATGCCGGAAGCTTTGCCACGCCCTTGAGCTACTCGCCCGCGCGCGTCGTCGAGGGCAGGCAGGAAACGGTAGCAGTCCGGCGAGCGATAAACAGTCTGCCGATCGAGTTGCGGCAGGTGGTGGTGATGAAGGAGTTTGAAGAGCTTACGTTTCGCGAGATTTCCGAAGCACTCGACCTGCCGTTGAGCACGGTCAAGAGCAGGTTGTACACGGCGCTGAAGCAGTTGCAGATGCGTCTGCAGAAGTTTGAAAGCAGGAATTGAGATGAAAGAAAGAGACCACTCTCCCGGTTGTGAACGCGCAGCGGATTTGATGGCGTTCATCTATAACGAGGCTGACGAGCGTGAAAAACACGACTTCGAGCTCCATCTTAGTGAGTGCAGCGTTTGTCGTGAAGAAGCTGCGTCGTTCGGTCTCGTGCGTGAATCGATCATTACGTGGCGCGACGAAGCGTTAGCGGGCTTCGTGTCCACGCCGGTGGCGACAACGACAAAAAGGAAGTCAGCACTGGCTGCGCTGCGACAGTATTTCGATCTGTCTCCTTTGTGGTTGCAGAGTGCGACTGTCATTGCAATATGTCTGTTCTGCCTGCTGTTTGGAATCTTTATCTTCAGAACCCCTAGGCGGTCAGTGCAAACGACAAACCGCAACCCGAATGCGATTTACACACAAGAGGACATCAACCGCATGCTTAACGAGGCTCTCGCAAAACAAAAAGAGAGCACAAAGCCATCTGTTGAAGTGCCGGTGGAGAAACCGCAGCTAGTCAAAAACCAAAAACCCAAAAACGTCCAGCGTTCTTCGTCAGGTCAGTTTGCAAAGAGCAGGCGCCCACTTTCACGCGCCGAACGTGAACAACTGGCAGCCGACCTGCGCTTACTTTCAATGACCGAAGACGAACCGCTTCAGTTGCTCGGAGATCGAATTAATCAGGAATAAGGAAAATGAGATTGAGAACATTGATGCTCTTTTTAGCGATAGTTTTACTCTTCACTGGCGCGAGCTCCAGTTATGCACAGGAGCCCGAGGCACCGGGTGGTGATCCGATCCAGCAACTTCGCCTCACGCCCGAACAGCGTCAAAGGATTCGCCAAATCTTTGCTGAAAACAAAGATGACCGCCAGACAACAAATCGAAAGCTGCGAGAGGCAAATTTCGCCCTCGAACAGGCACTGGATGCAGAGCCTGTGAACGAAAACGTGATCGAACAACGAATCAACGACCTTGCGGCCGCGCAGGCAGCGCAGACACGGATGAGAATCCGGATGGAACTTAAAATCCGTCGCGAACTGCGGCCGGAACAGCTCGCGATCTGGCGCACGCTCCGGCTACAGCTGAAAGACTTCGCCGGCGCCCAGCGCCCCGTTGACGATCGCCCAGCCGGTCAGAACCTGCGCCCAAACCGGCGCCAGAACGCCAACACGCTCCGTCCTCGCCCCTAATAGTCTTCATCCATAGATTACGCAGATTACACGGCTGTCCCTTACTCAATCTGTGTAATCTGTGGATAGAGATTACTTGACGCCCTGCGTACATTTTGCGCATGATAGGCCGCTCTTCTAAACGTGCGGTCCTAAAACTACTTAACGCTCTGGCGCAACCAAAAGCCCGACGTCCTATAAGCTCTCAATGAACTTCGCCACGCGTGCCCTGCTCGAGCTGCAAGAGACCACGATTCTCGCCGCTCGTGCGTTTCGCGGAATTTTCAAGCGACCTCGCTACATCCCGGAAACCATCGCGCAGATGGATGCCATCGGTGTCGGCTCTTTAACCATCATTATTCTGACAGGCTTTTTTACGGGCGGCGTCTTAACGGTTCAAACGTTTCCAACCCTGAAAAGCTACGGTGCACAATCACAGACCGGCTATCTCGTCGCCGTTTCGCTCGTTCGCGAACTGGGGCCCGTGCTGTGCGCCCTCATGGTCACGGGAAGAGTCGGCTCGGCCATTTCCGCTGAGCTCGGCTCGATGGTCGTGTCGCAACAGATCGACGCCATGCGCGCCCTCGGCACTGACCCGGTGCGAAAGCTCGTCTGGCCTCGTCTCTTCGCTTTGCTCGTCAGTCTGCCTTTGTTAACCGTGCTCGCGGACGTGATGGGAATCTTCGGCGGCTGGGTTACTGCCGTTGCGCTCTATTCCGTTTCGTCGAGCGTCTTTATTTCGGCAGTGCGCGACGGTGTCACCACGGACGACCTGATCGGAGGTATAGTTAAGCCACTGGTCTTTTCCGTGATTATAGGGACCATTGCGTGCCAGCAAGGCCTCAACACTGAAGGTGGAACTGTCGGCGTCGGCCGCTCGACCACGCGCGCAGTTGTGATGGCCTCGATCATCGTCATTATTGCCGACTATTTTCTCGCGAAAGCGCTTCAGGTTATTCTAGGAACCCAATAAACCACGTTCGGTGTTTTAGCATGTCAACCGATATACACGTTTCTTCCGGGATCAGCGAGCAAGCTGCTGAATCGACTTTTCATGAAGTAGACGATCTGCACCGTGCTATTCCCGCAATCGAGTTTCGCAACGTCGTGCTCGCCTTCGACGATCGCGTCATTCTGGATGATCTTAGTTTTAAGGTGATGAAGGGCGAGACGAAGATCATCCTCGGCGGTTCGGGTGGAGGTAAGTCGACGATCATCAAGCTCGTTCTCGGTCTACTCAAACCAGATTCGGGACAAGTGTTAGTCGACGGCGAAGACGTTACTGACTATTCCGAAGATCGGATGATGTCGGTGCGCAAAAAGATCGGGATGGTTTTTCAGGAAGGCGCACTCTTCGATTCCCTTTCGGTTTACGACAACGTCGCGTATCGCCTGCACGAACAAGGCGTGCCTGAAGACGAGGTCGAACCAGAGGTTCGTCGCATGTTGCGATTCGTCAATCTCGAAGATGCGATCGATAAAATGCCGATCGAACTGTCCGGCGGTATGCGTCGTCGCGTCGGTATCGCTAGAGCATTGATCGGCGATCCGAAGATTGTTCTTTTTGACGAACCGACCGCGGGCCTCGATCCGCCGACAGCGCGAACCATCTGCGAACTGGCAATGAAACTTCGCGACCTCGAAGACGTGTCGTCAATCTTCGTAACTCACGAGATGAATAACCTGCAATACATCTGTTCCGAGTATGCAGTGGTTGACGAAGACGGCAAAGTTGTTTTCGAGCGTGAAGGTGAGCGGCTCTGTCTAATCAATAGTAAGGTGATGATGATGCGGCAAGGCAAAGTCATCTTCAGCGGAACAGACGAATCCTTGCGCCGCGCCGAGGATCCTTACATCATGAAGTTTCTGCGTGGACATTAAAGAAAGAGTGAGGATTACGCCATGCCTCGATCAAGTACGGGTATCAGCTTCAGCCAGATACGAGTAGGTATCTTCGTCCTGCTTGGTATCGTAGTGCTGATATTTCTCATACTCAACGCTTCGGGCGACATCAACCCTTTCAGCCGCAAACTACACCTGAAAGCTCGCTTTGTTGATGCAAATGGTTTGCGCGAGGGTTCAGAAGTGCGTCTCGCGGGCGTTCGTGTGGGCAAGGTCGAGCGCATTGTTCTGCTTGAACCGTCACCGGTACCGGGTGCGCCGCGAGTTGAAGCGCAGATGACGGTGGATGCCAACATTGATGGTCGCCCTGCAAACGAGCGTATTCGTTCAGACTCACAGGCCCAGCAGGGATCGCCGAGTCTGCTCGGCAACGAAATGCTCATCAACATCACGCCCGGCACCGCCGTGGGCCAACCAGTTCAGGACGGCACCCTCTTGACTTCGTCGTCATCAAACACCGTTAACGACTTTGCCACTTCGGGCACGGACCTGGCCCAGCGTCTGAGCAAACTTTCCGACGAGATCAACGGTATCGTGAAAGACGTGAAGGAAGGCAAAGGCACGGTTGGACGTCTCTTCAGCGACGAGGCCCTTTACAACAACCTCAACGCCACGATTCGTGAGACTGAAGACGTGATGACGGCGATTCGATCGGGCAATGGCTCAGCAGGAAGATTCATCAATGATCCCGCGCTCTATAACAATGCGAATGAGATCGCGGTCTCGCTGAAATCAATTTCCGACGATCTACGAGCCGGCCGCGGTACTGCCGGAAAGCTGCTGACTGACGACGAATTCTACAACCGCATCAACCGCACTGCCGACCGTCTCGACAAGTCGGTGGATTCGATCAACCTCATGATCGCAGACATCAACGCCGGCCGTGGCACGCTTGGTAAACTGATTCGCGACGAGCAGATCTACAACGACGCTCGCGCCGCTATCGCGCGCTTCAACACGACCGCCGAACGAATTGACAACATGGTCGCGGCAGCTCAACGTGGCGAAGGTACCGTCGGCAAACTGCTCAATGACGACACACTGTACACCAACGTCAACCAGCTCTCGTCGGAAGGCGTCAAAATGATCTACGACTTCCGCCAGAACCCGAAGAAGTACCTGACGATCAAGTTCGAGCTGTTTTAACCCCATCGAACGTACTGTAGGGGCGGCCCTTTGTGGCTGCCCTTGGTTTGAGCAAGGGATTCACGAAGCGACGACCTCGGATCAGCGAACACGTTTCCAACCGAGGGCGGCCACGGAGGGCCGCCCCTACAGTTGAACCTCTAATTGGAGACCTCTCATGCCTCAACTGGTCGGCGATGCGACGAAGGCGAGGATATTCGCTTTCATTATCGACAATCTAATCGCCTGTCTGCTCGCACTCCTCCTGGTTGGAAAACTCGGGTTTGAGAGTGGGGTTGTCAGCGGAACAATTCTCTCGCTCACATATCTTTTATATTTCTTCGTGTTTGAAGTCGCTTTCGCGCGGACACCCGGCAAGATGTTTCAGGGACTGGTGATCCGCAATATCGATGGTCAGAAATGCAATGCGAAACAGATCTTTATCCGCACGTTGACGCGAATCTTTGAAGCAAACCCGATCCTCTTCGGCGGGCTTCCCGCAGGCCTGCTGGTCGCTACCTCAACCTCGCGACAGCGAATGGGAGATTCACTCGCCGGCACGGTCGTCGTGCCAAAAGACGTTTCAATCAGCGCGGAGACGTAGCGCGCGTCGTGCCGAGTTGCTTGAGCAATTCGCGGACGGCTACGTCGAGTTGTGAGTCACGTCCGGTCAGCGTCTCGCCGATTGGTCGCGTCACTTCGATATCGACAGGCCGCGGATTGCGCTCCATATCGGCGCCGTCGTTCGCTGTGATCTTCATGCGCGGCAGACGAAAGTTCGTGCCATCGATCAGCTGTTGATTCCAGGTGTAGATAATCCAGCCGGCGGTGGGCTCACCGACAACCTGGCCCAGTCGCAGTGTGCGGTAACCTTCGGCGAAATCCTCGGCGTCAGACAACGAATGTTGATTGGTAACCAGAATCGTCGGCCGGTTGAGAGCGCGTTGGCCCAGCACCGTCCGAGCCGGCGTGCCGTCAAGTCCGCGCAGAGTCATCGTGAGATAACCGCGACGCGCGAGCACATCGATTGCGTAGACATTCACAAAGCCGCCGCTGTTGTTGCGTATATCGATCACGACTCCGTCTTTCCCAAAGTTCTCGGCATCGAGATCGATGTGCAACTGGTTGAGCGACGCGGTAGACATGTCGAACATGTGGGCGTATCCGAGTCGACCGTTACTCACCTTCGATACATACTCGCGATTCTTCTCAACCCACTGCCTGTAAAGTAAACCGCGTTCGGTCGCCGCATTTACAGGACGAACTACGACTTCACGTTTGACCGCGCCATCCGCCGTGGAAGAAATCGTCAAACTGACTCGCCGGGCGATTTTGTAGTTCAGTGCTTCGTCCAGATTTGTTGATTGATCCAGCGTTCGCCCGTCAACGGCTAGCAGATAATCGCCAGGCTTAACTCCGCCAACGATAGCGACCGGACTGAGCGCAATCACTTCCGTCACGCGCAAACGACCAGTGGTTTCATACTCGCGTCGATCAAAGCGCAGACCGATGCGACCGGTTGTCGGCGGGTTTCCACCCGGGGGTGCTCCGGCACCAAGATGCGACGCATTCAATTCACCCACCATCAACTGTAACAACCGCCGCATTTCGTCAGGTGTACGCGAGCCCGCGATTAGTGGTTCGTACTCTGCACGCACTGCATCCCAATTGGCGCCGTGAAATCCTGGATCGTAGAAGTTGTCGCGCAGGTAGGACCAACCCTGGCGAAACACTTCCATCTTTTCGCGAGAGAAGTCGACGTCCATCTCTGCCGTAACGGCAAGCGATCGAGTTCGCCCTTCAAGATTGACGATGCCGATGCGCCCGTTCTCGATATAAAAGATCTCTTTGTTATCGGGTGTGAACTGCGCCCAACTCTTGTTCCCTGACGTCGAGGTTAGCTGCTTCGCAACTGCAGGCTCGCGCGACAATTCGTCGAGTGAGTAGAGATAAAGATTGGCCTGATTAGCAGCGTTCGCGATGAGTGCAACCCATTTTCCATCAGGACTGATTGTTTGATAACTCACGTCTAACCCGACCGGCACAAAGCTCAAGCGACGGCGGATGTCGTCGAAAACAACCTGAACCGGTTTCGCGGGTGGACGTTCTGACGGCGAAGCGGAGGGAGCCGGCGATGGCGCAGGTGTTTCAGCCGGACGCTGCTCGGGACGATTTCTCGGCGTCTCTTCGCGAAACAATTCTCGAAACTGATCTTCACGAAAACGAGGCGTGCGCGGCACCAGATCGATACGTGCGAGTTGCGTACCCTCCGTTCGCTGGCCTGAGTCAAACAAGACGTAGGTTCCATCCGGACTCCACGAAACCGAGTTACTGAAAACATTGGCAAGGTAACTCGCCGATCCACTCGAAGCGCCGTCAACCGAAACTACATTTACATTCTTAAACTGGTTCTCCCCAACCGGAACATACGCGAGCCATTTTCCATCCGGAGACCAGGCAAACGGACGATCTGAAATGATTGGCGGTCGTTCGAAAGTCGCAGTCTTCACTACTCGTTCGGTCTTTGTGGCGACATCCATGACCAGAAGTTCTTTCGCGCCTCTGATGAACGCCAGCGACTTACCGTCCGGTGAGAAGCGAGGAGTCGAATCATCAGCAGCATCTCGAGTGAGCTGCGTTTCTGAGTTCGTGCTGAAATCGTATAAGAACAGGTGTGGGACACCATCACGATCTGAAACATAAACCAGCCGGCGACTGTCGGGCGCCCAGGCAATCTGATACTCCTCGGCCGCACTGTTT
>Ga0207647_10003228_pt1 | contig 12232 bp, 7 predicted proteins | sample KBSCornC2_FD_184295 | JGI IMG/M metagenome (GOLD analysis project Ga0207647, IMG submission 184295) | Corn rhizosphere microbial communities from Kellogg Biological Station, Michigan, USA - C2 (SPAdes) (version 2) | ecosystem: Host-associated > Plants > Roots > Rhizosphere ...
AAGCCAAAGCCAAAGGCGATTACATGGTCGCTGAGATGGCAAAGTGTCAGGAGAAGCTGGGCGGCAAGTATCTTAGCGCCTTTCCGACAACATGGTGGGACCGGCTCGAAAATGGCGAGCGGGTCTGGGCTCCTTTCTACACGATTCACAAGATCACAGCCGGGATGTTTGACATGTACCGGCTGGCCGGGAACAAACAGGCGCTCGAAGTGCTTGAAGGCATGGCGGCTTGGGCGGACCAGTGGACGGCTTCCAAGACAGAAACTCAAATGCAGCAGATCCTCACCATCGAATTTGGCGGGATCGCCGAGAGTTTCTATCATCTCGCCGCGGAGACCAACAACGCTCAGTGGGCGAAATTGGGCGACCGCTTCCAGAAAAAGAGCTTCATCAATCCGCTGGCAGCGCGGCGGGATGAGTTGCAGGGATTGCATGTCAACACACATATCCCGCAGGCGATTGCGGCCGCACGAAGGTACGAGATCTCGGGCGACAGCCGCTTTCGCGACTTATCGGAGTACTTCTTTTATGAAGTTACCACCGCTCGTTCCTATGTCACGGCTGGGACGAGCAATGCGGAAGCCTGGCTCGCTCCGCCGCGGCGTTTGGCCGCTGAGCTGAAACAGAGCGTAAACACCGCCGAATGCTGCTGCGCTTACAACATGCTGAAGCTGACCCGACAGCTTTATGGCTGGAATCCATCGCCCGCCTTGTTTGATTACTATGAGCGCTCGCTGCTCAATCATCGCATCGGCACGATCCGGCCGAAAGTTGGATACACGCAGTATTACCTCTCGCTGGCGCCGGGCGCCTGGAAGACCTTCAATACGGAAGATCAGACATTCTGGTGTTGCACGGGCTCGGGAATTGAGGAGTATTCGAAGCTGAACGACAGCATTTACTGGCGCGATCAGGAGGGGCTCTATGTGAACCTTTTCATTCCGTCGGAGCTGGATTGGGCGGAGAAAGGGTTCAAACTCCGTCAAGAAACTCAGTACCCGGAGTCGCAGGAGGTGACACTGACTGTGACAGCGGCAAGGCCGGAGATGATGGCCTTGCGTCTACGCATCCCCGGTTGGCTGCAATCGGCGCCGACTGTGAAGTTGAACGAAAAGGTGCTAGATGCGTCGGCAGCTCCTGGCTCGTACCTGACTCTCAGGCGACTGTGGAAGACAGGAGATAAGGTGGAGATGCGGTTTCCCATGCACTTACATGTGGAAGTCATGCCCGATGATTCTCACCTGCAGGCATTTCTGTATGGACCTCTGGTTCTGGCCGGAGACCTCGGCGCGGAGGGGCTGACCGAAGCCCACATCATTGGACCAAACTTGCGGGTGGGCGCGCCGATTTCCGAACAGCACGGCTCGCCCTTAGGGCCGGTGAACAGGACTCCTCCTGTGCCTGATCTCGAGATTCCGAGCTTCAGGGCGTCAGGGTCGGATCCGAGTTCGTGGATCAAGGCGGGAGACAAGCCGCTGACATTCCGAACGTCGGGACAGCGGAAAGATGTCACGCTGGTCCCGCTGAACAGCCTGTACGACAGGCGTTACTCCGTATACTGGGAAGTTTCGTGACACGCCAGCTCGTTTGCTGATGGCGTGTCCACCGATGAACACGGCAAAAACGGCAAAACCTTACTACTGCGAGCGAAAGAAACGTCCGGTTTTGACTGCGGGAGATGCCAAAAAATCGGCACGACTGTCCGCCGGATTGAGAGACCCCCCGGTGTTAGCCAGCCTGTGTTGGTAGGTCGCGCACGAATCGCATGCGTCGGATGAAACAAAGGGCGGATGCAACGACGTGCACCCGGCGGATCGTAGAGGTGAGGGGAAGTTTAGAAGTTCAGCTTCAGCGCCAGCTGACCAATGCGCGGGTCGCCAGCGGCACCGCGTAACTTTACGCCTGAGTTATGGATTCTTGAGTTGCGCCCGAGGTTTCAATGGATTCCATATTTCACATCCAGAAAGTCGCCTAGTGTCGACGGCAAATATCCGCTGAGTTCCTGCCATGTTAAAACCTTGCACTTAGTCTGGAGAATGGTCGACCGAACACAGCGCATGATCCTGTACCACTGTTCGAGCAAGTCGGGGCGGCGTGCATCAAGCAGCACACAAAAGTCCAGATCGAGGACATTTGCCGCGAGTACATTTCGCAAGAGTTGGTAGGAAACATACTTTCTACCGCGACGCGGTAAATTTCGGTGGTCAAATACTTCCTTGATGTCACGGTATTGCTCAACAATCTCTGGTACTTGAACCTGAAAATCTGTTTCCGTGAGTTTGGCTTCAAATAAAACATTGCCCAGCTTCATGTCCACTTCGGTTCTTTCCGTGATTTCGTTGACCAGAGGGACCCGCGGCATAAATCCAAACTCCGGAACATCATCTACATCGGTCCCCAGAAGCAAAGCAAGATTGCGATTTCGGGTGACGCCGGGATAGCAGAAAATATTCATGAGCAAAGCGTCAGAACTCATGGAAGAATCGAGTTCCCGCCAGACACAATCTGCTTTTGGCAGCGAATGATTTCCTTGACTGTGCACTTTCTGCAACCTCCGGCGCCATTCTGGTCGTTTGAGAATTGCGCGGTAGCTGGCGGAAATAAAATTTCCATGATACCGGCCACATTCCGACGGTTGATAAACCACAATCGGCACTTTGCCATAGCTCATCGCATGGGGTAAACGCCTACATGTCGCATAGGATGCATTACGTGCGCTAAGTTCCTGGCGAAGAGTCCGCGCGCTGTTAATCAGGCTGTCTAACATGGGAGTTTCTTTTCGTTTCAGTCCAATGAATTGTGGTGCCAGTATGCCAGCCACTCTATTCCTTGTGTTTGCTTGACAACCGGATCCTGTCAGTAGAATCATACTCCTGTAGGCGAATAAAAAGCGAATAAACCCAAAACGACGCAGGGGGATTATCGGTGAGCTCGCAGGCAAGCATCCTTCGCACACAAATCGAAGCAGTCCTGGCAAACCGAATACCCGGCGCGCTTACTTTTCGACCTGCGATTGAAACCGAGACGATCTCCTTTGGCATTCCGGAACTCGATCAGCAACTGGTTGGGATCCTGCGAGGATGCCTGACGGAAATCTGTGGGCCCGCCTCATCCGGCCGTACCACCCTGATGCTTGCTGCCATGCGAGAAGTCACACAACGCGGGGAGTGCTGTGCCTTGGTGGATGCGAGCAGTGCCTTCGATCCCCATTCAGGCGCTGCCAATGGAGTGAAACTCAAGAACCTGCTTGTGGTCCGGTGTGCCGCCCCGCATTTCAAACTGACCCCGGTAGACAAGGCGTTGCACGCAGTAGACATGATTGTCAGCCACGGAGGGTTCGGACTGATCGTGCTTGACCTGGGTGACATCAAACCGCAGCTCGCGCAAAAAATTCCATTGCATCATTGGTACCGCTTTCGGCGTGCTGTGGAATCCACAAACTCGTGCCTGGTGGTCATCGAACAACATCCCTTCGCCAAATCCTGCTCGGCACAAGTGATTTCATTGCAGAGTTGTGATTCCGAGTGGGCAACGGCCCGTGATCAGATTGGGAGGCCGAAATTACTGACCGGAATTCGATATGTGGCTGAAGTAACGCGCTCGCGGATTGCACTCGGCCAACGAAAACCGCCCGGCTGTGTCGGCGCGCAATTCCGCATTGCAACTCCCTGGGCAGGATGAATGGGCCACTTTCATGCTTTTTGTCACCATCTTCGTTCCCAAGTTTTCTTTGCAGGCGCTTTTTATAAAGAGGCCCGAACTGCAAAGCGAGCCGATTGCACTGGTTGACGGGACTCCGCCCATGCTCAAGGTCATCGCGGCAAATGAAAGAGCGTGCAAACTTGGAGTAGAGATCGGACTAATGAAGGCCCAGGCGGAAGCAGTGGGTGTTCACATCATACAGAGATCGGTGGAACTTGAAGATGCTGCGCACGTTTTACTACTGGGTTGTGCACGAAGCTTTTCTCCCCGCGTTCAGGACAAGGCCATCGACCTGATCGTCCTCGACATTGATGGGCTGAAAAGTCTTTTTGGGCCTCCAGAACAGATCGCGGCGAAAATTCATTCCTCGCTGCTGCGGGAACGCTTCACTGTGAATGTGGCGGTGGCAGGAAATCCTGACAGCGCGACGATTGGGGCGCGCGGCTATGAGGGCGTCTCGATTATTTCCGATGCCGCACAAATCAGCCGTCTTCCTCTGCCTCTGCTCGATCTGAGCTCTGCGCAGCTTGAAACCTTGAATCTATGGGGCATCACAACGCTTGGCGGACTTGCCTCTCTCGACCCGAAGGCGCTCTCGCAAAGATTGGGGCATGAAGGCGTGCAACTGCAGAAACTAGCTCGCGGTCAGCAAATTACTCCTTTTGTCGCGGATGAAGAACAAATCGAGTTTCACGAGCGCAGCGAACTGGAATATTCCATCGATCTTCTGGACTCGTTGTCGTTCGTGCTTTCTTCTTTGCTGGAGCGAATCTGCGCGAAACTCAAAGATCACAGTCTGGCAACCAATGAGGTGGATTATGAATTTGCTCTGGATCCCCCTCGTATTGCAGGGCAAGACCTGCCAGAGGAGCAGCTTGCTTATCGCCGGACAATCAAGTTGCCTAATCCCACTACAGATCGCACTCTGTTGTTGCGCCTCATTCAACTTGATTTGCAGGCGCATCCGCCTGGTGCAGCCATTCAGAAGATTTCAGCGCGGGCTCACGCAGTGCGGCCGCGTCATATCCAGCAAGGATTGTTCGCTCCGCACACGCCCGATCCCGGCAAACTGGAGTTGCTTACCGCAAGGCTGGCCGATCTTGTAGGAAAACACGAGGTAGGCTCTCTCGAACTTTTAGACACACATCGCCCGCGTGCTTTTGTGATGGCGAGATTCGAACCGGAAACTGATCCCGCTACATCTACTCGATCGCGCAGCTGGCCTTCCCGAGTCGGCCTGCGGCTCTTTGATCCTGCGAAACGAGCGAATATTCGCATACGTTCCGATGTGCCGTTGCGTCTATCGTTCGATGGGAAAAGCGGTGATGTCATCCAGCATTCCCCACCCTGGCTTGCCAGCGGAGATTGGTGGAACGAGATGGGATACGACCGCAAAGAGTGGGATGTAGAGGTCCAATTTGCGGATGGCACAAAAGCCAAGTACCGAATTTTTCTCGACCTGTTCACCAACCAACCTTTTATCGACGGAAGTTATGACTGATGTATGTCGAGTTGCACGCGCGGTCGGCATTCAGCTTTCTCGAAGGAGCTTCGCTTCCGGAGCAACTCGCAAAACGATGTGGTGAGCTTCAGATACCGGCACTGGCCCTTCTGGATCGGGACGGCGTTTACGGCGCTCCGCGAATGCATCTGGCTGCGCGGGAAGCAAAAATCAAAGCGCATGTGGGCGCCGAAGTCACTCTATCCAACTCCTTGTTAAAGGGGATAAAACGTGATGTTCGCTATGCGCTTCTCGCGGAAACCCAGGCTGGCTATCAGAACCTCTGCCGCTTAATTACCCGATATAAGTCTCGCGAAAAGAAGAAAGGAGAAGGATTCAGTACGCCAGAAGAAATCCGCGAATATTCGAGAGATCTTGTCTGTCTTACCGGTGGCGAGGAGGGCCCGCTTGCCGCGGCTTTGCAACGTGGGGGAAGGCAAGCGGCGTTACAAGAAATTGAAAAGCTTGTCAGCATCTTCGGACAGAACAATGTGTACGTTGAGTTGCAAAGGCATTTTGACCGGGATGAGGAGTATCGAAATCGTGCAGCTCTGGAAATTGCGGAAAGTCTAAAACTTCCGATCCTTGCGACCAACGGGGTCAGTTACGCAAAGTGCGAACAACGCTCCATCGCAGATGTATTCACATGTCTGCGCTATAAGCGCAAGCTCGATAATGCTGGCCGGCTTCTCAGTCGTAACTCGGAAAGAAACTTGCGCAGTCCGTCTGAGATGGAGCAACTCTTTGCCGATCTGCCCGACGCGGTCGAGCACACCGCCGAACTCTCCAGCCGTCTGAAATTCAACCTTGAAAATCTGGGTTACGAATTTCCCCAATATCCCGTCGCCGATGGTGACAGCATACACGCTCTGTTGCGACGGGAAACGATGGCAGGGGCGAGACATCGTTACGGAGAGCTCACTGCAAAAATTTCCCGGCAGCTGGAGCACGAGCTGGCGGTGATCGAAGAATTGAGACTTGGTGGTTATTTCCTGATCGTCTGGGACATTGTCCGCTTCTGCAATCAGGAAGGCATCTTCGCGCAAGGCCGTGGTTCCGCTGCCAATAGCGCCGTCTGCTACAGCCTGGGAATCACCGCGGTTGATCCGGTGGGAATGAAACTGCTCTTCGAAAGGTTCTTGAGCAAAGAGCGTGGAGAGTACCCCGATATTGATATTGATCTGCCGAGCGGAGATGACCGCGAAAAAGTCATTCAATACGTTTACAAACGATATGGATGCCAGGGTGCGGCCATGACTGCCAATGTCATCACCTATCGACGCAAATCAGCTTCGCGAGAGATGGGCAAAGTGCTGGGCATCTCTGAAGACATGGTGGATCGCTTAAGCAATGTTTTCACAAGTTTTGAATGGAAAGATCCCGAGGACACTCTCGAACGATCTTTTCTCGATGTTGGATTGGATATTTCTCATCCCATGATCCGCAGGTATGTGGATCTTTGCTGGAACGTAATGGATTTACCCAGGCATCTTGGGCAGCACAGCGGGGGGATGATCGTTTGCCAGGGACAACTGAGTTCGGTTGTCCCCCTGGAACCGGCAACCATGGAAGGACGCGTGGTTTGTCAGTGGGACAAAGACGACTGCGCTGCCTTGGATCTGATCAAAATCGATCTGCTCGGTCTGGGAATGCTCAAGGCGATGAAGAATACGCTGGAGCTGATTCCCGTTCACTATAACGGAAAGGTGGATATTGCCCACTTGCCGCAAGATGATCCTGCGGTCTTTTCTGCGCTACAGAAAGCTGACGCCATCGGAATCTTTCAGTTGGAGAGCCGGGCACAACTTTCCTTTCTTCCAAGACTTTTTCCAAAGACTTTCTATGACATTGTGATCAGTACAGGGTCAATCCGCCCTGGCCCCATTCAGGGTGCGATGATCAGCCCGCTGATCAAGCGCAGACAAGGACTCGAACTGATTTCTTATCCTCACCCCATTCTGGAAGACACGCTTGCGCGCACCTATGGGGTAATTCTGTTCCAGGAGCAAGCCCTTCAAGTTCTGATGCAGGTCGCCAATTTTACTGCCGCGGAAGCCGAGCAGGCCCGACGCGCGATGACCCATAAGCGCTCATGGGAGTTGATGGAGCCAATTCTTAAGCGAGCGCGCGAAGGCATGTGCAAGAACAACATTGATCAGGAGGCGCAGGAAAGGATTGTTCATTGCATTGAGAGTTTCTTAGGGTATGCCTTCCCGGAATCCCATGCTTACAGTTTCGGCCTGATCGCTTACGCGAGTGGCTACTTGAAGTGCCACTACCTGGCAGCGTTTACGGCAGGTCTGTTGAATGCGCAACCGATGGGGTTTTATGCGCCCAGCGTCCTTATTAAGGATGCACAAGCCCACGGATTACAAGTAAAGCCGATCGATATTCTGCGTTCCGCTTGGGACTGCGTCCTCGAAAAGCAAGATGAAGAAATTGTTCTGCGGCTTGGCTTCCGGTATGTCCGTAAACTCCGAGAAGAAAGTGCGAAGGCGATTGAGGCCGCGCGGCAGCAGGCTTTGTTTGAAGGGATTGCGGATTTGACGTGCAGGGTTCCGAACCTGCGGCGGGACGAGTTGCAGAATCTGGCAGCATGCGGTGCGTTAAATCCACTCGATCACAAAAAGCAGTTGCATCGACGGGACGCTCTCTGGCAGGTGGCTAAGTTCGGGAGACCGACTGGGCCATTGTTCCAGGACATTCCAGACCACGACCCGACCTCCATTCTTTTGCGCATGACCGACATGGAGAAACTGATTACCGATCACCATATTTCGGGATTCACGATTGGCAGGCATGCCATGGCATATCGCAGAGAGGACCTGAATCGCATGAATCTCTCCACTCTCTATGACGCGAGAAACGGCGATGCCGGAGAGTTTGTGAAGACGGCCGGCGAAGTCACAGTCACGCAGAGACCGGGAACCGCGAAAGGGATCATGTTCATGACACTGCACGACGAGACCGGGTACTGTGACGTTGTGATCAAGCCCGCGGTGTACCGCCAATATCAGACGCTAATAAAGAAAAGCAGATTCCTGCGTGTACAGGGAAAATTACAAAAAGTAGAAAATGCAAAAGAGCGCGGCGCGTTTGTTGTGTCGATCAACGCTAGTCAATTCTTTCCATTGGATTTTCCCAGGATCGAGACTCGCCGACGACACGCGCACTAAGCAAGCGATAAACTAAACCTATGTGTGGACGTTACCGGCTCACGGCGAAAGAGCGTTACTTGCGCGATCATTTCGGTTTGGACGTTGGAGTCAAATGGTTGCCTCGCTGGAACATTGCGCCCACGCAAATGATCCCAACCATCCGGCAACACCCCAAGGAACCGATAAGGATTTTCAGTCTCATGCGTTGGGGGCTGATTCCATATTGGGCAAAGGACGCATCGATTGGGCTTAAAACGATTAACGCGATGTCGGAGACCGCCGCTGTAAAACCTGTTTTCCGTGATGCCTTCAAATACCGGCGTTGTCTGATTCCAGCCGACGGATTCTACGAGTGGAAGAAAATCGGGCCGAAACAGAAGCAGGCCTACAACTTTGGAACGCTCCAAGGTTCGGTGTTCGCGTTCGCTGGCTTGTGGGACCGATGGCGTCAGCCTGACAACACAATGATCGAAACCTGCGCGATCCTGACTACTCCACCGAATTCGCTGGTGGCCGAGGTGCATGACCGTATGCCAGCCATTCTCAATGAAGAAGATTACGACCGCTGGCTGGATCCTGGAATCACCGACCCTGAGCGAGTTGCTGACTGCCTGACACCATTTGACCCTAAACTCATGAAGAAATACCCGGTCAGCAATCGCGTGAATCGGCCTGAAAACGACGACGAAAGTTGTGCGGAGGAAATCCCGCCAGATAACGCTCCTCTGAATTTATTTGAACCACCTTCCAATCCGTCGTAGATCGTGGCTGACTAAGTTTCCGAAATCGCAACGTGGGAATAGCACCCGCACAAAACGGGCCACCAAATTTTCCGATTTGGCCTCTTTGCAGCGGACGTGGTCCGCAATACGCTGACTCAACCCGGTCCCACCAAGTCACTAATCCCTACAAGTTGCTGGTCCAAGGCCAGTTAGCTGGTCAGCCTTATTTCACTTACTTATCCTTTGACGGCGGAAATTCCCTGTCTTATTCAAATTGCGTCGCCCGATCACACATCTACTGAAGCATGCTCAAGGTCAAAGCAGATTCTAGGTTGATGGGCAGCGGCTACGAGCGCCGAGCAACAGTATGTGGTCGAAACCGGAGTGAATGATATGAAACGAGCAATTGGGTTCCTGAGCATTCTTGAAGCAGCGGGGGCTGACGTTCGACGCCATATGAACATTTCAAATTTTGGGGAACGTCAGCTCTGTTGTGAACGTCTGCAAAGACGAAAGGCCAAGAGAATGAAATCTCGTTCTGATCGCAAGTGGGCATTTCTAAGAGATGCTCTGATAGCAGCGTCGGTGCTGGCAGTAGTAGGTTGCAATTCTGCACCGTCGAAGACGGAGAAGAATATATCGCAGCAAAAAAATGCGGCCACAGCAACCAACAATGCGCCGGACATTGACCTCAACTGTGTAATCAACCACATTCAGAGTCCGCCCGAATCCTTCCACTACAGCTTTAAAGACGAATCTTCAAACTCATGGCAAGAGGAGGCCGATGTCACGCCGCAGACAATAGACGGCAGCTTCACCAACAATTTCGTCCCTGGTCCGCAGGCATTCCACGGTTCGCCACGGGAAGTCTCGTCGAATCTGATGGCGATCGGGCGGCTGGCCAGCGCTTTTGCCCTCGTGCGTAACAGTCCTGCCGTTCTCCGAGAAGGCACGGAAAAAGTGAACGGCTATGACACAGTCAAGTATTCGATTGATACCGCCCGCGGCACCGCAACAGAGCAGGGGTTGTACTCGGCCACTCTCGGCAAGGGAGGCTTCGAAAAAGGCACCGTCTGGACGATCACGGAAGGGTGTCCGGTAAAGCTTGTTCTCGACGAAGAGTTGCACTCGAAGGATGGCAGTGTGACGGGAAAAGCTCATTACGAAGAAGCGATGGTCAGGAAATAAGCGGATCTCGCCATTCCCGCGGAAGCTCGTAATCGGGGAACGGCATTCGTGGAAGTCTCTGCGACCGCGATTCTACATACGAGATCAGGATAATGTCTGTGACGGCAAATTTATCTCTCAATTACCAGTTTCCAAAACCAATATATTCCAACCACTATGAGGACAATGGCTAAAGTCCGTATCCAATCCGACTTGGTTCGGGGAGGAAGCATCGTGGCATGATACGCCCACCAACGCATGTTTAGGACACTACCGACCCGGGAGAGATGGTGAAGTATCAGTACGACACGATGCGTGTTTTTTGCCAATGGCGAGAACGACACGACGCATTACGAAGGCTTAGTAACCAAGAAATGATTGGAGTTGCGTGGAATCTGCAATGTGCAATGCTTGCGTTCAACATGTGAAACATAGAATGCTGTTTGCAATTAAACGCCGCTGGATCGCGAAAGGCCCGACATATGAACCGCGTAGCTTCACACGAATAGGCGACGCTCAGCGAATACTTCGCGATTTATTGTGTCAGGCCAAGTCATCGAATTGATGCTTGGGTTCATCGTCCGAAATTTCCAGCTCGTTGTCGGCGGCAGCAGGCTTGCGATCGCGTTTGCGTTCCTGTTTGCTTTTGTCGGGCGAGGACTGCTGTATAGACACTCCCACGTCAAAGGAAATGGGTGCCAATCTGTCGCTCGATATTTTGGTCACGGTAAACCACCAAGCCTTTGAATCCGTATCGGTACTTTGCTTGAAAATCTTTAGGTTCAACAGGTATATGGTAGGAACGCGACTACCCATCCTTAAATTGACTGAAATACCAAGTCATTGAGTCAATCCGCGTTTGCGCCACAGTGGAATTCGCTTAGTTTCAATAGGTGAATAAGTTGCTATTTGCTTGACACTGTTCGATGCGTGCTAATAAAGTTTTTCGGGTTGACGGCGCTCCTATGTTTGCCCTTCTGGCACCAATTGAGCTACCCTCGCAGACCTTCCCGGTCCGAGGCACGCCTTCGCGGGATTCCCAGTACGCACTTATTCATTTTCTCCCATTACTGCCAGGTACTACCGCGTGACCTTCAACCCCGCGCCGCCCAATGGGAGATCGGCTTGATTATGTGGAAAATTATCGCTTTATTATTTCTCACCAGCATTACCTACGCTGCTCCAGTTCGCCTTCGCTGTGAGTATCTGACCAACCCTCTGGGTCTTGACGCCGCCACGCCACAGCTTTCCTGGCAGAGCGACAGCCAGGAAAAAGACTGGCGCCAAGCGTCTTATCAGATATTCGTTGCCAGCAGCCCTGAGCTTTTGCGCAACGCGAAACCGGATGTGTGGGACAGCGGAAAGCAAAACTCAGCAGAATCGGTAGGCATTCTCTATGGAGGCCTCAAGCTGGAGACGCGAAAACGCTACTACTGGAAGGTCAGTGTTTGGGATACGAAGGGACAGCTATCAACTTCAACTGAACCTGCATGGTGGGAGATGGGGTTGCTGGACAAGAGCGATTGGAAGGCAAAATGGATCAGCTGGAAGAACCCTGAAGAAAAGGCTGACTGGGACAGTGTCCGCTGGATTTGGGTTCCGGGGCAGGATGCTCTCAATGTCGCTCCCGATACGGTAGCCAACTTCCACCTGGATGTGAAGATCCCGCAGAAGACAAAGAGTGCGGCGATCTTCGTGATTGCCCGGGGAAACTTCAAAGTAAAGATCAACGGACAAGAAGTTAGTTCAAAGAGTCGCTGGACGCAATTTGATCGTCAGGAGGTTGGCGATCGCCTGGTCATCGGGAACAATTCTATCGATATAGCCGTCACTGCAGCCGTGCCCGATGACTTTGGCCCAAGCGCGGACGTCAAGGCTGTAAAAGCAGTGATGGGAGCGTTGCTGAAAATCACCGGAGAGGATGGAAAGGTTCGGCGCTTCTCCACCGCCAAACACTGGAAGGCGCAGCTCAAAAGTGATTC
>Ga0207647_10003229_pt1 | contig 12230 bp, 10 predicted proteins | sample KBSCornC2_FD_184295 | JGI IMG/M metagenome (GOLD analysis project Ga0207647, IMG submission 184295) | Corn rhizosphere microbial communities from Kellogg Biological Station, Michigan, USA - C2 (SPAdes) (version 2) | ecosystem: Host-associated > Plants > Roots > Rhizosphere ...
TTCGTACAGCCCGGGCCGGCGCATCAACGCCGGCCCGGGCCGCCCAAATCGTGAATCGCCGCCTGCGCGGCGTGACGCAATCAGCTCGCCGAATGTGCAGTCGCCTTATCGGCCGTGGCCGTGGCCGCGGGCGTACCCGTACCCGGCGAAAGCCCGAACGCTTCGCTCGCGCCCGCATCGTCGAGCACGGCCGCGAAGATCGACAACTGCGTGCTGTCGGGCATCGGCGCCTTCAGCGCGGCGACGATCAGCGACGACAGCCGCGCGATCATCTGCACGTCGTTCATCGTGCGGCGTTGCGAGAATTCGTCGATCAGGCTTTCGGTTTCGGCACCGGCCAGCGCGCCGGACAGCGCGCCGATCGCGAAGTGCAGCCGCCAGCCGAGCTCCGTGCGCGGCAGATGCGGCAGCGCGCGCTGGAACGCATCGAAGAAGCGGCCCGCGACGCTCGCATAGTGCGCGGTCAGGAAGTTGCGCACGAACGGCGACGGGTCGGTGTACGCGCGGCCGATCAAGCGAAGGAACGCGGGGCCGCCGCGATCGGGGTCGCGCGACGCCTTCAATGCGGGAATGAACATCGCGCCGAGTACGTGCTCGCAGGTGATGTGCGCACCGAGCTGCGCATCGAAGCGGTCGAGGATGCCGAGGCGTTCCTGGTTGAGCTGGTCGAGCCGACGCGACAGCATCGCGTGGATCAACGCTTCCTTGCTGCCGAAGTGGTAGTTGACCGCGGCGAGGTTCACCGCCGCGCGCGACGTGATCTGCCGCATCGACATCGCTTCGAAGCCATGCTCGATGAACAGGTCCTCGGCCGCATCGAGGATGCGCGCCTTCGTTCCGCCGGCCTGCCGATTGCCGGGTGCCCGCGTCCCGGACGGCCGTCCCGCGGACGATCGTCCCTCCTGAATTACTGCCATGTCCCGCCTCCCTATGCCGGTCGCGCGGCCGCGAACAGGTGATTTGATTATGTAATTCAAACAGCCGTTTTTATTAAGATAAAAAAACGCAGGCGGCGCGGGCAAGCAGGGAATCTGGACAAATTCCTCTAGTTCGATGTGCAGGTGCGGGATACATCGCGCGCGGCCCCGGCGCGGCGGGCCACACGCGATGATGCAATGCGGCAACGCGCGGGTTCAGCCGACGGCGGTACGCGTATTGACCGATTGCGTCATGTCGATGCCGCGGCGTTCGCGGCTGAATATGATCAGCACGGCGATTACGACCGCGACGGTGCCGGCGACGAGCGCGAGGGCAAAACTGTAGTTGTTGCCCTGCGAAACCGCGAGCGATGCTTGCATCGTCGCGTTACCCGACGCGAGCAGGTTGCCGAGCTGGTAGACGACCCCGGGGAAGGTCGCGCGGATCTCGTCGGGCGAGATCTCGTTCAGGTGGACGGGGATCACGCCCCACGCACCCTGCACCGAGATCTGCATCAGGAACGCGCCGGCGGCGAGCGCGACCGGGCCGCTCGAGAACGCCCACAGCGGCAGCACCGGCAGCGCGATCAGTGCCGCGATGAAGATCGCGCGCCGGCGGCCGATCCGCTCCGAGATCGCGCCGAACGACAGGCCGCCGACGATCGCACCGAGATTCAGCACGATCGTGATCCACGACACGGTGTGCGGGTCGAAATGATGCTGTTCGCGCAGGAAGGTCGGGTAGAGATCCTGCGTGCCGTGCGAGAAGAAATTGAACGCGGTCATCAGCACGATCGCGTAGATCGTGAGTTTCCAGTTCTGCTGCAGCGTCGCGCCGAGGCTCGGCCGCGGACGCTTTTCCATCTGCTTCCACGCAGGCGACTCGGGCACGTGCGCACGCACGTACAGCACGAGCAGCGCGGGCAGCACGCCGACCATGAACATCCCGCGCCAGCCGATGTATTGGTAGAGCAGGCCGAACACGACGGACGCGAGCAGATAGCCGCTCGGATAACCGGCCTGCAGCAAGCCCGACACGAAGCCGCGCGCATGGGTCGGCACGGTTTCCATCGTCAGCGCGGAGCCGACGCCCCATTCGCCGCCCATCGCGATGCCGAACAGCGCGCGCAGCACCAGCAACGCGGTCAGGCTCGGCGCGAAGCCCGACGCGAGTTCGAACAGCGAATAGCACGCGATGTTGACCATCAGCGTCGGGCGGCGGCCGAAGCGATCGGCGAGCCGGCCGAAGATCAGCGCACCGATCGGGCGCATCGCGAGCGTCAGCGTGAGCGCGAACGCGACGGCGGGAATCGTCGACGCGAATTCGGCGGCGATGTCTTTCAACACGAAGACCATCAGGAAAAAGTCGAATGCGTCGAGCGTCCAGCCGAGGTAGGCGGCGATCGTGACGTTGCGTTGTTCGCGGGTCCAGCTCATGTCCGAGGTCTCCTCGTTGGGCTTCTTGCGCTCACGATCTGAAGGCGGATGCCGGCCCCGGCTGGCGCGCGGCGCGGGGGCATGGGTCGAGTGTAGGCCGCGATGCCGTCCGATGTGGGGCGCGATAATCGTGAATCGGGAATAATCCCTACGAAATGATCTGTTGAGCAAGCGGAAACAACGGCGTGCGAGACAAGCGTCAGGCGCCTGTATCCTTCCGGAAGGCTTTTTGTAGCAGTTATGTAATGCGTGATGCGCACGATGCGCATCGCCCCCGCATCAGGAGTCCCGATGACCGAATCTTCCGTGGCCGCATTGCCTGTGCTCGAGACCGAGCGCTTGTGGCTGCGCCCGCGCGTGCTGGCCGATCTCGACGCGAGCATCGAGATGGATCGCGATCCGGAGGTCACGCGCTACATCGCGGGCCCGTGGCATGACCCGGACGAACATTGCCGCTTCGTCACGCACCGGATCACGCGCGACTATCCGCCGGGCCTCGGCTACTGGTCGATCTTCGAGAAGGCCGCGCCCGACACGTTCATCGGCTGGATCCTGCTGATTCCCGACTATGCGAACGGCGCGCGCGACGTCGAGATCGGCTGGCGGCTCGTGCGCGCGGCGTGGGGCCGCGGCATCGCGTGCGAGGCCGCCGCGGCCGTCGTGCGTCATGCGTTCGACACCGTGCGGCTGCCGCGCGTGATCGCCGATATCGCCGAGGCGAACACGGGTTCGCTGAACGTCGCACGCAAGCTCGGGATGCGACGCGTGGGCGTCGTGGAGGACGGGATTCCGTACGTGCGTCATCGTCTCGAGCGCGACGACCTGCGAGCATGACGCGGTGACGCGAGGCGGTGCGATGGCGACGCCGGTTTGTTGGCGAAGGTCAAGCGCAGGCTTATCCTCGTCGCGAGGGATTAGCAGTTCGCACGATCAGGAGTATCGTTGCCGGAAATTCCCAACATGGGGTACGACCATGGCACTCGGCAACGACGTTCATCTCATTCCCGTGCGGCTCGACGCATTGCGCCCGACGCAAATGACGGTCGGCTATCGCGAAGTGAAAGCGAAGCGCAGGCACTGGAAAGCGCTCGACAAGCGTGCGCGCAAGGCCGCGATCGACTCTCACTGGTTTCCGGCCGTCCTCGGCCCGGGTGGCCTTTACTACATCACCGATCATCACCATCTCGGCCTCGCGCTGATCGAGGAAGGGCAGACCAGCGTGAACGCGATGCTGCTGAAGGATCTGTCCTGGCTCGAGGACACGATCTTCTGGCGGATGATGGAACACAACCAGTGGGTGCATCCGTTCGGTCCGGACGGCTCGCGCCGCGACTACGCGAATCTGCCGAAGGTGTTGACGGGGCTCGAGGACGATCCGTACCGCAGCCTCGCGGGCGAACTGCGCACGGCGGGCGGCTATGCGAAGGATGCGACGCCGTTCAGCGAATTCCTGTGGGCCGACTACTTGCGCCAGCACGTGACGCTCGACCAGATCCGCAAGAACTTCTCGAAGGCGCTGGACCTCTCGCTGCGCCGCGCACACGACCAGGACGCGCGCTATCTGCCCGGCTGGTCGGGTGTCATCGCCGCCAAACCCTGACATGCGCACGGCGCCTATCGCCTCATGACGACCGTCTCGCCCCGTCCGGATGCCGGCCCGCAGCATCCCGAGCATTTCGCCGCACTCGATGCGGCAACGCCGCGGCCCACGCGGCGCATCGGCCTTGACGCGCTGGCCGGTCTGTCGATCGCCGGGCTGCTGATTCCGGAGGCGGTCGCATATGCGGGGCTCGCCAACCTGCCGCCGCAGGCCGGCCTCATCGCGTTGCTGTCGGGGCTCGTGGTGTATGCGCTGACCGGCAGCAGCCGCTTTGCGATCGTGTCGTCGACCTCGTCGTCGGCGGCCGTGCTCGCGGCGACCGTGCTGGCCGAATCGGGGATCGCGCTCGCCGCGCAACTCGCGCTGGCGGCCGCACTCGTCGCGATGACCGGCGTGCTGTTCATCCTGGCGGGCGCGGCACGGCTCGGCGGCATGTCGGATTTCGTCGCGCGGCCGGTCCTGCGCGGGTTCACGTTCGGACTGGCGCTGACGATCGTCCTCAAGCAACTGCCGAAGATCCTCGCGATTACCGTGCAGCACAGCGATGCGCCGCATGTCGCGCTCGACCTCGTCGCCGGTGCGCCGCGTGCGAACCTCGCGAGCGTCGCGCTCGGCGGGAGCGCGCTTGCACTGCTGTTCCTGCTCGGGCGCAGCAAGCGGGTGCCGGCCACGCTCGTCGTGATCGTGCTGTCGATCGCGGCCGGCTATATGGTCGACTGGCAACACTACGGGATCGCGATCGTCGGACACATCGATTTCCAGCACCTCGCATTCGGGCTGCCGCAACTCGACCGCAACGCATGGATGCAGACGGTCGAGCTCGCTTTCGCGCTGATGCTGATCCTGTATGCGGAGTCGTACGGATCGATCCGCAACTTCGCGCTGAAGCACGGCGACAGCGTGTCGCCGAACCGCGACCTCGTCGCGCTCGGCTGCGCGAACCTCGTGTCGGGGCTGCTGCACGGGATGCCGGTCGGCGCCGGCTATTCGGCGACAGCGGCGAACGAGGCGGCCGGCGCGCAATCGCGTTTGTCGAGCCTGTGGGCGGCCGGCGTGGTCGCGCTGATCGTGTGGCTGCTGCTGCCGCAGCTCGCGCGCACGCCGGAGCCCGTGCTCGCGGCGATCGTCATCTTCGCGGTCAGCCATTCGCTGCATCCGTCGGTGTTCCGGCCGTACTGGGTCTGGCATCGCGACCGGCTCGTCGTGGCCGCCGCGCTGCTCGCCGTGCTCGTGCTCGGCGTGCTGCACGGGCTGCTCGCGGCCATCGGCGTGAGCCTGCTGCTGACGCTGCGCAAGTTGTCGGAGCCGAACGTCAGCGTGCTCGGCCGGCTGCGCGACGGGCACGACTTCGTCGACGTCGCGAATCACGCCGATGCGAAGCCGATACCCGGTGTGCTGATCGTGCGGCCCGAGGCTCAGCTGTTCTTCGCGAACGCCGACCGGATGCTCAATCGCGTGCGCGCGCTGCTGAAGGCCGCGCCCGATACGCATACCGTGATGCTGAGTCTCGAGGAAACGCCGGACGTCGACGGCACGACGATCGAGTCGTTGCGCACGTTCGCGGCCGAATGCGCGGCACGCGGGCTGCAGTTTGCGATCGTGCGACTCAAGGAGCACGCGCTGCATGCGCTGAGTCGCGCGACCGACGATACGCTGCGTGACGCGGCGATGTCGGAGCTGAGCGTCGACGAGAGCCTGCAACTGCTGCAGGCGCGCGGCCATGTCGGGAAGGCCGGCGCGTGAGCCTGCGGGCACACGCGCGGGCTGGCTGCGGTGCCGCCTAGTGCGACAGCGCGGCGTCAGCTGCTTCGGCGCTCGCGCGGCCGGCGATGACGTCGGCGACTTCGGCAGCGGTCGGCGCATACGCGCCCGCATGCGCACAGGCGACCGCCGCGCAGGCTGCCGCGTAGCGTAGATGGTCGGCGGCCGATGCGCCGGGATGCATGAGCTGGCTGGCGAGCCAGCCGCCGATGCTGGCGTCGCCGCAGCCGACGGTGTCGGCGACCTCGGTCGCGAACGCGGGCTGGAACAGCGCGGTGTCGCGGTGCAGGAGCTGCATGCCGGCCGCGCCGCGCGTGACGAGCACGGTCGCATCGGGCGCCCAGGCGCGCAATTGCGCGAGCGCGGCGGCTTCGTCGAGTTCGGGAAAGAGGCCGCGCAGATCTTCATCGGAGACCTTGATCCAGTCGGCGAGACCGGCCAGCGTGCGCAGCGTGTCGCGATACGACGGCGCGGCCATCGGCGCGCGATAGTTCGGGTCGAACGAGATCCGCTTGCCGGCCGCGCGGGCAGCCCGCACGACTTCGATCAAGCGCGGCGCGAGCGGCTCGCGCACGACGCCGAGCGAGCCGACATGCACGATCTCGGCCGCGTCGAGCGCGCCATCGGGCAGGTCGGCCGGATCGAACGCGAGGTCGGCGCTGTTCTCGCCGATGAAGAAATAGTCGGGCGGCTGTTTCGACACGACCATCGCGAGCAGCGGCGGGCGATCGACCTGTCGCATGAAACGCAGGTCGAGCCCGGCATCGGCGCTGCGGCGCATCAGTTCGTCGCCGAAGATGTCGCGGCTGACCGTGCCGGCGAACGCGGTCGGCACGCCGAGCCGCGCGCCGACGCGCGCGACGTTCCAGCACGAGCCGCCGGCGACGCTGCGCCAGTGCTGCGCATCGTCGCGGATGAAATCGGTCAGCGCTTCGCCGAATACGATCAGGCGGGGGAACGTCGTCGTCATGTCGGAATCTCGTGCCGCGGCGGGTCGCGCGGCGGTGCGGCGGTTGAGGTGGACGGACGGGCAGGGCGCGCGTCGCACGCGGCGACACGGCCCGGCGCCGCCCGGGGGCGCGGGTCGAGGGTTCCGCAGCGCGCTCAGCGCGGGCTGGTCCAGCCCTTGTAGCCCTTCACGTTGTCGCGCGTGACGAGCGTCGGCTCGATCAGGATCATCGGATTGGCCGGCTTCTGGCCGTTCATGATGCCGTAGCCGACGTTGACGGCCTGCTGCGCCATCGCCCACGGATCCTGGCTCGACGATGCCTGCACGAGCGTGTTGGACTTGAGCGCCACCTCGATGTCGGGCGCGCCGTCGACCGACGTGATCACGATGTTCGGGCGATTCAGCTGTTTCGCCGCGAGATCGCTGCCGATCGCCTGCGGGTCGTTGATCGTGAACACGCCGTCGAGCTTCGGAAAGCGCGTCAGGTAGCCCTGCATCGAGTTCATCCCGCCTTCGCGCGAGCCCTTGCCGTCCTGGTCGCTCGACAGCAGCTTGATGCCCGGGTTCTTCGCGAGCACCGCCTTGCAGCCGTTCACGCGATCGATCACGGCCGACACCTGCGGGCCGTTCTCGATGATCACGTTACCCTTGCCGTTGAGTTTCTTCGCGAGATAGTCGCACGCCAGCTCGCCGGCCTTCACGTTGTTGGTCTGCACGGTCGCGTTCGCGCCGGCTGCCGCGACGTCCACCGCGACGACCGTGATGCCGGCCGCCTGCGCCTTCTTCACCGCCGGCTCGATCGCCTTCGGATCGGTCGCGTTGAGCAGGATGATGTCGACGTGCGCGGAGATGAAGTTGTCGATCTGCGTGAACTGCTTGTTCAGGTCGTAGTCGGCCGATACCGCGGTCACTTTCGCGTTCGGGTTGAGCTGTTTCGCGCGCGCTTCGGCGCCTTTCACGATCGTGACGAAGTACGGATTGCCGAGCGATCCGACCGTGACGCCGATCGATTTCAGCGGCTTGTCGGCTGCATGGGCGGCGGCAGCGCCGAATGCGAGCGTGCAGGCGACGGCGGTCAGGGCGGCTTTGTGCTTGAACATGTCGTTGTGTCTCCGGAAGGTCCGTTGGCGGACGGGCGCAGGAGGACCTGCCTGCGCCCTGATGGTTGAATGGTGAGGAAAGCGTGTCAGGTGCGGGCCGAGTCGCGCTGGCGATATCGGTCGAGCGCGACCGCGCCGATGATCACGAGCCCCTTGATGATGTACTGCCAGATGTCCGACACGCCGAGCAGCACGAGGCCGTTGGTCAGTACCGCGATGATCAGCGCGCCGATCAGCGTGCCGACGATCGAGCCGACGCCGCCGACGAAGCTCGTGCCGCCGAGGATCACCGCGGCAATCGCGTCGAGTTCGTACGACTGGCCGAGCTGCAGGCCGTTGGCCGCATAGAGCCGCGCGGACGACATCACCGCGCCGAGACCGGCGAGCAGGCCCGACGCCGCATAGACGAACAGCTGGATCGCCCGCACGTTGATGCCCGACAGCCGCGCGGCTTCCGGATTGCCGCCGACCGAATAGATCCGCATGCCGAGCACCGTGCGGCGCAGGATGAACCACGACAGCGCGATCACCGCGCAGGCGATCACGACGAGCCACGGCACGCCGAGGATCGTGCCGTTGCCGATGAACGCGAACGGCAGTTGCGGGTTGAAGATGGTCGTGTCGTTGCCGATCAGGCGGGCGACCCCGCGCACGGCCGTCATCGCGCCGAGCGTGACGATGAACGGCGGCAGGCGCAGGAACGAGATCAGGCCGCCGTTGATCACGCCGAACGCGAGGCCGACGGCGAGCGCGATCGGCACGCCGAGCCAGCCCCAGCCGGGGATGGTCGACGCGAGCAGCGCGGCGACGGCCGATGCGGCGAGTACCGAGCCGACCGACAGGTCGATGCCGCCCGTCAGGATCACGAAGGTCATGCCGGCCGCGAGCACGATGTTGATCGACGCCTGCTGCGTGACGATCGACAGGTTCTGCAGCGTGAAGAAGCCGTCGGTCAGGAACCCGAAGCCGATGCAGAGGACCAGCAGCACCGGCAGCATGCCGGCGGTGCGCATCAGCGACTGCATGCGTGCGCGATGATCGGCGCCGCGCATCAGCGGCGTACGGGTGGCCACCGGATGGGCCGTCGCGGAAGCGAGGTTCCGCTGCTTGGTCGGGTTGATCATTTCGGTACCTTGAATGAAGAAGGAAATGAAGGGGCCGTGGTCAGTGCGCGTCGGCGAGTTCGGCCTGCGAGCCGGTCGCGAGCGCGATGATCGCTTCCTGCGTGATGGGCGTGTGCGTGTGGCCGCCGAGTTCGCCGGCGATCTCGCCTTCGCGCATCACGAGCACGCGATCGGCGACACCGATGATTTCCGGCAGTTCGCTCGAGATCACGATCACGCCGACGCCCGCGCGGGCCAGTTCGTTGATGATCCGGTAGATCTCGGATTTCGCGCCGATGTCGACGCCGCGCGTCGGTTCGTCGAGAATCAGCACGCGCGGCTTGGTCTCGAGCAGGCGCGACAGCAGCACTTTCTGCTGGTTGCCGCCCGACAGCGCGCCGACGTTGACGTTGGCGTTCGGCACGCGGATCGACAGCGAGCTGATCGCGTCGCGTGCGCGTTGCGCACCGCGTGCGAGATCGAGCGCACCGAGCCGCGCATCGCGGTTGCACACGGAGATGTTGATGTTGTCGCGGACGCTCATGTCGAGGAACAGGCCCTGGCGCTTGCGGTCTTCCGTCAGGTAGACGAGGCCGGCGTCGATCGCGTCGCGCGGCGAGTGCGCGCCGAACGCGCGGTCGCCGAGCTTCACGTCGCCGCGCGTGCGCGGTTCCGCGCCGAAGATCAGCCGCGCCAGTTCGGTGCGGCCCGCGCCGACGAGCCCGGCGATGCCGAGCACCTCGCCGGCATGCAGATCGAGGCTGCAGCCGCGCACGCGCTCGGCGTCGGCGATGTCACGCACCGACAGCAGCAGATGGCCGGGATCGTACGGCGCATGTTCCTTCTTGTAGAAGCCGGAGATGTCGCGGCCCACCATCATCGCGACGAGCCGCTCGGCCGACAGCGATTCGCGCTCGAGCGTGCCGACGTACGAGCCGTCGCGCAGCACCGACACGCGGTCGGACAGTTCATAGATTTCCGCCATCCGGTGGCTGATGTAGATGATCGCGAGACCTTCCTCGCGCAGCTGGCGGATCAGGCCGAACAGATGCTCGGTCTCGCGCGACGACAGCGGCGTCGTCGGTTCGTCCATCACGAGGATGCGCGCGCGGGTGTGCACGGCGCGCGCGATCTCGACGAGCTGCTGCTCGGCGATCGACAGCGTGCCGACCAGCGTGTCCGGACCGAACGGCGCACCGAGGCGGGCGAGCACGTCCTCGCAGCCGCGCGCCATCGCCGCGCGGTCGATGGTGCCCCAGCGCCGGTTGCCGCGCCGCAGTTCGCGGCCGACGTAGATGTTTTCCGCGACGGTCAGGTTCGGCGCCAGGCACAGCTCCTGGTAGATCACGGCGACGCCTGCATCGCGCGCGGCGAGCGGGCCATCGACGTCGATGCGCTCGCCGTCGATCAGGATCTCGCCGCCGGCGTCGGCGCGGTACGCACCCGAGAGGATCTTCATCAGCGTCGATTTGCCTGCGCCGTTCTCGCCCATCAGCGAATGGATCTCGCCCGGATAGACGGTCAGGCTGACGTTGTCGAGCGCGCGCACGGCCGGGAACGTCTTGCTGATCCGGCGCATCTCGAGCAGCGGCCGGGACGACTCAGAACGCGACATGGTTGACCTCCTGCGATTCGGTGCGGGCGCCCTTGAGGATGCCGGCCCGCGGGGAGAAGTTGAAGAACATCGGCAGCGTCGCGGCGCCGATCGCACCGGCGTCGGCGCCGAACGTGCCGCGCACGAGCGTCGGCGTGCCGCGCGCTTCCGGCGCGGTGGCGACGAGGGCCGCGCGCAGGCGGGTCGTCACCGCGTCGAGCAGGCCGGCGTCGGTATCGGCGTCGAGCACCACCACCGGCGCATCGACGACGCACAGCACCGCGCGCAATGCCGGTGCGAGCGCGTCGACGCAGTCGTCGATCCACTCGTCGACCGCCGGCAGGCCGCGCGCGATGCAGGCCTCGAGGTCGGCGCGATTCTCGACCGTCTCGCCGTGATGGCGCAGGTGGCGCACGAGCGCATGCAGCGACGCGCGGGCGAGCAGGATGTCCCACGGGCCGCGCGGCGGCGGTGCGGACGCCAGCCGACTCGGCGGCACGGGAATCACGGCGATGTCGCCGGCATTGCCGGTCACGCCGCGCAGGCAGTCTCCGTCGACCGCGATGCCGCCGCCGATCGCGGGGCCGATGAACAGGTAGACGAAGTCGTCGCACTGCCGGCCGTACCCGTAGAACAGTTCGGCGATCGCGGCCGCGTTGCCGTCGTTTTCGCCGAACACGGGCAGCGACAGCATGCGCCCGAGATCGCTCGCGAAATCGACGTCTTCCCATGCGCGGAACGTGTCGGGCGCGAGGCCGAGCTCGCGCATCCACGCGCCGAGGTTGTACGGCTGCGCGACGCCGACGCCCGTCAGGCGTGCGCGGTCATGCGCGGGGAGCAGGTCCTGCATCGCATCGATGTCGCGCCGCACGATGTCGAGCACGTCGGCGGGCGGGGGAAGCAGCGTGTCGTGCGAGCGGCGGCCGAGCACGTCGCCCGCGAAATTGACGAGCGCCGTTTCGATGCGCATCCGGTCGAGATGGACGCCGATGCCGAACGCACCGCGCGGATCGAGACGGATCAGCGAGGCCGGCTGGCCGCGCTGGCCCTCGGTGCGGCCGGCGAATTCGATCAGCTTCGCGTCGGCGAGCGACGCGATGATGCTGCCGACCGCCGTGCCCGTCATGCTCGCGAGACGCGCAAGGTCGGCCTTTGACGCGCTGCCCGCACGGCGCAGCGTCTTCAACAGCAGGCGCTCGTTGTAACGGCGCACGTTGGCCGAGTTGCTTCCCTGGCCGATGTGCGGGCTTCTCATGGCGTCTCCTTCCATGGGCGCGTCGTCTGCCGACGCATTAAATAAATCACGTTGATTTATTTAACCGCGTGAGCGACGGCATGTCAGCCTAGGGAAATCCCGGCCTCGGCCGGAGAGGCAGGCGGGGCGGGGGTTTGCGGGCGTGGCAGGTTTTCATCGTGCGTGGTTGCGGGTTGCGACGAGGCGCAGAATTGGGCTGCTGGCCGACCTCGCGGTCCTGCTCAGCGCACCGTTTCAGCGCGATTCCGGCGGATCATTTGCTTGGCGTCAATGACGCGTGGGCGTTCGTCGCAAAGGCCGACGAGGTTTGTCCTTGCGCGAGATGACGAGGGAGCGATGCGGTACGCCCGGCGCGCGTAATGGGGGGGGCGGGGTGGGTCGCGATGTGAACGCGATATCGCGCTTGCGGAAGCTGAAATGAAAAAAGGCCGGCTAGAAGCCGACCTTTTCAAAAACAGATGGTGCCCAGGAGAGGACTCGAACCTCCACGATGTTGCCACCGCTAGGACCTGAA